>OAUA01000428.1_pt1 | contig 12778 bp, 10 predicted proteins | sample 1495081 | NCBI WGS metagenome assembly OAUA01 (sample SAMEA2579993, study PRJEB22360) | human gut metagenome | biome: human gut; feature: human-associated habitat; material: faeces | place: Denmark | collected 2008/2010
TTTTCTTTTATTTTAACATGAAGCGGCTATAATAGCTATAAATATTTAGTTAAATGTCAACAATACAGTACAGTAGATACAAGTAATCATAAGAGGGAGCGAAAATGAAACAAAGCACATATTTATCTGAAAGAAAGTATAATTCTACAAAAGCAGTTCCGAATTTTAGAAAAGAAGAGTATTGGAAAAATATCCTGGGCAAAGAAATTTATGAAAAGATTAATGAATCAGAAAACGGGATTTTAAGAAAAGTATTATCAGAAGATGAGTTTGAAGAGATACTTGACGTTGAAAACAATGTAATATGGAAACTTTATGTTGAAAAGAAATATAATAAATCTGACCTTGTATTAGATGTAGAAACACAAAAAAATGCATACCCTTTTTCACAATTTTTGGCACCTTTTGTAAGAGTAGCTGAAGATTTGTTAGTGGACGCTTCTAAAAATAATGATTTTTTTTGCCGAAATAAGAAACTTATTTTATCTGAATTCGAAAATAATTTGTTTACAAAGTTACTTGACTGTAGTGTAAGAACGTTAATATTTGAAATGAATCTATGTAGAGAATACAATGAATTAGAGGGAAGTAACCCTGAAGAAGAGTATTCTTTTTATACTGAGGTATGTTTGAATAATGAGCGATATATCATAGAAATATTTGAAAATTATCCCGCATTAGTTCGTAGTATTTTGGATATAACTGAAGATATTTTAGAATTTTACCAAGAAGTTACAAACAGATATGAAAATGATCTGGATGATTTAAAAAGAGAATTTGGGGTCGATTTAGAACTGATGAATATATCAGTTGGAGGCTCCGATTCACATAACCATGGAAAGTCTGTAGTGTTATTTGAGTTTGAAAACAATAAAAAGATTTTGTATAAGCCGCACTCGATAGCAAGTGAAAAAATGTATTACTTTTTTTTACGTTGGATAGGCCAGTGTATAGAAGTTGATATGAAAAGCTACATAGTTATCGATAGGAAAGACTATGGCTGGGAAGAGTGTGTTATACCGCTAGCTTGTGATGATGAAATCCAGTTAAGCAATTATTACAGAAGAATGGGTGTGATTTTATGTGTTAATTATATACTTAATGCCTATGACATTCATAATGAAAATATAATTGCTTCAGGTGGATATCCAATTATAATTGATACTGAAACAATACTTAAAAATTTTGAGGAATATGATGTTTCAAGAATAAATTCATATACGTTGAATAAAATTCGTGAATCTGTCATCGGTCAAGGATTATTGCCGATTCATATGAGAAAAGGGAAGAGTACTCCTTCAATAGATTTAAGTGGTATGGCACATGAGGGTGGAGAAGAATATCCAGTAAAAATTCCTGTTATTATTAATGAAAATCGATCAGATATGCGATATGAGTACCGCTATATCAAATCTACGTCTCAAAATAATCTTCCCATATTTAAGGGAAAGGGTGTTCTGCCGGGAAAATATTTAGATGACATTGTTTGTGGGTTTGAAAGAGCATACGTCTATGTAATTAATAATAAGGAAAAGGTTATAGATAATATTAGAGGATTTAAGATGTTAAAGCTTCGTCATTTACGTCGTGATACTCAAACTTATGCAATGGTCTTAGAAACATCTTACCACCCGGATTTCATGATAGACAGTGCATATAGGGAAATATTTTTAATGACTCTTGCCAAAAATAAAAAAATTGACTCACAAAAGGAGTACTTTTCAGTAAAGGATGAAGTTCTTCAATTAGTTCATAATGATATACCATTTTATTACTATAATGCAGATTCTAGGGATTTATATTCTGCATATGGCCTGCATATTTGTGATTACTTTGAGCGGACAGCATATGATTTGGTTCTTGAGAAAGTAGAAAACATGAACATGCATGATTTAAAACAGCAAAGATTATATATTGTGTTGTCTATCCTATCTTTGGAAGATATTAGTAGTATTGGTTACAATATATCTCGTAAGCGAATTGATTATCTGCAGCCGAATTCATTAAATAGTAATGAATCTTTTGAAAAAGTCATCATGCACGCAACAAGTTTAATTTTAAAAAGGCTATATCAAGATGCAATTTTAACACCGGATAGAAAGAAGGCTAATTGGATTGGTGTTTCATTAGGTGGAATTGAAGATGTGAAGTGGAATGTGATGCCTTTAAGCTATAATTTGTATGATGGAATAGGAGGAATTGCGATTTTCTGCCATACATATAATGAATTGTATAAAAATGATATGAGTAGAGAGTTATGTCAGGCAGTAGACGAAACGCTAAATGAACATCTTGAAGATATTATTATGGTATACGATAAAATGGGGACAGATCAAAGTAGTGGTGGATTTGTTGGAGAAGGTTCATTGATGTATGTATATACTGTTTTGTTTGACATTACAGGTAGAACAGACTATATAAAAAATGCAGAAAAATTATATAGTGTTGTTAAAACACAGGTTCAAATTGATAAAGACAATGATATTACATCTGGAAATGCTGGAATCATTATTACTTTATTAAAGATGTACCATATAACAGGAAATAAAAAATATTTAGATTTAGCAATTTTAGCCGGAGATGTATTATTAAAAAATGGAAATAAGGATAATTCAGAAACGGGGTGGACATATCCAGGACAGCCATATTCTGTTAGTGGGCTTTCTCATGGATATAGTGGAATAGCGCTAGCCCTTTTTAAATTAGGCCAAGTAACTGGAAACGAGAAATATACAAAGATTGCTAAAAAAGCAATAATAGAAGAAAATAGCATGTATAGTGAGGCGTTTGGTAATTGGGCTGATAGAAGGTTATTTAAAGGGAGAACAGGTGAGGAACGTGGCAATAATCCTGTTACATGGTGTCATGGAGCAGCGGGTATATTATTGGCGAGATTAAAGATTTATCCATATGTTGATAGCGAATTTAAGGAAATAATTACTGCTGACATTTCGAAAGCAGCTAATACGCTTATTCGTCTAGGTGGACTCAAGAATCAGTGTTTATGTCATGGACAAGTAGGAAATTTGGAAATCTTATTTGAATATACAAAGTTTTTAAATGATAAAGATTTAAAAGATATGGAACATAATACTTTAATAGAATGTTTAAAACGCAACAAGGAATATTGGAATTGTGGATTAGTAGACGGATATGAACACTATGGTTTTATGCTTGGAATATCTGGGATTGGATATTCTTTGCTCCGGAGAGTAAAAAAAGAGTTGCCTTGTATTTTGAATTTAGAATAATTGGAGAAAGTTTATGATAAAACATAGAACGATACCGTTTATATCACAGTTAGGAAGTCTGGATTGTGGCGTTGCTTGCATAACTATGATTTTGAATTATTATGGCATAAAAGTAGATATTGTGGATATAGGATCTACTATCCATATTGGAAGAGATGGTATGTCTCTGGTTGAGATGAAATCTATCGTTGAAAATTATGGGTTTAAGTTTGCTGCTTATAAATACGGATACAAGGAAAATAATCTAAAAAATAATTTACCGGTTGTTTTATGTTCTTCTGGTCACTTTGTCGTAGTTGAAAAGATAAAAAAAGGAAAGTATCAAGTTATTGATCCAGCTAAAGGAAAAGAGCTTGTTTCTTTTACGGAAATTATGGATAAGTATCAAGACATATTAGTGACGATTGTACCAGATGATGTAGTTAACTATCCTCAAAAGAAAAAAATAAAAATTCAAGTTGATAAGAAAAGACTTGCTATAGTTGGCATATTAATGCTTTTAATTCAAGGAATATCGCTAGTTGTTCCAGCAGTTGTACAACGAATAGTGGACGGCTTCGCGGATAACATAGGAATTCACATGATTAAGTTGTTGTTTATAATAATATGTATTTTATTATCATATTTTATTATAAGCTATATTCGTCAAAAAATACTGCTCACTGTTGATATGACTTTGTTCAAAAATATGATCTCCCAAATGTTAGAGAAGATATTTTGCGTGGATATAAACTTTTTTGAATGGCATGCTGCTGGAGATATAGGAAACAGATTTAACAGTGTAAACCAGTTAAATGATTTGTTGACAAACGGGATGATAAATATAGTGATACAAGCTATTACATCTATTGTGTGTTTTTTTGCAATGTTATATTCTTCTATAGAATTAACATTATTAACAATACTTGTTTCTATTGTACAAATCGCATTGATGTTTTTCTTGAATGGGAAAAGTGCAATAAAAACAAGGAAATACATGCAAAGTCAAAGTTCATTACAGAGCGAACTCATTGATACTTTAGGAAATATTGTTGAAATAAAATGTATGGGTATGGACGGTATTATCTGCAATAACTTAAAAGACAAGTATGATTGCTTAATAGCACTATTCCGTGAAAAAACAAATGTGTCGAATATTATGGCATGCTTTGTATCTACGATACAATTAGTATTTCCGTTGTTTATATATTTATTGGGAAGTTCACTTGTCTTGAACAACAAAATGACAACAGGCTCGCTAATTGCATTTGTTACTTTAGTAGGATATTTTACTGCTCCATTTTCCAGTATATTTCTAATAATGCCAAGTTTTAATTCAATAAAAGAAGTTCTACTAAGATATAAGGAATTAATGTATTTCAAAGAAAATCAGTTTTTGGGAAAGGAGTTAAATGAATCATTTGAAAATTTGACGCTGAATAGTATATGCTATTCTTATAATAATTCGCTTGTATTAAATAAAGTTTCAATGGAGATAAAGCAAGGACAGACAATAGCGATAGTAGGTTTATCGGGAAGTGGAAAATCGACAGCTATAAAAGCAATATTGGGCGCTATAAAAATACAACAGGGAAGCATTTTTATTAACAAAGAGAATATTGATTGCATTTCGAGAGAACAAATTTATAAGTGGTTTTCTATTGTTACACAAAATCCCATGTGCCTTAATTCTACTATACGAAAAAATGTTGACATTACTGGGAAATATTCTGATACGGAAATATATGATGCACTTTCTATGGCTGAGATAGAGGAAGATATCCGTAACATGCCATTAGGATTGGATACAATAATAGGTGAAGGAGGGCAAAATATATCAGGTGGACAGCGGCAAAGATTAGCTATTGCAAGAGCACTGATTAGCAATACAGAAGTACTAATATTTGATGAGGCAACAAGTAATTTAGATCCAATAACGGAAAAAAAGATATATGATAATCTTAAAGTTACTAATAAAACATTAATTATAATTACACATAGACTTGCCTCAATACAAGAGGCTGATAATATATATGTTATGATGAATGGTATGGTAATAGAATCTGGAAACCATACTACATTGTTAGAGCATAGAGGTTGGTACTACGATAATTTAATAAAATAGTTATTAAGCTTTTGAAGTGTTTCATTTGCCAAAGTACAGTTTACAAGGGACTACACAGGGTAAGTATCTGACGGGAGGGGTTCCACCCGTCAGATTTTCCATGTGATATTCAAGGTGTCGCTTGTGGCGGCTATGGTGGTAACCATCAAATCCACCACCCGCCGTTTGTCGTCAAAGGATACATTCTCCCAAGTGTCGAGGTAGCCGGAAATCTGATTGACCTGTTCCGGGCTAATGGCTTCCACCGCCAGTTCCGCTATCCTCGCCAGAAGTTCCTGCTTGCGCCCGTCCAGTTCTGCTATCTTCACATTCACATAGGAGAGCAGGACATTGTTTGCACCCGTCAGGCTGTCCACCAGCTTTTCAATCTCGCTGTCCACATGGGCAAGCTCCACTTGCAGTGCTGCATTTTCGGGTTTGCCTTTGCTGCTTTCTTTCTGCCTGTCAGCGTCTTGTAGCTTGCCAGCTTCTTTACCATCTGCTGATAAACAACCGCTTCCAGCTCCGAAGTGATGATTTTCCCGCACCCGGCACAGCTTTTATTGTCCAGCCGTTTTGTGCAGCGGAGATATTGCTTTCCCACAGGATTGTTAATGCTCATAAGCGCATACCCGCAATTCCCGCATTTGATTTTTCCCGCGAGCCATGTATGGGTAGCTTTTCGGGCAGACTGGATTTTCATGTTGTTCATCAGCTTCTTACGGCAGGTCAGCCAGATGTCGGAGGGAACAATGCCCTCATGGGGAGCCAGTACCAGCATTTGGTCTTTCAAGTCGTTCTTCTTGCTGGGCTTCACATCCCGTCCTTGATACAGATAGCAGCCGTTCATTCCCGTAAAGTCGGCAGCGTCATTGACAATGACCGTCCCTTGACTATTATCAGGCACACTATAACAAACTATTTTTTCGCTTTTAAGGCATAATAAAAGAGGTCTTGGCATAAGGGAATCTGACGTATTTTCCATCAGATTGTTTTATCCTGAGACCTCTGGTGTTATCATATAGTTTTGTAACCATGAAATAAAAAAGCAGAAATCTCTCCGACCAAAGTTTGATTCCTGCTTTCACCCAAATATAGCTTACGCTACATTTATACATACCTATGATAACAATTAAAACAGAAAATTACAACCTTATTTCTCAGGATTTTTACAATAAAACGATAGATTCTCTTGATCTTAACCTTATTTCCTGTATCTGTGGCCACTCCGGCTGTCTCATCCGTTATGGCTCTTACAGACGCAAGATCCAGCTTACTGACAGGATCCTCTCTCTTTCAGTCGTTCGTGTGTACTGCAAAGTCTGTGGGCATACCCACGCACTGTTCCTTTCCTCTATGGTCCCTTATTCACAGATCCCTCTGGTTCTGCACGTCCGTCTGATCCAGGCTTATGAACATGACACCGGATTCCAAAACATACTGGCAGAACAATACCTCGTGGATGAAAACAACCTGAAATCCATAATCCGGAACTACCGGCTGCATTGGAAACAGCGGCTGCTCTCCATGATGCTCCACCTCCTTGACCTCCCCAGCCTGATCTCTGCGTGCTTTTCCTTCTTTTCCAGACAGTTCATGCAGATTAAATCCGTCTCCAATAAACTTTTTGTTCTGCCAACATAACCTTACACGACAGATCCTGGTTTATCCCTTATACTTTAGAAAAAGGAGGCAGATGAAACTTATGAAACAGGAAAAACAACAGGAAATCGCACTGATGCGCTATGGTGCCATCGCACCTATTATTGCTGGTCTTGATGAACGTTATCCTAGCAAGACCGCTTTTTACACAGAAATCTCTGCAAAAGGACTCCTGGGCCCCGATGGGAAGCTCCATCATTATGCTCCCGCTACCATTGAAAAATGGTATCTGGACTATCAGAACCATGGTTTTGAAGGTCTCGTCCCGAAAGGACGGTCAGATGCCGGCATGAGCCGCAAGCTTGACGAAGAACTCCAGGAAAGGATCCGGTATTTCAAGACCAACTATCCGCGCATGTCTGCGGCCGCTATTTACAGGCAGCTGAAATCCGATGGCTCTGTAATAAACGGACAGGTATCCGAATCCACCGTCAGCCGCTTTGTGAACCGGCTTCAATTGGAACTCCGGCAGACACCAAACAAGGATATGCGCCGCTATGAGCGCCCCCATATCAATGAAGTCTGGTGCGGGGACAGCAGTGTCGGTCCCCGCCTTACAGATCTGGATGGCAAAAAACACCGGGTCTATATCATTGCCCTGATCGATGATGCCAGCCGGTTCATTACCGGAAGTGATGTGTTCTATCATGATAACTTTATCAGCCTGATGTCGGTCATGAGATCAGCCATAGCAAAGTATGGGCGCCCAAAAGTCTTCAACTTTGACAATGGTAAATCTTATAAAAACAGACAGATGGAACTCCTTGCCGCAAGAATCGGCACAACACTCAGCTACTGCCAGCCCTATACGCCCACCGGAAAAGCCAAGATCGAACGCTGGTTCCGGACAATGAAGGACCAGTGGATGGCAGCCCTTGACATGCGGGATTTCCATTCACTGGAAGAGCTGAGGGGCAGTCTGTATGCTTTTGTCCAGCAATACAACCAATCCCCCCATTCTTCCCTCCGTGGATGTTCCCCACAGGACCGTTTCTTCTCGGAACCAGAAGCAGATCCGCAGGCTTTCTGAGGAAGACATCCGCCAAAATTTCCTTCTGGAGATCGAACGCCGGGTATCTGCTGACAGTGTGATCGTCATCGACCAGGTCGAATACGAAGTTGATTATCGTTTTGCACGGCAGCGTATCCGCCTGCGTTATTCCCCGGATATGAAAGAAATCTTCATTGTGGAAGCTGACGGGACACTGGCACCGATCCGGCTTCTCAACAAAACCGAAAACGCATTGATAAAAAGAGAAAAAGTACGCTTATGCAAAGGAGATGAATGATCATGGATTACACTGCAAGATACGGACTGGAATTCAATCCTTTCCTAAAGAATTCAAAGGAAGTCCTTGTAGAAACACAGGAATACAAGGAGGTTCTGTTCCGTCTGAACTACCTGCTTACCACAAAAGGCTTCGGACTCCTGACCGGAAGTGCCGGAAGGGGAAAGACCACCGCTGTCAGGAACTGGGCTTGTGGACTGAACACTTCCCTTTATAAAGTAGTTTATTCCAGTCTTTCCACCCTGACGGTAAATGATTTTTACCGGAATCTGGCCGAGGAACTTGGAGCCCAGCCTGCATTCCGCAAGACCGATAACTTCAAGATCATCCAGGATGAGATCAACCGTCTGGTACTTGAAAAACGACAGACGCCTGTCATCATCATAGATGAAGCAAACTATATCGGAAACGCTGTGCTCAATGACTTAAAAATGCTGTTCAACTTCGAAATGGATTCCAAAGACCGGGCGGTTGTCCTCCTCTGTGGCCTGCCACAGCTCAACAGTACCCTGCGCCTAAGCATCCACGAACCTTTCCGCCAGAGAATTGTCATGAATTATAACCTGGAAGGCATGACAAAAGCAGAAGGGCATTCTTATGTTACTGCCAAACTGAATGGTGCCGGATGCACCCAAACGGTATTTGAAGATAACACACTTGAAGCGATCCTCAATGCTGCGAATGGGACTCCACGTATGATCAACAAACTGTGCAATGCAAGTCTGTTGGTTGGAAACAGCTCAAATTTAAATATCATAACCGCCGATGCCGTTATGCAGGCAATCAATGACTGCGAACTCGGATAGCTTTAGAAACCATCATGTAAAATAATCTGCATGATGGTTTTTACTCATAAAATAGTGTGCCGAAAATCCCCAAAACTATATGCTTCATACCATGATCAGACACTCAAAAAGACCTGTTTTAATCTGACGGAAAGGGCAGCGTTTAATTTGCTGAATAACACTATATACCGTCCGGTTTTCGTACTTCAAGAGGATTGATTATCGTACTCTATGAGTGCGGTTTTCAGTCCTCCGGCGTTCCATAACCGGATTTCTTGAAGTCGGTGTTTGGAACCGCTTCGTAGGATTTTGGGTAAATGCGGTTGGGTTTTCCACAGCCCTGTTTCCTAATGTCAATCAACTCCGCATACTGCAACTCCCGCAGGGTGTTGACGGCTTTCTGCCGTCCGCAGTGGAGCAGCTCCACTACCTCGTTGATGGGATAGTAGAGGTAAATCCGCCCGTATTCATCTGCCCAGCCGTTTTTTCGGGATAGGTCTGTCCGGCGCAGGATAAAGGCATACAGTACCTTTGCTTCGTTGGACAGTGGCGTGAATGTGGGGGCTTCAAAAAGGAAATTGGGAAGCCGGGTAAAGCTGACCGTCTTTTCCGGCTGATGGATATAAATGGTGTTTGTCATATCGTGTTTTGTGGACGGTTAGAAGCCTGTTTCCGGGGGCAGACGGTAGTTTCTATTGCCTACCCCTGTTCTGTGCTTATAAAGCCTTGTAAATCAAGGACTTTTCAGCCCCTAACTGTCCACAGCAGACCTCCTTTTCCGTTCACTTTCTGTTTTCTGCCGTCTGTGAACTCTGGCGGCGCAGTCGGGGCAGTATTTCCCCCAGTTGGATTTGGGGACGAACACGCCGCCGCAGACCGCACAGCGTTTCAAATCCCTGCCCCGGTAAATTTCCGCTTCCAGCGTCCCGGCAAGGGGCAAGACCGCCCACCGAAACCATTTACAGCAGACCGAGAAAGAAATCATCTGCGGGCAGGTGTGGGTGTCCCCAGCGTCAAGGAGCATACAGTTCCCGTCCTCATAACAGCAGCACTCCCTGCGGATCAGGGCGTTTGCCTGTTTCCTCTGTGCCGGTGTCATGCGGTAAAGGGAACCGTCCTGCCTGCGCTCTATGGGCGGCAGTCGTTTATATGGATTTTCTATCATGCGTCCCTCCATTTGTTCTCCGTTGCCGTTCTCCCCGAAAAGGCTTCCTGCCCCATTCCTGCGGAGTGTTCCGGCGTTGGCACGCTCCCCATAACTTCGGGACATTTTGTCCCGAAGCCACCTCTGGACATTTTGTCCCGAAGTCGGCTCCTTGCGGTGCTTCCCCCGCCGGATATTCCTTTTCGGACGGTCATTCTGTTTTCAAGGTGCTGTCCATCGATGAACTACCCTAAGTCTACACGAAAAAAATGCAATCCCCGAAATTTTGCGAGAATTGCATTTTGATGAAGTTTACACTTTGAAAATTGTATTTTTGCAATTTTGCTGTATAATGGAGATATGCGGAGGAGGTGCGTGTCTATGGCTTTACCCGGAACACCCGGACAGCGGATTTCCGATTTATGTAACGGAAACCACATCACACAAAAGGAACTTGCGGAGAAGATAGGCGTTTCCGCTTCCCAGTTGAGCCGGATTGTCAGCGGCGAAACGAGAACGGTCAGCAGTGATATTCTTATAGGTGTGGCAAAAGAATTTAAGGTATCAACAGACTACATACTGGGCTTATCCACTGTAAGCGTCCGTAAAAGCTATGATATTTCTGAACTGGGCTTATCCGAGGGAGCCGTGAGGGGGCTTGTGACGGGCGCAGTCGATGTGCAAATCCTTAACCGCCTTCTGGAACACAGAAACTTTCCGAAGCTGATAGATTTGATACGGATTTATTTTCAAGATACGGCGGCAAAGGGGATAATGGCACGAAACCAGCTTATCGAGATAGCGACGGCTTCCCTGTCCGACCTGATGAAAGAACACCCGGAACACAGGACAGAAGCAAAGCAGGATTTACAGCTATTGAACGCACAGAAGATGGGGGAGCATGAAGCTGAGATTGAGAAAATCAAGAGCGTGTTCCTTGCCATCCTGCGGGATATTAAGAAAGACATGGAAAACAGAGAACAGCCGGGGGAAGCTGTAACCGCCGCTATGTTTCAGACCATGCGGAACGCATTGGCGGAGCAGAAACAAAACACAATTTCCGTTGATGATATAACAGCGATGATTACCGGACAGATCGGGCAGCTTGCGCCGATGGACGACGAAACTGCCGAACTATTCCAGCAGTTGGCAAAAAAGATGATGGAGCAAACCAATAAATAATCTATGCAATATTAGAGGTAACTTAATGAAAAAAATAGGACTTGTCGGAGGGATTGGCCCCGCTTCAACAGTAGAGTATTATTTGGGACTTATACAAAAAAGTTTGAATGAACAAAATAACAGCATATATCCAGAAATTGTGATTGATAGTGTAAATATGCTTAAACATGATGTGGCGCTCGAAAATAGTGACTATTCAGTTTTAGGAGAATATTTACTTTCCAGTCTCTCCAATTTGAAAGCGGCTGGTGCAGAGATTGCTGCTATTACCGCAAATACAGAACATATTGTGTGGGATAGAATATGCAATAATTTCCCGCTACCTGTAATCAGCATTGTCGAGGAAACCATTAAGGAACTTAAGCGGCTTCGTTTCAAAAAAGCACTTATCTTTGGAACAGAATCAACTTTGCGTAGCGGTCTTTATGAAAAAGCATTAACAGCAAACGGGATAAAAGCGGTTATCCCATCTAACGCAGAAATATCTCTATTAGGGAAACTGATATACCCCAATTTAGAGAATGGTATAGTAATTCCAAGCGATAAAGAGAAAATGATTGCACTGGCAAATAAATATATTGCAAAAGAAAATGTAGATGCACTCATTCTTGGCTGTACTGAGTTGCCACTTGCCATAAAATCCGAAGATGTTAATGTTCCAATTGTAAATACAACCCAAGTACATATCAACGCAATTTACCAATATGCGATTCAATAAAAATAGCAAAGCCAACCGAGCCAGTCAACGGTCAAGATGAACGGCGCATTTCATGCGCCGCCGTTGACAGCACGCCTGTCTTTGCTGATGAGCAATCAAGGCGGGAAAGCCCTAAAATGGCTTCCCGCCCATTTCAATTTTGAGACACTCCAAAATCAGAAAGAGAGCGGCCAAGCACTTTGAGGGATTGGCCGCCTTGTCCACCCATTCAGCGGGACGGCGAGCGGCGGTCAAGGCCGGATGTAAACTCGTTCATTTCAGCTTTGACGGTTGCCCGCTGTCCTGCTACTTTTCCAGAAGTGTGGCCACAACTTCGGGACATTTTGTCCACAAGTCGGGCGTAGGACGAAGGACGGGGCTTCATATATCTGCCGCCGTTCTCTGAAACCAGCCCAATTTTTTGTTCATTCCCATTCACAAAAAGTCAGCCTGTTTTCCTGCCGGAGCAAGTAGGGCGCAAAAAGCACCGCACCCCGTTTCCCCCGTCAGCCACGCCAGCAGGTATAACACACTACACTTTGCAAGCAAAGTCGTGTGCCAAAGGGGAAGCCCCTTTGGAAACCCCAGACAACAAAACAGGCTGAATATCTCGCACTTTTCCGGTGCTTAATACTCAGCCTTTATTTGTTGTCAGCAGCCCCCGTTTCGTGGTCTGCGTGTAGTT
>OAUA01000430.1_pt1 | contig 12734 bp, 15 predicted proteins | sample 1495081 | NCBI WGS metagenome assembly OAUA01 (sample SAMEA2579993, study PRJEB22360) | human gut metagenome | biome: human gut; feature: human-associated habitat; material: faeces | place: Denmark | collected 2008/2010
ATGCATTTGTATTTTGCGGATCCCGCCCTTTTTGTTTGGCCCCGCCGGTTCGGCAGCGGCTATACCGAGGCAATTTTGGCGCTGAAGGATCTGGACTTCAACCAGCCGTAAAGGAAAGCCGGGTGATATTCGATGACCGATTGGATCACAGAGTGGCTGCAGCAAAATAAGGCTGAGATCGACAGGCTTGCCGATACCATTTTTACCCACCCCGAAACAGCGGGGGAGGAAACCCAAAGCGCTGCGGTCCTTGAAAACTTTTTGCAGAAAAACGGATTTTCGGTAAGCAAAAACACCGCCGGCTTGCCCACCGCATTTACCGCCGAAAAGGGCAAGGGCGAACCGCGCATCGCCTTTTTGGCAGAGTATGACGCACTGCCGAATCTGGGGCAGAACCCGGTCGCGCACTGCGATCCTGTTCCCGGAAACGGGCATGGCTGCGGGCATAACCTGCTGGGTGCCGGTATTGCGGCGGCGGCCTGTGCGCTGGCTTATGCGCTGGAGCAGGAAAACCTGCCCGGGCAGGTCGTGGTTTATGGCTGCCCGGAGGAGGAAATCTGCCGGGGAAAAATCGTTATGGCAAACGCCCACTGCTTTGACAGGGACGATGCGGCAATCTCGTGGCATCCGGCGGACAAGAACCAAGTCAGTGAGGAAGTTTTTCAGGCGATGACGTCCCGTGTTTTTCGGTTCTACGGCAAAAGTGCCCACGCGGCTGCCAGCCCGGAAATGGGGCGCAGCGCGCTGGACGCGGCAGAACTGACAAACGTTGCTGTAAATTACCTGCGGGAGCATGTGCCGACCGATGTGCGGATGCATTATGTGTACACCCACGCGGGGGATAAACCGAATATAGTTCCAAATTACGCAGAATTATGGTATTATATTCGTGCAGCGTCCAGAAAAACTATGCTGGATGCAGACCGCCGCGTGATTTTGGCGGCAGAGGGCGCAGCCCACGCCACCGAAACACGCATGGAAACCGAGGAGCTGACCCGCTCGCCGGAAACGCTTTTGAACCGCACCTTGATGGAAGCGATGCATCGCCAGCTGGAAATCTGCGGTGCGCCGCGCTTTACGCAGCAGGACAAGGACTTTGCCGCAGCCATCCAAAAGGAATTGGGGCTGCCGGGTCCTGCCCTGGAGGAAACGCTCCGCCCGCTGGGCGGTAGCCCCCGGTATGTACCCGGTTCCACGGATGTATCTGCCGTAAGCTGGCGCACCCCGACGGTGACACTGAATACCGTCTGTCAGGCGCGGGGCATCCCCGGGCATCATTGGTCGGTGACGGCCTGCTCCGGGGCGGAACTGGGGCGCACAGGTATGAGCAAGGCGGCACAGATCATGGCCTGCTTTGGGCGGGAACTTTGCCTGCAGCCGGAGCTGCTGCGCAAAGCCCGCGATGAGTTTGAACAGGCACGCTGCCAAGAATAATGCAATACAAACGATTTTCCTGCCGTATAACGGCAGGGAAAACGTTTTGTCTTCCGGAAAGCAGGGGGAAAACTCCGCCGTCGGCGGCTTGTCGTATGGAACAGTACCATTTTGGTATTTCTTACCGCGGTTTTTGTCTGGTACAACCTTACCAGTACGCAAAAAATCGTGGAGGAAGAAGTCTACAATTCCTTTTATACCTCAATGGACACCGGCGCGGCGGAGTTGGCATCGGTTTTCCGGGATGCGCGCAATCTGACGCTGGAGCTTTGCGCCAACACCTCCGTGCAGAGCGCCCTGCGGCAGGACGATGCCGTTTGGCAGGACGAGGAACAGAAGATCCAAACAGCAAGACAATCCAGCGAAAATCTGACGAGATTTTTCCCGACCTTCAATGCGGAAATCTATGGCTTGGATGCAGAACATCAGCTGTTCGGCGCAGACAATACCAAAAACATTTCCGAGGAATGGCTGCAGGCGGTGCTGCACGCGCAGGGGAAATTTGTATGGGATTACCACTATACAGAATACGGCTCCAGCGTGCGGGTTTCCCACCTGATTTACGATGAACAGAACTGGGAGCAGCCGCTGGGCATTGTCAGCGTGTATGTCAACAGTGATTATCTGCGCTACGCACTGAACTCCATCCGGCTGGGAAACAATACGGTGGTGTATCTGCTGGATGCCAAGGGCAACCTGCTTTTCCCCTATGAAACCGGCGTTTCCATTCCGGAAAATGTCGGTGAAACGGTAACAATTGCCGGCAGCGCATCCGGGCGTTCTGCTTTTGTGATGCGCAGGCTTTCGGTCAACGGGTTCCGCATTGTCGGTGAGGCAAGGGATTTTGACGCGCTGAAGGAAATTACGGCACAGCGCAAAACCATTCTGCTGCTTGCTCTGACGTCGCTGACGATCTCGGTATTAGCGGCGCTGCTGCTGACATACCATATCTCTACCCCCATACTGGCGCTTGCCAACATTATGAAAAAGGTCGGCACCGGGGATTTCAAGGTGGATGTGCCTGTCTACAAAGGACACGATGAGGTTGCCATCTTGTACAGCAACTTTAAAAATATGCTGGAAATGCGCGAAAGGCTGACCGAAGAAGTCTACGGCGCCAAGGTGCGCGAAAAAGAAGCAGAGCTTCGCACCCTGCAGGCGCAAATCAACCCGCATTTTTTGTACAATACACTGGATTCCATCAACTGGATGGCGGTCAAATACGGCGCCGATGATATTGAGGAAATGGTCACGGATCTTTCGCAGATGCTGCGCTACTCGCTCAATAACGGTGTCAACCAATTGAAGGTGTCGGAAGAACTGACCCAGATCCGCTGCTATCTGAACATTCAGCAAAAGCGGTTTTCCAACTCGTTTAGCACGTCCTATGAAATTGACCCCGAGGTGCTGGACTATCAGGTCATCAAGCTGCTGCTGCAGCCCTTGGTAGAAAACGCTCTGCAGCACGGCTTTGATGAATCCGGTCAGACCGGAAAGCTGATGCTTCGCGTAAAAAAGAAGGAAAACAACATTGAGTTTTCGGTGCTGAATAACGGCAACAAAATGGATCTGGAAAAGGTGAAACAGGCGCTGCAGCTGCCGGAGGATGCAAAGCCGACCAGCTACGGGCTGCGCAATGTCAATGACCGGCTGGTCAAATACTACGGGGCAGAAAGCGGGCTTCAATTTTCCATTGAGGGCGATTATTCCTGCGCCCGCTTTACCATTCCGGCGCAACTGTGAGGAAAAGCAGTATGGATACGGAAATTCGTGTTTTAATTGCAGATGATGAACAAATCGCACGGGAAACCATGCGGGATTATCTGCCATGGGCAGAAATGGGGATGCAAACGCCGATCTGCGTAGAAAACGGTGCCTTGGCGCTGGATCATCTTTGCCACGACAAAATCGATATCTTTATTATGGATATTCGTATGCCGATTATGGACGGCATGGCGCTGTTGGAGGAAATTACGCGCAGGAACATTGACGTGCTGATCATCGTGCTTTCTGCCTATGACCAGTTTGAATACGCGCAAAAGGCAATCAGCTCCCGCAAGGTGTTTGAGTATGTCCTTAAACCGATTCGCCGCGGCAACTTCTGCACGCTTTTGCAAAAAGCCGCGGCGGCAGTGCGCAGCAAGCGCGCCGAAAGCAGCCCGGACAGTCAGGCACTGTATGACGAGGTTCGCAAAAATTATAACGGATTCCTTATGCAGGGGCATACCGCAGAGGGCATCGCCTTGGTCAGACAAAAGCTGGAGGCATTGCCGGAGCCGTGGTCAGACTGGGAAGGCAAAAAGCGCTTTTTGATAGCGCTGTACACAGATACCCAGCTGGAAGCCGTTAAGCAAAGCACCAAAAATGGGCAGCCTGCGTGCCTGCCGATGAACGGGCTGGTTCAATTTGAGGCAAGCCATACGGACGCAGAGCTATGGCAGACCTTTGTGTCTACCGTGGAAGAACTGCAGCCGTACCTGCAGCCAGCCACGGCGGAGGCCTCCAAAGCCAGCGCCGTGATCGAGCATTGTCTGCGGGCAATTGACTCCCATTATATGGAACGCACCTTCTCCTTAAACTGGCTGGCGGAGGAAATGAAGCTGAACCCCAACTATCTTTCCACGCGCTTTAAAAAGGAAACCGGCGTGGGCTTTGTCCGCTATGTCAACCAGCTGCGAGTATGGCGCGCCCAGCAGCTGTTGCGCGATATGCGATACCGCGCCGGGGAAGTGGCAGGTATGGTGGGGTTCGATAACCCCCAATATTTTACAAGAATTTTCAAGGAAATGACGGGCATTGTTCCCTCGGAATACCGCAGCAGAATCTGCCCGCATGACGATGAGACGTAAAAAAATCGTGCGCAGGAGGGAAAATCAATGAAAAAAGAAACCTATGCTATGTACGGGGATATTCTGCGGGAGGAGCTTCTTCTGGCGATGGGCTGCACAGAGCCGGTTGCCGTTGCCTATGCCGGAGCCATTGCCCGAAGCGTTCTGGACAAGCCGCAAAGCATCCGCAAATGCGAGTTATATGTCAGCGGCAACATTATCAAAAACGTAAAAAGCGTCATTGTCCCCAACACGGACGGTATGAAGGGACTGGAAACCGCCGTTATCCTGGGCGTTATCGCCGGGGACGAAACAGCGGGGCTGCAGGTAATCTCCAACGTGACGGCGCTTCAGCGCGAAAAAACCAAACAGGCGCTGCGCAGCTGCCCTGTGGAGGTACATACGGCACCCAATGACAAGATTTTTTACATTGAGGTTCGCCTGACGGCGGACGGGGAAACCTCCTGCACGGTGATTGAGGATTTCCACACCCATATCACCCGCGTGGAACACAACGGCGTGCAGCAGCCTTTGCCGCATTGCGGGGAAGCTGCACAGGAAGAGGCGGAAACCGACCGAAGCCATATGACGGTGGAGGGAATTCTGGAATATGCCGAAACGGTAGACTTGGAGGAGGTTCGTTTTCTGCTAGAACGCCAGATTCAGTGCAACACCGCCATTTCGGAGGAAGGGCTGAAGAACAGCTGGGGCGCACAGGTCGGGCGCACGATCCTGAAGGCAGAAAACGCCGACGTCTATACCCGTGCGGCAGGGTGATATGTCCCGGGGGGGCCGCCCGCCGGGGCGGCAGGAAGCGACGCGCGTATGAGCGGGTGCGAGCTGCCGGTGGGCATTGTTTCCGGCAGCGGAAACCAAGGTATGACGGCATCCCTACCGGTCATTGTCTATGCAAAAGAACTCGGTGCTACGCAGGAAAAGCTGCTGCGGGCGGTGCTGATCTCCGATTTGATCACTATCCACCAGAAAACCGGGATCGGTCGTTTGTCCGCATTCTGCGGTGCCACCAGCGCCGGCATCGGCGCGGCGTGCGGCATTGCATGGCTGGACGGCGGCGATTACGAGGTGATTGCCCATACCATCGTCAACGGGCTTGCAATTTTGTCCGGTATGATGTGTGACGGTGCCAAGCCGTCGTGCGCCGCCAAAATTGCAACGGCTGTACGCAACGGTCTGTTGGGCTACCAAATGTACCGGCAGGGCTGTCAGTTCTACGGCGGTGACGGCATTGTGACCAAGGGCGTAGAAAACACCATTGCCAATGTCGGGCGCCTTGCCAACCGTGGTATGCGCAGCACCGATTGCGAGATTTTGAATATTATGATCGGGAACTGAACCAAAGGTTGCAGCCTTGGAAATACGGCACAGCCCCGACGCGGCAGCCCCTCCCTTGCCCTGTGGCAGGGGAGGGGCTGCTTGTATTTTGGGGCAGCACTTCACCAGCTATAAAAGATGTAAAATTTATGACGACTCGTTGCGTAAATGCCGAAAGCTATGGTATGCTGGTTAAACAGGTGAGAAAAGGCCGTGTGACAATTGAAGAAGTAGCGGAAGATGCTGGAATGACAGTAGAGGAATTTAAGAAAATGATGGAAAACACCCCGCTGCAGGCGGTCTAAGAAAAAACGTATAGAGTAAACTGTTAAGCCCTACAAGGCTCAGATCGGTTTGATACCGACTGAAAGCCTTGTAGGGCTTATTTTTTTACGTTTTTTCAATTTTATTTGTGAAAAATGTTGTCCAAGACTTGACATCGGCCGGTTATGGTGACTACAAGGGTCAGTGGGAGTTTCCGGGCGGCAAAATCGAGCCGGGAGAAACCCCGCAGCAGGCTCTGAAGCGGGAAATCGAAGAAGAACTGGACACGGAAATCGCTGTGGGTGACCGGATTGGTACGGTCGAGTACGATTATCCGGCGTTTCATCTTTCCATGGACTGCTTCTGGTGTGAAGTGGTTTCCGGCGGATCAGACTATTTTGGATGTTATCAGAAGTTCAATGCAGCCAGTGAAACCACTCCATACCAGCGAATATGACAACGAACCTCTGCAGAGATGCTGAGGATTCCCGGAATGAAAGATGAATTGGGCCGTCCCATGACGCTGCTGGTGAAAGCCGCTATTCCGAAAAAATTGTAAAACAGAGGCCTCTGAATCTTTTCCTAATAAGAAAGAGATTCGGAGGCCTTTATTGGTTGATTTAGCTAACAGTCGTGTCGAAAGACATCCCGTCTGAGGGCAAAGCGAAGGTTTTGCTCTTCAGGCGGGATTTTTTTGCATTTTGGGACTGTTGTATACAATATATGGACTAAGAGGGTGGGTGACTTGGACTACGAGTCCATAAACTTTTGCTCGAAAGTACGATACACGATTGTCACGGCAGCGGCCCACCTCCGAAAGGGAGCGGGAACCGCAGCCGGGCGGACCTTGAAAATTGAATATGCAGCTTCAGGTACTTCCAGATAATGATACTTCCGTAATTCGCGGCCCGGTCATAAAGAAGACGGGGTGGCCGAGAGGCCAATGGAGTGGTGCAAATCCAACGCCTGATTGTTTCCCTTTCTCAGGGGTGCCGGGGGCAAATTAAGAGAAACCATACAAAACCTTTTCCAAACGCCGTTCGAGGGTAACCACGGACGGCGTTTTTATATATCAGCGAAAAGGAGTACGCAAATGAACCGCAAGACCACAAAAAAGGTGGATGAATCCACCCTGACAACTTTGTGCGCCGTCTGCCGAGGGGCATTTTTGGACGCAAAGGGCGTCCGGCTTCGCAGAGCCGACCCCAGGCAGCTCGTCAAGGATGTCTGCACGTATTGCCAGACACGATATGGGTTTGACTACTACGTTCAGCCCATTGTCCGTAAATCGAAAATGACCGGAAAGGAGAACCGACGTGAAACTGAGCCAGCTTAAAATTGACCCGGAGTTCCAAAGCAAAATTCCGCCGCTACAGTTTGAGGAAGAACAGCAGCTTGAGCAGAACATCATGGCCGAGGGTCGTCTTCTGAATCCCATTATCACATGGAATGGCTACATTCTGGATGGGCACACCCGCTACCGCATCCTGAAAAAGCACGGCTTTATCAAGTTTGAAGTGGAAGAAATCCAGCTTGCGAACAAGTACGAAGCGCTTGCATGAATCTGCAAAAATCAGCTTGGCCGCAGAAATCTCAGCCCGGAACGAAAGAAGTTTCTTCTGGGCAAGGAGTATGAATCGACCAAGCTGGCAGTGGGCGGGCAGCCCGGAAATTGCAATAAAGTAAATCGATGTGATCAAAATGATCACATCGATTCAGAAAAACGCACTTGCGAACGAATCGCCGTAGAACATGGTGTTGGGTCTGCGACAGTACGACGTGCCGAAAAGTATTCACGAGGCATTGATGCTGCGGAAGAAGCGGTGCCCGGTGCGCAGGAAGAGATCCTGACCGGGCATATCAAGGCGACGGATGAACAGATCGTAGCGCTTGCTTCAATTCCAAAGGAAGAACGCCCGGCAATTCTTGAGGAACTCAAGAAGAAAAAGAGTGACCGTGATGATACGGTCCTCGAACGTCTGAAGCCGAGCAAGCCACCACCGAAGCCAAAGCCTGCACCGCAGAAGAAAAAGCCAACGGCAACGGAAAACAACACGGCGTCGCAGGCAGAACAGCCGGAAATGCCAGTACAGGAACCGATCACCGAGTCCCCGCCGGAAGAGGAAATCGAGCCGACCAGCAATGCGCCACCAAGTTTTCTTCAGAGCATACAGGGTCATAAACGGCACTTGTCCGAAGAAGACAAAGCCCGACTGAAAGCCTCGGTGGATGCCCGTTACAAGGATAAAACAGCAGCAACCGGCTCCATCATGCTGTGCGAACTGCAGGGAGCAACGGAAGATTTTATTTTTCGATGGAATGTTGTCTTTCAAGAACACCCGGAGGTTCTGATCGATAAAGTCTGCCAAAAGAAACTTTCTGAACTAATGGACCGAATGATGTCTTACCTGAAAACCGTAAAGGAGGAGAAATTATGATGAATTCAAATTTAAACCTCAGTGCTTTGCCTGAATGCAAGTTTGCCTATCAGATGGTGAACAGTGCGCTGCTGATCCCGTGCGCTGAATATCAGCGTGTTCTGCATGTCGAAAAGGTTGCTCATATTGCGGAAAACTTTTCGGAGTACGTTGCAAACGAACCGAAGGTCAGCTTCCGGGACGGGCGCTTCTACATCTTTGATGGGCAGAACACGGTAGAAGCACGTCGAACCTGCAACGGTGGTATGGAATTGCCCGTCCGCTGCAAAGTCTTCTACGGCCTTACCAAAGAAGACGAAGCAACGCTGTTTGCGATTCAGACGGGCAATGCTACCTGCCTGACGGCGGGCGAACGCCTTCGTGCAAATCTGGTGGCCGAAAACCCGGATGCACTTTATTTTGTGGGAATCACGTCGAATGCCGGTGTGGAATTTGCCTATGACGGCATCCGGGCACCCTGGAAAATCTACTGCATCGAAACGGCATACGAGCTGTACAAGCAGTATGGCTGTGAGCGCTACGTCGAGATGCTTCACATCATCAACGAGGCGTGGAAGGGCAATGTGGATTCCTACCTTGCCGGTGTGATCCGGGGTGTGGCCCGCTTCATCTCCGTATACAAGGGCGAGTACAGCCGGGAGCGCCTGGTGCAGCGGCTGGCAAGGACACATCCGAAAATCATCACGCAGCTGGCTCAGAAAGACACCGGCAGTTCTGCAAACCGCCACATGCGGCAGATTCTTCGCATCTATAACGGTGCCAGCCGTGAGATGAGTCTGCCGCTGAAAAACTGACAATTTCGTTCTACCTCCTGAACAACAGCCGTCGTGGTATCCGTCTGCGGCGGCTGTTTCTTACATAAAAAGGAGGTTGATTTTTATGTTGCCGAACAATTGGAGATATCTCAGGGGGGACATCTACTATGCAGACATGGAGCCGCATATCGGCTCGGAACAGGGAGGGAAACGCCCTGTGGTAGTTCTGCAGAACAACATTGGAAACCGTCATTCGCCTACATTGATCGTTGCAACTGTTACCACCCGGACGGAAAAGAAGAAAAACCAGCCCACCCATGTGCTGGTGGACTCCAACCCGGCCTTTGAAGAACCGTCCATGATTCTTCTGGAGCAGATCTTCACGATCGATAAATCCCGCATTGAACGCTTTATGGGCTATGCCAGCAAGGCTGAAATGCTCCGCATTGATATGGCTTTGCTGGTCAGTCTGGCTCTGAACGTTCTGAGCGGAAACCGCAGCGAATAGCGGACAACCAGTAACCCGTAAAAATGAGGTGATAGCGATGTAACCGGAGGTGAGTGAGACATGCGAAAGAGTGCCCCCATTGAAGTGGTGGTACATTACCCCAAAACGAAAGAGGGATGGGACGAACTCGGAAAACGGGTCGCAACCGCCCACGCCAACTATGTGATCGAAAAAATCGACCGTCTGAACTGCCCCACATGGCAGAAGCTCGAATTGCTGCAGGCGGTGATCGATACTATCAAAGGAACCTACAAACCCAAAGAGCACCAAAAGCCCGGCTGGCAGCCGAGTCGATAAACAAAGCCCCACGCTCAACATATGCTTTTTTGCTCTGACCAGAGACGGTCAGATTCAGAGGCAGTGTTGAGCGTGGGGCTTTTTGTGTTACATAAGTTTTTGGAATTTTGCTGACAAAATAAAATCATTGATTGTTGGCGGCCAATATGGTATTCTTTTTGCAAGGGAAGGTGAAGTGCATGAATCGTCGCAGCGTGAAAATTATGAGAAGAAAAGCAGGGGGAACAGCAGGAAAGAATGCAGAAAAGTATTCGGTCAATCTCCCGGCAGGGTGGCTTCATACAATGGGGCTTTCAAAAGAGGATCGTGTGGAACTCTCTTTTGACGGTGAAAAAATCACCGTCCGGCCGCTTGCATCAACAGACCCGGAACTGTTCCGCAGAAATGCAGAACAGAAAGGACATCAGCTGAAAGAATATCGATATTATGACGGAGATACGTTGTGTACCGTGATTTTGGCAGATTTTACAGCGGAGCAGATCTGCATCGAAAACAAAGTTGACGAAATACTGGATACTGCGTTTGGTGTGAACGAAACGCCCTCATGGGAAGACTTCCTGGCCTTTCTGGCAGACCGATGCATTCCGAAAACACGAAAGGGCTTGGATTACTATCTGGATGCTGTTGGCGTTCCGGAATATGACCCGGTTCTGCTTGTTGAAAAGACGCAGGGAAGAATGGCGGAGGATCACAAATGGCTGGAAATTATTTGACGCTGCATACCAACGACAGGGTTGTGGTGACGACTTCGCGCGGAAATCAGGAAAAATGGTTTGATACGGAGAAAAATCTCTGGTATAAGGCAGACGGTGGCTGCTTTGAGGCACTGGCTGAAGCCGTTTCCAGTGAAGTTCTGCGCAATTTCACAAATGCGGCTCGGCTGCCGGGAATCTCCGTAGCAAATTACTGGGTCGATACGGCTGAGGTTCATGGCTTGAAACGAGTGGTCTCTGTGAGTGAAAACTTCAAAAGGGAAGATGAGAGCCTTATTACTGCAAATACGATCCTGAAGAACAGTCTGGGAACAGGCTATCTGGAAGAATTTAACCGCAGGACAAGCTTGAAAGAGAGAATCCGGCTTCTTGTGGATGCAATGGAAGAGGCGACCGGAATGCAAAATATGGGCGAGTATCTTACGACATTGTTTGAGATCGATGCACTTTTTTTGAAGCAGGACAGACATCTGAACAACATTGCGCTGATCCGGGATAGATCCTGTTATAAGCCCTGCCCGATTTTTGACTGCGGAGATTCATTCTTACTGGATTTTGCTCTGTACAGCCCTGAAATTGAAAGCCGTGCCTATCTGACAAAGGCACAGTGCCTTCCGTTCAAATCCCGTTTTACGCAGACGGTGCATACGGCACAAACTCTTTACGGGAAGCAGCTTGAGGTGAACATTGATAAAACAGGTATCGATACGATCCTCGATAAATATCTATGCTATTACCCAAAACAGTTCCGCTTTTTGCTGAAAGAGCGTATCGAAACCGTCCTGATAGAGCAGCAGAAAAAGCTTTTTGAAAAGTAAAAGCTCTTGCGTCCCGTGAAAAAAGAAGGTAATATAAATACAGAGCAAGACACAGAACGCAGGGAGGGATGAAAACCATGTTTTACGAGATCATGCACCGGGAAAGCTGTGTGGCACAACTCAGCACGACAGGGGAATGCAGGGTCTGCCTCGAGGATTTCATGCCCTATGATCTGGTTCTGGTGGAATCGGATGATTTTGACGAGCGCATCAATAATGTAACGAACTTTTACTATTGGTGCGCCTCCCGGATGTTGACGTTGGATCGCACCTACGCCAAGGAAATCCTGAACAGTATCGGTGCATCTCAGAGTGTTACGGACAGGGAACGAGCACAGATTGCATTATCCTACCATTGTCTGTCTTTGCTGGATGTGTTCTGGGTGAAAGAAGAAAACGAGAAGATTCGATTCGAGGATATCAACCTTTTTACACACTCCTTAAGCAATGCGCTTGTGGATATTGCGCTGCGGGGGCACCAAATGACGGTGACAAACGCCCATCTTCTGGCAAATGACCTGTCTACGGGCGGCTTGTACCCCAAGGCGTGGGTGCGAAAAGAGGATGGCTTCTATCTTTACAAGGATGGTGGCAGGGAAGCGGTGGAACGTGAAGTGCTGGCAAGCAAAATCTGCCGGTGCTTTGACTGCCATCAGGTACTGTATGAGCAGGGGATGTTTGAAAATGAGCCGGTTTCTATCAGCAAAATCATGACATCTCAGCGATACAGTCTTGTGACCTATGCAGCCTATGACGTCTACTGCACGAACCATGATTGGAACACGCTGGATAAGATCTTAGAGTTGGATGCTCCCAGCTACTATATGATGAACATTCTGGATTATCTGGTGGGCAATACTGACCGTCATTGGGAAAACTGGGGTCTGCTGGTAGACAACGAAACCAATCAGCCCATCCGTCTGCATGACCTGATGGACTTCAACCGGGCGTTTCAGCAGTACGACACGCCAGAAGGCGCAAACTGTCTGACCGTGGGAAAACGCCATCTGAGCCAAAAAGATGCTGCAGTGGAAGCGGTGCGGAACATCGGACTGAACCAAGTCCGTCAGGTGGAGCACACCGTATTCTCCGAGCATCCGGCATGGAAAGCAACGTTTGAAGAACGACTGCGTGTTTTACGGAACGCCATGTAAGTCAGAGCGAATATCAGAATAATTGAAACAGAATGATTCCATAACGAAAGCCTGTCTGCGCTGCCACATATCGTGGCTTGCAGACGAGCTTTTTTGTTTGGTCGGAGAAAAATTACCATACCGCACATGCGAAGCATAGATGGAAAATCGGAACCAAGGTTTTCCACCAGATGGCAAAAGCACTTCTGACTGA
>OAUA01000434.1_pt1 | contig 12590 bp, 9 predicted proteins | sample 1495081 | NCBI WGS metagenome assembly OAUA01 (sample SAMEA2579993, study PRJEB22360) | human gut metagenome | biome: human gut; feature: human-associated habitat; material: faeces | place: Denmark | collected 2008/2010
CAGTTTTGCTGGCATTTTTTTTGCAGGGACAATACGGATATATTGTAGGCGGGATCAGTCTTTGCGCAATGCTTCTGTCTGTATATGGATTTGCGATGGGACTGAAAAGCTTTTCAGAAGAAAACCGGACACACAAAGCAGGTATGATCGGCTCTATTGCAAACGGAATCATAATGATCGGATGGCTGGGAATCTTTCTGATGGGAATTTCCGGCTGATTAACAGGGAAGTCTGATAGAAAAAGGAGAAATATAGTTTGGACGAATGGGTTATGGAACGGTATGAACTGGCGAAAGAAAGAATCGCTCAGATACCGGACGAGAAAATGGCAGAAGAACCGTACTGCGATTTTTTTACAAAGGAAGCAATGTTTTTACAGCAGGTGATTCATGTGATGGACCATGGAATTGCGGGGAAAAATCTTGAAGAACTTCAGGAACAGAATCATGAATTATATCAGGATATTCTGCCCGAAAATTATGAAAATTCTTATGGAAATCCTGCATATGCACAGAAAATGCTGGGAGAATACGGAAAAGTATTTACCTTTCTTTATACAGAGCTTCATGGCACGATTGCTTATGCGTTTGAAAAAAAAGCATGGGATCTTACGGTTGTACTTGAATTGTTTCTGGAAATCTATTCTGCATTTACGCAGGAAGAAATTCCTGCTGAGAAACAGGTGAAAGAAATTCTCGTTTCCTATGTGAATGACTACTGCCAGGATATGGTGGAAAATCGGATCAGAGAGGCGATTGATCCTGAGAATAATTTTGTGGTTGAAATGATCATGGATTCTGATCTGAGCGATCTGAGTTATCTGTATCAGTCCGGCGAATATGTATCGGAAAATGAACTGAAAACAGCAGAATTTATGAATTCACTTTCCCAGAGGGAAATTGATGAGATGGCACGTACTTATACAGAAGGCTATCGGATGGGATTCATCACAGGAAGAAAAGATATTACAAAGAAGAAAACGGTTAATATACGTTATCATCTTGGCTTTGAGCGTATGGTAAAAGCGGCTGTTCTTCAGTTCCGGGAGATGGGGCTGCAGACGGTTATTTACCGCCATGCACTTCATGCGGTGAACAGACGGAATCAGTTCAGAAATGGATTTACAGGAGGAATTGCAAATCCGCAGTTTGATTATGACCACAGACAGGACAGTGCGCTGTTTCTGAATCCGGATTTTGTAAAGCGTAAACTTCGTGCCATGCAGACTTCTTATGATGAATATGCAGATCTGGCAGATGTACATGGCGGACCGGCTGTGATCGAGACATTTGGAGAGAAGCCGTTTTCACCGGTAAGTAAACCGGAAAGCTGGGCGTTTACAGAAGCACAGCAGAAGCTTCAGCTGGAACTGGACAATGAATCCGGTCAAATCACAAATCGTTATATCAAAGGTGAGGAAAGAAGTTTTACGATCATTGCTTATCCGATACCTGAGATCGGAGAGGATTTTCCGGAAATTTTCCGCGAGATCGTAAAGATCAATACATTGGATTATAAGAAATATCAGAAGATCCAGCAGACGATCATAGATACTCTTGATACCTGTGAATGGGTGGAAATCAAGGGAAAGGGAGAGAATGAGACAGATCTGCTCATTCATCTTCATACATTAACAGATGCGAAAACACAGACAAATTTTGAGAACTGTGTGGCAGATGTAAATATTCCTCTGGGTGAAGTATTTACTTCACCGGTGCTTGCAGGAACAGGCGGAATGCTTCATGTTTCAAAAGTATATCTTAACGGACTGCAGTTTTGTGACCTGAAGCTTGTGTTTGACTGCGGACAGGTGATCGATTACAGCTGTTCTAATTTTGAGACAGAGGAAGAGAACCGTAAATATATTGAAGATAATATTCTGTTCCATCATCCGAAACTTGCAATGGGAGAATTTGCAATCGGAACTAATACAACAGCTTATGTGGCAGCGCAGAAATATAATATCGCAGACAAACTTCCGATTCTGATCGCGGAGAAAATGGGACCGCATTTTGCAGTTGGTGATACCTGTTACAGTTGGTCAGAAGATACTCCGGTCTATAATCCGGATGGTAAAGAGATCATCGCAAGAGACAATGAGATTTCCGAGATGCGAAAAGAAGACGTCAGCCTTGCTTATTATGGATGTCACACAGATATTACGATCCCATATGACGAACTGGGAAGCATCCGTACGATTGATGATGAGGGGGATATGATCTCTATTATTGAAGATGGAAGATTTGTCCTTCCGGGTACGGAAGCTCTGAACGAGCCGTTTGGGGAATAAAGGCATTTTCCTATTAAGTTCGGAATACAAAAAAATTTATTAGTTCGTTAAAATATTTCTTTGCATTAATTTTATTGACAGAAAAAGGGAATCTTAGTAGAATCTACGGTTAGAGAGGGTTTTGATAAAATCTTTTCTGACCGTACTTTTTTTATCAATAAAATAAAAACAAAGTCCCGGACAGATAAAATCTGGTCTGTCTGAGAATACTTGAGAAGAAAAGGAGAATAATCATGGCAAAAGTAGGAATTGTGATGGGCAGCGACTCAGATATGCCGATCATGAGCAAAGCAGCAGACATTCTGGAGAAACTGGGAATTGATTACGAGATAAAGATCATTTCCGCACACAGGGAACCGGATGTCTTTTTTGAATATGCAAAAACAGCAGAGGAAAAAGGCTTTAAAGTAATCATTGCAGGTGCAGGAATGGCAGCTCATCTGCCGGGAATGTGCGCAGCAATCTTCCCGATGCCGGTTATCGGAATTCCTATGCACACCACTTCTCTGGGAGGAAGAGATTCCCTTTATTCTATCGTACAGATGCCGTCAGGAATCCCGGTTGCAACAGTCGCTATCAACGGAGGCGCAAACGCAGGACTTCTGGCAGCTAAGATACTTGCAACATCAGATGAGGAACTTCTTGCAAAATTAAAGGCTTACAGCCAGGAATTAAAAGAACAGGTGGAAGCAAAAGACGCAAGATTACAGGAAGTCGGATATAAAAATTACTAAGATAACTCAGGTCCATAAACAGGATCAGGGGTAAAAACGGAGGATTATCATGGATTACAAGACCGCTGGAGTAGATATTGAAGCAGGATATAAATCAGTAGAGCTGATGAAAGAGCATGTAAAGAGAACCATGCGTGAAGAAGTGCTGGGAGGACTGGGAGGATTTTCCGGTGCCTTTTCTCTTGCTAAGATCAAAGAAATGGAAGAACCGGTATTATTATCAGGTACAGATGGATGTGGAACTAAAGTAAAACTTGCTATGGTTATGGACAAGCATGACACCATTGGCATTGATGCAGTTGCCATGTGTGTCAATGATATTGCATGTGCAGGCGGAGAACCATTATTCTTCCTTGATTATATTGCATGTGGTAAGAATTATCCGGAAAAGATTGCAGCTATCGTAGGCGGCGTTGCAGAAGGCTGTGTGCAGTCAGATGCAGCTCTGATCGGTGGTGAGACAGCAGAGCATCCGGGACTGATGCCGGAAGACGAATATGACCTGGCTGGTTTCGCAGTAGGTGTCTGCGATAAAAAAGAGATGATCACAGGTGAAGAACTGAAAGCAGGAGATGTTTTGATCGGTATGGCATCCACAGGTGTTCACAGTAACGGATTTTCTCTTGTCCGTAAAGTTTTTGATATGACAAAGGAATCTCTTGATACTTATTATGAAGAACTTGGAACAACACTTGGTGAAGCACTTCTGGCACCAACCAGAATCTATGTAAAAGCATTAAAGAGCATTAAAAATGCCGGAGTTCGTGTGCACGCATGCAGTCATATCACAGGCGGCGGTTTTTATGAAAATATTCCGAGAATGCTTAAAGAGGGAACACGTGCAGTTGTGGAAAAGAACAGCTATCCGGTACTTCCAATCTTCAAACTTCTTGCTGAAAAAGGCAATATTGATGAACAGATGATGTACAATACTTATAACATGGGACTTGGAATGATCCTTGCTGTAGATGCAGCAGATGTGGACAAAACAATGGAAGCGATCAAAGCAGCAGGTGACACTCCGTACGTAGTAGGACGTATCGAAGATGGTGAAAAGGGAGTGACTTTATGTTAAAAGTCGGTGTACTGGTTTCAGGAGGCGGCACGAATCTGCAGGCTATCCTGGATGCCATTGACTGTGGAAAGATTACAAATGCAGAAGTTTCTCTGGTTATCAGCAATAATCCGAAGGCTTATGCGCTGGAGAGAGCAAAGAATCACAACATAGAAGCTGTATGTATTTCTCCAAAACAGTATGAAAGCAGAGAAGAATTTCACAAAACACTTCTGGAAAAGCTGAAAGAGAGTGGCGTAGAGCTTATCGTTCTGGCAGGATTCCTCGTAGCAATCCCGCCGATGATCGTGGAAGCATATCCAAATAAGATCATTAATATCCATCCGTCACTGATTCCGTCTTTCTGCGGAGTTGGTTATTACGGACTTCATGTGCATGAGAAAGCGTTAGCAAGAGGGGTTCGTGTTACAGGCGCTACGGTACATTTCGTTGATACTGGCACAGATACCGGTCCGATTATTCTTCAGAAAGCAGTGAAAATTAAATCTGATGACACTCCGGAAGTTCTCCAGAGACGTGTCATGGAGAAAGCAGAGTGGAAAATTCTTCCTAAGGCAATCAATCTCATTGCCAATGGCAAGGTGAAGGTTGTGGATGGAAGAGTGGAAATAGAAGAATACGATACGGAAGAGTAGATACAAAAAGGAGCGGCAAGATAAAATGAAAGTCTTAATTGTAGGCAGCGGCGGCAGAGAACATGCGATTGCATGGAGTGTTTCAAAAAGCCCGAAAGTAGATAAAACTTATTGTGCACCTGGAAATGCAGGAATCGCAGAGCTTGCAGAATGTGTAGATATCGGTGCAATGGAATTTGAGAAACTTGCTGATTTTGCACAGGAAAAAGAAATCGATCTTACGATCATTGGCATGGATGATCCGCTGGTCGGTGGTGTCGTAGATGTATTTGAGGCCCGCGGTCTGAAAGTATTCGGACCAAGAAAGAACGCTGCGATCCTTGAGGGATCTAAAGCTTTCTCGAAAGATTTAATGAAGAAATATAATATCCCGACAGCAGCATATGAGAATTTTGATGATCCTGAGAAAGCACTGGAATATCTCCGCACAGAAGCCAGATTTCCAATTGTTCTGAAAGCAGATGGTCTTGCACTCGGCAAGGGAGTGCTGATCTGCAAGGATTTGAAAGAGGCAGAAGACGGCGTAAAAGAGATCATGGAAGATAAGAAATTCGGAAATGCCGGAAATACCATGGTCATCGAAGAATTTATGACAGGACGTGAAGTCTCTGTGTTATCATTTGTAGATGGAAAAACTATCCGTACAATGACATCCGCACAGGATCATAAACGCGCTCAGGACGGTGATCAGGGATTGAATACGGGCGGAATGGGAACTTTCTCCCCGAGTCCGTTCTACACAGAAGAGGTAGATGAATTCTGCAGGAAATATGTATATCAGCCGACAGTGGACGCAATGGCTGCAGAAGGACGCCCATTTAAGGGAATCATTTTCTTTGGTCTTATGCTTACACCGGATGGTCCGAAGGTTCTGGAATATAATGCCCGTTTTGGCGATCCGGAAGCGCAGGTTGTTCTTCCTCGTATGAAGAACGATATCATCGAAGTGATGGAAGCCTGTGTAAACGGAACTCTGGATCAGATAGATCTTCAGTTTGAGGATAATGCGGCAGTATGTGTAGTCCTTGCAAGTGACGGATATCCTGTGAAATATGAAAAAGGTATTCCGATGTACGGATTTGAGAACTTCAAAGGTAAGGATGGTTATTATTGTTTCCATGCAGGAACCAAATTAAAAGATGGTCAGATCGTAACCAACGGAGGTCGTGTCCTGGGAATCACAGCTACAGGAAAAGACCTGAAGGAAGCAAGAAAAAATGCCTATGAAGCCACAGAGTGGATCACATTTGCAAATAAATATATGCGCCATGATATTGGTAAGGCAATTGATGAAGCATAAATAATTTTGAGGTGCTGCAGTTTCAGAAAAAATGTATTTTGGATGATTACTGTAAAACAGATCAGAAAACAGAAAGGTTTAAAACCAGACCGGACTGTTTTCTGATTTTTTTGTAAATGTTTTTGCATAAATAATATAGGCTATTTTCTTTACTTTTCATGCAATCTGTTATAAAATAAAACAGTGCTGTAAAACAGAAACGTAATCGAACTCCGGACAGCAGGGGAAAATTTATGAACAGAAATTATGTAGATAAGAAAATACAGAAGATCATAAAAGAAATGAGACAGAGAGGATAAGAGCATGGGAATCAGCAAAGAAGAAGCAATCAAAGAATTACAGACCAGAGAGGAGATTTTTGTGGCATATTCACAGGCTACAAAGCTTCCGTATGTGAAATGTGATGAAGAGACATTTAATGATCAGGCATGGATTTTTTCAACAGAAGAAGGAATCAAAGAATTCGGCAAAAAAAATGCTGGAAGAAAAGGTTCTTCTTATGGGTATGAAATTTACCAAGAAGGATTATCCCAGATTATATGGAACTTTCTATGCAATTGGCGTAAATACAGTTGTATGGGTAGATGGTGAAGATAAGATTGAGATTGATCTTCCTGATATTGCAAAACAGGCAGATATGAGCAAGATTGAGCCGGCTAAGAGACCGCTTCTGAATCCTACACTGGAGCTTTCCGGCATTTACTTTATGCAGGAACTCCGCCGTCCGGTAGAGAAGGATCAGCATGGAAATCTTCGTGAGCTTGAGGAAGAACTGATCGTAAACCTGAAGAAATGCGAATATCTGGTTGCTATGAATGTAGATCCTGAAGATCCTAAGAAGATCAATATTCCGTATCTCAAAAATAAAAAAGAAGAAATTCTCCAGCCTGTATTTACAGACGTTATGGAACTTGAGAAGTTTACAAAAGGTCAGAAGCTGCGTATTGCGAAAGTACCGTTTGCAAAACTTCCGGAGCTGTTAATCGATAAGGCAATGGCTTATGCAGTTAATCCATTAGGCTTTAACCTTGTTCTGAACAGAGAACAGCTCAATAAGATCATTGGCTTAAAATAATCAAGTCATGTAGATGAAATTCAGTTGACAGAAAGAAGATAAAGGGTGTGCATGCTGTGTGAGAACATGGCAGTACACCCCTTTTTGTTTTGAAAAATAATACAGCAATACGTCTTTCTGTTGCAAAAAATGTTGGTTTGTGCTAGGATATGTGTAACACAAAAAGGAGAAGAAAACGTATGATGATAGAAATAGATTTCAGCAGTGATGAAGCCATTTACATCCAGCTGACCAATCAGATCATCATGGGGATTGCTACGTCAAGACTGCAGGAGGGAGATACACTGCCATCAGTGAGACAGCTTGCAGATACAGTTGGGATAAATATGCATACAGTAAATAAAGCATATTCACTGCTGCGACAGGAGGGATTTGTCACTATCGACCGCAGACGTGGTGCAGTGATTTCTATTGATGTAAATAAACGGAAAGCATTGGAAGAACTGAAACAGAATCTCATGGTGGCGCTTGCGAAAGGATGTTGCAAGAGCGTAAGCAGAGAGGAAGTACATCAGCTTATTGATGAGATTTTTGACGAATATGATGAAAACAGATAGGAGAGGACATGGAGAGACAATTTACCAGACAGGCAGAGAATGCCCTCAAATTGGCAACGACAATTGCGAAATCCTGTGGACATGGATATATCGGAACAGAGCATCTTCTTGCAGGTCTTTTGAAAGAACCTGAAGGCACTGCGGGAAAAGTGCTGCAGGAATTTAACGTAGAAGAAGAAAAACTCAGGGAACTTATCAGCAGCCTGGTTACACCGGTTCAGGGCAATACTGCGGCAGCAGAAACAAAAGATCCCCAGTACAGCCCGAGAGCAAGAAGGATCATTGAACAGGCGAAGGAAGATGCTGAGAGTATGGAATGTCTTTGTGGAACAGAGCACCTGTTGCTTTCGCTTCTGAAAGAGACAGACTGCGTAGCGACCAGACTGCTTTTTACAATGGGAGTAAATATCCAGAAGTTGTTTGTGGCTATCCTGACAGCTATGGGATTTGACAATGATACCATTGCAGAGGAATTTCAGTACGCAAGGAATGCGGGAAACAAAAAAGTGACCAGTACCCCTACGCTGGATCAGTACAGTCGTGACCTGACACAGCTTGCAGCAGAGGGAAAACTGGATCCTGTGATAGGGCGTGATAAAGAAATTACCAGACTGATCCAGATTCTGAGCAGACGTACGAAGAATAATCCGTGTCTGACAGGGGAACCCGGAGTAGGTAAGACTGCCATTGTAGAGGGACTTGCACAGCGCATCGTTATGGGAATGGTTCCGGATACAGTGAAGGATAAGCGTCTTGTTGTGTTAGATCTTTCCGGCATGGTTGCGGGAAGCAAATACAGAGGTGAATTTGAGGAACGCATTAAGAATGTGATCCAGGAAGTAAAAGAACATCAGGGAATTCTGCTGTTCATTGATGAAATCCATACCATCATCGGAGCAGGTGGAGCGGAGGGAGCACTGGATGCTTCTAATATTCTGAAACCTTCTCTTTCCAGAGGTGAGATTCAGCTTATCGGCGCGACTACTCTGGAGGAATACCGTAAATATATTGAAAAAGACGCAGCACTGGAACGAAGATTCCAGCCTGTGACAGTGGAAGAACCATCTTCAGAGGAGACTGTTGAGATCCTTAAAGGTCTGCGTCCATATTATGAGAAACATCATGGGGTAAAGATTGAAGATGAGGCACTTGAGGCAGCAGTAAAAATGTCACAAAGATATATCAATGACCGTTTCCTTCCGGATAAGGCAATTGATATTATTGATGAAGCAGCATCAAAGGTTCAGCTTGCGGGTTATCAGTCAGCACCTGAAATGGAACAATATGAACTGGAACTGAATGAACTTCGTGAGGAGAAAGAACAGGCAGTTAAGACTGCAGATATTGAACGCGCAAAAAAAGCACAGGTACGCCAAAATGAAGTGGAAGCCGAAATGGAGAAAATCCGCATTAAGACTGAACGTAGAAATAAGAGGAAGAAACTTGTTGTAGATGAAGCTGCTGTTGCAGAGACGATTTCTGACTGGACAAAGATTCCTCTTCAGAAACTGACAGAGGGAGAAACCAAACGTCTTGCTCGTCTGGAGAAAGAACTTCATAAACGTGTGATCGGACAGAATGAGGCAGTAAAAGCTGTTGCGCAGGCAGTGAAACGGGGAAGAGTAGGACTTAAAGATCCGAACCGTCCCATTGGTTCTTTCCTTTTCCTTGGACCTACAGGTGTTGGTAAGACAGAACTTTCCAAGGCTCTGGCAGAAGCTGTCTTTGGAAGTGAACAGGCGATGATTCGTGTAGATATGTCCGAATATATGGAGAAACACAGTGTTTCCAAGCTGATCGGTTCTCCTCCGGGATATGTAGGATATGAAGAAGGCGGCCAGCTCAGTGAGAAGGTCCGCAGAAATCCGTACAGTGTATTGCTTTTTGATGAGATTGAGAAGGCACATCCGGATGTGTTTAATATACTTTTACAGGTGCTGGATGACGGTCATATTACAGATGCACAAGGAAGAAAAGTCGACTTCAAACAGACGATTATTATTATGACTTCCAACGCAGGGGCACAGGCGATTATGGAACCGAAACGTCTGGGATTCATGTCTGATAATGATGAGAAGAAAGACTATGAACGAATGAAAGGCGGTGTGATGGAAGAAGTGCGCCGGATTTTCAAACCGGAGTTCCTGAACCGAATTGACGATATCATGGTGTTCCATGTGCTGAATAAAGAAGATATCCGGAAAATTGTGACATTGCTTCTTAAAACACTGGAGAAACGATGCGCAGAACAGATGGAAATTCATCTTACAGTGACAAATGCTGTGAAAGATTTTATTGCAGAAAAAGGTTCTGATAATAAATATGGTGCCAGACCGCTGCGTCGTGCAATTCAGAGTAAGATAGAAGATGCGCTTGCAAACGAGATTCTGGAAGGCAGAGTAAAACGTGGAGATAGTGTACAGGTGAAACTTCATAAAAACGAGATTGCATTTGAAGTGAAAAAACAGTAGAAATCTCTGAGCAGACAGATATTTACAATTAAAGCAGAGGACTCACATGATTCACAGAAATTGTGAAATTAGTATAAAAAAATCAGTGAGATACTGGTCAAAAAAGTGAATGTATTATATAATAAGCACATAAAATGTCGGAAAAGTACAGAGATAGTGAAAAACTGTACGGCATCGGCAGATGAACCGGTGGAGCGGCAAACAAAAGAGTCTTAGGAGGACATAGGAAATGGCAGTAGTAAAAGAATTAATCCGTACAGAAGAGAATGGAGCAATCAGCTTTGGTGACTATGAGCTTGCACAGAAGTCTAAATTATCAGACTATCAGCATCAGGGCGATATGTATAAAGTAAAAACTTTTAAGGAGATTACCAAGCTCGAGAGAAACGGAATGTTCGTTTACGAATCAGTTCCGGGAACAGCAGTATTTAATCTTACACAGAGTGAAGCTCAGATGGATTTCCATGTAGAGGGACCGGAAGATGCACAGATCACAGTGGAGATGGAGCCGGATACAGAATATGAAGTATTTATTGAACAGGCAAGCACAGGTAAGATGAAAACAAACCTGGGCGGTAAACTTTCCTTTAGCGTGGAACTTGGCAATGCTGCAAGAGTAGAAGTAAAGATTGTAAAATGCTGAAAAATAAAAAGACGGTATATTTTTGCCAGGAGTGCGGATATGAATCCGCAAAATGGATGGGGCAGTGCCCGGGATGCAAGTCCTGGAACACCTTTGTGGAAGAGACAGTTTCCACAAAGAAGCCATCCTCTTCTGGAGTAATGAAATCATCAGAAAAAAGGCAGGAACCGGTGATCCTTAAAGACATTAGCCTGTCAGAAGATGAACGGCAGACAACTCAGATTGGTGAACTTGACAGGGTGCTGGGCGGCGGTATCGTCCCCGGCTCCCTTGTTTTAGTGGGAGGAGATCCGGGAATCGGAAAATCAACGCTGCTTTTACAGGTGTGCAGGAATCTGGCAGAGAAGCAGGTTTCGGTTCTTTATATTTCAGGCGAGGAATCTCTGAGACAAATTAAGCTGAGAGCTAATCGTATCGGGCAGTTTACGGATAAGATGCAGCTTTTATGTGAGACGAACCTGGAAGTGATACGTGAGGTGATCGAGCGCAGAAAACCGGATGTGGTTGTGATCGACTCCATTCAGACTATGTTTCACGAAGATGTAAGTTCGGCACCGGGAAGTGTCTCTCAGGTGAGAGAATCTACCAATATCCTTATGCAGATCGCAAAGGGAATGGGGGTGTCCATTTTTATTGTAGGTCATGTGACGAAAGAAGGAAATGTGGCAGGTCCGAGGGTTCTGGAACATATGGTGGATACGGTGCTTTATTTTGAAGGCGACCGGCATGCTTCTTATCGTATCCTGCGTGCGGTGAAGAATCGTTTTGGATCTACGAATGAGATTGGTGTTTTTGAAATGTGTAATACAGGTCTTGAGGAGGTGAAGAATCCGTCGGAATATATGCTGAATGGCAGACCGGAGGATGCGTCGGGTTCTGTTGTGGCGTGTTCTATGGAAGGAACCCGGCCGATTCTGGTTGAAATCCAGGCACTTGTGTGCCAGAGTAATTTCGGTATTCCGAGGCGGACAGCGGTAGGAACTGATTTTAACAGAGTGAATCTCCTTATGGCTGTGCTTGAGAAGAAAGTAGGACTCCGTCTGGCTGCATCGGATGCTTATGTCAATATTGCAGGGGGAATGAAGATGACAGAGCCGGCAATTGACCTTGGGATCTGTCTGGCGATTGTTTCCAGTGCGAAGGATATTGTGATTCCTGATAATGTGATGGTATTTGGCGAGGTTGGTCTGAGTGGTGAAATCCGCGCAGTGAATATGGCAGGCCAGCGTGTGCAGGAGGCGAAAAAACTGGGATTTGGAACAGTTGTGCTTCCGGAAGTGTGTAGGTCTTCTGTTGGAAAAGTGGAAGGGATCAACTTGGTTTATGTGTCGCAGATTCGTGATGCGATTGGTTATATTATGAAAAAATAGATTGTCAGACTACTGGCTTATATATGGTTTGAATAAGTCGATCAGACTGTCGTCAAAGATATTTTTGCCTGAGAAAGTCTGCTGACAGAGAGAAAGAGGAAAGGATCAAAAGTTATGGCGAGTGGGATTGATACAGTGATATTTGATATGGATGGAGTGATTTTTGATTCAGAGATTCTTGTGCTTCAAGCGTGGAAAGAAGTGGCAGAACGTCATGGAATCGCAGGAGTTGAGGCGGCATGTCATGAGTGTCTGGGAACAAACAGTGTTGTAAGTAAAGGGGTTTTTCTGAAGCATTATGGTGAAGATTTTCCGTATGAGGAATATAAAGCGGAGATGGCAGAGGTGTTTTTCAGTCATGCTTCCGGAGGCAAACTGGCAAAGAAGCCGGGGGTTGAGGAGCTTTTGAAATATCTGAAGATGAGGGGATTTAAGATTGG
>OAUA01000435.1_pt1 | contig 12582 bp, 8 predicted proteins | sample 1495081 | NCBI WGS metagenome assembly OAUA01 (sample SAMEA2579993, study PRJEB22360) | human gut metagenome | biome: human gut; feature: human-associated habitat; material: faeces | place: Denmark | collected 2008/2010
TCAATTATGATCTTTGTTCCCTGAATACTGATCCAGGAATTTACAGTTTTGGAATCCAGAGTCTCTGTCGTATTTCCAAAGGTATAGGTTATGGTAGCCTTGCGGTATTTTTTCAATTGTCCGTTTAGGCTTTTCAATTCCTTTTTCAATTCTTTTGAAGCCTTTACAGAAGGCTGCTTATATGCCTGCTGGTTCAGATCTATCTTGACTTCACCGGTGAGCAGCTGATCCTGAAACTCTGCTTCCAGCGTCTTGTCCACGTAATTTCGAAGACGTTCTTCATCAATCTGTGTCCCTGCCACCTGCTTTACTATAACAAATTTCTTGTTCTTCTTGCTGTATCTGATCTCAGCATTTTGGGCTTCCGTTCTTTCTTTCTCTCCAAAATGATCTTCTGTCAAAGCAGCTTGTTCTGCTGTCTCATCTTTGTTTACCTGATATTCTATTTCGTAATTTTTCCAAGAGGCCAGAAACGTCCTTGTCTGGTCACGCTGCTGTTTCAAAGCTGTAAGTGCAGACTGAAGTGTTCCCTCATCCAGAGAATATCCCAGTTCCCCTACAGTTGTCTGATATACCTGACTGCCATCCTCCCGGAAAACAACCTTTTTATCCTGAAATGCTTTCCGGATGGTCTGTCCGGCCTTCTCCACATTCTGACCGGATACATCCAGACCATATATGGTAATTTTTCTCCCCAGTGTGTCCGTATCCACTTTATGTATATAAGCCAACAATCCTCCTCCCAGAAATAAAAATACTGAAATACATATCCCCAGGATAACTTTTATCTTTTTCTTTCTGTTTTTTTCTTTATTATCCATTTCCCGCCCCTGTTCTTTTGTACTCTTTTTGAGCCTAATAAGTTTCAGGCAGGCTATAAAAAATGTTTTACAGTCTGCCTGAAAAATTATACCAGAAAAATATATGATTTTGTAATTTTTATTTATACCAAAATATTTGCATTACCTGGAATCCTCCCGGATTGCTTTTACCAGTTGATCCCCTCCCTGTTCATACCATTTGCTTACGAATTCATCAAAATAGGATATGGGGCGCTTCCCCATAATAATCTGGATAAAAGTATTCTTCTCCAGAGTACCAAGAGTCTGAGGAATTTCCAGATTTGAAGTTTGCAGATAGATTTTCTCAGGAGTCCTGTAATCCGATTTCACCAGAAGACCTACTGCAGAAATGCGGGACTTGTAAGCTGCCCAGTCCTCCACTGTCACATTCTGCCCCTCCATATAATTTCTGCAGGCCTGATAGTAGGATTTCTCAATAGCACTGAGTTTCTCTTCTTCCATATCTCCTGCAATTACCTTCTGAATATGCTCTGTCACACGATAAGTGGCTTCATTGTAATCCACATTGATCACCAACGGCCTTGCTGTAGGATCCACATTCAGGGCAAAATAGCTGTTCATTTCATCTGCATCCTTTGCTTCATACCTGGTATAATCAAAAAGTACACTCAAAATCTTCATTACAATTTCAGGATGCTCATAACCTTTTCGCACCACTACATATTTGTTGTCTCTGAATGTAGAATAGGTTTCTGCCGTTTTCTGTATTTCTGCCGGAAAATAATATGGCTCCCAGTCAGAGTCCGGATCTTCTTCATACTCATCCATAAGAGGATTATTAGGCGTCCACCACAATCCGAAAAACGCCCCGCACTTTCCGCTGACTACCAGATCCCTTAGATTATTCTGGGCCCGCAGTGCAAAATTCTCATCCAGAATTCCCCTTTCATAAAGCTGGTTCAAATATTCCAGTGCATTCTTCGTCTCTTCTGTAAGAGAACCATATACCACTTCTCCATTCTCACCCTTTTGCCATCTCTGGGGATTGGCTCCGAATTTCTGAAAAATAGGGTCAACAGAATAACTACTACTCGTAGTTCCCACCAGTGAAGTATCACATACCAGTCCGATAGAATCTTCTCCAGGTGCTGCACCCATTCTGTTTTTCTGAAAAGCTTCAATAACATCAAAAGCTTCTTCCAGAGTCTGCGGTTCTTCTAATCCCAGCTTATCCATCCAGTCCTTACGAAGCCAGAGCAGGCAGGGACCATGATCAATAACAGTCTCAGGCATTGCCATCAGCTTCCCGTCATATTTCACAGAATCCAGAAGCTCGGTTCCATAACTGGAATACATAGCTTTGATTCTGTCTGTAGTACAGGATTCATACGCCTCTGTCAAATCTTCTATCAGATCGTTTTCCACCATTTCATCCAGCATTTTCTTGTCCGAGATCACCATGACATCAGGGAGCATCCGATCTTTCACAATCACATTGACAAATTCATCATATCTGTCTTCACTTTCCATGTATGTGTTCTCATTCTGGATATTCAGCATCTTTTTCAGATAACGGGTATATTCATTATTTTCATAAGTCTGTCCCTGGGGCAGATTAGAATTATTGGCACCATTCATCTGGGCAAGAGTATAGGTCACAGTTTCAGGATACTTTCCATAGGGAGTTGTCCGGGCTTCTTCCCAGTCCCCGGATTCAGTTTTTTTCTTTTCCTCAACCCCATCCGCTTTTTCTGCTTTCTGCTGTGTCTCCTTTGTTGCTTTATTACATCCGCTTTGAAGCAAAGTTATTCCCAGAATCAGAATTACAAAAAGCTTTTTTCCTGCCTTTGTCACACTCTGTATCATCATGATGTTTCTCCCTTTGGAATCCGCATTTCTACTACTGTTCCCTTACCTACACTGCTGGTGATACGAATTTTATATTCCTCTCCGTAAAGCAGACAGATTCGATCGTTCACATTTTTCAGCCCATACCCTTCTGCCTGGTAAGTAACCAACGATTCTGCCACTGACTGTTCCATTCCCATTCCATTATCTTCTACCCGGAGAAGTACTGCATCCCCGGCATCCAGAAAGGACAGCTGCAGGATTTTATCTCCTTCTTCTTTTACATCCAGTCCATGCTCTAATGCATTTTCTACCACTGGCTGCAGGATCAGTTTAGGGACTTTTTCTGCTTTTACCTGCGGATCAATCTTCCACTCTACTGTAAAATCATTGTCATGCATCACCAACTGAATAGACAGATAAGCTTCAATATTACGGATACAATTCTCCACAGTTACCATATCCTCTCCCTTGCTCAGAGCTGTACGATAAAAAGTAGATAAATCCAGAGTCACCTTACTGATTTCTTTCTGACCGCTCTTAATAGCCATCCAGTTAATAATGGAAAGAGAATTATACAGAAAATGGGGATTGATCTGTGCAGTAAGCGCTTTCAGCTCAAATTCCTTAAGAGCTATTTTGTTTTCGTAAACTTCACTGATCAGACGGTCAATCTCCCCCATCATCCTGCGGAAGCTTCTGATCAGAACCCCCACCTCATCCTCTGCATCGCTGGTAACCGTAACCTCTCTGCTTCCATGATTTACCTGATCCATATTTTCCGTAAGCATTTCGATCTTGCGGGTAAATAATCTGGAGAAAGCCATACCCAGAATAAAAATGATCAGTACACAACCTGCGATCAGCGGAATCTCAGCAAACAACATCTGATAAACTGATTTTTCTACAGATTTTTTAGTTTTATACAGATAAAACTTCCAGCCCGTATTCTGACTGGTACTATTTACTGCTACATATTCTTTGCTGATCTGCTCTAAAATTTTATCCGATTCCCCTAAATCTGCCAGGTCATTATCCTGAATGTTCTCATCGCGGTACACAATATTCTGGCTCTGATCCAGCACCATAGTTCCAGATTCTTCTGAGATAATATTTTTCAACGGTTTGAATATTTTATTGTAATCCAGAGTAATACACAGAACCGCCGTGCGGTTTCTTCCGTCGTAAATATTTCTCACTGCCGCAATCTCCGGTTTTTCCGTATTTACCAGCCACTGTACCTGCACTTCATCATTCAGCTGGCTGCTCCACCATTCCTGTCCTATCTCATCCATAGGTACAAGAGTATATTCATGTCTCACTTTAATACTGTCTGCAAAAATCTGTATCTGATTGATAGCATCATGATAGGATTTAGGCACTGTGAGAAGAGGATCCACAATCTGGGTATATTTGGCATATGCCACATAATTATCCATGTTTTTCTCATTGATCATTTCTTCAATATCCGGAGAATAGGTAAGATAATTGATCAGTCCTGTATATACTTCGATCTGGCTGTCAATACTTTCTCTGGTCTGTTCCAGGATGGATGAGGTATCCTCCACTTCATTATGGCGCACCAGCCTGCTCATACTGTTATGGCTGTACAGAGCAAGCATCGTCATAGGCACCAGACTGGATGTCACCAGCAGGATTGTAAGCTTATGACGGTATTTCATATCTCTAAATTTCTTTCGGATTCTCTTCATCGTCACCTGTTCCTTTCCTGTAGGACTCAGGGCTGCTTCCGTAATATTCCCGGAAGCTTCGACAAAAATAGGATACATTGGAGAATCCTACTTTTTCACTTACCTGTGCCACCTTCATATTTGTGCTGCACAGAAGCTCCTTTGCCTTCTCCATACGGAATACCCGGATAAAACGGTTCAGGTTCATTCCTGTTTCCTTTTTGAAAATAAAACTCAGATATCCTGAGGACAAATATACCTTTTCTGCCAGCATCTCCAGGCTCAGATCCTCTCCGTAGTGCTGATAGATGTAATTTTTCACTGCAGCCACCTCATTTCTGGATTCACTCATAGAACGTTCCAGAAAATTTTCATACTCCCGGATATTCTCCTCAGTAACCTGAAGAATCTGTGAAATATCACTGCAGTTGTACAGTCTGTCAATCTCCTTATCCAGGCGGCGTTCCTCTGAAAACTGTGTTTCCTCAAACAATGCCTGGATCACATTGGAAAATACAAATTTAATATACATAGCCGAAAGAAAACTGGGTACTGCTTTTGTATTTGTCCGTAAGGCACTGAAAATGGACTTTCAGCTGCTGAATGTCCTTTCTGCTGATGTCCTCAGAAATTCTCTGCATCAGCTGGGAATCCTGGACAGCCTTGTCCACATGACTGTACTCTTCCTCCTCATTGGAGAATACATGATTCTCCGGATGATAAAATCGCTCCTCCATCTGCTGTTCCAGCTCTGTCATGATCTCAGGCAATGCTTCACAGCCCTCAAACTTCCTGCTTACTGCCAGATGAAAGCTTCCCGGATACTGGCGCTTCATCACAGTATACAGCTGATTAGCTACCAACAGATAATCGCAATATACATCGTTAAACAAAAACAGAGACTGTCTGGCATTCAGATTCAGATAGAAAAATATTCTCCGCAGTTCCTTGCGCATATCCTCTGCCAGATTCTCATCTGCAGTATCAAAAAAATTCTGGGAGGATTCCACCAGAATGGCACAGTGCCACTGATTCCAGGTATCCAGGTTGATCATTTCTCCGGCTTTTTCCAGAATTTCTTTTTTTCCTGTGTAAATATAATTCTGGAGAAAATACTGCTGGAGAAAATCCTGTTCCTTCTGATCTTTGATCTTGCGGTTTTTATTTTTGTCAATTTCACTGCGGACCTTTTCCAGTGTTTCACTGAAAATATCAGGATCCACCGGTTTTAAGACATACTCTTTCACCCCATAACGGATTGCTTCCTGGGCAAAGGAAAAATCGTTATAGCCACTAAAGATTACAATCTGCAGCTCCTCTTTTTCCTCTTTTGCCTTCTTTGCCAGTTCCAGTCCATCCATATGAGGCATTTTAATATCTGTCAGTAGTAGATCTATCTCCTCATTTCTGAGGATTTCCAGTGCCTGACGCCCGTTGGAAGCCTCAGAAATCTCAAATTCTCCCTCTTCCCTGGAAAGCAGAAATTTAATTCCCTCTCTCTCTATTTTTTCATCATCAACCACTAATACACGATACATAGCTTCTAACCTCCTACCCCCTTATATATACAAATAAAGATAGTTCCTGCAATTATGGAACTATCTTTATTTTCAGTCACTTATTATCCATATCAGCCTGCGTCTGATACTATTTTATCATCCTTTTACTGCACCTGCAACAACACCTTCAATAATATATTTCTGGCATACCAGGTAAACAATAACGATCGGGATAATATCGATCATAATACTTGCCATCATCGGTCCCATCTGTACATGACCGAAGCTTCCGCGGAAGTACTGTACTGCCATAGGAATGGTACGGTATTTCTTAATATCCAGTACCAGGGTCGGCAGAAGATAGTCATTCCATACCCACATCAGCTGAAGGATTGCAGTGGAGATAATGGTAGGCTTCAGAATCGGGATCAGGATCTTGAAAAATACCTGTAACGGATTACATCCATCGATCAGGGCAGCCTCTTCAATTTCCAGTGGGATTCCCTTTACAAAACCGGTAAACATAAATACTGCCAGTCCTGCACCAAATCCAAGATAAATAATACAGATATTATAAGGAGTGTTCAGTTTCAGTGTATCTGCTGTCTTTGCCAGAGTGAACATAACCATCTGGAAAGGAACTACCATACTAAATATGAACAGATAGTATAAAATCTTGGAAAGTACTCCATTTACACGGACAATGTACCATGCACACATAGAACAGCACAGCAGGATCAGTACTACTGACATAACTGAAATCACAAGACTGTACCAGAAAGATTTCAGGAAATCCATCTGTGTTACGCTGGCTACATAGTTTGTAAATCCATTCCAGATTTCACCCAGAGGAAATTCAAATACCCCTGTAGTTGTAATGGCTGATTCCTTTTTTAAAGAGTTTAAAAGGATCAGTATAATAGGATAAATCCAGAGAAGAGACAGTATGGTTAATATAATTGTAGGAATAATACTTTTCTTTTTATTGTTTTCCATTACTGCTGCACCTCCTTAGATGATGTTGCTTTAAGCTGAATCAGGGCAATGGCTACAACCAGAATAAAGAATACAACTGCTTTTGCCTGACCGATTCCCTTCCACTGTGGTCCGCTTCGTGCATAGAACGTATCATAGATATTTAAGGCAAGGAGCTGAGACTGCTTGGCAGGATCTCCACCTGTAAGAGAAAGGTTCTGGTCGAACATTTTAAATCCATTTGTCAGTGTAAGGAAGGTACAGATTGTAATAGACGGCATGATCATCGGTACTTTAATCTTGAACAGAATCTGTCTGGATGTAGCTCCGTCAATCTGTGCTGCTTCGATAAGGTCAGGTGAAACATTATTCAGACCTGCCACATAAATGATCATCATATATCCAATCTGCTGCCAGCACAGAAGGATCAGCATACCAATAAATCCGTTCTTTGCAGACAAAGCCAGCAGCGGCTGTCCCCATTTGGATAACAGACCATTTAATAAGGTCTGCCAAATGTATCCAAGAACAATACCACCGATCAGGTTTGGCATAAAGAATACAGTTCTGAATGCATTGGTGCCCTTGAATCCTTTTGTCAGCGCCAGTGCAATGGCAAACGCCAGAACATTGATCAGAATACTGGATATAAAGGCAAATGCCACAGTCAGCCAGAACGCATGGCTGAAAGTATTGTCAAGTAATATTTTCTGATAGTTTGAAAATCCTACGAAAGTAACATCCTGCACTGTGGTAAATTTACAAAATGAAAGGTAAATTCCCCAGATAAACGGCCATAAAAATCCGATTATAAATGCAGCCAGTGTAGGCACAACGAAAATCGGCCACCACTTTTTGATTGTTTTTCCTACCATGGTAAATCTCTCCTCTTCTTCCCATTCTCTGCTTAGAATCTATAAAAGGGAGACAGGAATCTCTGCCTCCCTTATTTTTTTATTCATTATTCGGAAAGTGCCTTCTCTGTTGCCCAGTTGTCAACAAACGCACTCTTAACATCATCCCAGGAGCCAGATCCTGCTGCATATGCTGTAAGAGCAGATCCAAGAGTATTTTTCCACTCTTCAGATGGCATTGTTGTAAAGTTCCATGATACAGGTGTCAGACCAGCTTCTGTGTACTCTGCATCCTGTTTTACAAATACATTGCTTGGTGCCTCTGCTGTTTTGAAAGGAATTGTGAATCCCATATCTTCAGCCATGGATTTTGTTCCTGCCTCAGAGGTTACACACCAGTTCATGAAATCAAGTGTTGCTTTTACATCAGCTTCAGATGCATTCTTATTTACACACCAGTAATTCTCTGTACCGGTTGCAAGACCTTCGTTTGCATCATCTACACCAAAGTAGATCGGGATCATAGCCAGCTCGTCATCTTTGAATGTTTTAGAAAGTTCACTATATTCCCAGGAACCATTCTGATAGAATACTGCTTCACCATTTACAAATTCATTTCTGGAGTCATCTGCTGTTTTTGCAGAAAGCTCAGAACCGTCACAGGTAGAATCTGTAATGTAAAGGTCAAATACATTCTTGTAGTTATCAAGGTATGTACCTTTGATCGCATCTGTATCATCGATTCCGTCTTCTTTATACTCATAGTAGATTGGAAGGTTTGCAAGATGTGTTTTAAATCTCCAGTCAGAGGATCCGTCCATACCTGCAGAAGTAAATGCTCCCTTAATTCCCAGATCATCTTTTTTGCTCTGGATATCATCAGCAACTTTCTTTAAATCATCAAAAGATTTAATATCGTCCAGAGTATATCCTGCTTTTTCAAGTAAAGTCTTATTTACGATCAGGCCATAGGATTCGATTACATATGCGATTCCGTCCACTGCATCTCCATCCTTTAAGCTGTAGGAATCAGATGTCAGCTGTGAGTAAATATCGGAATCTTTCAGATCATAGCAGTAATCTTTCCAGTTTTTCAAACCAACCGGTCCGTTTACCTGGAATAAAGTAGGTGCATCACTCTTTGCCATTTCTGACTGAAGTGTTGTCTCATACTGTCCGGAAGCTGCTGTAACAACAGTTACCTCTGTACCAGTTTCCTCTGTGTATTCTTTTGCCAAGTTCTGCCAGTCTTCATCCTGCTCCGGTTTGAAGTTTAAGTAATAAACCTTTCCGGCATCATCAGCCATTGCCGGTACTGCCGGGATCATAGTTGCTGCCATAAGTACTGCCATTCCCATTGCTGTTACTTTCTTCATCTTCATAATCCTTTTCTCTCCTTTTCCTATGATGTTTTCTGTTTCTTAACTTGAGTATATTGTAAATTTTTCAGATATTGATTTTTTTATATATACATTTTTTTATATCATAAAAAAGAAAAAAAAACAGACCCCGTCAGGTCAATCCTGTCAGAGTCTGTTCTCTCTTTATGCCTTTATGTCTCAGGCTTTGTTAACTGATCCGAATAATTCCATTTTTTCCTTAACAGTAGCTTTGATTGCTTCGAAGCCAGGTGCAAGAAGTTTACGAGGATCGTATCCTTTACCCTGCTGATCTTTTCCTTCTTCGATGTATTTACGTGTAGCTGCTGCGAAAGAAAGCTGGCATTCTGTGTTTACATTGATCTTGGATACGCCAAGGTCGATAGCTTTCTTGATCATATCTGCCGGGATACCTGTGCCACCGTGAAGTACCAGAGGCATCTCTCCTGTCAGTTTCTGGATTGCATCCAGAGTTTCAAAGCTTAAGCCTTTCCAGTTAGCCGGATATTTTCCATGGATGTTACCGATACCTGCTGCAAGGAAATCAATACCAAGGTCTGCGATCATCTTGCATTCCTTAGGATCTGCGCATTCGCCCATTCCTACAACACCGTCTTCTTCACCACCGATGGAGCCAACTTCTGCTTCCAGAGACATTCCGTGTTCAGCAACGATCTTAACCAGTTCTTTAGTTTTTGCAACGTTTTCTTCGATCGGGTAATGAGATCCGTCGAACATGATGGATGAGAATCCTGCTTCAACGCATTTTAAGCATCCTTCATAGCTGCCGTGGTCAAGGTGAAGAGCTACAGGAACAGTGATGTTCAGTTCTTCCATCATTCCGTTAACCATACCAACAACTGTTTTATAACCTGTCATATATTTACCAGCACCTTCAGATACACCAAGGATTACAGGAGAGTTCAGTTCCTGAGCTGTTAAAAGGATAGCCTTTGTCCACTCAAGGTTGTTGATGTTGAACTGTCCAACTGCATAATGACCTGCTTTTGCTTTTTTCAGCATTTCTGTTGCATTTACTAACATGATAAATTCCTCCTAATCTGTAGTAACTGTGTTCATTCTCAGTTACCCTAATCAATCTTCGATATGGAATTACATCTATATCCAGATATGGTTATATTACCAGATTTCTGCTTTTTCGTCTACTCTTTTGCCAAAAAAATGACAAACAAAATTCCCCGGAAGATATGTAAAAAAGTCCGGCAATACACAATATATAATAATTTTCTGCAATTTATAAAAAAGTACTTGCATTATTTAAATATTTCATATATAATAAATTTCGGTTTAAGGATGGATTCCCGAGTGGCCAAAGGGGGCAGACTGTAAATCTGTTAGCAACGCTTTCGAAGGTTCGAATCCTTCTCCATCCATTAAAAGGTTCAGACATTTGTCTGGATCTTTTTTTGTTATATTATAAAACGGCAGTCCCTTCTTCCGTAAGAGGCTGCCGTCCAGGCCAGGCGGATGAGATCATCCGCTTCGCATTTTGTTAATTTTTATGATGTAAGACCACTGCACCAAATGCCGGCATTGTGATCTTCAGAATTCCGGCTGCTGCTGTGTATTCTTTACATTCTTCCGTAAATCCCACTGCAGATGTCATGACAACACGTTTCAGCTTTGTATCTTCCAGACGGCTGATTCCTGCCTGTTCTAACCGTATCTCCACTTCCCTGCCTTCTTCCTGATTATTTACGATCACAATTATCTGTTCATCATGAGAAAATCTCGCATAACAAAGTCCCTGATAATCATTCCAGAGAAATCCCAGTGATCCCGTTTTTAACACTTCATATTTCTTATGGATACGGATCATTACCCTGTGGAAGTCGATCATCTGATAATCCTCACGTCCCCAGGGATAAGTACGTCTGTTATCCGGATCTGTGAATCCACAGAGTCCTGCCTCATCTCCGTAATATACAGTCGGTGCGCCCGGCCAGGTCATCTGGATGGTAACCGCCTCACGCATAACTGCCGGATTTACTCCCTCAGATGCCGCCTCCGGACCTGCATAGGAAATTCGTCCTACCCTGTGATTGGTTCTGGTCAGGAATCTGGAATGGTCATGATTTGACAATTCATTCATGGCTGTCTGAAGTGCAGACATATGAAGCGCTCTCATGTGCGTTTTCATAGCTCCGATAAAAGCCTCACTGTTTCCTAACAGGTCTTCACGATACTCGTCACTGTGCTTCTCCATACCTGTCAGGAACCAGGTCAGCGGCTCCATAAATGCGTCATAGTTCATGACTGTATCCCATTCATCACCTTTCAGCCAGCCTTCCGGATTACCGTAATGCTCTGCCAGGATAATGGCATTTGGATTGGCAGCTTTCACTGCCTTCCGGAAATCTTTCCAGAACTGATGGTTAAAATCATTGCTGTGTCCCAGATCCGCCGCCACATCCAGTCTCCAACCATCTACATTATAAGGAGCAGATACCCATTTCTGTCCAACACGAAGAATATAATCATAAAGTTCTCTGGAACCCTCATAATTTAATTTAGGCAGTGTATCGTGTGCCCACCATCCATCATAGGAGGTGTTATATGGCCATGCATTAGGATCATTAAAGGAAAAGAAATTACGATAGGGACTGTCCGCAGAAACATAAGCTCCTTTCGGATATCCTTCCTGATTCTCATAAATACGTTCTCTGTCCATCCACTTATTAAAAGAACCGCAGTGATTGAACACACCATCCAGAATGATCTTCATTCCTCTTCTGTGGATCTCTGCTGTCAGTTTCGCAAAAAGCTCATTACTTGCTTCCAGATTCTTCTTATCTGTCACACGTTTGATATATTTCCATGCATGGGAATTATCATCATCGTCTCCAAGAAGGATTCCCTCATTACAATCTTCTACAATCCTGCCGTAATGTGGATCCACATAATCATAATCCTGACAGTCATACTTATGATTACTTGGAGAAACAAAAATCGGATTTAAATAAATAACCTCGACTCCCAGATCCTGCAGATAATCCAGTTTGTTCATAATTCCCTGCAGGTCACCGCCGTAAAATTCACGCACACCCATCACTGCCGGAATCTTATTCCACTGTTCTACCTGTACACTCTTATCTCCAATATAATGATATTCTCCGGTCACAACATCATTGGTAGGATCTCCGTTAAGAAAACGGTCTACATAAATCTGGTACATTACCGCACCTTTGGCCCACTTTGGAGTATCAAAGCCCGGATAAATCTCAAAATCCATCCTGCCCTCATGTTTCATACAGACTCCCTGATTATTGTAATAACAGGTTACCCATCCATACTGTATCTCAAAATAATAACGGAAGATGTCCTCTCCAATCGTCACCTGGGCAGAATAATAATCAAATCCGTTCTCTGTCCCGCAAATCTCCATCTGCACACGCTGCTCCTGGCTTACCAGATATACAGAATCCACATTATTTCTCTGGGTACGGAATTTGATCGTTACTGTATCTCCTGCCTTTGGTTCTGCAGGGTATTCTGTAATATTCTGTTCCGTC
>OAUA01000455.1_pt1 | contig 11951 bp, 9 predicted proteins | sample 1495081 | NCBI WGS metagenome assembly OAUA01 (sample SAMEA2579993, study PRJEB22360) | human gut metagenome | biome: human gut; feature: human-associated habitat; material: faeces | place: Denmark | collected 2008/2010
TGCCGTCGGGGCTGGCGTTATCCACCAGATAGAGGGTCAGCGGGTGGCGGCGGGTGTATTGCAGCACCGTCTGCGCCGCCTTGAGGGCTTCGTCACAGCCGTTATAGACAACGATACAGGCAGAGAGTTCCAAGTTCTATGCTCCTCATTTTTATAGCTCAGACCTTTCCGCCATGCCAAGGGCTCCCCTTTTTAGGGGCAACAATGACGACCGCCGCCAGTGGCGGAAGCAGGGAGTCATTGTTGGGGCAGCGGCCAGCAATACGCAAGCAAAGTGAAGCGGATGCTGGGTGCCGCAACCCGGTCTTGGCGAGCGAAGCGAGACTGAGAGGTTGTTCCTCTTTTATTTATTCCAGCGGTAATATCTTCAGGCTGAAATCTTCGCGCTGGATGTCGAAGTTGGGATTGGTGCAGGGGTCGCCTGCAGCCAGCAGGTCGCCCCAGCGGGCCTGAAAACGCAGCACCTCGCCCTGAAAACGCTTCTGCTTTTCGGGGTTGTCCTCCATGCCGCGGCTCTTGCTCTCGTAGTGGTAGAGCTGGGCAAACGGGGTGAAGACGTTGGTGTAGCCTGCCTGACGGACGCGGACGCAGAAGTCCACATCGTTGAAGGCCACGGCATAGCTCTCGTCCAGACCGCCCACTTCGTCGTAGATCTCCTTGCGGATGAGCAGGCAGGCGGCGGTGTCAGCGTAGACGTCCTGCACATAGTTCAGGCGGCCCATATAGCCGTCGGAGTTGGCGGGATAGTACTTGTGCAGATGGCCCGCCACGCCGCCGATGCCGAAGCCGACACCGGCGTGCTGGATGGTATCGTCCGGGTAGAGCAGCTTGGCGCCCACGCAGCCCACCCGCTTCTGCTGGGCATACATGACCATCTCTTCCAGCCAGGCGGCGGTGATGACCTCGGTGTCGTTGTTGAGCAGAAGCAGATACTCACCGGTGGCGAACTTTTCGCCGAAGTTGTTCAGGGCGCTGTAGTTGAAGCCCTTGCCCTCCCAGGTGACGACCTTGAGATTATCGGGGTGCTCCTTCTGCATCCGCTGATAGGCGCGGAAGGTCTCGGGGGCCTTGCTGTTGTTCTCGATGAGGATGATCTCAAAATCCGGGTAGGTGGTGCGGGCGTAGATGGACTCCACGCAGGTCTCCAAGTCGCGGATGTGGTCGCAGGTGGGGATGAGGATGCTCACCCGGCCCGGATGGTCGACGGTATAATCGGTCTTGTAGTAGCCCGGCGTGCCCGGGATGAGGGACACATCGTCCACGGCCACGCCGCAGCGGGCGTAATGAGCCTTGAGGGCGGCAATGCCCGCGTCGATGCAGTAGGTCTTGGCGGAGATGTCGCTGGCCGTGCTGCCGGGGCTGGAACGCCAGTAATAGAGGGCGTGGGGGATGTGGACGATCTTCCGGGCCGTCTCGGTCAGGCGGAGGAAGAGCTCATAATCCTGACTGCCGTTGTACTCCATCCGCTCCGGGCCGCCTGCGGCGTCCATCAGCCGGCGGCTGAAGAGGGTCAGGTGGCAGATATAGTTGTTGGAGCGGAGGTTGTCCAGCATGAAGTCCGGCTTGAAGTGGTAGAGCACCACATTCTCCACCTTGCCCTCGAAGGTCGCCTCATCGGTATAGACGAAGTCGGCTCCCTGCTCGGCGATGGCCTTGGCGGCGTACCAGAGGGCGCAGGGGTGGAGGATGTCGTCGTGGTCCAGCAGGGCGATGAAGTCGCCGGTGGCCATCTCGATGCCTTTGTTGGTGTTGCCGGGGATGAGCTCATTCTTCTCCAGCTTCCTGTAGCGGATACGAGGGTCCACAGCGGCGCGCTGCTGCACCATCTCGCCCACGCCCGGGGCAGTGCCGGCGTCCACACAGCAGAGCTCCCAGTTGCGGTAGGTCTGGTTCACGACGGAATCCAGCAGCTCTTCGAGGAAGTCCAGCGGGGTGTTGTAGAGCGGCACCACGATGCTGATCTTGGGGCCTGCAGGCTGATCGCCTGCCTGCCGCACCAGCAGCTCCACCGGTGCGAACCGGTCGGCACGCATGACTTTGCCCGGGAAGAGGGCGGCGTACTCGCGGCGGGCGCGGGCCAGTTCCCGCACGCCCTCGATGCCGCCGCTGCGCAGCTCCCGCAGGAGCATGAAAAGGGGCAGAGTGTGCCAGAGCTGGCGGCTCTTGCTGACGATATAGCGCATGGGCCAGGTCATCTTCCAGAACTTCGAGCCGGTCACCTCGCCCAGTGCCTTTTCCAGCTGCTGCTCGTGGCTGCGGCTGAGCGAAAGGTCGCTGCGCAGCCGGGCGATGAGCTCGGCTTCCTCGCCGCAGGTGCGCTCGGCGCGCACCATCCGGTCACGCAGGATGTCCATTTCCAGCTCGTAGCCCCGCACCATCTTCAGCTGGGTGGGCTGGCTGGTGCAGAACAGCGCCGACGGCTGAGCGCGGCCCTTGCTGCGCCAGCCAAAATCGCGGAAATACCCTCTCTGAGCCAGCTGCTCGGCCCAGCCCGCCATAACGGTGCTCTCATCGCTCACCAGCAGCACCCGGGCGGGCAGGGTCTCGGGCAGCGTTTCCCACGCGGGGTCTGCCACCACCAGAAGCTCTGCCGCAGAGCCCTCTGTCCACTCTTCTGCCTCCACACCTGCACGGTGCAGGGCTTCCGTCAGCAGGGACATCTGCTCTCCCAGCAGGGCCGCCGAGGCGGGGTTTGCCTCCTCCGCGATGCGCTGCGCCAGTGCGCGGCAGCGCTCCCGCTCCCGCTTTTCTTTCTTTTCCTTCTCCAACTGCATTCCGTTCTCTCCAACTGTTGTTCTTTATCGTGTCGCTCCCGCTCTGGAGCGTGAAACGCGAAATCGTCTGTCTCTTGTGTACAAGCGTGTACAGTATACCAAATCACGTCTCATTTGAGAAGTATTTTGCGCAATTCCTTTTGATTTTTTACATGCCCAGCAGGCGGCGCAGCCAGCCGAACAGACCGCCGCCGGAGCTCGTGCCGCTGCCCACCGTCCGGATGGAAACGCCGGAGTAGTAGTGCTTCAGGATGTCGCGGTAGCTCATCCCCTCCTCGGCGGCGTAGCCCACGGCGCCGCACTGGCTCATGCCCACGCCGTGGCCGAAGCCGTAGTAGTACATACAGGGTACGCCCGCTGCATCCGTGCTGAAATCGAAGCAGTAGCGGGAGGACACGAACTGGCCGATATAGCGGTAGCTGCGGCCATTGGACACCAGCGTATTGTACTGGACGAAGCCGCCGAGGTCTTTGTGGGTGGTGTCGGCGCTCTGGTAGGGCTCACCGGTGCGGCTGTCGTTGTACTCGACATAGTCATAATCCTTGCCGATGACGCGGCGCATCTTCTCGTGGTACTGGCGCTCATAGGGGCTTTCCACGCTCTTGAGATACGGCACGTCCGAGCCCCAGGCGTCGAGGCTGGAACAGGTGCCGTAGACGCCGGTCTGGGTGTTGTAGCCCGCGCTGGCCGACCAGACGGCGTCGATGACGCTGCCGTTGTAGGTCAGCACCTCATCCTTCACCGACTCCACCGCCTTGCGGATGGCCGACCGGGCCGAGGACGGGATGTCCTCCACAGGGGTGTAGATGAGGGCGTTGGCCGAGGAGCCGTACTGCTTATGGTACTCGAGGTAGGAGTGGATGGCCACGGCCTGGGCCTTCCACGCCTCCTGCGCGGCGCCGGCGCTGACATAGCTGCCGATGGAGCCAAGCTCGGTGTAGGTGATTCCCACCAGGCAGTCCACGAGGTCCAGCGACAGGTTCCGGCGCAGGCCCTTGCCCTTGATGTTCAGATAGGGCAGTGTGATCTTATCTTTGGAGCCGAAGAGCCAGCTCAGACAATTTTCCTCTTCCTCAGGGATAAGGGTGGTGTTTGCACCGCCAATGGTGGTGGCACCGGGCGCGGCATCCTCGGCGAACGCCGCCGGGACAGCCACGCACAGCATCACAGCTGCCAGCACCAGCGCCGTCAGACGGCGCGCGAAACTCAGACTCTGCTTCACGGTCATTTCCTCCTGTGGTTTCTGGATCTTTTTATAGTTGTTATCAGTGTAACACACTGCGCCCCCGACGGCAAGGACAGAAGTTGTGCAAAAATGTGAAAAGACGCCTTTGCAAGCCGCCGGAATTGTGATACAGTATAGCATGAGATGATATGCCCCCTTTGGCGGGCATGACAGGGAGGGCCGGAATGGACAGCAGAGAGTTATATCCCAGCGACGAGCAGCGGCGCCGCATCATGGACTTTATCATGGCGGCGGGCGAGACGCTGCTGGAAAACGGAGCAGAGGTCTTCCGGGTGGAGCAGACGATGGAGATCATGGCCCGCAGCTTCCATCTGCGGGAGTTCCACGTCTACGTGCTGACCAACGGCATCTTCGCCAGCGCCGGCACGGCAGAGATCGCCGAAGTGCGGAACGTGCCGGTGCGGACGACCCACTTAGGCCGGGTGGCCGCGGTGAACGCCCTTTCCCGCGAGATAGCAGCCGGGGGTGTCACACTGGACGAGGCTGAACACCGCCTGGCCGAGGCCCGGCGCATCCCCTTCCCCAAGGGCAAGACCCAGCTCCTCGCCGGGATGAGCGGCACAGCCTGTTTTGCGCTCATCTTCGGCGGCACGATACGCTCGGCGCTGGCGGCAGCGGCGGCGGGTCTCATCGTCAGCGGCTATCTGCTGCTCTGTGAAAATCGGAGGCTTTCCAACGGCTTCCGCAAGGTCTCGGCGGCGGCGCTCATTACATTGGTCTGCATTCTGGGGTGCCATCTGCTGGACACTGAGGCCAGCCACGCCATCATCGGCGCCCTGATGATATTGACCCCCGGCATCGCCTTCACCATGGGCATCCGGGACTTCGTGCAGGGCGACTACCTCTCCGGCACCATCCGGATGATAGACGCCCTGCTCATCGCGGCCAGCATCGCCATCGGCACCGGCTTCGTGCTGAGCCTTATTTCTCTGCTGACGGGGGTGACGGTGGTATGATGACCTTGACAAGCACACAGCTCGGCCAGCTGGCGGCACAGTTCTTTCTGGCCGGGGCGGGGACGCTGAGCTTCGCCGTCCTCTTCGCCTGCCCTAAGCGCACCCTCCCCTGCTGTGCGCTGGTGGGCGCGGTGGGCTGGTTCGTCTACGAGCTGGCTGTCTTATACGGGGCCGACGCGGCGGCAGCCTCCCTCATCGCGGTCATCCCGCTGTCGCTGGCGGCGCGTATCTGCGCCGTGCTGCTCAAGGCGCCGGTGACGGTCTTTTTGCTGACCGGCATCTTCCCGCTGGTCCCCGGCGCGGGCATCTACTACACCGCCTACTATTTCATCCAGGGCGAGAATGCCCTTTCGCTGGCCAACGGCATCTCCACCTTCAAGGTGGCCGTGGCGCTGGCTGTGGGCATCGCGCTGGTGCTGGGCCTGCCTATGCCCAGCGGCCACGCCTGGAAGCGGAAATAGATCTCCGCCTCCCTTGTGCGGCTCTTTCGCCGGTGCTATAATCAAATCAAACTTATATAAAGGAGTGTCTGCCGATGTCTGTTATGGAAACGCTCAACACCCGCCGCACCTACCGCCGCTTCGCCCAGAAGCCGGTGCCGCAGGATGTGGTGGACGATATGGTGGAGGCCCTGCGCCTGTCGTCCTGCGGCGCGAACCGTCAGGCCGTGAAGCTGGTGGTGGTGCAGAGCCCCGAGATGGTGAAAAAGGTCCATCCGCTGGTCAAGTGGGCCGCCTATCTGTCGCCGGAGCAGGGTGCTCCCAAGGCCGACGAGCAGCCTGTGATGTATCTGGCCGTCGTGCAGGACAGCTCCATCCCCGGCGACCTGAACACCGACACCGGCATCGCGCTGGCCAACATCACCCTCGCCGCATGGGCCAAGGGCGTGGGCAGCTGCATCATGGGCGCCATCAACAAGCCCGCCCTGAGCGAGCTGCTGGGCATCGCCGCGCCGGACAAGCTGGCGTTCATGGTCGCGCTTGGCTGCCCCGCTCACGCCGCCAGGGTCGTACCGATGACGGAAAAGACCGGCATCAAGTATTATCTCGATGAGAACGGTGACTACTGCGTGCCGAAGCGGAGCGTGGAAGAGCTGGCGCGGAAGGTTTAACCCTCTCAGGCGCTGACGCGCCAGCTCCCCCGGAGGGGGAGCCTCTGGCGTGTCGGGCCACTTTGTCCTGACTGCTCAAGGCTTCCGTTGGCGTAAAAGAGCGGGCCCTGCTTGCGGGGGCAGCAGCTTCTGGACAATGTCCCTTATCAAGCTGCCGTGAATCCAGTCCGCAGGGCACTACAGCTCCCGGGAGCTTGGACTTTGTTCGTTCCGGGTAAGCCTGACCGCCCTGCCAAGGGCTCCCCCTCTGGGGGAGCTGTCACCGCAGGTGACTGAGAGGGCTATGCATATATACATCTCTCTCAAGCTTTATTCTGCATAATTGTTTGCAATTCGGTTTCAATTTGATGGAATTTTTGCACAACACTTGACTTTTCAAATTGTACAACCTATACTAAACACGCTCTCTGATTTTTCGATGAATCGCATCACAGCAGAGAGATGCAAACGATATGCACATAAAGAGGAGTGTTTGAATATGAAAAAGATCTCTCGCCGCAGCTTTCTTGCTGCCGCCGCTGTCTCCGCTGCTGCTCTGGCTCTGACCGCCTGCGGCGGCTCTGCCTCCACCGCTTCTTCCGCCGCTGCAAGCTCTGTTGCTGCTTCTTCTGAGGCTGCGTTCCCCCACTCACAGCCATGCCGCTGCTGAGCTGACCACCGTGGAGGCCGGCAAGCTGACCATGGCTACCAACGCCACCTTCCCTCCCTACGAGATGACCACCGACGCCGGCACCATTGAGGGCATCGATGTGGACACCGCACAGGCCATTGCCGAGAAGCTGGGCCTCGAGCTGCAGATCGACGACATGGACTTCGACGCCGCTCTGCTCAGCGTGCAGCAGGGCAAGGCCGACATCGCCATGGCAGGCATCACTGTCACCGACGAGCGGATGGCTGTGATGTCCTTCTCCGACAGCTACGCCACCGGCATCCAGTCCGTCATCGTGCCCGAGGGCTCCGACATTGCCTCTGTGGACGATCTGGCCGGCAAGAAGATCGGCACCCAGCGCGGCACCACCGGCTACCTGTACTGCTCCGACGACTTTGGCGAGGACGCCGTGGTGGCCTACGACAACGGCCTGACCGCTGTACAGGCCCTGAACAACGGCCAGGTGGACGCTGTGGTCATCGACAACGAGCCCGCCAAGGCCTATGTGGAGTCCAACCCCGGCCTGAAGATCCTGGACACCAGCTACGCCGAGGAGGACTACGCCATTGGCATGGCAAAGGGCAACACCGCTCTGCTGGAGGCTGTGAACGCCGCTCTGGAGGAGCTGAAGGCCGACGGCACCCTGCAGGCCATCGTGGACAAGTACATCAAGGCTGAGTAAACAGACCCCTCAAGGGGAGGCGGCCCACCGGGCACCTCCCCTTTTTTAAGGGATATAGGTTACAAAATTCTGACAAGATCACAACAGACGAAAAGAAAGTGAGGATGCGAATGGCCGCACAATACGAACTGTTGAGCCAGCTGCTGAAAAGCGGCGGCCGGCTGGACATGGGGCAGGAGCTGTTCTACAAATTTTATCAGGCCTTTGTCCTGAAGGACCGCTGGCTCCAGTACATCGGGGGCGTAGGCACCACCCTGCTGGTCACTGCCATTGCTCTGGCCATGGGCGTCCTGCTGGGCAGCGTGGTGGCGCTGGTGCGTGTGGCCCACGACCAGCAGCGCCCCGGCCGCTCGAACCCCGTGCTGGGGGTCTTTAACGCCGTGTGCCAGGTGTACACCACCGTGATCCGGGGCACCCCCATGATGGTGCAGCTGCTGATCATGAGCATGGTCATCTTCAACAACAGCCGCAACTTTACCATGGTAGGCGCTCTGGCGCTGGGCATCAACTCGGGCGCTTACGTCTCCGAGATCATCCGGGGCGGCCTGATGGCTGTGGACCCGGGCCAGATGGAGGCCGGCCGCAGCCTGGGCCTGAACTACATCACCACCATGGTGGTCATCATCATCCCCCAGGCCATCCGGGCGGTGCTGCCTGCCCTGGGCAACGAGTTCATCATGCTGCTGAAGGATACCTCCCTTATCACCGTCATCGGCGGCAAGGAGCTGCTGTATGCGGCCCAGGGCATCATGAACCGCACCTACGAGGCCATGTTCCCCCTGTTTGGCGTGGCACTGATCTATCTGGTGCTGGTGATGATCTTTACCTGGCTGCTTGCAAAATTTGAGAGGAGGCTGGCACAAAGTGACCGATAAGATCCTGGAAGTCCGGGGCCTGACCAAGACCTACGGCGGCGAAAAGCGGAAGGGCGCAAAGCAGGCTGCCCCCACTCTGGACGTGCTGCGGGGCATCGACATCGACATCTACCGCGGCGACGTGGTCTGCCTCATCGGCCCCTCGGGCTGCGGCAAATCCACCTTCCTGCGCTGCCTGAACCGGCTGGAGATCCCCACCGGCGGCAGCATCAAATTTGAGGGCGTGGAGGTGGACGACGACCACATCGACGCCGTCCGCCAGAAGATGGGCATGGTGTTCCAGCACTTCAACCTCTTCCCCCACCTGACCGTCAAGAAAAACCTTGAGCTGGCCCCCAGCCTGCTCAAACTCAAGGACAAAGAGGCCATCTCCAAGCGCGCCGACGAGCTTCTGGCCCGCGTAGGTCTGGCCGACAAGGCCAACGTCTACCCCAAGAGCCTTTCGGGCGGCCAGCAGCAGCGCATCGCCATCGCCCGGGCACTGGCAATGGACCCGGACGTCATCCTCTTCGATGAGCCCACCAGCGCCCTCGACCCCGAGATGGTCGGTGAAGTGCTTGAGCTGATGAAAGAGCTGGCTCACACCGGCATCACCATGCTGGTGGTCACCCATGAGATGGGCTTTGCCCGCGAAGTCTCCAACCGCGTCATCTTCATTGATGAGGGCCGCATTCAGGAGGATGAGCCGCCGCAGGAGCTGTTCACCAACCCCAAGCACCCGCGTCTGAAGGCATTCCTCTCCAAGATGCTGTAAGATAGAAAGAAACAACACAAAACCCGGAACTCTTTTCAAGCCGTCCTGGCTCTGAAGGGGTTCCGGGTTTTGTTCATTGTTTTTTTCAGAGAGCTGTTTTGCAGCAGTCTTTCGCTTATGCTCAGTTGTCGGCTTCCACCTTGCTCAGGAGGATGCGGTCATTGTCGAGAGCCTTGCCGGCGTTCTCGCGGAACTTCTCGAGCAGGTCGTCCACGGTCATCTTGCTGCGGGCCTCGCCCTTGACGTCGAAGACGATGCGGCCCGCGTCCATCATGAGGGTGCGGTTGCCCAGCTCCAATGCCTGATGCATATTGTGGGTGACCATCAGGCAGGTGATCTTCTTTTCGGCCACGATGCTCTTGGTGAGGTCCAGCACCTTTTCGGCGGTGGCAGGGTCGAGAGCGGCGGTGTGCTCGTCCAGAAGCAGGAGCTTCGGGGTGACGAGGGTGGCCATCAGCAGGGTCAGCGCCTGACGCTGACCGCCCGACAGCAGGCCCACCGGCTGCTTCATCCGGTCTTCGAGGCCCATATCCAGCAGGGCCAGCTTCTCACGGAAGATCTCCTTATCCTTGCGGGAGATGCGGGAGAAGATGGCGTTGGGGGCGGTCCCGGCGCGAAGGTAGGCCAGCGCCAGATTCTCCTCGATGGTCATGTTGGGGGCCGTACCCTTGAGCGGATCCTGGAACAGGTGGCCGATGACCCGGCTGCGCTGATATTCCGGCGCGAAGGTGATGTCCTCGCCGCCCAGCGTGATACTGCCCTCGTCGGCGATGAAGCCGCCGGTGATGGCGTTGAAGAGGGTGGATTTGCCCGCGCCGTTGGAGCCGACGATGGTGGCGAAGTCTCCCGCCTCCATGGTCAGGCTGACGCCGTTCAGGGCCACTTTCTCGTTGACGGTGCCGGGGTTGAAGGTCTTGTGCAGGTCACGAAGTTCGAGCATTTCCATTTTACACACGCTCCTTCCGTGCCTGACGGGCCGCACTGCGGCGCTTCTCAAAGGCGATCTTCTCCCGGATGGCGGGCATCGAGATGGCCACCGCCACGATGATGGCGCTGACCAGCTTCATGGCAGCAGCCGGGACGTTGAAGCGGAGAGCCACCGCCACGATAAAACGGTAGAGGCAGCTGCCGAACACGACGCCCAGCACACGGCGCACCATCGTCCGCTTGCCCACCAGCGTTTCGCCGATGATGAGGGAAGCCAGCGCGATGGTCACCATGCCGGTGCCTACGTTGATGTCGCAGCTCTTCTGGTACTGAGCCAGCAGGCCGCCGGAAAGGGCGGTCAATGCGCCCGAGATGCAGAGGCCCACCGTGATGGTGAAGGCGGGGTTGATGCTGGAAGCACGCACCATGGCAGCGTTATCGCCGGTGGCACGGATCGAGAGGCCGAGGCGGGTGCCGAGGAAGCCCACCATGTGTGCTGGGCCCGGGGCGCCCCGGCCCAGCGCGATGACTACCGCCGCCAGCACCAGCTTATACCCGCCGCCCGTGAAGCTCAGGGCGCTCTTGGCGATGGAGAAGACGGTATCGGTCTTGACCAGCGACATGGTCGACGAGAAGCCCATCACGGCCAGATTGATGGTGTAGAGGCCGGTGTTGACGATGATGCCGGCCATGATGCTCTCGACGCCGAGGCGGGTCTGCAAAAAGGCTGTGATGAAACCGGAGCAGACACCGGCCGCCATCGCCGCCAGCAGGGCGAGGAAGGGGTGGCCGGTCAGCGCCACCTGACAGGCGACAGCGCAGCCAAGGGTGAAGCAGCCGTCGGTGGACAGGTCCGCGATATTCAGGATGGAATAGCTCAGAAACAGAGCCAGCGCAACGAGGGCGTAGATGCAGCCCAGCTCGAGCGCGGTCTGGATGACGTTGAGCGAAAAGATACTCGCCAGCATGGTGTGCTCCTTTTATTTTAATGTGTAACCTCTCAGTCTCGCTACCGCTCGACAAGGCCGGGTTGCGGCACCCAGCATCCGCTTCGTGTTTTACACTTGCGTCTTGCTGGCCGCGGCCCCAACAACGACTCCCTGTTTCCACCACTGGCGGCAGTCGTCGTTGTTGCCCCTACCGAGGGGAGCCTCTGGCGAAGAGAGAAAGCTTTCCGAAATGCCAAAGCCTCCCCTCGATAGGGGAGGTGGCATTGCGAAGCAATGACGGAGAGGTTTAACCAAAGTTCTCCGCCGTGGTCACTTCCACGACCTCGGTGCAGTAGGGTGCAAAGGCCTTCTTCACGGTGTCGAGGTCGAGGCCCAGAGCCTCGCAGGTCTCGGTGTTGATGGTGGCAATGCCGCTGTCGAAGGTCTGGAACGGCAGGTCTGCAGGGGTCTTGCCGTCGCAGAGCAGTTCCCCCCCCATATCGGCGGTAGCCTCGCCCAGCTGGACGTAATCGACGCCGTAGCCCACGAAGGCACCGTTCAGGGCGAAGCTGTCAGCGCCGGTGTAGTGCTGGACGCCTGCCTCGGTGAAGGTCTCGTAGATGGAAAGCTCGGCGGTCATGACGGTGTTATCGGTGGGGGTGAAGACAGCCTTGACACCGGCGGCGATGAGGGCCTCAGCGGCCATCTGGACTTCGGCGGTGGTGGTGCCGTTCTTCTCGATGTACTGGATGCCCTTGCTGTCGCAGAAAGCCTTGGCGTCTGCAATGGCCTGCGTAGAAGAGTCCTGGCTCAGATCATACAGCAGACCGATGGTGTCGATGTCGGGGTTGACGGCCAGGATGAGGTTTATGATGGCGTCGGTGTTCAGGGCGTCGGAAGTGCCGGTGATGTTCGGCTCGGTGTCAAAGCCTGCGGCGGCGGGGTCGGTGACGGCGGAGTAGACGACGGGGATGTCGGTATCCTCCACAGCGGCCAGCATGGTAGCGGCAGGGGGGGGAGGCACAGCCCCGATGGAGGCACCGCATCC
>OAUA01000462.1_pt1 | contig 11728 bp, 8 predicted proteins | sample 1495081 | NCBI WGS metagenome assembly OAUA01 (sample SAMEA2579993, study PRJEB22360) | human gut metagenome | biome: human gut; feature: human-associated habitat; material: faeces | place: Denmark | collected 2008/2010
TGTAGTTTTGAAGGTACAGTAAAAACCAGCTATCATCTAGCTGGTTTTTTTGTGTGCAAAAATCTATAGAAAGGAATGTCTGAAACTTCTGACCATTTACATAGAAAATTATAGAAAGTGGGATTAAAAATATATTGTCTTGCAGGAAAATGGGTTTTAAAATTATAAGCAAAATTTATAGAATCTATTAATCCTCTAAAATAATACATCTTAATCCAGCCCATCAGAGTGTGAAATCATGCTGAACTATCTTAAATGCATTATTTACGAGGACTGCTATAATAGAAACATATATGGGAGGGTTTTTCATGAAGATTTATGTAAATGTAAATGCTGGTCATGATGGTAATGGTACAGAACAGATGCCGTTTCGTCATATTAATGATGCAGCAAAAATTGCACAGCCGGGGGATGAAGTTTGGGTAGCTCCTGGAGTTTATCGGGAATATGTAGATCCTGTTCATGCGGGTAGAGAGGATGCCAGAATTACTTACAGGAGTGTAGAGCCTCTTGGGGCAGTTATTACCGGAGCAGAACGAATTCAGTCATGGGTTCCTTATAAGGAAAACGTATGGGTATGCCGTGTTGCGAACAGTCTTTTTGGCAACTATAATCCATATACAACTATGGTATATGGAGACTGGTATTTTGCTAAAGCTGACAAACATACAGGATGTGTATATCTTAATAACCGAGCACTTTATGAGGCTGGAAGTGTAGAGGAATGTATTAAAGCCGAGGTTTATGAGTGTAGTTGGGTTCCGGAGGAATCTACTTATAAATGGTACACAGAACAGGATCAGGAAAAAGATGAGACAGTAATTTATGCGAATTTTCATGGAGCAGATCCAAATGAGGAAAATGTAGAAATTAATGTACGCCGTGAATGCTTTATGCCATCAAAAACAGGTGTTGGATATATCACAGTCAGTGGTTTCGTAGTTACAAAAGCAGCAACTACCTGGGCACCGCCTGCAGCTTATCAGGATGGCATGATCGGGCCTCACTGGAGTAAAGGATGGATCATTGAGGACTGCGAAATTTCTAACAGCAAATGTGCAGGAATTTCTCTTGGAAAATATTATGATCCGGAAAATGATCATTATTTTACTAATAAATATGTTAAGAGTCCAACTCAAATGGAAAGAGACGCGGTATGCCGTGGACAGTATCATGGCTGGCTTAAGGAAAAAGTAGGAAGTCATATTATCCGCCGAAACAATATCCACCACTGTGAGCAGGGTGGTATTATCGGGCGTATGGGTGGTGTATTCAGTATTATTGAGGATAATCATATTCACCATATCAACAATATGATGGAATTGGGCGGAGCAGAAATTGCCGGAATTAAAATGCATGCTGCAATTGATGTTATTATGAGAAGAAATCATATTCATCATTGTACTATGGGAATCTGGTGTGATTGGGAAGCTCAGGGTACACGACTTTCTCAGAACCTGCTCCATGACAATCAGCGTCCGGCATTTGCTAAACAGTTGAAAGGTGGTATGATGTGCCAGGATATTTTTGTTGAAGTAGGTCATGGTCCTACTCTTATTGATAACAATATCCTTTTATCAGATGCCAGCCTGCGTTTTGCTACTCAGGGTGTTGCTATGGTACATAATCTGATCTGCGGTGCTTTAACTTGTGTAGGCGAAGGAACCAGTTGGCGTTATACACCATATCATATGCCTCATCGTACAGAGGTTATGGGATTTATGACTATACTTCATGGAGATGATCGTTTCTATAATAATATTTTCGTCCAGAAATGGCCTTCAGAAGATTTTATTACAATGCATGATTCTGATGATGGATTTGATTCTGAAAACAGAAAAGTCGGAACCTGGATGTTTGATGAGTATCCAACGTATGATGAATGGATTTCACAGTTTGATTTTACAAAACCTGCAGACATGAAGAAACTGGAATCAGTTCATTTTGATCATTTACCGGTATGGAGTGAAGGAAATGTTTATCTTAATGGTGCAAAGGCATGGAAACATGAGAAAAATGGGTTCGTTTCTTCTGAGAATGTGAAGGTAGAATTAACAGAGAAAGACGGAAAATATTTCCTGGATACAAATATATATGAGATTCTTGAAGATTTCTCCGGACGTATGATCAATACAAAAGTTTTGGGAAAAGCTTTTGAGCCGGAAGAATTCTTCGAAAATCCGGATGGAACACCGATAACATTTGATACCGATTACTTTGGAGGACACAGAGGTGCCAAGGTAATTCCCGGACCTTTTGCAGAGAAGGAAGACGTTGGGAAAAACGTTAATATATGTACTGTATTTTAAACGAATTAAGTAAGTTATCGGATACAATTGTGAATCTACGCCTGAGTGAGCAGTAATATAATTCGTTACTGTTCACTCCGTTCACAGTAACGTAGCCAAAATTCATTCCAGATTGCCTGCGGCAATGGAATTTTGGCTTGTATGTCTCGGGATTTTGGCATATTCATGCCAAAACACCTCGCGGGACAGTGGTGTGTGAACAGTAACTATAATTCCAATAACCTTTATTTTCTCTGTCTTATCTTTCTGGCAGATATGGAAAATGTATGCTAAAATAGAAATAGCAAATTTGTATGTAAAATAATAAGGAAAGGTAAGAGGGGGAAATGGAGAAAGAGGAAAAGCGTGCAGATCAGGAGAATGACACGGAAGAACAAAGTACGGAAGCGAAAAGCTTACTGAAAAAAAAGCTTCAATATTATAGTAGTGAGATTCAGCGTGATGTGGGAAATCTTGTAAAATGGCTGATGATCGCGGTACTTGTAGGATGTATTACAGGAGCGGCGAGTACACTGTTTTCTTTTGTGCTGAAGAGTGTGACAAATTGCAGGAAAGAAAATGAATGGATGTTCTATCTGCTTCCGGTGATGGGATTAATTATTGTATACCTGTATGAGAAATTTGGTAAGGATGATGGAGGTACGAATCAGGTGCTTTCTACTGTGAGATCACAGGACGATGTGCCGATTTTATCTGCACCTCTGATTTTCATTTCTACAGCACTTACGCATCTGGCAGGTGGCTCTGCAGGACGTGAAGGTGCGGCAATACAGCTTGGTGGAAGTATTGCCAATCAGCTTGGACGTTGGATTCATCTGGATGAGGAAGACCGACATGTAATTGTTATGTGTGGTATGAGTGCAGCATTCTCTGCATTGTTTGGAACACCGATGGCTGCGGCTGTTTTTGCACTGGAAGTAGTCAGTGTAGGAGTGATGTATTATACAGCTTTGATGCCCTGTATGATTGCTTCCCTGGTTGCATCCGGATTTGCGGCAGGAATGGGAGTTACACCGGAGACTTTTCATGTAGTGGATATTCCGAAGCTGACTATTGAAACGGGTTTGAAAATGGGTGCTATCGCTGTTGGATGTGCAGTGATTAGTATTGTATTCTGTATGGTGCTGAATGGAGTTGCCGGAGCATATGGAAGGTGGTTTAAGAATCCATATGTGCGTGTAGTTGTGGGATCCTGTCTGGTGATTGGAATTACATTACTTCTGGGAACTTCAGATTATATGGGCGCAGGTGCAGAGCTGATTGAGAAGGCAGTGGAGGAAGGACAGGCAAGACCTCTGGACTTCTTCTGGAAATTAGCTCTGACAGCGTTGACGATGCGTGCAGGGTTCCGTGGCGGGGAGATCGTGCCATCGTTCTGTATTGGGGCGACGTTTGGTTGTGTGATGGGAAACTGGCTGGGACTTTCTCCGTCTATCTGTGCGGCGTGCGGAATGACAGCAGTATTCTGTGGAGTAACGAACTGTCCGATCACATCGATTCTGATCGCATTTGAGATGTTTGGATTTAAGGGTGTTTCTTTTTATCTGATCGCAGTTTCTATCAGTTATGCAGCGTCAGGATATTATGGGCTGTATAAGGATCAGACGATTGTGTATTCTAAGTATAAGGCGAAGTATGTGAATAAACATACAAGATTTTAACCGAATCAAGTAAGTTGCGAATCGGATAAGTTTATCCGATTGATCGGCTTGACAGAAAAAGCATGTAAACTTTTGGGAGGAATCCGGAAAAAGTTTGCATGCTTTTTACGTTGCAGGGAAAGAGAATAAATGTTAAAGTAAATGATACGGTATAGTGGGGCAGGGAAATAATAGAGATTATCCTGAAAAGTGTTTTATTACAAAATAGCAGTGACAGAAATTATATCGAATATGTAGAGAGAGGATGGAGTTTACTTGGAAAAAGATAATCAAAGTACGCAGGAGATAAATTCGCAGGCACAGAATCCGCTTGGTATAGCACCGGTAGGTGGATTGATCGCGAAGTTTGCGATTCCTGCGATCATCAGTATGCTGGTCAGTGCGATGTACAATATCGTGGATCAGATTTTTATTGGACAGGGTGTGGGGATGCTGGGAAATGCAGCTACAAATGTGGCGTTTCCTGTTACAACGGTCGCAACTGCGCTGGCATTGCTTTTGGGAATTGGCGGTGCATCAAATTATAATCTGGAAATGGGGGCAGGACAGGAGAAGAAAGCCAGCGGGATTGCAGGTACTGCGTTGTCGTCACTGGCAATCAGTGGTCTGATACTTGCTGTGATTGTACTGATGTTCCTGAAACCACTTCTGACATTGTTCGGGGCAACTGCAGATGTTATGCCTTATGCTGTTGATTATACAGGTATTACTGCATTTGGACTTCCATTTTATATTTTGTCTGTCGGCGGGAATCATGTGGTCAGAGCAGACAGAAGTCCGACTTATTCTATGGTCTGCATTATGATAGGTGCGATTATTAATACTATTCTGGATCCGCTGTTTATTTTTGGATTTGGATGGGGGATTAAAGGTGCTGCATGGGCAACAGTGATCGGACAGGTTGCTTCCGGAGTTCTGGTAATTGTGTATTTTTGTAAGTTCCGAAAAATGTATCTGTCCGGTGAGATGCTGAAACCGAAACTGTCATATCTTAAAGCAATTATTTCTCTGGGACTTGCATCCTGCATTAATCAGATTGCCATGGCGATCGTGCAGATCGTATTGAATAATATTCTGCGTTATTACGGAGCAAATTCTGTATATGGAAGTGATATTCCAATTGCCTGTGTTGGGGTTATTTCCAAAGTTAATCAGGTATTTATGGCAATCTGTATCGGAATTACTCAGGGCAGTCAGCCAATCTGGGGATTTAATTACGGAGCAAAGAAATATGACAGAGTACGACAGGCATACCGTTATTCTGTAACTGCCTGTACAGTAATTGCAACGATATTCTTTTTCTGTTTCCAGATATTTCCACACCAGATCGTGGGTATCTTTGGAACAGGAAGTGAGCTGTATTTTCAGTTTGCAGAACGTTATCTGAAAATATTTATGTTTATGACCTTTGCAAACGGTATCCAGCCGGTATCTTCCGGTTTCTTTACTTCTATCGGTATGGCGAAGCTGGGTATTGTAATGTCTCTGACACGACAGGTGATTTTTCTTCTGCCATTGATCATTATCTTCCCATTGTTTATGGGAATTGATGGAGTGATGTATGCAGGACCGATCGCAGATGCAGCGGCATTTGCGCTGGCGATTGTGTTTGCGAGACGAGAACTGGGAAAGATGCGTAGTGCGGAAATAGTATAAAAAAATTCCCGCAGATGATATGGAAGAAATTTGGCCATATTGTCTGACGGGAACTTTTTTATAAAAGATTGTAAAACTGATCGAACAGCTCTGTCTGGAAGCTTCCGGGTCCGGAGCTGTTTTTCTCTGCTCTTTCTCCTGCTGTGCCAAATTCTCTGGCTGCTGATAGGGCCGCTGTAAATGGGTCTGTAACTGCCAGATAGGTGGCGCAGATCATTCCAAGCATACATCCGGTTCCTGTGATCTGTGACATGGCAGGAGTACCGTTTGTGATAAATTCACATTTACTGGCAGAGACGATCATATCTTCTTTGCCTGTGATAAGAAGTGTGGTATTCCACTGGGAAGCTTTTTCCTGGAAAAGTTCTTTCAGATGGGAACGATTGGCATCTGTAAGCACATCCTGTACACCTGCGTCAATTCCGATTGCATGTGCGGTCTGTCCGGACATGGCAAGAAGTTCAGACATATTTCCTTTAAGGAGTTCGGGCATGTGGATGTTCATAAGCTTCTGCGCAAATTCATAGCGCAGATTGCTGCAGGCAGTTCCTACCAGATCAAGCATAACAGGTATGTGGAGACTGGCAGCGATTTTCAGAGATTCAGGCATGGATTTCATACGCGCATCAGTGATATTTCCAAGATTCAGTGCCAGTGACTGAGCATGGCTAGTGATCTCAGCTACTTCAGCAGGATGTTCTGCCATAATCGGGCGGCCTCCGGCCGCCAAAATAATATTCGCACAGTCATGAATAGAAATCGGATTAGTGATGCAATGAATCAGCGGCTGTACTGCTCTGGTCAATTGTCTGGGATTTGTCTGATTTACGGTCATATACTTTTGCTCCAAGGCTTTGTTGAAATTTGGCAAGCATTCCTGCGTGACTTAATGCTTTCAGGAAGAAGTAGGCAATGGTGCCGCCCATGCAGGTTGCTGCCAGAAACATTGGTGTATAGAAAAATGCATTCAATCCGCTTCTGCCCATAAGAAATGCCATTACAGGATAGGAAACCAGAGAGCCGATGATACCGGTTCCGAAGATTTCACCGATCACTGCGCAGATAATCTTTCCATGAGAAGCGCGGTAGAAAACGCCTGATAAAAATGCGCCGAATACGGCACCTGTCAGTGCAAGTGGCGGGATACCCATAAACATCATTCGGATGATTCCGATGAGAGTGGCACAAAGCAATGAATACCACGGTCCCAGAAGTACGGAACAGACGATGTTTATCAGGTGTGCAGTAGGGCACATACCCTCGATTCTCAGAATGGGTGAGATGACAACGCCGATGGCAACCATCATGGCGAGCATGACCATTCTGAGTGTTTTTGATCTGTCTGTGTTCATAATAATGAACCTCCTTGAAATTAAGATTTGGTCTGCCGAAGCAGACATTATCAGTTGTGCAGGAAGCAGATAAAATCCTGCAAAAAAATCTGCCGGAATAACACACTGGCAGATTTTAATATACAAATACAGTCCCTACGCTGGCATTATCCATATCAGGTGCGGTCGAAGATCTATCTTCCTCTCAGCCTGTCCCACAGGCTCCCGTTGTTATTATCCATTATGCAGATTTTCTTTTGTTAGAGCGTATTTGAAAAATGCTTTACGCAAGATGTGCGTTACAATTTTCAAACACGCTTTAGAGTAACACAAGCTTTTGGAAAAGTCAATGGGATGTAAAAGCAGGGTAAATTTTCTACAGTAAATTTGTTACTGTTCACACGCCACTGTCCCGCGAGGTGTTTTGGCATGAATATGCCAAAATCCCGAGACATACAAGCCAAAATTCCATTGCCGCAGGCAATCTGGAATGAATTTTGGCTACGTTACTGTGAACGGAGTGAACAGTAACGTAAATTTACACTACCTAATATTATTTTTAAGTTGACTTTTTATTTTTTTCAGCATATACTAACAGTAGCTAAGGAATGTGACGAGATTCCATGAAGCGAACTAAAGAAACAAAAGCCCTCAGAGTTGCAGCTCTGAGGGCTTTCTTGCTCGTTACGGTGAGCTGTTCCGTTTAGGCTGTTGCTGTCTAACGTCTGCCGTCCAGCCATTTGCATATGTAGTAGCTAACTACACCTGCTAAAACAGAGACAAGAAATGTGACGAGAATTTCTTCCATGAAACTCACCTCCTGTCTGCTGGAGGTTCGACAGCTCTTATAGTATATCATGGTTACTGTTCACTGGTAATATCCCGCGAGGTGTTTTTTGTGAGCGAAGGTCACAGAAAACCCGAGATATACCGCGCGAATTTATGCGATTAGCATAAATTCTGTGTATCGCGAAGCGTGTTACTGAGAACGGAGTGAACAGTAACATATCATGGTTTAGGACGAATTGAAATAAAAAATCTATTTGTACTAAAACGATTGTCCGTGCTATGATTAACAGGTAGATGACAGACAGCATATGATAAAAAGAAGCTGGCTGCATGGACAGAAAGGCAGGTTAAATCTGATGAAACAGGAAAATTACATAAAGGGTATGATAATGATCATCCTGTCGGCGTTTTTCTTTGCTTGTATGAATGTGAGCGTACGTCTGGCAGGTGATCTGCCGTCTGTGGAGAAGAGCTTCTTCCGAAATCTGGTGGCGGCGGTGTTTGCAGCGATAGTTCTCTGTAAGAATCGTACAGTGCCGAAGGTGGATAAGAAATACTGGGGACCACTGATCCTGCGTTGTGTGTGCGGGACACTGGGGATTCTGTGTAACTTTTACGCCATTGACCATCTGTTGGTGGCAGATGCATCGATCCTGAATAAGTTATCTCCGTTTTTTGCGATTATTTTTTCATTCCTTTTGTTAAAGGAAAAGATCAGACCGGCGCAGGCTGCGTGTGTTGCGCTGGCGTTTATCGGATGTTTATTTGTAGTGAAACCGGGATTTCAGAATGCGGCACTTGTTCCGGCACTGATAGGAGTCTGCGGTGGACTGGGGGCAGGAATTGCCTATACGATGGTGCGTGTACTGGGAACTCACGGAGTGAAGGGACCGGTTATCGTGTTTTATTTTTCATTTTTCTCCTGTTTGTCGGTTGTGCCGTGGATGTTGTTCCATTTCACACCCATGAGTATGAAGCAGCTTGTGACATTGCTGATGGCAGGATTATTCGCAGCGGGTGGACAGTTTACGATTACGGCTGCATACACCTATGCACCTGCAGGGAAGATTTCCATCTTTGATTATTCGCAGATTATTTTTGCCACGATGCTGGGATTTGTCCTGTTTGGAGAGATTCCGGATAAGTACAGCTTTACAGGATATGTGCTGATTATTCTGGCATCATTGGGTACCTTTCTTTATAATATGAGGGTAGCTAAGGCTGGTAAATGAAGAAAAAGTAAAAAAGGATTTTTCTGATTTTATCCAGTAAGTCTGATGAAATCCGATCAGTATATAGAATTATCGGATTGTAAACTATAAAATAAAAAAAGTTGTCAATAAAAACGCTTTGTGTTAAAGTATCCAATATATTAAAAATTAAGGAGAAGGGTGCACAAAGATGTCTTTTATAAAAAATATTCCACTACGCCCTCACCATGGAATGTGCCTTGCATATTTCAAGGGTGAGGGATACAGTGATGGATTTTCCGCACATATGCAGGAAATGCTGGATATTTTCCAGAAGGGAGCAAAGATACAGCTTCATGCAGATACAGACGAGATCTGTTCTGCCTGTCCGAATAATGAAAAAGGATGCTGTTCTTCCTTTTCACTTGTAGAAGCATATGACAATGCAGTGCTGGAACTATGCGGCCTAGAGAATGGACAGATCATGGAATTTGATGATTTTACAGATGTTGTTCAAAAGAAAATCCTGGCATCAGGAAAGAGGAAAGAAATCTGTGGGAATTGTCAGTGGAACTCCATCTGTGAAAGTCAGAAGAGCAGATGGGAGAAATGCTAAGAAAAATAGAGTAACAGAATGAATAGCGTTCCGGTACAGAACAGAAGCTATGAATAAAAAAGTCAAATGCGCAAATAGTGCAGTGAAAGGACATAACGATAAAAATGGAAAATACAGAATCACGTTTATATTTCGCCAGTGACTACATGGAGGGTGCACATCCTGCGATCATGAAAAAGCTGATGGAGACAAACCTGGAGAAAACAGTGGGCTATGGTCAGGATCCATATACAGAAGATGCGAAAGAAAAGATCAGAAAAGCCTGCAATGCGCCGGAGGCAGAAGTATTCCTGCTGGTTGGCGGAACACAGACCAATGCCACAGTAATCGATGCACTTTTGAAATCCTATCAGGGAGTTGTGGCTGCGGATACAGGTCATATTGCAACTCATGAATCGGGCGCCATTGAATTTGGTGGACATAAGGTTCTGACAGTACCGCAGAAAGATGGAAAAATCTCTGCACAGCAGATTGAGAAGCTGGTGAAGGATTTCTATGATGATGCCAATTATGAGCATATGGTAATGCCCGGGATGGTATATATTTCTCAGCCAACAGAATATGGTACCCTGTATTCCAGAGAAGAATTAGCAGCTCTCAGCAAAGTCTGCCGGGAAAATCATCTTCCCCTTTATGTGGATGGCGCCCGCCTTGCCTATGCACTGGCAAGCCCGGAGAATGATGTGACTCTCACTGATCTGGCAGAACTTAGCGATGTATTTTACATTGGAGGAACCAAATGCGGAGCATTGTTTGGAGAAGCAGTGGTTATACCGCAGAAAGGACGGATTGCAGGAATCCAGTTTGGTGAACTGTTTACGGACGGGCTGTACCTGCGGATCGGCAAACCTGCAATGGAAGCTGCAGAGCAGATCAAGGATGCACTGAAGAAGTATGGATATCAGCTTTCTCTGGATACTCCCACCAATCAGATCTTCTGCATTGTGTCCAATGAGGTAATGAAAAAAATAGCCCAGGATGTGGAGTTCGGATTCTGGGAGAAGTATGATGAGACACACTCTGTGATCCGCTTTGCCACAAGCTGGGCTACTACTATGGAAGATACACAGAAACTGATTCAGATTCTGGAAAAAAATAAATAAGAGAAAAAATCAATAGTCAGTTGATTCAGGCAGTATCAGAGCAATGGTACTGCCTTTTTCGCTGCTCTGGGTTACTTTTACCTGGCCGTTGTGCTGTCTGGCAATCTCGCTTACAAGAGCAAGCCCCAGACCTGCACCGCCCATGGCGCGGCTGCGGGATTTGTCCACACGGTAGAAGGGATCAAAGATTTTTTCCTGATTTTCAGGGGAGATACCGATGCCTGTGTCAGTTACCTCCAGGACTGCAGATTCTGCAGAATGAATGCTTACAGTAACGGAACCGGAAGGCCGGTTATATTTGATCGCATTTTCAACCAGATTATAGACTGCCCGGTACAGAAGGATATAGCTGCCTGTAACAGTACAGTCACCTTCTGTCTGAATAAGCCGGATCTGATGCTTGTCTGCAACTGGGTCCAGATCGCAGAAAACCTCTTCTGTGAGTGCTGCAAGAGAAATAGTGTCAGAACGCTCTACAGTCTGAAGGCCTGTCATGTCCAGCAGGATTTCCGCAAGGTGGGAAAGCCGGCCGATCTGTTCCTGAAGCATAGTGAAAAGTCTGTCGTATTCCTGGGGTGTGTGTTCCGGTTTTTTGTAAAAAACTTCCAGATTTGTCTGCATTACAGCTAAGGGTGTGCGAAGCTCATGTGCTGCACTTGCCACAAACTGCTTCTGTGCAGAGAAGGCATTATCCAGGCGGGCAAGCATGTCATTAAAGGATCTGGTCAGACGTGAGATTTCATCCTCTGAGAGTGGGACTTCCAGCGGTTCAGACAGATTCTGTGCCTGTACCTGGCTGATCCTGTCGCTGAATCTGCGCAGGGGAGCCAGGGCTCTTCTGGTGACAAACCAGGTACAGATACTGCTGAGAAGAATAATGATACCTGTGGCGATCATGCTCTGGAACAGAAAGTTGTTTTTTGTATTCTGGATCTGGTTTTCCAGATCAGGGATGAGGATTTTTGGATCTACATTGATGGAGATCGGGTTTGAATTGTCGGGGTTGACCAGAACCACATAGTCGGAGATCCCTTCCAGGCCGGTCACAGCAGAACGGCTGATGAAGAAATACA
>OAUA01000464.1_pt1 | contig 11704 bp, 10 predicted proteins | sample 1495081 | NCBI WGS metagenome assembly OAUA01 (sample SAMEA2579993, study PRJEB22360) | human gut metagenome | biome: human gut; feature: human-associated habitat; material: faeces | place: Denmark | collected 2008/2010
TGAAAGGGGCGAGCAGCCCCTTTCTCGTGGATCCAGCGCGTCGAAATCGCTGGTGGTTTTCTGGTTCTCTTTTGACATCAAAAGAGAACAATTAGCCTTAATGAAAAAACGCTCTCCCCCGCGCCACCGGCGCGAGAACCAGTTCAAAGTTCCTTTAAGAACCCATCCAGCTCCCGCCGGTTTCGTATCATCACATACTTTTCCGGATACTTCTCCCCGATCCTCTCCATCTTCGCCCGCTTTTTGGCGGTACGCCCATCGTGGAGGATCCAGCGGACGAATTCGGCATCTATCTTCTCTTCGCACCCGGGCGCAGATGACTCCCTCACACGGCCTTTGTTCTGCCGCCAGCGCCGTACCGCCCGCCAGAGGCAGACCAGCGGTGAAAACCAGAGCACGATGATTTTATCCGCTTCTTTCAGCCGACGGTCATAGCAGGTCTTGCTATAATTGCCGTCGATGACCCAGCCGCCTGCGTTCTTGTCGAGAAACTGCCGGACAATGGCTTCTTCCTCGGCGAAGGGCCGCTCCACCCAGCCGGGCAGGAAATGCACGGTATCCATATGGAGCACCGGCAGGCCGTATCTCTCCCCAAGACGCTTTGCCAGCGTGGATTTTCCGCTGCCGCTGGTACCAAGTATCGCTATTTTCATTTCTGCCTCCTTTTACCTTATATAAGATGTATCAGACAGTATACGCTGACCGTCTGATAACGTCAAGTTCCGGCTTGACATTTCGTCTGCCTGCTCGTATGCTATAATCATAGAGTCTATGACAGGAGGTCTTGCAGATGACATCTCCAAAAAAACGTGTCAATCCGCTTTTTGTTGCTTTAGCGGTCGTGCTGGTGGCCGTAGCGGCCGCTGTGGGCGTGGTCTTTTTCCAGCTGCACAGCAAAATCTCGGCTCTGCAAACCGGTGCATCCTTCACCTTCCGGTATGAGATAGCGCCCAACAGCCCGGATAAGCCGCCGCTGCTGAACATCCTCGAGCGGGTGAACGCTTCCAGCGGAAGCGTCAGCGGCCAGTATGCGCCCGGAAAGCTGCAGCTCTCCTTCTACCAGCTCAACGAAGACGACTCCGTCAAGACGTCTCCCTTCACCCGGGTCTATATCGACCCGGAAGAGACGCTCTTCGACATCGGGCAGCTCTACACCGTTCTGCGTCAGGCTGTCACCGATAAGCTCTCCCTCGCAAGCGTTCTTCTGCCCGAGTGGAGTCTCGGAGACTACATCTCCCAGACGCAGGCTGCCGCCGTACTGGGCGTCGAGACGAACAAGGTCGAGCTGCAGGAGCTTTCCGGCTTCACCCTCTCGCTCAAGGGGCTGAAAAAGGTCTCTCCTTCCGCCGCGCGAGACGGCTACCGCTACTATCAGTTCCCCGCCGCAGCCGACGGCTCGACCCTCGTGCTCGGCTTTTCGACGGACGCTCTCTTCTCGAAGACCACGCCCATCCATGTGCTGCTGACCATCCCGGAGCACAACGTCCACATCCAGCTCACCGGCACGGTGACTTCTGCCAAGACGGTGCTCTCTCCCCCGGCTTCCCGGATGAGTGACGAGGACATCGCCACTCTGGCTCAGATACGCCAGAGTGTCGAGTCTGTCTGGAAGATGATACAGTCCGCCGCCCAGACCACAAACTGAATGATACAAAAAAGCAGACGCTTCGTGCAGCGTCTGCTTTTTTGGTTTGCGTTTCTTTACCGGTCGAGGATGCGGCCATCCACCGAGAAGGTGACGACATTCCAGGGGATGAACTTGCCGCTGTTCTTGAGGGCAGTGACGGCGGCGTGTTCGAGACCTCCGCAGCAAGGCACCTCCATCCGCAGGACGGTAACGCTCCTGATGTCGTTATTGCGGATGATCTCCGTCAGCTTCTCGCTGTAGTCCACAGCATCCAGCTTGGGGCAGCCGATGAGGGTAACATGGCCGCGCATGAACTCCTGATGGATGTTCGCGTAGGCGTAGGCGGTGCAGTCGGCGGCGATGAGCAGCTTGGCACCGTCAAAATAGGGTGCATTCACCGGCACGAGCTTGATCTGGCAGGGCCACTGAGCCAGCTGCGAGGGCTGGGCGGCGGCAGGAGCTGCAGCCGGTGCGGCCTGCTGGCGGTCAAACTGGCGCATGGCGCTGCCCGGGCAGCCGTGGAAGACGGGCTTTTCGGCAGCGGCAGCAGCCTTTTTCTGCTTGTTTTCCAGCACAGCCTGCTCGTCGTAGGCAGCGGCCTCCCGCTCCTCGAAGGTGATGGCACCGGTGGGGCAGCCGGGCAGGCAGTCGCCGAAGCCGTCGCAGTAGTCGTCGCGCATGAGCCTGGCCTTGCCGTTCACGAGGCCGATGGCACCCTCATGGCAGGCAGTGACACAGGCACCGCAGCCATTGCATTTTTCTTCGTCTATATGAATGATTTTACGGATCATATCCACACTCTCCTTCTCTTGATGGGATTATTATAGCAGATGCTTCGTCCTATTTCTGTTGTCATGACCACAAAGAGAGAGGAAGTTTTTCTCAGTAATGCACGACATTGCCCGCATTGCGGATGCGTGCCAGCACCGGCTCTGCCTCCGGGCTGCGGAAATAGTCGAGGCTGGTCTTGGGCAGCAGCGTCTCGAGGGTATCCCAGTCGCCGCTCTGCAGGCACTGGCGGACGGTGGAAGCACTGATGGCCTTGCCGTTTGCTTCCTTGCGGGGTACAACGACACACTCGATGCCCGCTTTGGGCAGCTGCTCGCACATGATCTGGTTGTAAAGCCCCGTCACCTGACTGGCAGGCTCCTCGCCCACATAGCGGGCGGTGATGTTCAGCGCCGCCGCGATTTTCGTAAAGACGGCGAGGTCCAGCCGGGCGTGGCCATCGATGACTGCTGCCTCATCCTTCAGGAAGTAACTGGGGAAGGTGGCATTCGAGATGATATAGGGGCCGCTGTCGTGGAGCACCACATTCGGCAGATGGGCCACGCCCGCCTCCACCAGCTTCCTGCGCACGGCAAAAGGCACGAGGCTGGCGTCCTCACTGACCACGAACAGGTGGAGCGTGTCGCAGGCGGCAGCGGCTTTTTCCACAAGATACTGATGACCGAGGGTAAAAGGGTTCGCGTTCATGACGAGGGCCGCGCTTTTGCCCCCGGTCCTGGTCTTTTCCAGATCGCGCAGATAGGCCCCGAAGCCGTCGCGGCGGTTCTCCATGAAGACAAGGGTATCCTCCACCCGGGCGATCTCGTAGAAGCCGAGGTCGCCGAAAAACCTGGAGCTTTTCACCTTGGTGTAGAGAAACAGGTGCATATTCCCCCGCGCGCACTGCACCTCGATGAGGTGGGTGATGATCTGGTTCAGCAGGCCCTCGCCCTGATGGGCGCTGCTGACGGCGAAGCACCGCAGGGTGCTGCCGAAGCAGCTGCCGGTGCCGATGACGTTGTATTCCTCGTCGAACATGGCGCAGATGTAGTCCAGATTGCCGTCGCGGCGGATGCCCTCCTGACTCAGCAGTGTGTCGATTTGGGCCAGAACGGTTTTATCGGTCGGATAGACCTGCGAAATGGTATATTCACTCATCGATATTCCCCTCAGTAGTAACAAAATGGAGCAGCCAGGTCAGCGCCAGCAGGTCGGCACTGCCGCCGGGCGAGAGATTTTCCGCAATGAACCGGTCATCCAGCGCCGCGAGCGCATCTTTGTCCGGGTAAGGCGTCTGGGCGAGAAGGGCTTTCAGCTCTTCGGTGAGGGCCAGCTGACGCTCCCGGCTCGAGCGGGCAATGATGTTGGTATCGGTGCTGTTGGCCAGGATGGCCAGCAGTGCGCCGCCGCCGGCGCGGTCGAAGTCGTAACCCTTGGCAAGGCCGGCTTCCAGCACCGGCAGACCGACATTCAGCACCGTGGGAAGTCCGGCTTCCACCTGCCCCCGCACACCGGTGATGCCGTACCGGATATAAAGCTTCTGGCCCACGGTGGCGGCGTTCTCGGCGGTGACGCCTGCAAAATCCTTCTCGGTCAGGCCCGCCGTCATGGCGGACACTTCCGCCAGCACCCGGGCAGCGTCGGCCCAGAGGGAGCGGTCGAGGCGTCCCAGCGCCGCGCAGACGATGCCCACCGAGAAGACCGCGCCCTTGTGGGTGTTGACGCCGCCGGTGGCGTCCAGCATCTCGCCCTCGGCCTCACAACCCAGAGGCCGCAGGGCCGCGAAGGTCTCGGGCGCGGGCTGTTCCGCCGTCTCGCGGCCCGTCCGGGCGCAGTCTTCAAAATAGGGGTAGAGCGCCGCGGCGCTGTCCATGAAGGTGAACACATCCATATCCTTATGGCTTCCGCTGTTGCGCCGGTCCACAAGGCCGGGCTTCGGGGTTGTGGTCACTTCGTAGAGCAGGGCGCGGACGGCCAGACGGGCCGCGTCGGCAATGTCCTGCGCGTCCCGGGCCTCGGTCAGGATCTCCGTCGTCTTTTCCTGCAGTTCGGCCACAGTATGGATGCGGCGGCTGCTGCACACCTTAGCAGGCCCGCCGCAGATGAGACAGCGGCGGCCTTCGAGGTTCAGCTCCTCTCTGTCCACTTTGAGGCCGTCCGGGCGGATGACGTCCATGTCGAACAGCCGCCCCAGCGGGGTGGCGTCCTCGATGTCGGTGGTGAATTTCTTGATGGTCAGCGGGTCGGCATCCAGCACATAGAACGCCTCGCAGCCGGTCACTTCCCGGACGGCGTCCTGATACAGCGGCGTCAGCTTTGCCCGCAGAAACTGCTGGCGCAGCAGCTGACGCCCCCGCCCAAAGCCCCGCCGGATGAGGGGCGAATCCTTTATCGGGCCGCAGATATTCATGGTAAAGCAGATGAGAGGCTTGTGGTACCGGGCCAGCAGCTCCTGCTGGTGCTGCACCCGGCGCTCCCGTGCATCCAGCATCTGGACCAGCGAAACAGTCGTTTCCATGTTTTTCTCCTCTCAGCGGTGCTTTTTGAGCATGTCCATAAAGAGCTGCACCTGCGGCAGGGCGGCTGCATCTCTCTGGCAGAAAATATAGGTGCGCCGGACGAAGGGCTCACCGTTCTCGAAGGTGCAGGGCTTGACATAGCCCTTGAAGTTATCCAGCGCCACTTCCGGCATCAGCGCCCAGCCGAGGCCCCGCTCCACCATCTCGCGGCAGACCATGATGTTGTCCACCACAAAATTGCCCGCATCGTTGGTCACGCCGTTCTCGTAGCGCCAGCGGGCCATCTGGGCGCTGATGGTGGCGTCGCTGCTGTGGTCGATATAAAGGTAATCGGAGATGGGTCTGTCCTTGTTCTCCTCGCTGCAGATCAGGCAGATATTCTCCTGCGAGAGCAGGAACTGGGTGCCGTCCCACGGATACTCGCCCCGCAGCACTGCCACGTCCAGCGAGGAGTCCAGCATCTGCTGGTAGATGTTCCGGCTGTGGCCGGTGGCGATGTCGAGGCGTACCTTCGGGTAGGCTTTGTGGTATTCGGTCAGCACCTCGGGCAGACGGTAGTAGGAGAAGTTCACCGAGATGCCGGCCCGCAGGGTGCCGCAGGCCTCGCCCTGGATGGAAGCCAGCTGGCGGCGCATCTTTTCCATCTCGCGGGCGGCGGCGGCGCTGTGGAGCAGCACCTGTTCGCCTGCCGGCGTGAAGCGGATGCCCTGCCGCGAGCGCAGGACGATCTCCACCCCCAGCTCCTGTTCCAGCGCCTTGATGCGCTTGGACAGTGCCGACTGGGTCATGTACAGTTTGTCCGCTGCGTGGGTGATGTTGCGCGTCTCGTCCAGTGCGTGCAGCAGCTCGTAATCTTTTTCGTCCATCGTAGCTCTCCCCCTATTGCCCTTTATTTTTCTTATCATTCCCATTTGCGCTTCATCCAGGCGCATTTTGCTCAGATTCCATATCTGTTATTCATAATACAACAGATTTCAGCAAATGAAAAGGGGGATATTCGCCTTGATTTTTCCGAAAATCCATTCCCAGATGGAATAACTCAGCACTTTTCTTGCAGTTTTCTTAACCCTGCCTTAATTCCATCTTAATGCGGTGTTGTTGTACATAACCTCTTCATTTTTTCTCTGCCGATGGGCGGTCTTCCTCCCGCAGTACAGCAAACGCAGCTCTCTTTTCATTTTTGCCTGAAAAATCAGAAAAAGTCCAGTTTATTGGACAGTATTTGCATTATCATAAAAATAAGAACCTACTCGTTTCCTTCGTCTTTGGCACATTGCAGATTTTTCCGTCTGCTTTTTGTGCAACGTCCCGGATTTTTTTGTCGAAAAGCGCGTTTTGTTGACAGCCGCTTTTTGAAAAGCGTATCCTTATTGCAAACCAGAGTCAGGAGGTCATTTTATGGAGCGCTCCACACGTCTTGCCCACATCAGCGAGGACGGCACCCGCACCCAGACCGTCTATGACCATCTCGCCGGCACTGCCAGACTGGCCGGTTCCTTCGCAGCCCCCTTCGGGGCGCAGAGTGAGGCCGAATTTGCCGCGTGGCTCCACGACGTCGGGAAGTACAGCGACGCCTTCCAGTTGCGGCTCAAAGGCGGCCCCAAGGTGGACCACTCCACCGCCGGGGCGCAGGAGGCCTGGGTTCGCCAACATCTCCACGCCGCCTTTGCGGTGGCCGGACACCACAGCGGCCTGCATGTCCGTGCGGGTGCCGCCGGCGGGGGGGGGGGAGCCCCGCCGATGACCCGGGCGACGCCACCCTGTTTGGCCGGAGCAAGAAGCCGGCAGCCCCCTACGACGGCTGGCAGGAAGTAATGCTCCCCGCCTCGACGCCGCCCACGTGGGCCTGCGCCGACCCGCTGAGCCTCGCGTTCTTTACCCGGATGCTCTACTCCTGCCTCGTGGACGCCGACTTCATCGACACCGAGACCTTCATGGACGGCAAGGCCGCACCCCGGGGCAGCGGCACGGACATCGCCGCGCTGCGGGACATCGTCTCGGCACAGGCGCAGCGCTATCTCAGGGCCGAGTCGCCCTCGCCCGTCAGCGTCCAGCGCAACACCGTCCTCCACGCCTGCCTCGAGAAAGGCGCGCACGGCCCACAGGGGCTCTACACCCTCACCGTACCCACCGGCGGCGGCAAGACCTTCGCCTCCCTCGCCTTTGCACTGGAGCACGCCGCCGCCCAGAAGATGAAGCGGGTCATCTACGTCATCCCTTATATGTCCATCATCGACCAGACCGCCGCCGTCTTCTCGGGTCTGCTGGGCGCAGAAAATGTTCTGGCCGACTTCTCCAACGCCGAGTACAAGACTGTTGAGCAGGACGACCTGACCCCCGCCCAGTACCGTCAGATGCTGGCCAGTGAAAACTGGGACGCCCCCGTCGTGGTGACGACGGCGGTGCAGTTCTTCGAGTCGCTCTACGCCAACCGCAGCAGCCGCTGCCGCAAGCTCCACAACATCGCCGACAGCGTCATCCTCTTCGACGAGGCGCAGACCCTCCCGGGCGACTACCTTGCCCCCTGCGTCAGCGCCATCGCCCAGCTCATCCAGCATTACCACTCCACGGCCGTCCTCTGCACGGCCACCCAGCCTGCCCTTGAGCCGCTGTTCCGGCGCTTTGCGCCGGAACAGCACCCGCAGGAGATCACGCCCGACGCGGCCCGCCTCTACGAAGTGCTCCGGCGCACCACCCTGCAAGACCTCGGCACCCTGCCGCAGGAGGAGTTCGCCGCCCGGCTGGCCCGGCACCCGCAGGTGCTCTGCGTGGTCAACCGCCGCAAGACGGCCCAGCAGCTCTACGCTGCTCTGCCCGCCGAGGGCAGCTACTGCCTGACCACCCTGCTCTGCGCCGCCGACCGCCGCCGTCAGCTGGACGACATCCGCCAGCGGCTGAAAGAGGGTCTGCCCTGCCGGGTGGTGTCCACCTCTCTCATCGAGGCGGGCGTGGACGTGGATTTTCCCGTCGCTTACCGCGAGCAGTGCGGTCTTGACTCGCTCTTACAGACTGCCGGGCGCTGCAACCGCGAGGGGCGGCGGGGCGCAGAGGAAAGCATCGTCTACCGGTTCCGGCTGGACGAGTGTTCCACGCCCCAGATGCTCAGGCAGAACGTCAGCGCGCTGGACTACACCGCCCGGCATCAGGACACACTGGACACGCCCCGGGCCATTCAGCTCTACTTCAACGAGCTCTCCGAACTGCGCGGCCCCGACGCCGTGGACAAGCACGGCATTCTGGATGCCTTTCTCCGGGGCATCCGGGGCTGCCAGCTCCCCTTTGCACAGGTGGCGGAGGAATTCCGCCTCATCGAGAACACTGCCCGCACGGTCTATCTGCCCGTCGGCGAGGGCGCGGCCCTCTGTGAGCAGCTGCGCAGCGGTCATGTCACCCGGACGCTGCTGCGGAAGCTGGGCGTTTACAGTGTCTCCTGCTATAAGGACCAGTTCGACAAGCTCGACGCCGCCGGGGCGCTGGAACTGCGGCCCGATGGTTCCGCCATCCTCACCGACACCGGCTGCTACAGCGAAAAGACCGGCCTTGCCATGGATGTGGAGACCGACATCGGCCTTTACTTCTAAAAGAAAGAGGTGGTTGCAATGACCGATATTCATCTTCGTCTGAAAATTCAACTTCACCCGGAAAGGAGGCAATGCTGATGTCCATGCTCATTGAAGTATGGGGCGACTATGCCTGCTTCACTCGTCCGGAAATGAAGACCGAGCGTGTGAGCTACGACATGATCACCCCGTCCGCTGCGCGGGGCCTTGTGGAAGCCATCTACTGGCACCCCGGGCTGCGTTATACGGTTGACCGCATCTATCTGCTCAAGCCCTTCGGCCTCGCCCCCGAGGACGAAGCGTCCACCGAGGAATACACCCAGCGGCCCATCCGGTTCACCAACATCCGGCGCAACGAGGTCAAGTCCACCCTGCTGTCCTCCGCCGCCCTCAGTGCGGCCAAGGGCGGCACGCCGCCGGTGCTCTACACCTCGGAGGACATCCAGCAGCGGGCCGCGATGGTCCTGCAGGACGTCCACTACGTCATCGAGTGCCACTTCGATTTGACGGACAAGGCCGCCCCCAGCGACAATCCCGGCAAGTTTCAGGACATCCTGCGCCGACGCCTGCGCAAAGGCCAGTGCTATCATCAGCCCTGTTTCGGGTGCCGGGAGTTCCCGGCCAACTTCCGGGAGTGGCCGGGCGGCAGCATTCCGGCGCTGAAGGTCACGCAGGACCTCGGCTTCATGCTCCACAGCCTCGATTACTCTGATTCGGCCAACATCCGCAGCCAGTTCTTCCGCGCAAGGCTGGTGGACGGCGTGATGGAATGCCGGGACGTGGAGGTGTTTACATGATACTCCAAGCTCTCACCGCCTATTATGAACAGCTCTTGAAGCAGGGCAAGGTGGAGGCCCCCGGCTGGGACAGCCGCTTCAAGGTCAGCTATGAACTGCGCCTCGGCCCCGACGGCCAGCTCCTCGCCCTCAACGACCTGCGGCAGGAAGGCCCCAAGGGCAAAAAGACCGTCATCGCCCCCCGTGAGCTCCCTGTCCCCCACCGGGTCAAGCGCGCCGCCGGCGTCGCCGCGAATTTTTTGTGCGACAATACGTCCTATCTGCTGGGTGCAGACGAAAAGGGCAAGCCCGAGCGCTCCCGCCAGTGCTTCGAAGCCTGTGCCGCCCTCCACCACAAGGTGCTCGACGGCGTGGACTCCCCTGCCGCCAAAGCCATCCTCGCCTTTTTTGACAGCTGGAAGCCGGATACAGCCCCCACCCACCCGTTGCTGGCAGCGCAGTGGGCCGACCTGAACAACAACGCGAACCTTGTGTTCGGCTACGAATCCCCCGACGGCGCCCACTGGCTGGCCACCACAGATGACGCCATCCGGGACGCCTGGCAGTCCGCCTTTGATACCTCCGATGCAGACGCCGAGACGGCCCGCTGCCTCATCACCGGCAAAGAGGCCGGCATCGCCCGCATCCACCCCGCCATCAAAGGTGTGATGGGCGCACAGGCCGCCGGTGCGGCGCTGGTCTCCTTCAACGCGCCCGCTTTCTGCTCCTATGGCCATGAGCAGGGTGCCAACGCCCCCGTCAGCGAGTACGCGGCTTTCGCCTACACCACGGCCCTCAATCTGCTGCTGGCTGACCGGAACTGCTGCCAGCGCATCGGCGACACCACCATCGTCTGCTGGGCCGAAAACGCCGCCCCCGCCTACTCAAACGCCATGCTGATGTTTTTCTGCGGCGGTGCCGAGGCGCGCGGCGTCTCGGAAAGCGACCTTGCCGCCGCACTGAAAGCCCTTTCTCAGGGACGCCCCGTCTCCTTCCTCGATGACAAGCTGGACCCGAACCAGAACTTCTATGTTCTGGGCATCTCGCCCAACGCGGCCCGGCTCTCCGTCCGGTTCTTCCTGCACAGCAGCTTCGGACAGTTTGCCAAAAATCTGCAGGACCACGCCAACCGGCTCGGCATCACCCGCCCCGCCTTCGACAAGCGGGAAAACCTGTCGGTCTGGGCGCTGGCGCAGGAGACGGTCAACCAGAGATCCCGGGACAAAAATCCATCGCCTCAGCTGGTGGGCGATCTGCTCCGGGCCATCCTCACCGGCGGGCTGTACCCCGCCACTCTGCTCAACGGCGTGACTCTGCGCATCCGGGCCGAACGGGAAGTCACCCGGGGCCGCGCCGCCATCCTGAAAGCCTACTATCTCCGCAACTACCCCACCGAGTTCAACAAGGAGGTATTTACCGTGAGCCTGAACGAAAGCAGCAATGTCCCCTATGTTCTGGGGCGTCTCTTCTCTGTGCTGGAGACGATCCAGAGCGTCGCCAACCCCGACATCAACACCACCATCAAAGACCGGTACTTCAACTCGGCCTGTGCCACCCCGGCAACGGCCTTCCCTACGCTGGTCAAGCTGGCTCAGAAGCATCTGCAGAAGATGACCACCCCCAACGAGGTGCATTTCAGCAAACAGCTCACCGAGCTGATGGCCCAGCTGCCCGAGACGGGCTTCCCGGCGCGGCTCAGCCTGCCGGAGCAGGGTGCCTTTGAGATCGGCTACTACCACCAGACCCAGAAACGCTTCGCCAAAAAGAATGAGGAGGAATAAACCATGTCTGAGCCCATCAAGAACCGCTATGATTTCGTCATCCTGTTCGACGTCGAGAACGGCAACCCCAACGGCGACCCCGACGCAGGCAATATGCCCCGCATCGACCCCGAGACGGGCTACGGTCTGGTGACCGATGTCTGCCTCAAGCGGAAGATCCGCAACTATGTCGAGACCCTGAAAGAGGACGAAAAAGGCTATCGTATCTACATCAAGGACGGCGTTCCCCTCAACCGCAGCGACGCCGAGGCCATCAAAACTCTGGGCATCGACCCCGACCTGAAAGCCGCCAAAAAGGCCGACCCCGACATCGATGCCAAGCTGCGGAACTAGAGGAATAAACCATGTCTGAGCCCATCAAGAACCGCTATGATTTCGTCATCCTGTTCGACGTCGAGAACGGCAACCCCAACGGCGACCCCGACGCAGGCAATATGCCCCGCATCGACCCCGAGACGGGCTACGGTCTGGTGACCGATGTCTGCCTCAAGCGGAAGATCCGCAACTATGTCGAGACCCTGAAAGAGGACGAAAAAGGCTATCGTATCTACATCAAGGACGGCGTTCCCCTCAACCGCAGCGACGCCGAGGCCATCAAAACTCTGGGCATCGACCCCGACCTGAAAGCCGCCAAAAAGGCCGACCCCGACATCGATGCCAAGCTGCGGAACTA
>OAUA01000472.1_pt1 | contig 11424 bp, 9 predicted proteins | sample 1495081 | NCBI WGS metagenome assembly OAUA01 (sample SAMEA2579993, study PRJEB22360) | human gut metagenome | biome: human gut; feature: human-associated habitat; material: faeces | place: Denmark | collected 2008/2010
CTTTGCGGTTTTACAGGTTTTCACATAATCTATTTGAAGTAGCACAATAGGTTAATTTAGGATTTATCTTCTGTTCACTGTCTATACCACCGGCATAAATTGCCGAATGCCCTACATTAAAACTTCTTAATCTATCCCTGTATGTATAATTTTTTTCCACATCAGCATAATCTTTAATTTCATTTAATAATTTCAACGCCTCCGAGATACTTTTCTCATCAGAATCAGTATCTCCAATATATGACTGCATCATACATTCAATTGTGTTATAATCCAGATGCATGGAAACCGTATCCAGTTTCTCCTGCTCTGCCCATTGTTTTATCTTCTTACAACATTCCAGAAATTCTTTCCAGTTTTCCGGCGTTTTCTGTATCTTTGCATTTTCAAATATCTGTTTATTATACCAGTAACCACCTGTATTCAGAACATCTGTAACCGTATAGAGTTTTCCATCTGCAGTTTTCCATTTCATCAGAGTTTCCGGAGCAATCATACTCTGAAATTCTTTATCCTTTTCTATATAAGGCATAATATCAATCACATATCCCTGAGTAACCATAAAAGAATATAATGTATCGATTCCTGTTTCGCCGATATAAATGAGATTTGGCAATTTTCCTACAGAAATCATTTCTTTTACTTTTGATGTTACATTTTCCGGCGAAGGCATGGATATCATTTTCAGAGAAATATCCGGATTATCTTTTTCGAATTCACTATATATTTCCCTCATGGCCTGATTATCTTCTTCCATTGTTCCCCAGCCATGTAAAAGAACAATACTGATTTCATCTGACTGTGACAATGTTCCACATCCTGATAAACACATCAGCAACATCAGAAGAAGTATCAGACATTTTTTCATAACGATTTACCTCCGGTAAAGTTTCTCATACTCCTTCGGGGAATATCCTGTATATTTTTTAAAAACACGTGAAAAATATGCCGTATCTTCCCATCCTATACTGTCTGCTATTTCATAAACTCTCATCTTTCCGTCTTCAATATATTTCTTGGCAATTTCAATTTTTTTCTGATTAATCGTTTCGAACAGTTTCTCGCCTGTCCGTTCCTTATATATTCTGCTGATGTAACATCTGTTTGCATGTACCGCATCCGCAATAAGATCCAGGCTTATTTTCTTCGTATAATTTTTCTCTATAAATTTGTTAATGGAATCAATCAGTTCATCCGCAGTCTGAATTTTTTTATTTTTCTTTCTGACAAATGATAGCATCATACTTTCCAGACAATCTTCAATCTCAATAATCCGTTTTGTTTCAAGAATCAAATTGATAGCATCTTCCTGTTCCATATCGAATCCGGTTACTTCATCATCTCCATATTCAATATACAATCTGTGACACTCGGAAATAAACAGAATAGCGGCACTTCGTATATAAGAGTCTGAGTAATCTCTGATAGCCGAACGTAATTTCTGCATTTCTTCCATGCATACATTCTCATCCCCACTCTGCATACAACTTATAATATTACAGACAATTTTGTTCAATTCATTATCATTCAGTTTGTTTTTCTGTCCTGCATATACTTCTGTTCTGTTCTTCTCTGAACGATTATCTTTCTTCAATTCTTCAGAAATTTCTTCCAATGCTTTAGGAAGATCTTCAAACAAATTACTCTTTATCACATATCTTTTCACCTGAAATACAATCGCCTGTTGAGCATATTTAAAATCTTCATATGCCGTAAGCAGCACAACTACTATATCCGGATAATTCTCATGTATCCACTGCGCAGCCTCCATCCCTGTCATAAGCGGCATTTGTATATCCAGTATTACGATATCCGGTTTGTATTTTTCTACAGCATTTACTACTTCTTTCCCATTTTTTAATGCTTCTGCAAGATGACATCCCAGTTCATCCCACGGAATCATTTCTTTTAATGCTTCTCTTATAAATGGTTCATCATCTGCTACTATAACCTTCCACATATTAATTCCCTTCCCGCTAAATTCCTATTCAAGCATATATCCGCAATTGAAACAGGGGATACCTGATTCGGTTAAACTGTTCTATCCTTTCTCATAGGAAGACAGACCGTAACTATTGTTCCTTTTCCACTCTCGCTCTGGAATAATACGCCATATTTATCACCATAAAGATTACGTATCAGTCTCTGAATGTTCATGACACCTACTCGAGGATTCTTATTATCTTTCCTGTCATCCATTTCATTCACATTAAATCCTACGCCATCGTCTTCTACAACAATATTTATAGAATCTTCAGAAGCTTCTCTGATTGCTACCCTGATTCTGCCTTCTGTTCCCTTTGGCTCCAGTCCATGGATGACCGCATTCTCTACTATCGGTTCTATACAGAGTCTGGGGACATAACATTCCTTTATCTCATCAGACTCCCATTCAATATTATAGGTAATGATATCCTTAAATCTTTCACTCTGAAGGTATAAGTAAAATCCGGCTATTTCCATTTCTTCTTTTAACTTTATCTCAACCTCATTTCTTCTGAACAATTTTCCTCTCATTAATCCTGCAAAAGATGTTACCGTCTGATATAATTCTTCATCGCGGTGTTTTTTTACCTTAATAGCAATCATTGTCAGTACATTAAACATAAAATGTGGATTTATCTGAGCTTGCAGATACTGAAGCCGCGCTTCTTTCACAAGTAATTGTGTTTCGTATACTTCTTTGATCAGAGTTTCAATTCTCACTGTCATTTCATTAAAAGAGTCGCTGATCTGCTGAAACTCTAAAATATTGTAATTCTCCAGCTTTGTTTCAAAGTCTCCCGTTCCAACCTGTTCAATTTTTTTTACAATTCTCTGTAACGGATAAGTAACCCTCCTTGAATAATACAATGCTGAAACTACTACTGCAATAAACATAGATACAGCAATTGCCCAGGCCAGCTGAAATCCCGGTCTAATATCCAGATATAATTTACTTTTTGGTATTATTATGTAAGTAGATAAACCAAAACTGTCCTGATTTTTTTTATACAGGTATTTTTTATGATCTTTTTTTATTTCTCCGTCCAGATTAATCAGCTCATCTTTTAAAATTCCATTTAATCCTGTTCCCCCTATTTCAGTCCCATCATTCGTCTGTATTGACCAGTAATATGTCTGATATTTTTCCAGTTTGGAAAAGATCTTGTTGATATTTTCCATATCAAATATTGCAACACAATATCCCATACGTTCCATGTCATCATCATAAACAGAAAAATAACACTCTATTTCCTGACCGTTTTTTCTGTAATAGAACATTTTGTCCTGGTCTCTGTATCTTTTAATTCCATCAATTATACGTGTATTCTTTATATTATCTGCCGATTGTGTCTCCGGATAAAAATGAATCCCTTTATACTCCATATTTTTAGAAAATACATAATAGTCACTTACAATCGGAAATGTATCCGACACCATATTCTGATTGGAAAAAAGGTTGATTCCCTGTTTCATTACTTTCTCAATTCCCTCTGTCGAACCGGTACGGAAAAAATAATTCATATTTTCCATTTTCACTCAGATATATCACTGATCTTTCCCAGAACAGCAGATGATTTGTAAACTGCTTTTCCACACTTTCCATATAGAAATCCATATCTTCGCGCAATGCAATTGAAGACCACTGGAATATGATAACGGATAATCCTCCACCAACCAGAAGCATTGTCATAATACTGGTCCACACAAGCATATTCACCATTTCAGACCGAATTGTCTTTTTGTTCTGTCTTTTTATTCTGTCTTTATTCTTTACTTTCATATATTAAAATTTCCTGTTATCTGGAGTATTTTTACTATAATTTTATCATAAGTGTCAGATTATATCCAGCACTATATGCAGAAGATATCCATCTTTCAACTGTCTTAATGTTACTGTTCACTCGGGAGTTTGACACATTGAAATGCAAAAAAGTACCTCAAATCCTTGTAATAGGCTTTTTTTTTGTCAAAATTCTATTTTTATTATATAGTAATATTTAGTGATATATTGTATAATAGTGACAGAGGTGATTATTATGCGTATAACAACATCAAAATCAAAAAATTCCGAGTCCTTTTACATCACTCAGTCCTATACAAATGCCAATGGGAAAAGCACTTCCAAAACCATCCGAAAATTAGGTACGTTAGCTGAATTATCAGCGCAGCTCCACACGGATCGTGATGGAGTTGTTGAATGGGCTAATGAACAAGCGCGTCTTGAGACTCTGAAATATAAAAGTGAAAAAGAAGATGCTACTGTTATGATTCCGTTTCATTCCAACAGACTTATGGACTATCATAAACAGAAGCTATTTTCTGGTGGATATCTTTTCCTTCAATCGATTTACTATGGGCTTAAGCTTGATTCTGTCTGCAGAAAAATCAAAAGCCGACATAAATTCGAATATGATCTTAATGCGATTTTATCTGATTTAATTTATACAAGGGTTCTGGAACCTTCCAGCAAAAGTTCTTCCTTCCGAGCAGCAAAACAGTTCCTTGAGCCTCCAACTTATGAACTTCATGATGTGTACCGAGCTCTTTCTGTTCTTGCTTCTGAAATGGATTTTATTCAATCAGAAGTTTATAAAAATAGCTTTTTTCTCGGTGACAGAATGGATCGGATTCTTTATTATGATTGCACAAACTACTACTTTGAAATCGAACAGGAAGATGGTGATAAAAAATACGGAAAAAGCACCGTCCGAATCCCATTATTCAAATGGGACTTTTTACAGATGGTGACGGAATACCTTTAGCTTTCTCACTCTTTCCTGGAAACCAAAATGAGCAGAAATCTTTAAAACCTTTAGAAACAAAGATTCTCCAGCAATTCGGCTGTGATCAGTTTATCTATTGCAGTGACGCCGGACTTGCTTCTGAGGATAACCGTGTTCTTAATCACATGGGACAGAGGGCATTTATTGTCACTCAGTCCATCAAAAAACTGCCTGCCGAAGATCGGGCATGGGCTTTAAAGAAAACTGGCTTCAAACGTCTCGCAGATGATAAACCTGTGGACCTTACAAAACTGACAGGTGATGACAAGAACCAGATTTATTATAAAGACGAACCATTTACAACCAAAAAACTGGATCAAAGATTGATCATAACCTACTCACCTAAATATGCTGCTTACCAGAAAGCCATCCGTGCAGAGCAGATCAGTCGGGCAGAAAAAATGGTTGCAAATGGCTCTCTAAAAAAACAGCGTAAAAATCCAAACGATCCTGCAAGATTTGTAAATAAGATAGCTGTAACCAACGAAGGAGAAAAAGCTAAGATCCACTATTATCTCGATACAGATAAGATTGCTGAAGAAGAAATGTATGACGGGCTTTATGCGGTATGTACAGATCTGCTTGATGATGACGTTGCAGATATCTTAAAAGTCAGTGAAGGAAGATGGCAGATTGAAGACTGTTTCAGAACTATGAAAACAGACTTTGAAGCCAGACCCGTTTACTTAAACCGCGAAGATCGGATTAAAGCCCATTTCCTTACCTGCTTTCTTGCTCTGTTATATTTTCGATTATTAAATCGCTCTCTGAAAGGAACTTATACTACAGAACAATTACTTCGTACTTTAAAGGATATAAAATTTGCGGATATAGAAGAACAGGGCTTCATGCCAGTATATGAACGTCAGGAGATCACTGACGATCTCCATGAAACCTGCGGATTCAGAACGGACTATCAATTCATAACAAAACGGAAAATGAAAGGAATTCAGAAAAAAAGTAAGCGGAGATAAAACATTACTATATTTCATGTATACAGACAAAAGTGCCACACCCCTTGTATTTACAGGGATTGTGGCGCTTTTTTAACTAATCAACTGTCAAAGATGAGACTATAGTATATCGGTTAGTCAAGCCAAATGTTATTGAAAATTTTTATCATGATGAAACAATATTCTGCAGCCACACACCCTTCTTAACCAGCACAAATCCAATCACACACTTAATCAAATCTGCCAGCTGCACACATGCATAAATCACAAGCACATGAATCCCTGTATAACGACTCAGCACAAACGCGATCGGCACACTGACGCACCAGATAAACACACTGTCAAACAGGAACGTAATAATCGTCTTTCCACCGGAACGCAGAGTAAAATAGGTTGCATGCAAAAACGCATTCTGCGGCATAAAGAATGCAGTGATCATAATCAGATACTTCGCCAGCTCCCTTGCCTCATCATTGGTATTATAAAGCATTGGAAACAGCGGCGCCATAACAAACATCACCATTGCCACACAGGTACAGCACATCACTGAGAACGCGATCATCTTGTTATCTGTATCTCTCGCTTTCTTCATATCTCCCGCACCCAGAAGCTGTCCCACAATAATCGCAACAGAATCTCCCAGCGCAATAAACACAATATTAAACACATTGTTGATGGTATTGGAAATATTCAGCGAAGCAACCACATTCAGTCCTCGAATCGAATAACACTGAGTCAGCATCGCCATGGCAGAAGCCCATAAAGTCTCATTAAACAACAGCGGTGTACCCTTGACCAGAATCTTCTTTGTCAGATTCGCAGGAACCTTAAGCGTGCTGTACAGCCCCTTTGCAAATGCATTCTTCTCCGTATGCCTGTGTGTCCAGCCTATTACAATTGCCGCCTCCACATAACGTGACAGCACAGTTGCGATTGCCGCACCTCTCACACCCAGTCTAGGGAAGAAAAATACACCATAGATCAACAGATAATTAAACAACAGATTCACACAGATTGCCACAACTCCTGCTTTCATTGGCAGAACAGTCTCTCCGCACTCTCTCAGAGTGCTGGAATAAATCTGCACCATCATAAACGGCGGCAGTCCCAACAGCATAATATCCAGATACTGCTTTCCATACTTAAGCGTATCTGCAATCTGCTGCGCAGTACCCTCTCCCTGCAGATACATACTGATCAGATTCTCTCCAACAGTCAGAAACATCAAAATCGTTCCAATCGTCAGAATCACAGCCATCCAGAACTTATATCTGAATGTCTGCCTCACACCCTCGTGATCCTTCTGTCCAAAATACTGCGCCGTGAAAATACCCGCTCCGGATACCCCTCCGAAAATGCACAGATTATAGACAAAAATCAACTGATTCACAATGGAAGCCCCCGACATCTGCTCCGTACCGATCCGCCCGATCATAATATTATCCAGCAGACTCACGAAATTCGTGATTCCATTCTGTATCATGATCGGAACAGCCACAGCCAGAACCATCATATAAAATTTCCTGTCACCGATAAACTTCTTACGAAACGATAACCTTTCTTTTGTCCTTTCCATAAAACTTTTCCTCATCCTTCTTCACAAAAATAGACTGTCCAGAGACAGCCTTCGCCTTAAGCGTTGTATCACTTACATTACTATAAAACCTCCAACATTTCAAGCCCATATCAGTAAATTTATACTACCATTTTCTATTCCGTTTCTGTTCCGTTTTTTCTCCACTCCATATCCGATAACGCACTTCCATACTATCATTCACAGTACCAACCAGTTCACAGCGAAAAAAAATAAATGTTTTTAACCACATCTACAGGGGGTGTAGCAACTCTTAGTCTTTGGGAATTTGCGTTATGTCAGAAAAATTCACTGTCTGAGCGAAGCGAGTTTGAATTTTTCTGGCATGGTTTTAGCAAATTTCCAAAGGCTTAGAGTTCCTGCCCCCGCAGCCGTGGTTCAAAACATTTATTTTTCTTCGCGTCCCCTTTGAAATCATTAAAAAGCTGTCGCTTTCCAAATAAATGAAGAAAACGACAGCCTTTTCAAAAAAGTATTTGCAAGCCTATTTAATAGCACCCTCAACCATACCATTCATAATCTGCTTCTGAGCAAGCAGGAATACGATGATCATCGGAATCATTGCCAGGAGTGCTGCAGTAAGGATCAGATCCCACTGTTTTACATAAGAACCAACAAACGCCTGTACAGCAACCGGAAGAGTCTTAACCTTACCATTCTGTCCTAACATCAGAGAAGGAAGAAGGTAATCGTTCCAGATCCACATACCATTCAGAATAGTAACAGTAACAATAACCGGTTTCAGAAGCGGAAGGATAATGCGGAAGAAAGTTCCCTCAGGAGAACATCCGTCAATCGCTGCTGCTTCTTCCAGTTCATATGGAATACCTTTAATAAAACCAGTTAAGATAAATACTGTCATAGCACCACCGAATCCACAGTATGCAAATACAATACCAGGAACAGACTGAAGCATGTTGATTCCAAGGAATTTACCTACATCACGGAATGTAGAAACCAGAGGAAGCATAACTACCTGGAAAGGAATTGTCATGGATGCGATGAATGTCATGTAAATAGCTGTGGACCATTTTGTCTTGTTACGGCAGATAACCCATGCAGCCATACCACCGAATAAAGCAAGTAATACAAGGGAAACAACTGTAATGATCGCAGATGTTCCGAATGCACTCCAGAAACTGAAGTTGGAGTTGTTGACAACGTTTGAAATATTTGTCTTAAACTGTGCAAAGCTTGCACCTGCAAAGCTTACAGGATTTGCAACAATACCGTTTGCATTCTTAAATGTATTAATAAGTACCAGATAGAAAGGAGATAATATGTACGCTGCGATAACAATCGCAACAGCTGTAAGCACTACCTTTGGAGTTTTCTTCGTAACCATTACATTTCAACCTCCTTCTTATTGGAAATTCTAACCTGAATAATAGATACAGCAGCCAGGATAATGAAGAACAGAATAGCTTTCGCCTGACCAAGTGCATAATTGTTCTTGGAGATTGCTGTATTGTAAATATTCAGAGCCAGCATCTGAGTACCGTTTGTCAGATAGTTTCCGAAGAAACTTGCGACAGAACCTGTACCATTTGTCAAAGCCATGTTAACATCGAACTGTTTGAATGCTGATGTTAAGGTAAGGAATGTACAGATTGTAATTGTAGCTGCGATCATCGGAATCTTAATCTTAAATAATGTTGTAACTGCATTTGCGCCATCGATCTGAGATGCTTCCAGTACATCTTTAGGTACCTGTGTCAGACCTGTTACATAGATCAGCATGATATAACCTGCATACTGCCAGATATAAACAACGATGATAGCCATCATAGCTGTGTTTGTCTTTGACAGAAGTGAAATATTATTTGTCATCTTGATCAGTACGTTGTTAAATACGAACTGCCATACATAACCAAGTACGATACCGCCGATCAGGTTTGGCAGGAAATAGGAAGCTCTGAAGAATGAGAGTCCCTTAATCTTAGAGGTACAGAGTAATGCAAGCATAAACGCTACTACATTTACCAGAACCATATTCAGAACTACAAACAGAATTGTGATGATCAGTGACCAGAGGAAACTTGGTTCACTGAACATTGCCTTATAGTTTGCAAATCCTATAAATCCTGTCATCTTGATTCCATTCCAGTCTGTAAAGGAATAGAATACACCAAGGCATAATGGAATAATAACTGTTACTACAAATGTAAATAACAACGGAAATACAAATATAAAGTTAACGATGCTTCTGTGATGTTTTAATGTTGGGAATAAATACATTCCCAGTAAGATGCCAATTGCACCGATGATCAGCGCCGGACCTCTCCAGCCAGCTCCGCTTCCGGAAATATCCTGAATCAATGCTGCTGCCAGTAAAATAATACCGGCTATCAGGCATACCATGGAAATTGCTTTTTTACTAGCACTGTTTGTATTCATTTTGCCTTCATCCTTCCTATTTCTTATTTCAAAGCAAAAATCAATGCGTCTTAAACTTTTTGCGTACCTGGGTAAAGGTCTGCCGGACCTTTACTCAGGTATGCAGCGCAAATAAAAGTGGGCGGCAACATAAGCGCCGCCCATAAGTTTCAATTATTAGTTTGCATATGCACTTTCAAGAACCTGCTGCATTGTCTTTACAAATCCAGCTTCATCAAGGCTTCCAGATGCATAGTCAGCAAATACCTGACCTGTATAGTTCTGTGCGATACCTTCTTTGAAACCTGGAATTGACCAGTGCCATGCGGATGTCTTTTCTGCTTTCTGATAATCAGTAATTGTCTGAGCAAACGGATCGTCGCCTACGATTGTGCAGGATTTGAATGGACTTACGAATCCAGCTTCTTTTACGAGGACTTCCTGAGCTTCGTCTGTTGTCAGCCACTGAAGGAATGCTTCTGCTGCTTCTACATTACCATCTTTGTATACGGACCACCAGGATGGGGAGCTTGTAAGGATTGTATCCTGTCCATCTTCGAATGCGTACGGGATCATACCAACTTCGAAGTTACCAGCTTCTTTGTAAGCGTCAGCGTCATCACCAACCATTGTTGCACCGATCCAAGATCCCTGTGTAACAAATGCATATTTACCGGATGAGAAGTTCAGAATCTGCTGATCATATGTACCGGAAACAAGGAGCGCAGGATCTGAATACTGGTTCAGAAGACCTACAAAGTTAGCGAAATCTGTGAAACGGCCTTCGTCAAGTTTACCGCCATCATTGAGCATGTCAATGTAAGTAGTGTCATCTCTGTCAAGACCTTCATCCAGATATGTACCAAATAAATGGTTACCTGTTGACCAGTAAAGGTTAACTGGTTCTGCTGCATAACCTACAACTGCTGTCAGTCCAAGTTCATCTTTCTTGGAATCAATTGTCTCAAATGCTTCTTTGATTGCATCCGGACTTGTTAATGTGGAAGGATCAATTCCCGCTTTATCAAGGATGTCTTTGTTATATGCAAGACCGATTGCTTCTGTTGTATATGGGAAACCGATTGTACCCTGGCTCTCATCAACATAAGCTGCATCTGTATCAGAAGCCCATTCCTGATCGCTCATATCTACTAACATATCTGTCCAGTTAGCAAAGTCTGCTCCACTACCGTTTACGAAGATGTCAGGCATGTTATCTGACTGGTAGTATCCTTTCAGAGTACCCTGGATATCGATTCCGCCGCCCATGGATTCGATTTCTACTTTAGTTCCTGTTTCTTTCTCATACATTTCAGCTAATTTCTTCAGCTGAGCGTCAACTTCGATCTTACCGTTTACAAGACGAATACTGTCACCGTCTGCTGCCTGTACGGATACTGCTGCCGGAACCATTGATGCGATCATAGATACTGCTAAAAGTGTTGCAAATACTTTTTTCTTCATTTTCGTCACCTCGTCATTTTTTTAACTGTTTCTTTTTACCTTTTGCGCATAAGGTTTTTTGATAGTTGTATAATACCACTTTGTTTCTGAAATAGCAAGACCTTTTTCGCATAAGTTTGATTTTTTTTATCTTTCTTTTTCGTCATTTGTTAAATATGCACAATTTCTTTTTTCTATCTTATTACACTATGTCCAAAAAAGTGCTACTTTGAGGTCAAAAAAGTTGCATACTCTTTGAATTGTATCCTATGGCTTGTGCCTGTTTTTC
>OAUA01000483.1_pt1 | contig 11205 bp, 11 predicted proteins | sample 1495081 | NCBI WGS metagenome assembly OAUA01 (sample SAMEA2579993, study PRJEB22360) | human gut metagenome | biome: human gut; feature: human-associated habitat; material: faeces | place: Denmark | collected 2008/2010
AGTTATCAAGGTTGTCTGTCTTGCGACAGCTTGTTTACTTTATCACATCTCTTTTTCTTTGTCAAGAACTTTTTTCAAGTTTTTTCGAAGTTTTTCGAACTCTTCCGGATTTCGGAACTGTTCTTCTGATCTGTGATTGTCGGCTCTGTTCGAGCGACTCGTTTACTTTAACACGTTTGTTTCAAGTTGTCAAGCACTTTTTTAAATTTCTTTTTTTCTTTCAGAAATCTATCTGAATTGTTTTTATCTAATAAACAATTATTTCCGACAGCTCATCTAATATAACACCGAAAAACAACAATGTCAACAGTTAATTTCATAATTTGACAAACTTTTTTATTTCCGCCTTACTACGGCAACCGAATTCGGGCAAAATATACCGCAAAGTGGGGCGTACACATTGTGGAAATGATTTTTTAAACACACTCCTGGATTCATCCAGTCCACATCAGACATTCATCCCATCCGACACCTGGATTCTATCCATCCACCTTCATCCTCCCCCGCCCTGCACACAGCACTCACATACCATATATACACAACGCCCCAGCTTTTCCGTCCCCTTCATACTATATAAGAAACTTTTCTATTCCACAAAACTAACAAATCACCATTCCTCTTCTCCCTCAGCCGCCCAGTCACAGCCAACTGCCAGCAAAGCCCAATAATTCCTATCGAGCGACATTTGCAGGATCTTTAGAAAATCTTAGCCCCGCAAGATCAGCGTTATTCGCAGATCACTCACTGTCTGAGCGCAGCGAGTTTGAGTTATCTGCGAATGCTTTTAGCTGATCTTGCGGGGCTTAGCTTTTCTTAAGGCCCGAAACCGAGCCGATAGGAATTATTGGGCTTTGCGTCCCCCTTTTAACTGATTTTATGAGAACTACTATAATCCCTGTCTGCTTTGTATAAATAAATAAATCAACCTTTCAGTCTGCACACCATATCCCACAGTGCTTTTGCAGAGTTAAAATTCTCCGGGATAATATCTGCCGGAGTGATAGTAATGTCATAAGTATCCTGCAGTTCACTTACAATAGACAGGATTGCAAAGGAATCAAGAATTCCATCGTCAATCAAAGTATCACAGTTTTCAAAATCTGCATCCGGCTGGATCTCTTCCAGTAATTCAATTAATTCTTCCATTTTTTCATATCTCCTTATTTTTTGTTTTTTCAGCAATTCCATTATTTTTCGGTATTGCCACGGTCTTTTATTTCTCTGAATTTAAAAGATCTGTATGTACACCATCCCGCACCATGCGCAGTCCCTCTCCCTCTGTCCAGAAATAGATTCTCGGAAGAGGACGGCTCAGGAATAAATAGATTCCTTCTGTAACGGAATAAGCACCTACCCGTTCAAATACCAGTATATCATGAAGCTGCGGTTTGTGAAGTGGAAATCGCTTTACGACCACATCGCTGACCGTGCAGAGTGCACCGCAAAGATTCCAGGATTCTTCTTCTCCCCCTGTCTTCTCATTTCCTTCTGTATCAAGCTGTGTACAGTACGGCTGTTTCATTGCCATCGCCTGTCCATAATAATTCAGATGATTGATACCACCGTCCATGATCACATACGGCTGTTCTTTATTCACCTTCATATCCACGATTGATGTCACATAATATCCACAGGCTGCTGCCAGAAATCTTCCCATCTCAAGAACAATCTTACCCTTGAAATTAAGACTTTCCAGAAGTGCTCTGAACTCACTCAGAATATTCTCCACGTCCTCGCTCTTATCCTTCTTAAAATATGGGACAAAAAATCCCGGACCATACTCAAGCACCTGTGCTTCAAAGCCACTTTCAGATTTCAACTCTCCGATAAATTCATCCAGATGCTCCAGCTCTGTTTTCATCTGACTGAGATCTTTCTTCTGAGTTCCGGAATAGAACTGAAGTCCCTCTATCTCAACCCCCGGATAATCTGTTCTGTCAGAAATAATTTTCCTGATATCTGCTTCATCTACGCCAAACTGATTTCCGCTTGTCACGCGAATCAACACCGTAATCTTCATGCCAAGTCTCACTGCAGTATCATTCAGAATCTGTAAATGCTGCAAAGACTCTACAGTATACACTCCCTTTCCTCCATATGTAGAAAGTACATATTCCACATCTTCAGGGTTCTTATACACACCCGAAAGAACAATTCTTTCCATCGGCACACCAACACGCTCACAAATCCTGAATTCACCTGGTGAGCACACTTCAAATGTCGGAACCACATCCATCATGGGGCCTGTAAGAAAAGGGTTTGCTTTCATAGCATAACATAACTGTGCGCTCTCTCCAAGACAGCTCTGCACTTTTTTTACAAATTCCTTCATCTTATCCAGGTCAAAAACATAAGCTGGAGTTGGAGTATGTTCTTTCTCGATCAGTTCTTTTATAAATCCATAGAAACTCATTTCTTTTCCTCCTGATACATAGCGGTAAGAGCTTTTCTGTCAATCTTTCCATTCTTTGTAAGAGGCATTCTCTCCACCTGGCGGAATACATTCGGAACCATAAAAGCAGGTACATACTGCCCCAACGCTTTTGCCAGCGGTCTTCTCTCGATATCTCCTTCATAAAAAGCTACGATCTTGCTCTTAACTGTATCAAAAATACAGCAGCTTCTCACAATCTCCGGAACCTTATCCATAGCAGCTTCGATTTCTCCAAGCTCAATACGATGTCCCATATGCTTAATCTGGAAATCCTTACGTGTTGCAAAGCACAACTCACCACGTTCATTATAATAAGCAAGATCACCGGTTCTGTACATTGGCTCCAGATATCTGTCATTCAGTGGATTCTGAACAAAGGCCTTCGCAGTCTGTTCTCTGTTTTTGTAATATCCCAGTGCAAGTGCACTTCCGGTTACGCAGAGTTCACCATTTTTATTTTTCTCTGTGATCAGCTTGTCTTCTTCATCCAGAAGGAATACTTTTTCATTTGGAAATGCCTTGCCCATAGGAAGTACATCTCCAGGCTGGAACTCCCTGTCTACAATATAATACGTACAATTACATGTGATCTCAGTTGGTCCATAAATATTTACATACATAACATCCGGCAGATATTTTCTCCAGATATTCAGATGTTTCACAGGCATAGCCTCTCCTGAAAAAAGAATCTTCTTAATCTTATCCGGAACTTTATATTCAAATCCGTTCAAAGTTGAGATAATACACAGCGCAGATACCGCCCACACCAGCGTGGTCACTTCCCTCTCGATCAGATAGTCAATCAACTTCATCGGGAAAGAGAATAGCTGCTTCGGAATAATCTGGACAGTTGCTCCTGTCTTCAGTCCGGAATAAATATCTTTAACAGATACATCAAAATCCCAGGGTGCCTGATTTCCCATCACATCTTTATCTGTAATATCAAAAAGCTCTGTAAAACAATCGATAAAATCAAGCACTGAACGATGACCTACCACAACTCCCTTGGGAACTCCTGTTGACCCGGAAGTAAAAATTCCATACAGAGGATCCACATCCAATGCCTGTTCTCTGATCTCATTCAGCACAGCTTCATTCTCCTGCTCAGCTGCAAGATCTGGAGCCATCAGAACCTTTCCTTTGAACTCCAGCTTCTCCAAATCCTTCAGATATTTCTCAGATGTAACGATCACATCACTGTCCAGAATTCCAAGAATCTGCTGAAGTCTGCTCGCCGGCTGTTTGGTATCCATCAGTACATAAAAACATCCTGCATAAACAGCACCCATGAAAACTCCGATGGTTTCTACGCTCTTCTCCATAAATACAGGCACCGGATTTCTCGGTGTGAAATGTTTCGCAAGTGCAGTCCCTGTTCTGCGTGCAGTCTGCTCCAGTTCTTTAAATGTGCAGGATGTATGTTCATCTGCAAAAGCTGTCTTATCCGGATATTTCCGTGCGGATTCTTCAAGATATTCCAGAATACTTGTCTTCATATGTAATTCCTCCCCTCTGTACTTCACAAGGTTTTTTATTCATTTTACTACTGTCTGTCCTATTTTCACAATATCAACAAGTAAATATTTACAATTAAAGCAGGATACTTATTCGATTCAAACTAAATCTGGTAAGTTCCTGCTTCAATTACCAGTAACGATAATCAGTAGTTACTATTAACTGATCAATTTTTCTGTCCAGTGCTCTCTAAAACTTGTGCCAGCACTTCAGAATATTCTTTTGCGGCATCTCCATTCATATGTCCGTCATAATCTGTATATGCTTTCAGGTCATGTGTAAATGCCTTAAAATACTGCGTATTAAAGTTAAGATACTCTACGCCCTGTTCTTCAAAGAACTGCCCGAAATATTTCCATGCTGCATTATAACTGTCACTGTAATCCTTCAGAGTATTTATTGGAATTGGCGTAGTTACTGCAACAAACTCTATATCATTTTCCTTGCAGAATGTGATCAGCTTCTTCAGATATTCCATGTTCTCTTCGTTTACCTTACCCTCTTCATAAAGCTTCGGTTCTGATTTCTTAAGCTTTGTCACATCCACCGGATATCTCTCAATAAATCCACTTTCATGATATTCCTGAGAATCACTCTTCAGATGAGATACGTCATAATCACCCGTTACTTTCTGAGTAAATATATCTTTGACTTTCGGCAGTTCATAGCTGAGAGAATATTCATACCATGGGAAAAGCACAGTACGGAAATTACATTTCGCAATAGAATTCCAGAAATATTCTACCTTTGCTTTTGAAAATGGAAACTCATGATAAAAAAGCAGGTAGTTATTTCCTTCTTCCTTTTCAGATACAAAATATCCCGGGTCAACCTCATAGATAATTCTCTTCGGATTCTGTTTCTCTTTGATCAGTTTAGTCAGATAATACGCATCGATTCCATACTCGCCGCCAACACAAAGATTATGTCCACTGCGTCCGGTAACTTCCTGCATCACCTCCGGAGCAATATCCATCTTTCCATGGGAAGTTCCCACGATAATGTCATCAAACTGCTGTGTCACAACTGCATGCACATCATTTCTCATAAATGTACATGGATAAAGTGCCAGGTCAAGTGCTGCCAGAAGAGCCACACACACGACCAATACCAGGAACGTTTTTAAAACTTTCTTAAAATTGTGCATAAATAAATCCTCTCGCTACTGCTGTTGATCCAAAGAATCCGATGGATGCCAGCAGACAAAAATAAATTGCTACAGTAATTGGCAGACTCAGTCCTGCAAGTGATTCTCTTATCTTCATGCCACGTTCCTGAAGGACACTTACAATAAACAGAATGATGCAGCCTGCTGCCAGGATTGCCAGCGCATAAGGGGTAAAAGCAGTTCCTTCTTTACCGGCCGGGATCAGCAGTAACTGTGACGGTGCAAACTTTGTGACAGAGAGCTTCATCATATGAAAAGCCTGTCCTACTGTGTCCGCTCTGTCAAAAAACCAGCTGATATTTACAAGGATAAAAGTACGGATGATCATAAATACATGATACCAGTTCTCTTTTCCAGTGATGTTGAATTTCTTTTTCCAGTTTCTGTAATGCTCTGCCATAAGTCCGCTGAAAGCAATGATAATACCATTGTACATACCGTATACAATGTACTTCCAGGCAGCACCATGCCATACACCAACAACGAAGAATACGATCAGATTCGCCAGACAGATTGGTAATGTACGTCCGGTCTTTTTGCCAAATACCTTCTTGCCCCATTTGCCAAATTTTCCCATCCACTTGGATAATGTCACAGGATAGAACACATAATCCTTCATCCAGGTACCAAGAGTAATGTGCCAGCGGTGCCAGAAATCTGTAATGGAAATGGAGAAGAACGGACGCTTAAAGTTCTCATCCAGCTCAATTCCAAACATAGACGCAATACCAATTACCACATCCATACCACCGGAAAAATCTGCATATAGCTGAACTGTGTAAAATAATACACCAAAGATTGCCAGTCCGCTGTACTGATCCGGATTGTCGAAAATCGCATCTACAAACACTGCTGCCCAGTCCGCCAGGATCATCTTCTTAAAAAATCCCCAGAGAATGCGCTCAAAGCCTCTGGTAATATTCTTACCTTCGAATTTATGAGGTTCATAAAGCTGATGTGCCAAACGACTGTATCTTCCGATTGGTCCCTGCAGAATCTGTGGAAAGAAAGAAACAAACAATGCATATTTTACAGGATTCCTCTCCGCATCACATCTCTTCCAGTACACATCCAGAAGATATCCGGAGGATTGGAAAGTGTAAAACGATATTCCCAATGGAAGCAGGATTTCCATTCCTCTTAAATTCATATGAAACAAAGCATTGAGGTTCTCAATCATAAAATTTGTATACTTTATCACTCCAAGCATACCAAAATTCAATATTAATCCAAGCACCAGAAAATTTCTTGCACTTTTGTGGCTTCCACCTGCCTCTGCCTTTTCAACTACAAGTGCAATCCCCCAGGTAACCAATGTGGAAAACAGGATAAAGCCCACGTAACGGACGCCACCTGCCAGATAATATATATAGCTGAAACATAACAAAACCAGCCACTGAAATTTGTGCGGCACAATATAATAAACAAGCACACTCACCGCCACAAACAGTAAAAACAAGTTTGAAACTAATGACATGATCTTTCTCCCTAAATATGTACAATTCTTCAGTTGTACTTATAATAAGGGCACTGCACTATGTTATTCCCTCAGATAATGCAGTGCCCTGTTTTATTATACTTTTTAATGCATTTTCCTTTTACAACTGCTGAATCTGATTAATTTAATAACCCATTATCCAGACATCCGTCTCCACCGTCATCAGAACCACTATCATCAGAACCATCATAATCACCGGAATCATCATTACCATAATCATAATCATTACTGTAATCATAGTCATTGCTGTAATCATAGTCATTGCTGTAATCATAGTCATTGCTGTAATCACTACTGTTATCATAACTCTGAGTTGTTTCAGAAGCTGCCTGTGCAGCTGCCTCAGTTGGCTTCGGAGCTAATGCTTTCTCTGTTTCCAGAGTATTGTATTCTTTCTTCTGGCTGATACTGTCAAATACCAGATATGCTACTTCACCTTCCGAATGAAGTTCCGCTTCCTCTGTATCACCAAATGGGAAAGTGTGGATCTCAGCAGTTGTTCCATCCTCGAAAGTTAACTGAATATTATATTTCGGGATTTCCTTCTCAGCATCATCCTTATCTTCGCCTTCTGCTTTTTCATCTGTTTTGGCATCTTCTGTTTTTGTTTCTTCAGTATCTGTGGTCTCTTTTGTATCATCTGAAGAATCCTTGTTTTCCTCATCTGCTTTATCTTTAGCATTCGGATCAAACCAGAGAACTCTTTCCTCATCTGCTTCGAACTTATCTTCTTCTTTCAGGAAATTATCCGGATATTCTTCGTCTTTTTCATTCTTAACAGTAACACCTGTGATAACTTTACCTGTAAGATTTTTCAATTTTACAGAAAAAACACCCTCTGTGTCCTCTTCCGGTTTCTCACCAATTGTCTTTAAATCTTCTTTCTCTTCATCAGCTTTATCTGCATCTTCTGCTACATCTTTATCTTCAGATTCTGTGGTATCCTTATCCGCATCTTCTGAAGTTTCTGTTTTTGCTGTAGTATCTGCTGCCATCGCTGCCTGACTGAATACAAGACTGCTTCCAAGTGCAGCCATCATAAATGCTGTTACAACTTTTTTCTTCATTGTCTTTAAATCCTTTCTGGTCATTCTTTATAGTTCTTGTTTGCCTTACTGTTAAACAGATAAAATCATTCACTTCGTTACTTGCTCGTAACCAAAGTCAAAAACATTTCAATGCTTAGTTAACTCTCTTATAATTTACATATTTCAGAGTACGTTTCGCACCATATGTAAGTTTATAACCATTCAGTTTGTATTCCTTCTGGAAATTCGGATCATACACATAAGTTTTCTTTTTACCATTCACCTTCTGATCTATTTCAACCCACGCATGTGCTCCCTTCTTACCACCGGATTTCTGGAAATATCCTTTTACATAATGAGCATCATATCCTGCGACTTTAGCCATCCAGTAGAAAGTAGCTGCCATTACATAACAATCGCCACTGCCTGTTTTAAATCCATATAAACCATATTCTGTAGGTGTTTTTTTAGAAACCTTTACATTGCCTGCATACTGCAGAGAAACAGACCAGTTGAATGCCTTCTTCAGATTTCCTTTACACTTCTGAAGTCGGACTGCAGCCATAGTTTCTACTGCTGACAGCTTTGTTGCCTGTCCATTCTTTTTAATCTTATAATAAGTCTTTGCATTAACCTTATAATACGGTTTATTAGTCACAAGTTTTCCGGTTTTATCAAAACAATACGTATATTTACCGATCTTCTCTACCTTGTTTGTAATTTTCTCACCATTTACATAATAATATTTAACTCCATCAACAGTTTCCCATCCTTCCTTCTTCTCCGGAAGTGGTGTCGGAGTTACATCTGGTGTCTCAACTGTACTATCAGTTGTTCCATCCACATAATCAATGATCGTTGACTGTTCTGCCATAGCCGGCATGGCAGGTGTAAATGCCATTACTGAGCTAAGTAATAATGCTGTGATTTTTTTCCTGTTCATAACTCTGTTCCTTTCTTTTTTGTTAACTTACTATCTGCAAATTGCTTCAGCTGCTTTATAATTTTTCACAGCCGAAGCAACCGATTAACCTGGATAATTATCGTCTTACCGTGATACTCGCAACAACTTCTGCGCTGCTTCCTTTTCCTGTAGGACGCACAACATTTAACTGTACATAATCGTATGTGTAGGTGACATCCTTGCCGTTTCCATCAAGCATACAGGTATTGCCTTTACTTATTGTACACTTTTTATATTTTCCCAGAACCTTCTTAATCTTTGACGCATTGTTCTGTTTTGCCAGAGTAGATGTTGCCGCATATTTTCTGTATAAAGACGTCTTCTTTTTATCTACAGCTCCTGTTTTTGGATTAAAGTAATACAGCTTCGGAATCTCATACATGCTGACACTTCCTACACGTATTCCCTTTACTGTGTGACCACTTACATCAAACCCATAGTACTTACCATTAATCTTCTTCATCAGAATACCATACTTACCAACCATATCCTGATCAGCCTGATAAGCAGCTCCGTTTTTTCCGAAATAATAACGGAAACCCTTTGCTGTTACTCCCCACTGCTGAGTAACCTTCTGGTTATTCTCATCATATCCATATCTCTTTCCTGTCTTTTTGTCCAGTTTTACCTTAACAGTCTGCGGTCCTGCTGCCTGTACTGTCACTGTTTCTGCTACAACAGCCAACGGTGTCAGCATAAGAAGCATACAAAGCACAACTGCAAAGAATCTCTTTGTTTTCTTCATTCTCCATACTCCTTTTCTTAAAATTTAATTTTATGTTCTATTGTATATGCAGGACGTGTAGCTGCGCCAAACAACGTTCCGTACATATTATCGTAATAGAGCCCGTTAATCATAACAAAGCTGTGTCCCTCCGGAATTGTAATAACATAGGGTTCATATCCCAGTTCCTTCGCGATTGCAGCCACACTGCTGGCAATTCCATAACAGTTTCCTGTAAGACCGTTCTGGAACATCTGAAGGGAATATTTATAAACCCAGTCTTTTGTCTTAAACTCCTGAGGTGTAGGATCCATGTATCCTACAAAGTTTGTATAGGCCATAATATAATAGAAGCAGGAACGGAATTTTTCATAATTACTTGCATTGGCATTACTGTGACGTGCAATAAAGTTCCTTGCCGCAAGCTTGCATCTCGCCTGTGTCAGATTTGAAGCATATCCGTTCTTATTAAATTTAATTCCACCTACTGTCTCATTTGTTGCGCATTTACCGTTCTTATATACATAGTACATTTTTCCATTTAGTTCATTCCATCCGGCAACAGCTCTTCCTTTTGCATCAACGAAAATATTTGACGCCATTAACCTTTACAACTGCCTTCTTCCCCGGGGCCACTCTCCGGGCATATTTATCAAACACATAGTAAACACCTTTTACTTTATAATATCCATCATGAGCAGCAACTCCATTGGATTTAAACCAGTAATATTTACCATTAATCTTTTTCCATTTATTTCTGACTGGTTTATTATTTACGTAATAGCGATATACTTTCCCTTCTTTCATCAGTCCGTTTTTAGGCACTGGTGTTGGTGTTGTTTTCGGTGTTGATGTCGGTAATGGCAGTTCCGGTGTTACCTCCGGTGAAGGTGTTCCACCCTCCTGTGGCAGGTCAGCCGCATAAGCACTTCCTGCTCCAAATGTAAGTGCTGCCGTCAGCATCATCGCTGTGAGTGTAACCTTCAGTGCTGTAAATCTTTTCCTCTTCATTTTCTATTCCTCCTGAGAAATTTTGCTCGAAGTTTCCTCCCTTCCTTTTGAAATATACTCTTCAGAGTACATTTGAATTTTATATTACAATTATAGTATATTGAAGAGTTCATTTCAATTAATACGACGACTTTTATACAAAAACTTCCAGTTTTTTATAATCAACCTTTCACAAGATTCCACCACTTTTTTCTCTGTCTTTGTACAATTCTTCCATTGGCGCTAACTCCCTTTCAAGATATATCATAGTCTTGTGTGGGATCTTTACCTGTCCGCATATGCAGCTACTTTCCATAACGGAATCGTTGATCTTCACCAGATTCTTATGATCAAAGGGATTAATAATAATCTGCCAATGACACATTGGTACTAATTTACCGATAACTTAATAAAAAGAAGAGGTTTCGTTACCACAAAGTTTAACGAAACCTCTTCTTTATATTGTCAAACATATATTCTCAATCGCCGCATCCATCCTGTCACAGTAACAGTCGCAGACTTCTTTCATTTTGGAAATATTCTTCCTGTTTTCTTCATCATAGACACCAATAACCACAAATCCTGCTTTTTTTGCAGTTTTCGCTGCGTGAAGCGCATCCTCAAATACAAGTGTCTCATTCGGTTCTGCCTGCATAGATTCTGCTGCCTTCAGGTAGATCAACGGTTCATCTTTTCCTGCACCTGTTTCTGTACAGGTGTAAATCTGCTCAAAATAATCCAGAATCCCGTTTCTCGCAAGTGCTGCTTCTGTCAGTTCCCGGTTTCCAGATGTTGCAACTGTCATCTGTATATTTCTCTCTTTAAACCATTCCAGAGTTTTTCTTCACTCCTGGTTTCAACGGTGCTTCAAACCGGTAAAAATC
>OAUA01000488.1_pt1 | contig 11037 bp, 10 predicted proteins | sample 1495081 | NCBI WGS metagenome assembly OAUA01 (sample SAMEA2579993, study PRJEB22360) | human gut metagenome | biome: human gut; feature: human-associated habitat; material: faeces | place: Denmark | collected 2008/2010
CTCCTATCGTAGGAACCTTCTATTCTGCATCTGCTCCGGATGTACCTGCTTTTGTAAAGGTGGGAGATCAGGTAAAAGCAGGACAGACAGTGTGTATTCTGGAAGCTATGAAGCTTATGAATGAGATCCAGAGTGACTATGACTGTGAGATTGAAGCAGTTCTGGTAAGTAATGAACAGAAAGTAGAATATGGACAGCCTCTGTTCCGTGTAAAGAGACTGTAGGATAAGGAGGCTTTCATATTGTTTAATAAAATTTTGATCGCCAACCGTGGGGAGATTGCAGTTCGGATCATACGTGCCTGCAGGAATCTGGGGATCCGAAGTGTAGCTGTTTATTCAAAAGAAGATGCTAAGAGCCTTCATGTACAGCTGGCAGACCAGCGTATCTGTATCGGAGAAGGTCCTGCCAGAAACAGCTACCTGAACATGGACCGGATCATTGCTGCAGCAGAAAATATGGGAGCAGATGCTATCCATCCCGGTTTTGGCTTTCTTTCAGAAAACAGTGAGTTTGTCCGCAAATGCAAAGAAAACGGAATTACCTTTATCGGACCGGATGCGGATGTGATCGATAAGATGGGAAATAAATCCCATGCCCGTAAAACCATGATGGATGCCGGGGTACCGGTTGTACCGGGAACAAAGGAACCTGTATACGATGCAGAAACAGGTAAAAAACTGGCTGAAGAGATTGGATATCCGGTTATGATCAAGGCTTCCTCAGGCGGTGGTGGCAAGGGAATGCGTGTGGCTGCCAATGAGGATGAATTTGAATTTCAGTTTAATATGGCACAGAGAGAATCAGCCAATGCTTTTGGGGATGATACCATGTACATTGAACGTTTTGTAGAAAATCCCCGCCATGTGGAGATCCAGATTATGGCAGACAGTCATGGAAATGTGGTGGCACTGGGAGAACGTGACTGTTCGGTACAGAGAAATCATCAGAAGCTGATCGAGGAATCCCCGTCCCCTGCCATTGATGAAGAAACTCGCAGGAAAATGAATGAATATGCAGTTCTTGCTGCGAAAACAGTAGGTTATACCAATGCAGGAACGATTGAATTTATCGTAGACCCTAAAGGCAACTTCTATTTCATGGAAATGAATACCAGAATCCAGGTGGAGCATGGAGTAACAGAGATGGTTACAGGCACAGATCTGATCATTGAGCAGATTCGTGTGGCTATGGGAGAGGAGTTAAGCTTTAAACAGGAAGATATCCGAATTAAAGGACATGCTATTGAATGCCGTATCAACGCAGAGATTCCTGAGAAAAATTTCATGCCAAGTCCCGGAGTAGTACAGCATATGCATCTTCCGGCAGGCAACGGAGTCCGGGTGGATACTGCCCTTTATACAGGCTATAAGATTCCGTCAGAGTATGATTCCATGATTGCGAAGGTAATCGTTCATGCACCTGACAGAGAGGCTGCCCTGCAGAAAATGCGCTCTGCGCTGGATGAGATGGTGGTCATGGGTGTGGAGACAAACCTTGATTTCCAGTATCAGATTATGAAGAATCAGGTATTCTGCGACGGAAAGGCAGATACGGGATTTATTGAGAATGTACTGAAAATTAAGGGATAAGATTGTAGGTAAGGATCCTGTATACGGATTGAGGGAGTGATTTTTCAAACACGCTCTGGGAAATAAATAGAAAAGAGGTAAGGTAAATGTATACAGTAGATTTAAACAGTGATCTGGGAGAAAGTTTTGGAAACTATAAAATCGGTAATGATGATAAGGTCATTCCGCTGATCTCTTCTGCAAATGTAGCCTGCGGTTATCATGCTTCAGATCCGGTAGTTATGGGAAATACGCTGGCAATGGCAAGGGAAGCGGGAATTCGTATAGGAGCACATCCGGGTTTTCCTGATCTGATGGGCTTCGGAAGAAGAAATCTGAGTGTTTCCCCTGCAGAGGCAAAAGCATATGTGCTTTATCAGCTGGGTGCACTGGATGCATTCTGCAGAGTAACCGGTGTAAAAATGCAGCATGTAAAGCCTCATGGAGCCTTATATAATATGGCTGCAGAGGACTATGCCCTTTCTACTGCAATCTGTGAGGCAATCAAAGAATTTGACAGCAGTCTGATCGTACTTGCTCTTTCCGGCGGACAGCTGGCAAAGGCTGCTCAGGATATGGGCCTGCGTACAGCTATGGAGGTTTTTGCAGACCGCGCCTATGAAGAAGATGGTACTCTGGTAAACAGACGTAAGGAAGGTGCTGTGATCACTGATGAAAATGAGGCTATTGTCAGGGTGATCCGTATGGTCAAAGAGAAAAAGATTACTGCAATTACAGGAAAAGATATTGATATTCAGGCAGATTCTGTCTGCGTTCATGGAGACGGAGCCAAGGCTCTGGCGTTTGTGGAAAAAATCAGAGAGGCTTTTGCAAAAGAAGGAATCCAGATCCGTTCTCTGGATGAGTTTGTAAAATAAAAGAAATTTAGAAACAACTATTAAAAGGACTGAAGTAAAGAGGCTGTGGCACAGATTTTCTGATTGCCACAGCCTTGTTGCTGTTTTACAGCTGGCAGCGGTCCTTCTACTGATGCTTCAGATTCAACCCCTGCTGTTTTGCAAGTGAAGTGATAATCTCAATACAGTTATCGTATCCAAGGGTTCCGGTATCCAGACACAGGTCATAATCGTGATAAGTGCCAAGCTCATGTTTTGTATAGGTTTTGAAATAGGTTTCACGCAGGTTGTCCATTTTGGTGAGATATTTCCTGGGATCTTCCTTTCCGTTTAAGCCTAATTTCTGAATATGTTCTGTGCGGAGATTCACATCTGCATGAAGGAAAATATCCAGACTGGGAATACCGGCATTTCGCAGGATAAGATTGGAACAGCGGCCGATGATAATACAGTCCTGTTCTGCTGCGAACTGAAGGATCAGCTCTTTCTGAGCCTGGTAAATAGCATCATGGGAACTGAAATAGCCTGCAGAGTTATTCAGAATGTTGTCCAGAAGTCTGGCGCTGCGGCTCAGATTTTCACCCTCACGATCAATATCCTCCTGGGAATATCCGCTTCTGGCAGCAGCCTGTTTTGCAAAATCCCGATCGTAATATGGGATACCAAGCCTTTCTGAAACTACTCTTGCAATACTGTGTCCCCCGGCACCAAACTCCCGGCTGATTGTGATGACAGGGTATTTTCTTTCGGACATAATAGATACCTCCATTGGGTTGTTTATTTATTTTGTTATCCATGTTTTTCCTTTATTGTAACGTTTTTTGTAAGATTATTCAATAAAGATTATCATTTTTTGAAAAAATATGTTATAATTCAAAATATTATGTACCTGAAGGAGATGGATTTATGAGAAACAAAGAGCTTTTCAGAGGCAGGAGAAAAGCTGGCAGGATTGTTGGCCTTGTTTTGACTCTTGCACTTGCAGTCAGCCTTCTGAGCGGCTGCGGACAAAGTAAAGAACGTCTGACGTTCGGTACCGGCGGGACGGCGGGAACGTATTATTCCTACGGTGGTGTACTGACCCAGTATATTACCAATAATACAAATGTAAAGGTTACAGCAGTTTCTACAGGTGGTTCCAAAGCGAACCTGCAGTCAGTACAGGACGGAGATTTCCAGCTTGGATTTGTCCAGTCAGATGTAATGGCCTATGCATGGGACGGCGTAAGAGCATTTGAACAGGACGGTGCAACCCATGATTTCAGGACTCTGGGCGGCCTGTATGCAGAGACTGTCCAGCTGTTTACCATGGATCCTGACATTAAGACAGTGGAAGATCTGAAGGGCAAGAGCGTATCTATCGGTGCGGCAAACTCCGGTGTATATTTCAATGCTCTGGATGTTTTAAATGCAGGCGGCATTACCCTGGATGATATCCATCCCCAGTATCTGTCTTTTGAGGACAGCAAGGAATCTTTGAAGGATGGGAAAATTGATGCTGCGTTTATTGTTGCAGGTGCACCTACAACAGCTATCACAGAGCTTGCAACTACCAATGGTGTCTATATGATCAATATTGATGGCGCGATCAGGGATTCAATTTTGAGTGACTGTCCATATTATACATCCTACCAGATTCCTGCAGGAACCTATCCGGGACAGGATGAGCCTGTAGAAACCATCACAGTCAAGGCGACGATCGTAGTGTCCGAATCTCTGGATGAGGATACAGTTTATGATATGACTGCGGCAATTTTTGACCATGCAGACGAGATTTCTGCTGAGAATGCAAAAGGAGCGGAGCTTTCTCTGGAAAACGCTACTTCCGGTATGACCATTCCTTTCCATAAGGGTGCGGCGCGTTATTATGCAGAGCATGGAATTACAGTGGATACGAAAGGGGAATAGTCAGGATGAAAGAAAATAAGATAAAAAAAGCAAACACATCCCCGGAAGGGCAGGCTGGTTCTGAGAACATGAGCACAGCAGATGTAGATGCAGTAATGAAGAAATACGACCGCGAATCAAATATTCGTGTGTGGACCGGCAAATATAAGCTGGCTGTACGCGGCCTGCTGGTTGCCTTTTCTCTGTGGTGTATCTATGTTACCTTATTTGCAACCTTCCTGGAGGAAATCCGACTGACTTCTTTTCTGGGGCTGATCATTCTTATCGGATTTCTTACCTATCCGGCGAAAAAAGGAGATATCAGAGAAAACTACATGCCGATTGGCGATATTATTTTTATGATCGCAGGCACAGGTGCTTTTCTGTATTTTACTTTTTCTGCAAATCAGATCATCAATCAGGGTACCAGATTTGCCCCTTATCAGATTGTGATCGGTATTATCGGTATTGCTGCACTGATCGAGCTTACCAGACGATGCGTGGGCCTACCGATCCTGTTTGTGGCAGGTTTTTTCCTGATCTATGCACTGGCTGTAGGGCTTACCAATCCGGCATTTTTGGGAAGAGTGAAATTCCTGGTGCGGAATCTTTTCTACACAAAAGAGGGTATTTTCTCCACACCTGTAAATGTATGCTCTAAATATATTGTGGTATTTATTATTTTCGGTGCGTTTCTGGAGAGAACAGGAATCTCCAACTTCTTTATTCAGCTGGCTAACTGCATTGCAGGAAAATATGCAGGTGGACCGGCAAAGGTAGCGGTTATCAGTTCTGCACTCTGTGGAATGGTATCCGGTTCCTCTGTAGGTAACACAGTAACAACCGGTTCTGTTACAATCCCGATGATGAAGGACACAGGCTACAAACCGGAATTTGCCGGAGCAGTAGAAGCTGCTTCTTCCACAGGTGGACAGATCATGCCTCCGATCATGGGAGCTGCCGCATTCCTTATGGCAGATTTTGTGGGTGTACCGTACTCCAACATTATTGTCAGGGCGATTCTGCCGGCATTGTTGTACTTTACAGGAATCTTTATTTCTGTACATCTGGAAGCAAAGAAATTAGGACTTTCCGGAATTCCGAAGGAAAAACTTCCGGTATTTAAGCTTCTGATCCGTAAAATCTATCTGTTATTACCTCTGGTCATGCTGGTAATCTGGGTGTCCGGAAACTATATGACTATGCAGAAGGCTGCCAGTTATGCAATCGTTCTTTCTGTTATCGTAAGTCTTTTTGACAAAGAAAACAGAATCAGTGTTACCAAATGTATTGATGCGCTGGAAGCAGGAGGAAGAGGTGTTATCTCCGTAGCAGTAGCCTGCGGTGTTGCAGGAATCATTTCCGGTTCCATCACCATGACAGGACTTGCCAATGACCTGATCAACGGAATCATCAGTGTTGCAAACGGAAAACTGATCATTGCACTGCTTTTGACTATGCTGTGCTGTATCGTACTTGGTATGGGTGTACCTACCACTGCCAATTACTGTATCATGGCAGCAACCTGTGCTCCGATCCTGGTACGTATGGGAGTACCTACACTGGCAGCTCATTTCTTTGTATTTTACTTTGGTATTGTTGCAGATATCACACCGCCGGTAGCGCTGGCTGCCTACGCAGGTTCAGCCATAGCGAAGGCCAATCCGATGAAGACTGCATTTACAGCCTCCAAGCTGGCTATCGCAGTATTTATCGTACCTTATGTATTCTGCTTTAATCCGGCAATGCTGCTGATCGATACCACACCGCTTAAGGTTGTTCAGATCTTTATCACCTCACTGATTGGTGTGTTTGGATTGTCCTCCTCACTGGAAGGCTTCCTGTCAGTGAAAATGTCTGTACCGGTTCGTGTCTTAATGGCAGCAGGCGGACTGATGCTGATCGATCCGTCACTGATGACTGATGTTGTGGGAATACTTCTGATCGTGGGATGCTGCGTATGGCAGACCGCGCAGAAGAAGAAAACTGCATAGAGAAGAATAAAAAAACCGGCAAAACACCTGTCATTTGGGTGTCCTGCCGGATTTTTTTATTTAGAAATCCAGTTCTTTCAGATACCGTCCAAGTGCATCCTGCCAGGTGGGGAGTGGTGTGAAACCATTGGCTGTCAGTTTGCTCTTATCCAGGCGGCTGTTAAACGGTCTGGCTGCTTTGGAAGCGCCATACTCTGCAGTTGTGACGGAGTTGACTGTCATGTTTTCCGGGAGATATTCCGGGTGTCCCATGGCAGCGGCCTGACGGAAGATTTCTTTTGTGAAATCATACCAGCTGATATATCCGCCCTCATTGGTTGCATGATAATAACCGTATTTTTCAGTTTCGATCATATCTATCAGAAGTCTTGCCAGGTCATAGGTATAAGTAGGTGTACCGATCTGGTCATTGACTACGGAGAGAGTATCATGAGTTTTTCCGAGGTTGATCATGGTTTTGATAAAGTTTTTGCCGTTTTTGCCGAATACCCATGCAATACGGACGATAAAGAACTTATTAACTGTGCCGGATACTGCAAGTTCACCGTCCAGCTTTGTCTGTCCATAGACATTTAATGGTTTATAGTCCTTGCAGTCAGGCTCCCATGGAGTGGTTCCCTGACCATCGAATACATAATCAGTGGACAGATACAGCATCTTGATGTCAAGCTCTTTGCACACATCAGCAATATTCTGAGTTCCGGTTACATTTACCAGACGGACCTTCGGCTGATTCTCTTCATCTTCGGCAGCATCTACAGCTGTCCATGCAGCACAGTGGATCACAGCATCAACATTTGCTTCTTTAATGACTTTTTCTACAGAAGCTTTGTCAGTGATATCCATCTGAACATAAGGCATTGTGGTAACTGCAGTGCCATCAGCGATTCCACTGTAGGAAGGAGCAATGTCGCTTCCCACACCTTCATAGCCGCGTTTCGCAAGTTCGTTCATAACATCATGTCCAAGCTGACCGCCTACACCTGTTACAAAAATTCTCATAAATTATGCCTCCCCGCGGTTTGCGTACATTTTTTCATAGTAGTTCTGGTATTCACCGGAGATGATTGTTTCCCACCATTCTTTGTTATCCAGATACCATTTGATTGTTTTCTTGATACCGTCTGCAAATTTTGTTTCCGGTAACCAGCCAAGTTCGTTGTGAATCTTAGTCGGGTCGATTGCATAACGCATGTCATGACCTTTACGGTCTGCTACGTAGGTGATCAGGCTTTCTGGTTTGCCAAGTTCTTTGCAGATGATCTTAACGATATCAATGTTTGTCATTTCATTGTGTCCGCCGACGTTGTAAACTTCTCCAACACGTCCTTTGTGGATGATCAGGTCGATTGCGCGGCAATGATCTTCTACATAGAGCCAGTCACGAACGTTTTCGCCTGTTCCGTATACCGGAAGTGGTTTGTCATTTAATGCATTGGCGATCATTAACGGAATCAGTTTTTCCGGGAAGTGATATGGTCCGTAATTATTGGAGCAGCGGCTGATGGTTACAGGCAGTCCGTAGGTTCTGTGGTAAGCCAGCACCAGAAGGTCTGCAGAAGCCTTGGAAGAGCTGTAAGGGCTGCTTGTGTGGATCGGAGTTTCCTCTGTGAAGAACAGGTCAGGTCTGTCTAATGGAAGATCTCCGTAAACTTCATCAGTAGATACCTGATGATAACGTTTGATACCGTATTTGCGGCATGCATCCATGAGAACAGCAGTACCGATAATATTTGTGGTAAGGAAAACTTCTGGGTTTTCGATGGAGCGATCAACGTGACTCTCTGCAGCGAAGTTTACAACCATATCAGGGGTGTTCTTCCTCAAAAAGTTTGTAAACTGCTTCGCGGTCGGTGATGCTTTCTTTTACGAAACGGAAATTTGGGTTGTCCATGACAGGTGCAAGAGTGGAAAGGGTTTCCTGCATAGGTCAGACAGTCCAGACAGATGATGCGGTAATCTGGGTATTTTTTTAACATGTGAAAAATAAAGTTGCTTCCGATAAATCCGGCACCGCCGGTTACGATAATGTTCATAGTGATTCTCCTTAAAAAATATATAATATGAATATCTGTAAGATTCTGTTATAGAGTCAGGCAGATAAAATTATCCGCCTTGCTGCATGGCGGGTGATATATCAAATAACTGTTTGAAAATTTGATATATCACTCACTTGACTGCGAATTCGCTTGTACAGGTCTAAAAGCTTCGGTTAGTGCAATACATCCAGATATTTACCGTCCAGAACGTCTTTTAAGTACTGACCATACTGATTTTTCTTCAGTATTTCATAAACCTTCAGCACATCTTCCTTTGTAATCCAGCCATTGAGATATGCAATCTCTTCCAGGCAACCGATTTTGCGGTGCTGGTGGCTTTCCATTGTTTTTACAAAGTTGGTGGCTTCCACAAGGCTCTCGTGTGTACCTGTATCCAGCCATGTGAATCCCTGTCCGAGAAGCTCTACGTTTAATTCGCCCTTTTCCAGATAGATGCGGTTCAGATCTGTGATCTCAAGTTCGCCTCTGGCACTTGGTTTCAGATTTTTTGCATACTCTACGACACGATTGTCATAGAAGTATAAACCTGTGACACAGTAGTTGCTCTTCGGGTGCTCCGGTTTCTCTTCAATTGAGATAGCCTTGCCTTCATGGTCAAATTCTACAATACCGAATCTCTCCGGATCATCTACATAGTATCCGAAAACAGTTGCACCCTCGCCGGATTCTGCGTTCTTTACAGCAGCTTTCAGTCTTTTCTTCAGCCCATGTCCTGCGAAGATATTATCGCCGAGAACCATGGCAACTGTATCATTACCGATAAATTCTTCACCGATGATAAATGCCTGTGCAAGTCCGTCCGGACTTGGCTGTACTGCATAGGTGAGATGGACACCGAACTGATGTCCGTCACCAAGAAGTTCCTCAAAACGAGGAGTATCCTGCGGAGTAGAGATGATCAGGATATCGCGGATCCCTGCATTCATCAGTACAGACATGGGATAGTAGATCATTGGTTTATCATAGATTGGCAGAAGCTGTTTGGATGTTACCATTGTAAGCGGATAAAGGCGTGTGCCGGAACCGCCTGCTAAAATAATACCTTTCATGTGTATTCTCCTTTGTTATTGGCAGTATGCGGTCGGAGCGATATTTTGTCAGTTATCTATCTGTGTAAATGATAAGCAAAACATCAGGCGACTGCGATACTAATTCAACGGGTTTCTGGATTGTCAGTCTGAGTTACGATATCATCCTGACTCTGGTGATTGTATTATAAAAGGTGACCTTAGGTCACCTTCAAGTGCTTTTTACAAAAAAGTTAAATTTTGGTTATTTTTCACAAAGAAAAATGCCGGCATCCTTGGTAATAAAGAACCCATCCTTTGTCTTTCGCGATACAAATCCTCGGAAATCTTTGTATTTGTCCAGAAGATACTGATTCTGATTTCCATGGCAGGAGAGGATATAGGAAATCAGCGGTTCTGCATCGGGGACAAGAAGAGAGTCCTTATAGCTTTCCCAGAAAATACGGGAAAAATACGGTGCCAGGATATCTGCTCCGTTTTCTCTGCCAAAACGCTCATAGAGTTTGTCTGCGGAGAGAACGATCCGGTCGTCAAAATCCCGGACCAGTCTGCTGACTTCCTGCATGTGTTTTTTTCCATAGGTACTGCAGATCAGTTTTCCGCCCGGAGTGAGCACACGTTGAATTTCGCTGCATACAGCAGAGATATCTTCACAGTAAAAAAGCACATGGTTTGCAATGACCAGATCAAAGCTTCTGTCTTCATGAGGAATTCTTGCACAGTCAAATGCCTCGAAGGAAAAACGGCTGTCTTTGCGTCCGATAGCACGTCTGGCATCACGAAGCATTCCGGATGAAAGATCAGAAAGAGTAACGGAAACTTTACCGGGGAGGCTGGAAATATTCTGTGTCCACAGAACACCGTCGCCGCATCCAAGTTCAAGGATACGCATCCCCGGATGAATCTGGCACTGCTCATAAACCCATGGAAACCATCCCTGTTTATTCTGGGAATAAAGGCTGTGCAGATTAATGCGTGAGGAAATGTTGGAGGCGTTCTGGTATTGATTTTTCATGCTTTTCTCCATGCCTGTCAGGTGGATCAGGTCAAGCATCTGATTCCAGTCTATGGCATGATGGGAGCGGATCGCATCTGTGGTATCCTGGATTGCCTTTTCCACCAGCTGCATCTGCTCGATACGGTCACGTACCAGCTTTAACTGGATGTTCAGGGAATTTTCCATAAAATGATAGTCTGAGTCGTCAATGGTCATTTCCCGTATGTCATCCAGGGAGAAACCCAGATATTTCAGAAGCAGGATCTGGGAAAGTCTTGCAAAATCCTCATCTGTATAAAAACGTGCGCCGGATTCTGTTACATAGGAGGGTTTGAGGATATTCTGTTTGTCATAATAGCGGATAGTGCGGAGTGTTACATGTGCCATCCGTGCAAATTCTCCGGAAGAGTAGTAGCCGTCTTTTTTCATTGTAAAACCTTCTTTAAGAAAAATAGTCTTGCCCGCAAATGTGGATAGAAACAGTTGTTCAGCCTGCATTTGCGTATTGCTGATATGTGTAGAGTATAACACAGCTGACCGGCAGGCTACAAGCATCAGGTATTACCGGATGGATAATATACTGTCTGAATGTACCACTATCCCGCGAGGTGTTTTGGCATGAATATGCCAAAATCCCGAGACA
>OAUA01000494.1_pt1 | contig 10783 bp, 10 predicted proteins | sample 1495081 | NCBI WGS metagenome assembly OAUA01 (sample SAMEA2579993, study PRJEB22360) | human gut metagenome | biome: human gut; feature: human-associated habitat; material: faeces | place: Denmark | collected 2008/2010
TGGCAGGTGTCATGATAGCTGCCGATTTTCTCATCCATAAGCTTTACCAGCTCCTGAAGGGATTTTTTACGGCCGCGGACTTTGCCGATGGCAGTGAGCTTTCCGTCATTGTCTACATGAAGAACCGGTTTAATATTCAGCATGCTTCCTACTACTGCAGTGGTTCTGGAAATGCGGCCTCCACGATATAGGTGGTTTAAATCGTTGACTGTAAAAAGGTGTACCATATGAAGCCTGTTCTCTTCTGCCCATTTCGCAACTGTCTCCATATCTTCTCCCTGCTCTTTCTTCTCCTGTGCAAGGTAAACCAGAAGCCCCTGACCAAGGGAAGCGCCAAGAGAATCTACCACGATGATCTTGCGATCCGGATAGTCCTCCATCAGTTCCTCTGCTGCGATACGGCTGCTATTGTATGTACCGCTTAAGGCAGATGAAAATGCAATATGAAGAATATCTTTTCCTTCTTTCAGGTAAGGCTCCAGCAGTGCTTTTGCATTTTCAGGATTTACCTGTGCTGTGGTTGGCATGGAACCATTTCTCATTGCCTCATAAAATTCATGCTCCGGAAGGAAATTTCCATGCGTATAATTTTTTCCATCCATGGAATAACTGAGATACATACAGCCTACTCCATGGTCTTTGAGATATTTCTCCGGAAGATCTGAATTGTTGTCGGTGGTGATCACATATTCGCTCATATTGTCCCCTCTCGTTTTCTGATATTTTTCACTTTCTGCCCATTAACTGTTTAACCGAATCAAGTAAGTCCCCTGCTTCAATTGCGAATATCCGCTTGACTATTTTTTCAGTTACGAAGCAAAATCCGCTGCCTGCTCAGTAATGGGCTTTTCATCTATAATAAAAATGCTTCTATTATAAATACAGATATATACAGTATAACATCAAACTATCAGCCAAACAACTACTTTTCCTTCTCAACTGCCTTAATCGCTTCCTGCAGCTGATTATCCTCATCATGGGTGATCTCGTCTTTATTCTTATTCAGCAGACGGGTATCCAGAGAAACCTCTATATCAGGTTTGATTCCTGTTTTGTTGATGTTGTTTCCTTTTGGAGTGTAGTAGTTGGCAACAGTCAGTTTAATGGCACTTCCGTCTGAGAGCTGGCGGATGGACTGTACCACGCCTTTTCCGTAAGTAGTTGTTCCGACAATCGTTCCAATACCATAATCCTGCACTGCACCGGCAAAAATCTCTGATGCACTGGCGCTGCTTTCATTTACCAGGACTGCAAGCGGAATCCGGAGTTCGTTTTTGCCATCACATTTTTCCTCTTCTCTGTTTCCGTCCTTATCTTCGGTGTAAACGATCAGTCCTTCCGGAAGGATTTTCCGCAGGATATCACAGACAGAATCAAGAAGTCCACCAGGATTATCGCGGAGATCCACAATCATTTTCTCCATTCCCTGTTTTTGCAGGTCATCAAAAGCTTCCTGATACTGTTCGCCGGTAACGCCTGTAAACTGTGTAATGCGGATGTAGCCGATTTTAGAATCCAGCATTTCATGGAAAACAGACGGTAATTCCACATCTGTAACAGGGACTGTGATTTCCATGGCATCTTCTTCACCTTCTCTGTGAACAGTAAGCACCACACTGTCTTTATCTGAATTGCGGACAATGTCTGCAACATCAGATACTTCATCCTCTGTGATATCTTCCCCGTCAATGGCACTGATGATGTCCCCTTCCTCCAGTCCTGCTTTTTCTCCGGGACCGCCCTCATAGCATTCAACAATCTTTACTCCACCTTCTTTGTTCTTCTCCATAAGAATGCCGATTCCCACATAGCTTCCCTCATTGGAAGAATTCTCAGAATCGTATTCCTCTGCTGTATAATATCTGGAATAAGGATCATCCAGTCCATAGAGAAGACCTGCATAAAGCCCTTCCTGAAGCTTTTCTTCATCCTTATCTCCCAGATAGTATCTGTCGATCAGCTCTTCAAGATATGCCAGCTTTGATGTACACTTGCGATCACCAAGAGCTGTTCCTTTTGCTGCAAGACCTGTTCCCGCAAAGGCACCTGTACCGATGCATGTCACAACCAGTGCTCCTGCTACTGCACCTTTCCAAAATTCTTTATTTTTCATGTCTGCACTCCTGTAAAAAAGCCGCCGGTTTATGATATGATATCATTGTTCCGGCAGCTTCATGCTTATCTGCTTTTTATTATACTCTTAAATGCTTTCTTGTTGTAAAGAAACTTCCGATCAGTCCGATTCCGATTCCAAGTGCCAGTCCTATAGGAAGCAATGTCTGGTAAATCTGCCATACCGGGATAAAATCAACCACACCGGTCAGCACATTAAATTTGTTCAGAATATAGGATACCGCTGCATTATAGCAGAAATAAAGTCCGACCAACGGTATAGCAGCACCGATAACTCCCAGCACAATGCCTTCCAGAAGGAATGGAGCTCTTACAAATGCATCGGTCGCTCCTATGTACTTCATGATTCCGATTTCTTCCTTACGAACTGCAATACCGACAGATACTGTATTGCTGATCAGGAAAATAGAAATGATAAGTAATAATGCTATGATTGCAATGGAAACATAGGAAACCAGTTTATTGACATTTCCCAGTGTCTTGGCTGCTTCCTCGGACTGATTTACCAGACGTACATGTTTCAGCCCTTCTATATAAGAAACCAGCTCTGACTGTTTCGTGATATCGTTCATGTATACACTGTAGTTTGCCTGGTTTGCAAGCGGATTGTCATCTTTAAATCCGTCTGCCGCTTCAGATCCCTGGAAATATATCTCTTTAAATTCTCCCCATGCCTCATCAGCGGATGTGAATTCAATTTTCTCTACTTCCGGGCGTTCCTTAATTTTCTTACCGATTGCCTTGATCTGTTTGTTCGTTGTTCCTTCATCAAAGAATACTGTGATCGGGACTTCCTGCTCTACTTTATGAGCAACATTGTTTACGTTATTCACGATAGAAAAGAAAATGCCAAACAAAAAAATACAGGCAGCCATGGTAATGATAGATGCCAGGGAAAACATCCAGTTTCTCTTAATGTTCTTGATACCCTGTTTCAGGGTATACCATATTGTGCTAGGCCTCATGATATTCTCCCTCTTTCTCGTCACTTATTATGGAACCTTCATGCATAGTAACTACACGTTTCTTCATTGCATTTACGATCTCTTTGTTGTGTGTTACAACAAGGACTGTGGTTCCTCTGTCGTTGATCTGTTCCAGAAGCTTCATGATTTCTTCGGAAGTCTTCGGATCCAGGTTTCCTGTAGGCTCGTCTGCCAGAAGGATATCCGGACGGTTGACCAGCGCCCTTGCCAATGCAACTCTCTGCTGTTCTCCACCGGAAAGTTCATCCGGGAAGGATTTGTATTTGACAGCAAGTCCAACTTCCTGAAGTACCTCCGGGACACGTTTACGGATTACTCTTGTGGGACGGTTGACTACTCTCTGGGCAAACGCTACATTCTCATATACATTTCTGTCTTTCAGAAGACGGAAGTCCTGAAATACTACGCCCAGCTTACGGCGGGATTTTGCTACTCTTCTGTGTTTCATTCCTTCCAGACGTTCACCGCTTACGATGATCTGGCCGGATGTGGAATCCAGCTCTTTCATAAGAAGTTTGATCAGGGTTGTTTTTCCTGAACCACTGTTTCCTACTACAAAGACGAATTCACCTTTATCTATATGTAAGTTCGCATGGTTCACTGCCGGAAGGCCGGGACCATAGGACTTGCTTACATCTATAAGATCTATCATAGATTTTTCCTCCAATGGGTTAATGAATTTGTAACATTATTGTAATGTATGTTTTTGGGGATTGCAAGAGATTTTTGAGGATTCATAGAATATTCACAGTAACGTAGCCAACATTCATTACAAATTGCCTGCGGCAACAAAATTTTGACTTGCATGTCTCGGGATATTGCATACCTTATCAATTGCAATCTCGATTTCTAACTATACACTGCAAGGCTGGATTTGTAAAGGTCAAAATGCCTGCGGCAGCAATTAAAGCTGCGGCAGGCATTGAAAATTTTCCTTCTATTATAATATATCAATATTCCAGTGTTTCCATATATTTCATGTAACGTACTACCATGAGTGCGATCTTGAATGTAATGGCATCTTCAAAAACGCGGAGATCAAGGCCTGTACTCTTCTGGAGTTTATCGAGGCGGTAGACCAGAGTGTTTCTATGGATGTAAAGCTGTCTGGATGTCTCTGAAACATTGAGGCTGTTCTCGAAGAACTTATCAATTGTAACCAGAGTCTCTTCGTCAAAGTCATCCGGGGATTTGCCGCCGAAGATTTCTTTGATAAACATCTTACAGAGTGGGATCGGGAGCTGGTAGATCAGTCGTCCGATTCCCAGAGAGCTGTATGCGATCACTTCTTTATCTCCGAAGAAAATCTTACCTACATCAAGAGCCATGCGGGCTTCTTTATAGGAACGTGATACTTCTTTCAGTTCATTGACGATAGTACCGTATGCCATATGTGTCTTACCGTCATTTCCCATTCCAAGAGTATCAAGGATAGTATGTGCAAGCTGATCCATCTCAGGATAATTCTCACCATCTTCAAGTTCCTTGACTACGATAATACTCTTCTCATCTACTGCTGTGATAAAGTCTTTACTTTTACCGCCGAAAAGGCTCTTCACGCTTTCCATGGAGCTGTGGTCTTTCTCCTGTGGCATTTCAAGGATCATGACTACGCGGCGGACATCTGCCTCAATGTGCAGTTTCTTCGCACGATTATAAATGTCAACAAGAAGCAGGTTGTCAAGAAGCAGGTTCTTGATAAAGCTGTCTTTGTCAAAGCGTTCTTTATACGCTACGATCAGATTCTGGATCTGAAAAGCGGCGAGCTTGCCAACCATATAAGTATCTTCATCGTCGCCATGGGCAACCAGTATATATTCCAGCTGATAGTCATCACAGACTTTAAAATACTGGAACCCCTTTACAAGCTGGCTGTCGGCCTGTGATTCTACGAAAGCCTGTACATCCTGTGTTGCAATGGAAAAATCTGCAAAAGTACTTGCAAGCACTTTGCCTTCTGTGTCGAGTACACAAAATTCTGTTCTGGAAATTTCTTTTAACCCTTCAAGAGTATTCTGAAGCACCTGATTCGATATCATCTGATTTCAATCCCTTCTCATCCTATAGTGTTTATTTTCCGTTTTAACTATAAAACCTTATACCTGTATTGTATTTTAATATATATTTACCAAAAATGAAAGAGGAAAGAGAAAAAAATTTACAATTTTTTATATATTTTTTTGTATTACTTTTTTTCAATAAAACCTTCTCCATGAACTTCCCTGGCATCTGTCACTATCACAAAAGCTTCCGGATCAATTTCATCTACTTTTTCTTTAAGCATTACGATCTCTTTTTTATTTACCACGCAGAAAAGCATCAGTTTATCCTGTCCTGAGTACATTCCTCTGGCACTGATGCCTGTTACACCTCTGTCCAGATCTTTCATGATCATATCTGCTATTTCCTTTGGCTTTGCTGTAATGATATAGGCAGCTTTTGAGAATTTCAGACCTTCAATCAAACCGTCAGATACTTTTGTCACCAGATATACCGCAATAATCGCATAGAGTGCCTTGTGGATACCAAACACATACATACCCACCAGTACAACCTGCATCTATAACCTGCATGATCTGCGCGATTGAATAGTGCTGCAGATATTTCTGGATGATAGCTGCCATCATATCGGTTCCTCCGGTTGTTCCACCGCCCAGAAAGACAAGACCAATTCCCACACCCTGGATCACACCACCGTAAAGTGCGGCAAGAAGAAGATCATTGCCAGCAAGATTCCATACAGGTTCTATGGCAAGCCAGGTGGACAGAGCAATTTCTCCTATCAAAGCTTTTTTTACAAAGGAGAATCCATTAATCTTCCATCCGATCAGAAACAGTGGAATGTTCAAACCCATATTTGTTACCCAGAGAGGGATACCACCGTCAATGATTCCCTGACTCCCTGCTTTTATAATGATTGCGATACCTGAAAAGCCTCCGGTTACCATACCTGATGCATCAAATACGGAATTGATCGCCAGTGCCATTAATCCGGTTCCTGCTATGATCATCAGATATTCCAGAAGCTGTGATCTTTTTCCATTTACTAACTTCATTCATTTGCCTCCTTGTATTCTGTAAAAATGATATTTGTTTTATGCTTTCATGAATATCAGCCAGAAATACCGCTTTATCACTGTGCCGTAATTATTCTTCCATAAACTACAAGAACGGCAGCAATCCATGAAGGACTGCTCCCGCTCTTATTCTTACCTTATTTTTCAGGCTTATTGATAAAATTTACAAAATGATAACTCTCCATTATCTGGAAGTATTTAACGATCCTTGGATATAAAGGCTCTGCCTTCTCCCCAAATTCGTCTTTTACCAGTGCAGCAATATCTTCCACTGTCTTCCTGCCATCTATGAGTGGCCAGATAAATGTGCCATTGTCATCCAGATGTATCTTCGTATATCTGGGTTTTCCAAACAGCTTCTGGGCAATCGTGTTAAACGCGCCCTTATTCTCTATTTCCAGCACCATTCTCCCCCTGATATCCGTATGCCAGCGAAGCTGTGCACTGCGCTCAGGAATGAGATCCAGATAATTGATCTGTAATTCTTTTTTCTTTTTACTCATTTAAATATTATCATCTCCGCCTGATCAGGCTTTCTTCTTGTTCCAGATACTGAATTTCAGAAGGCTTAAGATCATAAGTAACATCAGGATCACGCCGCCTGCATTACCAAGGTTAATGCTTCCGGAGAGATCAAATACACTGCTTACGTTTACTACTGCAAGGATTGCAAGAAGGATACCTACAAGACCTTCACCTGCGATCATACCTGCACAGTAAAGTGTACCGTCTGTTGCCTGTTCTTCTTTTTTCTTATCATCAACATTCTTTCTTCCGTCAACGAACATACGAACAACACCACCGATCATGATAGCAGCGTTGAGGTAGATTGGAAGGTAAAGACCGATAGCAAATGGCATAACCGGAATTCTTAAGATTTCCAGACCAATTGCAAGGAATACACCGATAAATACCAGTGTCCATGGAAGCTTGCCGCCCATGATACCTTCTACGATCATCTTCATCAGAGTTGCCTGAGGAGCAGGTACTTCTGCACTTCCGTATCCCCATGCAGTGTTCAGAAGATAAAGAACTCCACCGATAGCAAGACCGGCAGCAACAACACCGATAAGCTCACCGATCTGCTGCTTCTTAGGAGTTGCACCAAGAAGATAACCTGTCTTTAAGTCCTGTGAAGTATCACCTGCGATTGCTGCTACGATACAGATTACGGAACCAATAGCAATTGCTGCTTTCATTCCGTCGATACCGGTATTGCCGGATGCTTTGATAACCATTGTTGCGATCAGAAGAGTAGCGATAGCCATACCTGATACAGGGTTGTTGGAGCTTCCTACAAGACCAACCATACGGGAAGATACAGTTGCAAAGAAGAAGCCGAAGATTACGATGATCAGCGCACCGATCGGGTTAACCGGGATAGCCGGAACAAGCCAAATGATCGCAACCATTGCCACAATACCGATCAGGATAACGTTCATTGGAAGATCCTGTGCAGTTCTTTCTGTACTTGTATTCTTGCCACCCTTCATGCTCTTCATGGAATCACGGAAGGTTGCAATGATCAGAGGCAGGGATTTGATCAGAGAAATAATACCACCTGTTGCGATAGCTCCTGCTCCGATATATTTTACATAAGTACTCCAGATTTTAGATGCTCCGCCTGCTGCATAAAGAGCAGAAATTGTTTCTGTTCCGGGATACATAACTGTATCAGCTCCGAACAGACAGATTACCGGAATCAGCACCATCCAGCCAATAAGAGAACCAACAAACATAAAGGATGCGATTCTTGGTCCTACGATATATCCAACACCGAGAAGTGCAGGATAGCATTCCATACCAATTTCACCTTTGAATCCTTTAAATGCTACTGCAACGTCTGCAGGGATTACCTTTAAACCGTCAACGACAAATTTAAAGATCGCTGCGATTCCCATACCTGAGAATACTGTCGCAGCGTTTGCACCACCCTCTTCACCTGCAAGAAGAACATCTGCGCAGGCAGTTCCTTCAGGATAAAGAAGTGTTGCATGCTCTTTTACGATCAGTGCGTTACGAAGTGGTACCATAAAAAGTACACCAAGAACACCACCGCAAAGTGCGATTAATGTGATTTCCACGATACCCGGCATTTCACAAAGTCCTTCTTCTGCCCAAAGGAACAGAGCAGGCATTGTGAAAATTGCACCGGCTGCCAGTGATTCACCGGCTGAACCGATTGTCTGGACCATGTTGCTCTCCAGAATGGAGTTCTTTTTCATGATCTTGCGAATTACGCCCATGGAAATAACTGCTGCCGGAATGGAAGCAGATACAGTCATACCAACACGCAGACCAAGATAAGCATTGGCTGCACCGAAGATGACTGCAAGGATAACACCCATGATGATGGATGTCACCGTAAATTCTGGTGTGATCTTGTCAGCCGGAATATACGGTTTGAACTCTTTGTTTTCGTTCATGATTTCCTCTCCCTTTTGTATTGATTTATAAACATAGAACATTATAGCGAAATTTATACAAAAAGGCAAGGTGAAAAAACTGGTTTTTTATGCACTTTACCATATTAACGTGCTAACTTGATAATCTCTTAACATATCAACACGCTCAAACAGCATATTTTTACCCTGTTTTATCAGTCTATTCATCTGAATCCAACTGTTTAATCAGGTATCTCCCAACAATTCTGGAAAAATTCGAAATATCCCGGATATATGCGAAATCTTTTCCAAATATCTTTTTTTCTGTGGATAGGTCCTTTTCTTCCCCTGCAAAGACTCCCAGAACACTTACTCCAAGGTTTCGCAGGTGCCGCACTTCTGTAGCAGTATCATTGATCGCATATTTTCCCATATAAGGTTCCGGGTTCTTTGCGTGAGGTCTGTTTACGATGACATCATATGGTTTTCCATCACTTAATACAATGAGGATTTTTTTCTCCTCAGATCTCTGAAGCAGACCGTATCCTGCGGTTTTGATGGCAAGTCCATCCCTGTTATTGGAAGAAGTTACATAATTAAAAATATTTTCATTAGCTGACTGTGGATCATCGTACTCACGGAATCTGTGAAGGATCGTATAGTCCCAGAATGTGCAGAAGCTCATGACACGGTGAGGCAGGTTTACATTACTTAATGCTTCACTGATGATATAAGCCTGTAATGCCACATCTCCCTGCCTGGACATCTGGGAACCGCTGGCATCGATCAGCACATCTACTACGAAATCAGATGCATCAGATTTCAATTCTCTTTTAAACAGATTTGCTTCACTGCTTCTGCCCACACGCCAGAGTCTGGACGGAATGATCGTTCCTCTGTCTGACAGTACTTCCTGCGTCTCGCTTTTCAGCACCAGTGTCTTTCGTAAAAGGTCTGTGAGGGATGCGATGTTCTGCTTTACGATTCTGTGTTTGTCATGGTAGAGCCAGATATTCTTATTCTTTAATCGCACTGCATATTCGTACTGATAGTTTCGTTTGACCGGATTCTTAAGAATTCCTTCTGTAAAATAAAGGCTGCAGTCCCTGTGAAGTTCCCTACACATCAGATAATTCATTCGCTTCTCTTCTGCAGGAGTCAGATAAGTTTTTCCGAAATTCAACTCAACATAGGTGTATGCTTTCTCAAGTTCTTCCTCTGTGAGAATTGTAATTTTGTGTTTGGTCTGGCGCTGTTTTTCCATTTCTTCAGTGACAGCAGTGTCTTCCATGTCCGTAATCTTATTTGTCATCTGTTCGATGTAACTCTCCAGAGCTTCCTCATAAAGTTCTTCTGTAAGAAAATCTTCCCAGTCGTATTCTGTCAGTTCTTCCAGGGTGACTGCCATAACCTGTTCCAGTGTTCCATGATCTTTCTCAAAATTCGGATCAATGATAGTGTTGTAAAGACTGTCAATAATACGGATCAATTCTATAGTGTCTGCAGCTGTTCTGGCTTTGTAAACCATGTCGCGGATTTTTCGAAGACGCTCTTCTACATAATGGTTTCCATTCTGTAAACGGTCACGCAGGATGGCAATCTTCAATCGGCCAAGAATATCTCCGTATGCGGGCATCCGTTCAAACTCCTGATCCAGGATATCCTCGAATGCTTCCTTCTGCATCTCCCGGACTCCCGGACGTTCCTGACAGATTTTGTCCCCGATTGCTTCTTCTACACATAGCTGTGCTACTGCAGTCAGTTCTCCTTCTCCTGCCTGGCAGAAGACTTTTTTTACCAGATATAAACCCAGCAGATTCCTGTCATAATATTTTGCCAGAGCGCCCTGCTTGATGCCGTCATACAGAGCGATTGCTTTTGAGCGCAGATACAGGGAAACGTCTACTTTCATATTTAACGTGTAATCCCCGCTGATAGTCCAGAGGAGATTGCGGATCCCTGTTTTCCAGTTCCAGACGGTAATCGTCGATTTCTACGATTTTCTCATCTTTCATATACATCATCCCTTGTCCAGTCTGCCGGAATTCTGGTTTTCACAATATCCTCTACGATTTCTTTCTCGAAAATGTCAAAGGTCTTGTTCACCACTCCCATAGTAACTGCTTTTCTCGGAGAAAGTCCGGTTTCTACAATCTTCATGGCTGCAAGGAGACCTCGCAGATCCAGAGGTTTGGTGGAAATT
>OAUA01000505.1_pt1 | contig 10589 bp, 6 predicted proteins | sample 1495081 | NCBI WGS metagenome assembly OAUA01 (sample SAMEA2579993, study PRJEB22360) | human gut metagenome | biome: human gut; feature: human-associated habitat; material: faeces | place: Denmark | collected 2008/2010
GGAAGAACCACTGGTGGCCGTCCACGCCGCGGCCCGGCCCTTCGTGAGCCAGAGCGTTATCGCCGATACGATAGCGGCCGCTGCCCGCTGCGGTGCCGCCGCCCCGGCGGTGCCGGTGAAGGACACCATCAAGCAGGCGAAGGGCGGCGACGGCAAGACTGTGCCGGAAGGCTGCATGGTGGAGAACACCCCCGACCGCAGCACCCTTTATGCGGTGCAGACACCCCAGTGCTTCGACCGGGCTGCCTATCTGGCGGCGCTGGATGAACTGGACGAGGCCAGCGCCCGCCTCGTCACCGACGACTGCAGCCTGTTCGAGCTGACGGGCCGTCCGGTGGAGCTGGTCCGGGGCGACTACGCAAACATCAAGATAACCACCCGGGAGGACCTGCCCCGGGCCGGGAACGGAGGAAAGAAAATGCGCATTGGTCATGGTTACGACGTCCACCGTCTGGTGGAGGGCCGCAAGCTCATCCTGGGCGGCGTGGAAGTGCCGTATGAAAAGGGCCTGCTGGGCCACTCGGACGCCGACGTGCTGGCCCACGCGGTCATGGATGCCGTGCTGGGCGCAGCGGCGCTGGGCGACATCGGCCAGCACTTCCCCGATACGGCGGAAGAGTACGCCGGGGCCGACAGCCTCATGCTGGCCCGCCGTGTGGCAGAGATCGTGACCGGGCACGGCTGGCGCATCGGGAACATCGACGCCACCATCCTCTGCCAGCGCCCGAAGCTGGCCCCCCACATCCCGGCCATGCGGGCAAAGCTGGCCGAGGCTTTCGGGATGCCGGTGGACGCCGTGAGCGTCAAAGCCACCACCGAGGAGCATCTGGGCTTTACCGGCGAGGGGCTGGGCATCGCGGCCCACGCCGTCGCCCTCATCGAAGCAGTGTGAACGGGAGAATGTGACCCATGACTCTGAACTCTATCGTAGCAAACTTCCAGACCTTCAAGCTGGTAGACCTGCTGGACATCCTCATCATCGCGTTCCTCATCTACCAGCTGCTGGGCTTCGTCAACCGCACCCGCGCCGGTCAGCTGGCCAAGGGCGCGCTCATCGTGATGGCGGTCTATCTGGTGGCAAACATCCTGAATATGCGCACCGTCACCTGGCTGCTCAACTCGCTGCTGCAAGTCGGTCTGCTGACGCTGGTGGTGCTGTTCCAGCCCGAGATACGGCGTGCGCTGGAGCGGATGGGCCAGACCGACCAGTGGGCCTATCGCTTCTTCAATAAAAACCGCTACAACGACACCAGCCTCAAGGGCGCGTGGCGCAGCGCCATCATCGCCATCTGCGACGCGGCAGAGCGCTTTTCGGAGACCAAGACCGGTGCGCTCATCGTGCTGGAACGGAACACCAACCTTTCTGAGATCGTCCGCACCGGCACGCCCGTGAACAGTGCAGTCAACCTCGAGGTGCTGGGTACCATCTTCTACGAGGGTACCCCCCTCCACGACGGCGCAGCCATCATCGAGAATGGCCGCATCAAGGCGGCAGGCTGTGTGCTGCCCCTTTCCAACAACCTGGACCTGGGCAAGGACATGGGTACCCGCCACCGCGCCTGCCTCGGCATCGCCGAGAACTCCGACGCCATCGCCATCGTGGTCAGCGAGGAGACGGGCATCATCTCGATGGCGAAAAACGGTGTACTCATGCGCCACTTTGACCGTCAGACCCTTTACACCCGGCTGGTGGATGAGATGATACCCAAGGAGACCGCCAGCGAGAAGAGCGCTGCCGAGGGCTGGAAGGCCCGGGGCAAGCGCCTGCTGAACTGGGTGAACAACAAGGAGGAGGATGAGCAGCAATGAGCACTGAGCAGAACAACGGCAAGCCTGCCGTACCCCCCAAGCGCAACCTGCTGAACAACCGCCGCATCCGGCTCCTGCTTTCTTTGCTGGGTGCGGTCATCGCGTGGATGGCTGTCACCATCGTCGTGCAGCCCGGCACCACCACCACCATCTATAATGTTCCGGTGGACTTTACCTATGATTCGGCTGCCTACACTTCCCGGGGCCTGAGCATCGTCAATGCGGAGGAAAAAACGGTCAACCTGAAGCTTTCCGGCGACGGCTACACCATCGGCAGCCTGTCGGCCAACGACTTTGTCGTCTACCCCGACTGGTCCAGCGTCCGCGACAGCGGCGAAAAGAGCCTGCGCCTTCAGGTGCGGAGCCAGAGCACCCTGCTCACCGGGGTGTCCGTCTCCATCGACGGCGACAACACCGTGGACGTGGTGTTCGATGTGGTGGAAGAAAAGACCCTGCCCATCCAGGTGACGACGAATTACCTGAAGATAGCAGACGGCTATATCCTCTACGGCACCGACATCTCGAAGGAGACGGTGACTCTCTCCGGACCCAGCACCGAGCTGAGCGAGGTGGAGACCTGCACCGCCGAGGTGACCTACAACGGCGAGCTGACCAGCCCCGTCACTCTGGACACCGGCCTGCGTTTTTACACCCGCAGCGGCGGAGAGGTGGAATTTGAGTATACGACTCTGGAAACGGACAGCGTCGAGGTCACGCTGCAGGTGTATAAGCTGGCCACCCTGCCGGTGGAAGTCAGCTTTATCAACGCGCCCCGCGACTTTGACCCCTCGGTGCTGGTCTACTCCCTGAGCAAGAAGACCCTCAATGTGGCCGGCCCGGAGTCCCAGATCGACCGTCTGTCCACCCTGTCGGTGGGTACCATCGACCTTTCCACCTTTGCACTGGATAAGGTGTACGAAATGCCCATCGAACTGCCCAGCGGCATCCGCCTGCTGGACAACATCTCCAGCATCACGGTCAGCTTCGACAGCTCCCGTCTGGAAACCAAGACCATGAACCTGCCCGCCAGCTGTGTGCAGGTCATCAACCTGCCCTCCACCTACACCCTGACCGTGGAGACGGAGCGGCTGATGAACGTCACCCTCTGCGGCCCGGCCGGTTCGCTGGAAGCACTGAATCCGGAGCAGGTGGTCATTGAGATCGACGCCGACGACTTCTATGTCGCCATCGGCCGGCAGAACATCGCCTGCCGCCTCTATGTGCCGGCCAACGACAAAATTTTTGCGCTGGGCAGCTATGTGGTGCAGTGCAAGATAGAAAGTAACTGAGTATATGATCCTGATCCATGATATTCGCCTGCCCCTCTCCGCCGGGGAGCCGCAGGCCTACGAAAAAGCCCTCCGCCTCGCCCGCATCCCCCGGGGAAAGGTGAGCCATCTGGGCATCGCCCGGCTCTCGGTGGACGCCCGCCACGGCCAGCCCAAGCTGGTGTACACCGTGGCCGTGACCCTGAAAGAGGAGGGGGAAGAGGCCGCCTGTGCGGGTGCTTCCCGCAGCGTCACCGTCCGGGGCAAGACCGATCTCTCGGTGCAGAACGGCACTCTGCCGCTGACGCACCGGCCTGTGGTCTGCGGCCTCGGCCCGGCGGGCCTCTTTGCGGCGCTGCTGCTGGCCCGTCAGGGCTACCGGCCCATCGTGCTGGAACGCGGCCCGGCGCTGGACGAGCGTGTCAAGGCCGTGGAGCATTTCTCCGCCACCGGTGAGCTGGACGAGAACGCCAACATCCAGTTCGGCGAGGGCGGCGCCGGCACCTTCTCGGACGGCAAGCTCACCACCCGCATCGGCGACGAGCTCTGCGGCTTCGTGACCGAAGTGTTCCTCGAGCACGGCGCGCCGAAGGAGATCGCCTGGCAGCAGAAGCCCCATGTCGGCACCGACCTGCTGCGGGGCGTCATCACTTCGATCCGAAAAGAGATCGAGTCGCTGGGCGGCGAGGTCCACTTCAACACAGCCCTCACCGGCTTCGAGCGGCGGGACGGCCGGCTCGTCGGCATCCAGACCACGGACGGCGCGTTCCCCTGTGAGGCGCTGGTGTTCGCGGTGGGCCACTCGGCCCGCGACACCTTCGGGATGCTGATGGACAGCGGCCTCGTGCTGGAGTGCAAGCCCTTCAGCGTCGGCTTCCGGGCAGAGCATCTCCAATCGGAAATCGAAAAGAGCCTCTACCACGAGGCGGCGGGCCATCCGGCCCTGCCGCGCGGCGAATATCAGCTTTCGCAGCACGTTGAAAAACGGTGCGTTTATACGTTCTGTATGTGTCCGGGCGGTCAGGTGGTGGCTTCGGCCAGCGAAAAGGGCCGCGTCGTGACCAACGGCATGAGCTATCACGCCCGCAGCGGCAGGAATGCCAACGCGGCCGTGGTGGTCAGCGTGGGCGGTGAAGACTTCGGCAATGACCCCCGGAAGGCCATTGCCTTCCAGCGGGAGCTGGAAGCCCGGGCCTATGCGGCAGGCCGTCCCGGCGGAGAGTATGCCGCCCCGGCGGAGAACATCCAGAGCTTTTTGGAGGGCAGGGGCCGGCTGAACATTGGCCGCGTCCAGCCCACCTATGACCGGGGCGTCGTCGCTGCGGACCTCGGCGCGTTGCTGCCGACCGAGCTGGCCGACACTCTGCGGGCCGGTCTGCGGGCTTACGAGCGGAAAATTGCGGGTTACACCGCCCCCGAGGCCATTCTGACCGGCCTCGAGACCCGTACCAGCAGCCCGGTGCGGCTGAAACGGGAAGAAAATTTTGAATGCGCCCAGCTGGCAGGATTGTATCCCTGCGGCGAGGGTGCCGGATATGCGGGCGGCATCATGAGTGCCGCCGTCGATGGCCTGCGGGTGGCCCGCGCCATCATCAGCCGGTACAGCCCGGCAGAAGGGTGAGAAGTTGAATGACTGATCGTGAAGACGATTTTGACCGCACGGCGAAGGACAGCGAAGGCCGTAAGGTGCAGCAGGAGCTGGAACGCCAGCTCCGCGAGCTGGGCAACACCATGTCCGACTCCTTCCGCCACGGCTTTGAGGGCCGGGGCGAGGAGATCGGCGACCGTGTGTGGGATGTGGGCCGCGCCGCGGTGAACGCCGCCGGTTATGGCATCTCGGAGGCAGGCCGGGCCTTTCAGGCCGGAAAACAGGAGTACCAGAAGCGGGCCGGGGAGGCCGGAAGCAGCGCCAGCGGGATGACCGACTGGGCGCGCAATTTCTTTGCGAAGAAGCCGGAACCGACGGCCATCGAGAATATCCGCACCAGCGCGAAAAAGCGCCACAGCGCAGGCGTCGCCATGCTGGCGACCGGCATCACCTTCGCCGTCCTCTTCGGCATCACGGCCATCGCCTGCTTTGGCACGGCGGGGGCGTTCACGTCCGGCGGCGTGATGGTGGCGGCTGATATGACGGTCCTCAGTGCCATCGGCGATTTTGCACTGGGTGCTATCGCGGTGACGGGGTGGTGCTCTGCCGCTGTGACCGCTGTGTTCGGCTGGCTGACCGCAGCGGGCGCGTCCCGTATGAAGGCCGCCAAGACCCTGGAGCTCTACGCCGATACCGCCGAGGGCTTCGACTGGCACAAGGGCCTGTCCCTCTCCATGCTGGCCGACCTGACGCATAAAAAGAAGACCAAGGCTCTCAAGATGCTGCGGAAATTCATCCACAAGGGCTGGCTCAGTGCCTGGCTGGACGAGAAAAACGACAAGCTCTACCTGACGGCAGAGGACTACCGCGCCGCACAGGAAAATCAGCCCCAGCCCGAACCGGAAAAAGCGCCGGAACAGGCCGGAGAAGTCCCCCTGAACCTCGAGACGACCCGCCGCTTTGCGCAGGTGCTCGAGAAGGAGCAGGGGCTCATGGAGGATGAGCGGGCTGTGGAGGAGCTGCAGCATATGCAGAAGACCACCGAGTCCATCTGTGCCTGGCTGGAAGCCCACCCCGAGAGCCTGCCCAAGGCCCGCCGCTTTGCGGAGTACTATATCCCCACCACCCTCAAGCTCCTGCACACCTACAACGACGTGCAGAGCCAGCAGGGCGAGAACGCGGAGGCCATCCGCCGGGATATTGCGGGCATCCTGCACACCCTGAATCAGGCTTATGATAACCTCTACGATAAGCTTTTGTCGGACGTGGCGCTGGACGTTTCCAGCGAGATCGCTGCGCTGCAGGGGATGCTGGCGAACGATGGTCTGGCCGGGGAGGGATTGCGATGACCTACCGGGCCTGGAACACCAAGACCGTTGACCGCGCCGCCCTGAAAGAGCTGACAGCGGCCATCGCCCAGCAGAACACCGAAGAGCTGGAATACCAGAACATGGACGAGGAGTGGAGCGAGGAAAAGTACCGCTCTGTCCTCGCGGCCCAGCAGAAAGAAGCCGGCCTGCTGGCCGGCATCCTCGCTGCCCGGGGCATCACCGACCCCACCGAGGCGCTGACCCTTCTGGCGGGCGAAGAAGAGCTGAGCGACCCCATGCTCCTGACCGACATGGACAAAGCCTGTGAGCGCATCCTGCGGGCCATCGACGAGGGGGAGACCATCGTCGTCTTCGGCGACTACGACGTGGACGGTGTGACCGCCACGGCCCTGCTCTATCAGCACCTGAAAGGGATGGGCGCCGCCGTCAAGTGTATGCTGCCCAGCCGGGAGGGCGACGGCTACGGCCTCTCGAAGAACGCCATCCAGTCGATTTACGATAAGGGCTGCCGCCTCATCGTCACGGTGGACAACGGCATCTCTGCCGTAGAGGAAGCCGCATTCGCGGCCAGCCTCGGCATCGACCTCATCATCACAGACCACCATCTGCCCCACGACACCCTGCCCCAGGCAGCGGCCATCGTGGACCCCCGCCGTGCCGACGACCACAGCCCCTTCAAGGGCCTGTGCGGCGCGGGCGTGGCCTTCAAGCTTTGCGCCGCGCTGGATGGCTGCCCGCCGGAAGAGATGCTGGAATACTGCGGCGACCTCGCCGCTGTTGGCACCGTGGCCGACGTCATGCCCCTGACAGGGGAGAACCGCACCATCGTCAAAGCAGGTCTGCGCCAGCTGCAAAATACGGACAGACCCGGCTTCTGCGCCCTTTTGGAAGAAGTGGGCCTTGCAGGCAAGCCGGTGACGGCAGAGAACATCAGCTACGCCATCGCGCCCCGCATCAATGCGGCGGGCCGGATGGACAGCGCTGTCACCGCTTTGCAGCTGGTGCTCTGTGAGGACGAAGACCGGGCGGTCGAACTGGCTCATAAGCTGAGCGACATCAACATCCAGCGGCAGGAGACGGAGATGGAGATCGTCAAAGCCGCGCAGGAGCTGCTGGACGCTGAGCCGGAACGCCTCGAAGACCGGGTCATCCTGCTCTGGGGCAGAGACTGGCACCCCGGCGTCATCGGCATCGTGGCCTCCCGCCTTGTGGAAAAGACCGGACGCCCGGTCATCGTGGTGTCGGTAGATGAGCACGGCGAGGGCAAGGGCAGCGGCCGCAGCGTGCAGGGCTTCAACCTGCACGAGTGCATCGCCTCCTGCGCCGACATCCTGCTCCGCTTCGGCGGCCACGCCATGGCAGCGGGCCTCTCGGTGCGGGAAGAGGATCTGCAGACGCTCCGCCAGCGGCTCAACGACTGGGCGGCCCGGGAGTGTCCCGTGCTGCGCACCCCGCCGCTGGAATGCGATCTGTCCGTCCACCTCGACCGCCTGACGGTGGAGAGCGTCCGCCGCCTCGACCAGCTGGCACCCTACGGTGCCGACAACCCCAGCCCGGTCTTCGTGCTGGAAATGGCTGTCGTGGAGGGGGTCTACGCCGTCTCGGAGGGCAAGCACTGCCGTCTGCGTCTGCGGCAGGGCAATTCCAGCATCTACGCTGTCTGGTTCGGGATGCACCCGGAACAGGTGCCTTATTCGACGGGCGACGTCGTGGACGCAGCCATCAGCCTTTCGGTCTACGATTCGCCCCGGGGCGCACAGCTGTCGGGCCGCATCATCGAGCTGCACCCGGCGGGCCTCGGCAACACAGCTGCAGAGCAGGCCGCGCTGGTGCAGGCGCTGCGCCGGGGTACGCCCCTGACGCCGGAGCAGAAGGAGAGCATCGCCCCGGAGCGCAGCCATATCATCACCGTTTATCGGGAGCTGCCGGCGCGGCGCCGGCACCGCGGATGTCCTCTTTCCCTGTTTGCAAAACTCGGCGAGGAGAACACCGGCCGGACGCTGGTGGCCGTCGCCGCGCTGGAACAGGTCGGCCTCATCACAGCGGCTGACCGGGGCGGGGCAAAGTTCTGGGAACTCGTGCCTGCCACCGGAAAGAAGAACCTTGCCGATGCGCCTATCCTGAAATGTCTGGAGGAACGATAAAGATGCCTGAGGGAAAGAAACCTGTCGCCCCCGCGCCCGCAGCACCGGCTGCGGCGAAAGAGGACAGCTACTCTGCAAAGACCCATCTCCACCAGCCCGTGCCGGTGACGGAGATGGCTACCGTGGCCGCAACGGCCCTGCCGGCCAACGCCCCTGAGGGGACCCTTCCCTCGGAGGTGCGGCCCGAGATCGTGACCTGGGAGAAGCTGGTGGAGGCCATCAAAGCCAGCGGCAAAGCCTACAATATGGCCATGATAGAAAGGGCTTACAACCTGGCCAACGACGCCCACAAGGGGGTCTGCCGCCGCAGCGGTGAGCCCTATATCTGCCACCCGCTGGCCGTGGCCCGCCTCGTGCTGGACCTCGGCATGGACAGCGAGAGCATCGCCGCCGCCCTGCTCCACGACGTGGTGGAGGACACCCCCACCACGCTGGCCGACCTGACCGCCACCTTCGGCGAAGAGGTGGCCGCGCTGGTGGACGGCGTCACCAAGCTGACCAAGATCCAATTTTCCAATATCGAAGAGCTGCAGGCCGAGAATCTGCGCAAGATGCTGCTGGCCATGAGCCGTGACGTCCGCGTCATGATCATCAAGCTCTGTGACCGCCTGCACAATATGCGCACCGGCGACGCATGGCCGGAGCAGAAGCGCCGCGACAAGGCCCGGGAGACCATGGAGGTCTACGCCCCCATCGCCAACCGTCTGGGCATCCTGAACGTCAAGGAGGAGCTGGAAGACCGCAGCCTCCACTACCTCGACCCCGTGGGCTACGAGGAGATCAACAAGATGCTCAGCGAGCGCGCGGGCGACGAGTTTCTGGCCAGCGTGTCGGGCGTCATCAAGAGCCGCCTCGAGGAGAGCGGCATCGAGGGCGCGACCATCAAGCGGAGAGTCAAGAGCATCTACGGCATCTACCGCAAGACCATCATGCAGAACAAGTCCTTCGATGAAATTTACGACATCTACGCGGTGCGCATCATTCTGGACACCCTGGCTGAGTGCTACAGCACCCTGGGCCTCATCCACGATATGTACCACCCGCTGCCCAACCGCTTCAAGGACTATATCTCCACCCCCAAGCCCAACGGCTACCAGAGCCTCCACACCACCGTCATCGGCCACGAGGGCATCCCCTTTGAGGTGCAGATACGCACCCGCACCATGGACGAGCAGGCCGAGTACGGCGTTGCCGCCCACTGGAAGTATAAGGAGGGCCTCGAGGGCCACGATAAGCTGGACGAGCGGCTGGCATGGGTCAGCCAGCTGCTGGAAAACCAGCGCGTCAGCGAGGATTCCGGCAACCTGCTCCACGATTTGAAGAGCGACCTGCTGCCGGAGGAGGTCTTTGCCTTCACCCCGAAGGGCGACGTCATCAACCTGCCTGCGGGCGCAAACTGCATCGACTTTGCCTACGCCATCCACTCTGCCGTCGGCAACCGGATGGTGGGCTGTAAGGTCAACAACCGCATCGTCCCCATCGACCACGTCGTGGCGACGGGCGAGATCATTGAAGTCATCCTCGGCCCGGCGGACAAAGGCCCCAGCCGCGACTGGCTCAAGATCGTGCGCACCAGCGAGGCCAAGAGCAAGATACGCAACTGGTTCAAGAAGATGCGCCGCGAAGAGAACATCCAGCAGGGACGCGACGCGCTGGCCAAAGAGCTGCGCCGGGAGATGATCTTCATCCCCGACGACCAGCTGGACGAGTTCGTGGGCAGCTGCAGCCGCCGTCTGCGCCAGAACAACGCGGAGGAAATTTACGCTGCCATCGGCTACGGCGGCATGACCATCGCCAACTGCCTGCCCAAGCTCAAAGAGGAGTGGCAGAAGCTCAAGGCCGCCGAGGCTGCGGAGAACAAGTCGATGGAGGACCTGCCGAAGGTCGATTTGAGCCGCGTCCACGCCACCGACGGCGTGGTGGTGGAGGGCTTCGACAACACCCCCATCAAGTTTGCAAAGTGCTGCTCGCCCCTGCCCGGCGACCCCATCGTGGGCTTCATCACCCGGGGCTTCGGCGTCTCCATCCACAAGCAGAGCTGCGCCAACGCGGTGTCCAGCATGAAAGACCCCTCCAACGCCCCCCGCTGGGTCAAGGCGTACTGGGCCGACAGCGTCAAGGACAGCTACAAGGCCGGTCTTGAGATCATCGCCCTCAACCGCAACGAGCTGCTGTCCGATGTGCTGGCCGCGCTGGCTGACATCCGCGTCCCCATCTACGCCATGAATGCCCGTCAGGTGGAGAACAACTGTGCCGTCATCAGCCTGACCATCGGCATCAACAATACAGAGCACCTCAACCGGGTCGTGGCCCGTCTGTCCAAAGTCAAGGATGTGCTCAAGGTAACAAGGAGCTAATATGCGTGCAGTCATTCAGGCCGTATCCTCGGCCAGCGTCCGGGTCAACGGCGGCGAGGGGGGGCCCCCCCCGCCCCCCCGCATGAAGCTGG
>OAUA01000508.1_pt1 | contig 10527 bp, 9 predicted proteins | sample 1495081 | NCBI WGS metagenome assembly OAUA01 (sample SAMEA2579993, study PRJEB22360) | human gut metagenome | biome: human gut; feature: human-associated habitat; material: faeces | place: Denmark | collected 2008/2010
ATAATCAGGAAGCCAGCATGTGGCATTGTGAAATCCTCCAAATTCATCAGGAGTTTCTATATAGACTTTTACTTTCCCATCTGCTTTCATTTCCGAATGAGTAATTTCAGTATCATCATTCAATGTCATAAACGGATACATCATAATTGCATTCACCCCTTCTTCATCTAATTTACCTGATTATAACACAGATTCCATTAATCATCTATGATTTTTCTCAAGGGGATTCCAGTTGGACAGGAAAACATTCAGTCCGAAGCCTACTGCCAGAGCCCATGCAGATGCCCATGCAGTTCCCTGGGTTGCGAGGACTGCTGCCATAACGCCTGCAATCATCTTGTCTCTGTCGCTCTTACAGTAATCCATACCAATTCTCGCACATACAAACGCCTGGAACATCAGAGTAATGGAAGATCCTACTCCGAAGATCGGGCGAAAGAAGCTTACTACAGGAATGATCAGCACACTTAAGAATGTGGCCAGTCTGAAAGAAGCCATTCCTCCGAGAAGAGACTTCATTGCTTTCTTTCCTTCTTTATAACGCATGGATACGGATACAGTCATTCCAACCCATAACGGACCGGAAAGGGGAGGAAATGGTGCAATGATAGACAGGATCAGGTTTCTCAGACCGCTTACCAGATTGGAACGGCTGGAATTGAAATCAATATACTCATCATCTCTTGCCTGACGTGCCTCTGATACAAGGGTCTCTGTAGTAACAAAATCACCAAATGCAATAACATAGCACACCAGTGCCAGCGGTAGTGCTTTGATAAACATAGATGCAGGAGGAATCCCTACGCCGAAGATGCTCACCTGATCAATGATATCTTTAAACTGAGGAATCTTGATAAAAGTACCAATCTCCAGTCCCGGAGCATCCAGTTCTCCAACCAGAAGTCCTACTACCATTGCGATAAGATAGGGGAAGAGATTTCCATATCTTGCAACCAGGTCAAGAAACTTATTGTTTTTTCTCTTCTCCTGATATTTGTCAGAGAAGCTGATCAGGATCAGGAGACCTACACCTGCAACAATAGCCAGAGGATATTTGTGCATATTTCCATTCTCACCCAGCTGTCCTGCCATAACTGTAACAGGTGCTGCAAGAAGGATTCCGCCTTTAACAGAATTGGGAACTGCATGAACAAATTTATCCGCCAGTCTGGTCACACCCATAAAAATAAATACCAGACCTACCAGCATCTGCAGTGCGATCATAGCCTGTATTCTCTCTTTTCCCATGGGGAAGCCTTCCAGAAATACAATGGTCAGCGGCAGTGTGGGTGTGATCCACCCCGGTACTACCGGATCGCCAAGCAGGCTGTGAAGCAGATAAAGGAAGGTTTCAATAATTACACAGCTCCACGCCAGCTCATAAGGAAGCCCCAGATACTGCTCCAGATAGGGAACAGCAGCCAGCGCAGTAACGCCCAGGATTAGACCCTGAATGAACTCAACAGATTCTATCTTGTAGTGTATGAATGGAAGTCTTATCTGAAATGGTCCAAATGGGGATGTAGGGCAGTTCATTTTCTCTTCTTTGTGTTCTTGTATGTGCCATACAATTTCTCCTTTTCAGTGAATTGTTAGATTACTTCTATATTTCAGCTTGTATATTCTATCTTTTTTGTTAATTTTTAAACAATCCAGTTTTTAATAAAATCCAATCCGACCGGAAAAAATTTGAAGCTTGTAACGTCCAAACGTATCTTCAGTTAGATTGGATTTCAATATCACAGGATTTCTGTATCTTATTTATTTCTATCGCTTATTTATTTCTATCACTTACTGGCTTACTTATTTCTGTTTTTCTTTACAAAAAGAGCGAGCAGGATACCGATAATAGTCACTGCCATATTCAGAAGAAGAATCATTCTCGGAGCACTGCTTCCGCCCACTTTGGTAATGTATCCTGCAAGGCTTAAGATCGTATAGTTTGCGATGCTAGATGCGATCATTACCAGTGAGGTTGCTGTTCCTTTGTTCTCAGGGAAGAACTCTGCTGTTGTGGAAACTGCCAGCTGGAGAACACCGCCTGCACCTGCATATCCGATCACAAAACCACCTACCAGACAAATAAACGGAGCCTGGATAAAGTAGCAGAGAGCCAGCATAATTGTAGAGATTAACGGATAGAGGATCAGGACGTTAATCTCTTTCAGACCTTTTTTGATAAATGCTGCTGTTGCAAGGATGGCAGTTGCAGTTCCCAGGGCATACAGGGACTGGATCTTTGAAGGGTCTGCCATACCATAGGAACGGGCAAGTTCCTGATTACAGTTCAGCCATAACATAAAGGTTGAGGAGCTAGTGAATCCGATCAGAATTGCAGCAATCGCTGCAGGGGAAATCTTGTGTCCGGATTTCTTCTTATCAGCTTTAGCCTGTACTGCCTTCTTTCTCGCCGGAAAAGGGAGGATCAGGATCAGGATTCCGTCAATGAGGATTGCAATACCTGCTACAATAAAGATTGTCTTATATGACATATTTGCAGATGCTACGATTCCGATCAGGAATGGAAGCAGGAACTGGCTCAGGCAGATGGAAAATTTTGTAAACAGGTTGGCTACTGACGGGTTGTTTACATAGATTTCCATGCAGGTGGGGCTTACGCAGGTATCGAGGAAAGAGTTTGCGATTCCGCCGATCACTGCAAATGCATATCCCATTGCCATGGATGTGGAATTAGCCATTCCAAAGAAGTATGCTACATAACAGAGCACGCCGATAATTCCGCTCAGTTTTCTTCCGTATTTGTCAGACAGAGGACCGGAGAAAGGAAGAGAAATCAGACGCCCCAGTCCAAGTGCTGCAATTACAGATACTACCATACTTACATCCAGTGTGCCATCGGCCAGGGGCTTCGCACCCCAGGCAGCTGCAAACTCCGGTTTGTACTGCCCCAGGATAGAAGCACCGATTCCATGGATGAAATAAGTGAAATATGCTGCAAGGGAGGTGAAAATGAGCATTTTGTTTGTTTTCTGTTTCATTTTGGTCTCCTAGGTTATTATTACTTGTTTTCGTTTTCTTCCTGGAATTTCTGGTATTCAGCTGTTGGCATTTCCAGTCCTGTGTAGAGTTTGTAAGCTGCAGCTCCCTGCCATAACAGCATTCCTTTTCCGCCGATTGCAAGCTTGCAGCCTGCTTCTTTGGCTTCTTTTACCATTCTTGTTTCAGCAGGATTGTAAACAACGTCTGCTACTACAAGGTCAGGGCGGAACATGGATTTATCTTTGATCAGAGTAAGCTCTTCGTGAGGTTTCATTCCTGCAAGTGTTGCGTTCACGAGGATGTCTGCGTTTGCAACCTCTTCTTTCAGTTTTGCCTCATCTGCCAGATCAAATACAGAAACTTTACAATCCGGTGTTTCTTTGCTCAGTTTCTCTGCTGTGGACTCTGCACGTGCAAAGAATGGGTCTTTCGGATTGAAGATAGAAATGGATTCTGCACCGTCTAATGCACACTGTACCTGGATTGCTGTTGCAGCACCGCCTGCACCGAGAACTACCATTTTTTTGCCTTTCACATCAACGCCATGTTCTTTTAAGTTGCGGACAAATCCGATACCGTCTGTGATATGTCCTACTAATTTGCCGTCTTCATTAACGATTGTGTTAACTGCACCGATGATTCTTGCTGCAGGTGACAGCTCATCCATGTGTTTTGCAGCTTCGTTCTTGCATGGCATAGTTACGTTTGCGCCTCTCATTTTGAAAAGACGGATTGCATCCAGAGCAGCCGGAACCTGGTCTTCCTTGATGTCAAATGCCATGTAAGCATAGTCAAGGTTATGATGACGGAAGCTGAAGTTATACATTGCCGGTGATCCTGAGTGTCCTACCGGGCTTCCGATAAGTGCCATTAATCCTGTTGTTCCTTTAATTCTCTGTTCCATTTCCTGTTTGCCTCCTGAAATATTTTTGTCAGAATCCGGATACATTTTATATATGTACCCGGATATTTTTCATTTGTAAAATCATTTTCAAGCTGCTGTCCGCTGATAATATCATACAGCGTCTCTTAACTGCAACTATAAAACGAATAAATTATAAGATTCGAAATTCGCTGATTTACTGCGTAAATCGCTACTTTCTCATGTTTGGCGGGTCCCAGGTTCAAAAATCTTATCGTGCAAGCACGAACGACTTTTTGAACTTTTGACCCTGATATCATCATAATGTGGAAGCTACCTCATACGCTTCTTTCGTAGCATCAAGTGCTCTTCTTGCGCGGGTGGCATCGCCGATCACATAGGTATCCGGTACGATAGCTTTGATCTCTTCGCCGAATGGGTTGTAGTTTCTGAATCCCATGGAAAGGATGACGGAATCATATCCTCTGGATTCATGTCTCTGTCCGTCTGCTGTCTCGTACTCTACGCCGTCCTCATAGAATTTGCATACCTTTGCACCTGTGATCTCTTTGATCTTGTAATCTTCGAAATCTTTCATCAGGTAAACTCTATGCTCGTGGATCACGTCGGCACCTACAGTGTCTCTGAACTCAATGACTGTTACATCATGGTTCTGCTCACCGAGGAATGCTGCTGTCTCGCATCCTACCATTCCGCCGCCTACAACCAGTACTTTCTTTCCTGCTGCTCTCTTGCCGTCAAGGAGATCAGAGCCATGGATAATTGCAGGATTGTCGATACCTTCGATCGGAAGGATCAGTGTTCTGGAACCGGAAGCAACAATTACGCTGTCTGGTTTCTCTTCCCTGATAAGATCCAGAGTTACTTCCTGATTCATTTTGATTGTTACGCCTGCTTTCTGGCAGCGTACAATATAGCTGCGGATCATGTTTGTGATGTCGCCTTTTCCCGGAGGATAAGCAGCAAGACGCATGTTTCCGCCAAGTTTATCACTTGCTTCATAAATTGTTACCTGATGACCTTTTTCCTGTGCGATAAATGCAGCGCAAAGACCTGCAACACCGCCGCCGATTACCATTACTTTCTTAGCTTTTTCTGCAGGAGCAATGCCCTCAGCTTCATGTCCAAGGAATGGGTTTACAAGACAGCATACAGGGTTTCCTGCATACATGTTTGCCACGCAGCCCTGAAGACATGCGATACATGGGATCATATCCTCCAGTCTTTCTTCCTGCGCTTTTAATGGCATATAAGGGTCTGCAAGGCTCTGACGTCCGAATGCAACCAGGTCACAGCGTCCTTCTTTTACCATTAATTCCGCAAACTGCGGTTCTGTATAACGTCCTACTGTGATCACCGGGATAGATACGGCACGTTTGATCTCTTCTACCTGAGAAGCGGAGAAACCGCCGTGTGTAACTGTCGGTGCCCACATAAATTCATCGCGGATGTGAACAGCTCTGGATACATGGATGGCATCCAGTCCGCATTCTTCCAGATATGCAGCGATCGCAGCACTGTCATGCACATCAAGACCGCCCGGTACTTCATCACAGCTGTTGATTCTTGCAAGAACTGCAATTTTTCCTTCTGTCATCTTCTTAACTTCTTCGATGATCAGACGGGAGAAACGCATTCTGTTCTCAAAAGAACCGCCGAATTCATCCAGTCTCTTGTTCGTTCTCGGAGAAAGGAAGGTGCTTACCAGATAGCCGTGTGCCATATGGATCTCAACTGCATCTACGCCTGCTTCCATGGCTCTCTTTGCTGCGAGGCCATAGCCTTTTACCAGTTCATAAACTTCTTCAGTTGTAACTTCCTTTGGTGTATCTCTTCCGCAGTCTGACGGAATGCTTGTAGCTGCCTCGATCGGTGCACCTGCATTCTTTGCATTTCCTTCAGGGCCTGCATTCTGAAGCTGTACGGAAACCTTTGCTCCCTCTGCATGACAGGCATCTACTACCTTGCGGAAGCTTTCGATTGTAGAGTCATCATAAAGACATGGCTTGCGAGGGCCGCCCTTTGCGCCTTTATGTACTACTGTTGCTTCGATTGTGATCAGACCGAAGCCGCCTTTTGCTCTTTCACGATAATAAGCTGCGGACTGTTCACTCATGCTTCCGTCTGTGTTTGCAAAGTTGTTTCCCATTGGCGGAACTACGAAGCGGTTCTTTACTGTCATTGGACCGATGTTGATCGGCTGAAACATTGCATTGAATTTCATGTGACCTTCTCCTTTTTCTCTGGATTTTATTTATATTTTCAGTATTTTTTATCTCATCAAAAATGCGGATCAGGCAGGCGTGGAGATTTCTGCCTGATCCTTTAATCTGTCGGTTTATCCGTCAGAGACTTACTGAAGAACCTCCGGCCATGCTTCCTCAAGCACTTTCTTTGTGTTCTCATATGTATGGTTTGCAGCATATTCAAGTCCTTTTGCAAGGATTGCATCGCTGATGACTTCTACACCGATTGCGTTTGGTTTGATTCCTTTTTCTTTTACCATCTTAACGAACGCTGCTGTACATCCGATTCCTGTTCCGGGAGCAAGACGGTCATGCATGGATTCGTCTCTTAAGATTGTTGTTGCATATGGTCTTTCCCATACATCGTTGATCTGGATGGATACGATCTTGTCTGCCGGGATGTCTTCGATCACAGAAAGGTCAACCGGCTGATTTGCTCTTACCCAGTGCCAGGTATCCATGATCAGTTTTGCATTCTCGCAGTCAGCTGCCTTTACAACTGCCCAGCCTTTTTTCATATCCGGGATTCCGCTGTATGGCATTGGTTCAACACCGATGATGTATTTTCCTGCTCTCTGGCATAATTCTCTTAATTTCTGAGCAGTATATTCTACGGAGTAGTTTTCCATCAGACCGCAGTTGATCTGTTTTACGTCAAATAATTCACACATATGGAAGCAGAGCTGTTCTTTGTATTTCTGTTCGTAAGATCTGTGTTCTTCTGCCCACTGTACGATGTACTCAACCTCTGTTACTTTCATACCATGTTTGTCCAGAATAGCAAGAATGTCTTTGTCAAAAAGTCCCTCATTCAACGCATCTACATAAGTTTCTGCACGAAGACCGATTCCTTCGTATCCTGCGTTCTTTGCAGCGATCACTCTTTCTTCAAATTTGCACTGATCTCCCAGTGTCCAGGAACTGATAGTAATTGGAAATTCTTTTGACATCTTTTTGTCCTCCTGATAAAATCGCATAATTTTTCTATTTATTTTGATAATTTTTTGTATCTTTTTGATATAAGTATTATATATCTTTGTTAAATATAAAACAAATTAGTTCTATCCTTTAAATTCATAGATTTTTTCAATACATCATGATATAATCTACGTATATGACAAATACAGCGCGGATTATTTGTGCAAGAGTGACTATAATTATAGTTTTCCGAAGCATTAAAGGACTGTGAAAGCCTGCACATAAAATATAGTCACTTATAAAATACTTATCAGAGAAAGGAGTTTTTCTATGAACCTGTATCATCTGCGGTACTTTTCTACGCTGGCTCATATTGAACATTACACAAAAGCCGCTGATATTCTGGCGATCACCCAGCCTTCGCTGAGTTATGCGATCTCCACTCTCGAGGAAGAACTGGGCGTAAAACTGTTTGAAAAAAATGGAAGGAATGTTACTCTTACCAAGTATGGAAAAGTTTTCCTGAATGACGTGGAAGAGGTACTGAACCGTCTGGACTCTTCTGTGAACAGTCTGAAGCTGGCAGGTAAAGGGGAAGGCTGCATTGATGTGGTATTCCTGCGTACACTTGGAATTGATTTTCTTCCTAAGATCATGCGGGGATTTCTGGAGGAAAATCCTACTAAAAAGATAGATTTTAATCTGTATTGTGATAAAGTTTTAACATCTGATATTCTGAACGGATTAAAAGAGAAGAAATATGATCTGGGGTTCTGTTCCAAACTTGATAATGAGCCGCTGATCGAGTTTATTCCGGTTGCCAGACAGGAGCTGGTTGTGATCGTACCTCTGGATCATCCGCTGGCAGTAAAGGATGAAGTACGGCTGGAGGATACCATTCCTTATAAACAGATTATATGCTTCCACAAAAGTGGTCTGAGACAGATCATTGACGGACTATTTGAATGTATCGGGCAGACACCGGATGTGGCTTATGAGATTGACGAGGATCAGGTTGCTGCAGGCTTTGTCTCCAACGGCTTTGGAATCTGCGTAGCTCCCAATATTCCAATCCTGCAGTCTCTGAATGTAAAGATCCTTCCCTTAGTTTCTCCAAGCTGGCAGAGAAACTTCTATATGGCGATGCTGAAGAACGTATACCATCCACCGGTTGTGGAAGCATTTAAGAAATATGTGATCGAGCAGGCACAGAAGGAATGGGATTATAAGACCAGCTGATCTGACTTAATAAAATATCAGAATACAAAAAGATATGGGACTGTCCCGTCAGTCGAGACACCCCATATCTTTTTATAATAACCGATACATTCAATATTATGACTTGATATCCGGCACTTCTGATATCATAAACCAGATCTGTCTTGTTATATTATTTTTCTTCATCCATGGTGCGGAGTCTGTGTACAAGCTCTTCGCAGATCTCCAGTTCGTTCTTGCCGTCTGTTTCGATGATGATATCAGCCGCTGCCTCGTATTTAGCGCGGCGTTTCTCCATCAGGTCTGCGATAAATGGAACAGTCTTATTGTTCTCGATCAGCGGACGGTCATGGTTATTTTTGACACGGTCAAGAATTGTCTCCGGTTTTGCTGTGAGGAGAACAACACGGCCATTCTTCTTCATCTCTACTACATTGCACTCTCTCATTGGAGTACCACCGCCGCCAGGAGATCACAACATTGCTGCGTGACTGCATTTCGATAAGCAGATTTGTCTCAAGATCACGGAAATACTGCTCACCGTATGTCTCGAAGATATCGGAAATACTCATTCCCTGTCTCTGGGCAATGATCTGATCCATCTCTACCACATCCATGGCAAATACATTCTTAAGGAAATCAGAAATTGTGGACTTTCCCGCACCCATGAAACCGATCAGCACGATGTTGTAGTTGAAGAGTTTTCTTGCCTGAATCCGTTTACTGTTTGTGCGGATGCATTCAAATACATCGGAAACCTCGTCCTTATGGCGTCTGCCTTCCATTCTCTTCTCCAGCCATTCTTTCTGCTTCGCTTCCTGCTCAGGCTGTAAAATCTGGAGTTCGTTGGCTTCTTTATATGCCATAATGTCCTCCACGATCCTGTTACGCATGATAAGTGCATCCAGAATGATCTCATCACACTGGCCAAGACTCTCTCTGAGTATTTCTAACTGATTCATATCTCTTTCCTCTGTCTTTCCTATGTCAGCTTGCAGCAGACCGCAGATCAGTCACAAACTGCCATAAACTATTCACGAACGGCAATATATGAATGCCGACTGTTAAGATTTATTATATCAATGTTGCTTTCGCATAGCAACCCTTTAAACCATTAAATTGTTTCATCTGTTTGATAGTTTTTTTCTATGAATTCGACAAACAATTCTATGGCAAGACTCTGATGACAGTTCTTTAAGGTTCCCATATACTATATCTAATGAAAAAAATCATGAAATACTTTTTCAGTGTACCATTTAAAACTGATTTTTTCCACTGATTTCTCCGCATAGACCGGATAAAAATCTATCAGTTTTCCATCCAGGTAATAGGCAATGCGGCCAAGCTTCTCCCCCTTAAGAACCGGTGCACTGACTTTCTGTGGAATTTCTATTTTACAGATTACAGTTTCCCCTTTTTTCAGAAGGACTTCTTTTTCCCTGTCATATGCGGTTACACTGCATTTACCCCTCAGATAGATTTTCGTTCCTATATCCTGATCATCTTCCACACCGTCTGTTACCAGGATTTTTCCGGTCTGTGGTTCTTTCCAGTAGGTTTCGTACTCATAGTTGTAATCTCCGAAGTCCAGCAGTTTCTCTGTGTCACTCCATTTATAGGTTTTGTGGTTAGGCCACCCACAGCCAAGGAGACTGACGATAAATGTTTTGCCCTCTTTTTCCCATGCACATACATAACAGTAGCCAGCCTGGGAAGTATAGCCTGTTTTTCCGGCAAGAACTCCGTCTCTCATGTCGAGAAATGCATTGGCATTATGTACAGAAAAGGTTCTCTTTCCTGTGATCTCAGAGAATGTATAGTCTCTGGTCTGTGCAATGTGCAGGAATGTTTCGTTTTTAATAGCATAGCGCATGATCAGTGCCAGATCTTTGGCTGTTGTGTGATGTTTTCCGTTCTCATCCTCAGCATCCAGGCCATTGGGTGTAATAAAATACGTATTCTTACATCCTATCTGTTTTGCTTTCCGGTTGAGCATTCTGGCAAAGCCTTCCACGCTTCCCCCGCAGTGTTCTGCAATGGCAACCGCTGTATCATTGTGGCTTTTCAGCATAAGGGAGTACAGAAGATCCTCCAGATAATACTGTTCTCCTTTCTGAAGTCCCAGGCTTTACTTCCGGCTGGGATGCGGCATTCTGAGAAACCTGAACATAATCATCCCCCGGAGAGTTCTCCAGTGCCACAATACAGGTAAGCACCTTGGTTGTGCTGGCATTTGCCAGAGGACGCTCCCCGTCCTTTTCA
>OAUA01000513.1_pt1 | contig 10379 bp, 10 predicted proteins | sample 1495081 | NCBI WGS metagenome assembly OAUA01 (sample SAMEA2579993, study PRJEB22360) | human gut metagenome | biome: human gut; feature: human-associated habitat; material: faeces | place: Denmark | collected 2008/2010
TTGATTCGGTGGGTACTATGTTTCACGTGAAACATAGTACCCATTTCTCACTGACAGATTATATTTCCTGCTGGTAATATTCCAGAAAATCTCTGATTTTGCCGGCTGCTTCTTTTAATACTTCTATTCTTGGTAAATAAACCACTCTGAAGTGATCCGGCTGATGCCAGTTAAATCCACCGCCATGTACAAGCAGAATCTTCTTCTCTTTTAATAAATCTAATGCAAATTTCTCATCATTTACGATATTAAATTTCTTTGTATCAATCTTAGGGAACATATAAAATGCAGCTTTCGGTTTCACAGCAGTAATTCCCGGAATATCTGTCAGCGCATTATAAATAAATTCTCTCTGCTCATAAATACGTCCACCAGGAACAATATAACTCTCCACACTCTGATGTCCGCCCAATGCAGTCTGAACAATTGACTGCGCCGGTACATTAGAACAAAGTCTCATATTTGAAAGCATCTTGATTCCTTCTATATAATCTTTTGCAACTGCCTTATTGCCACTGAGAATCATCCATCCGATTCTAAAGCCTGCGATCATATGTGATTTGGATAAACCGCTGAATGTTACACAGAATAAATCTGGAGCCATTGAAGCAATGGAAATATGTTCTGCCCCGTCCATTACAAGACGGTCATAGATTTCATCAGAGAAAATAATCAGATGATGTTCTCTGGCAATATCTACTATCTGTTGTAATACCTCTCTCGGATACAATGCACCAGTCGGATTATTCGGATTTATAATAACGATTGCTTTTGTTCTGCTGGTAATTTTCTTTCTGATATCATCCATATCTGGATACCATTCTGCCTGCTCATCACAAATATAATGTACTGCTTTTCCACCAGCTAAAGTTGCACATGCAGTCCACAACGGATAATCCGGAGATGGAATCAAAATCTCATCTCCATTATCCAACAGAGCTGACATACAGAGATTAATCAGTTCACTGACACCGTTTCCTGTATAAATATCCTCAATTGATACATTAGGGAGTTTTTTCAGCTGCGCATACTGCATGATTGCTTTTCTGGCAGAAAACAAACCTTTTGCAGGGGAATATCCCTCACACTCTGTCAGCTGCTGTCTCATATCATAAATCACTTCGTCCGGTGTTCTGAATCCAAATGGTGCCGGATTTCCGATATTCAGTTTCAAAACCTGAGTTCCTGCGTTTTCCATACGTGCAGCTTCTTCTACAACCGGTCCTCTTACATCATATAATACGTTATTTAATTTAGATGATTTTTTAAATTCACGAACCTGTACTTCCTCAACTGTCTCCTTGGTATTTTCTTTCATATTATTATAATTGTAATCAAATTTCATATTTTCCATTTGAATTCCTGCCTCATTTGTCTCTTTCTTTAAAGTGTCTCCAGATACATCGGTTCCTTTCAGCCATTCAGTTTCTACTCCTAATGTTGTCGCCAGAAAATTAAGAATTTCTGATCTGGGAGTTGTTTTTCCACTCAGATACTGGCTCACATGACTCTTTCCAAGTTTCACGCCCTGCTCTGCCGCCTTTTTTACAAGGTCGATCTGCTTCATATTCTTCTGTTCCATTGCTTTTTTTAATCGTTCAGCAAATATATTATTCATAAATACTATCTCCGTTCTCTGTAAAAAACAAATTACATTGTTATAATCAATGGTTATTGTTATATTTCTTAATTCTTTCGCATATATGTTATAGAAAGAACAGATATATTATATTGTTTATACGGAATCAAAATACATACAGGCATCCAAACATTAATTAAGTTCAAATGTATTTCTTTCAGTATCATACACGAATATATGTTCTGTTCATTTTTAAATCCCGCATTTTATCAAGTTTTTTTCTTTGCTATTATACTATAATTGAACTAATAATTCAACGGTAAATTTTATTATTTTCAATTTCATCAGCAAGGTTCAACTTTTAGTTCATTTTGTAGTTCATTGTTAATTGAACCGCGTTGAACATGTTAATTAGTCTGTTATACCAGTTCAATTAGTTTAATTTATGTTTTTGAATCATATATTGAACCGTGATTTAATTTCTCTTGTTTCAGTTCAATATGCGTTCAATTTTAGTCTTTATATTTTTGAAATTCCTTTTATTTATGCGGTTTTCACGTCATTCCGCGGATTCTATTTGTTCAATTTTAAGTTCAAAAAAGCACATGTTTTCGTCGGAGATCAGACTCCTACTGGACAATTCTGTCTGAGAAACTTTTTCTATGCAATCAAATTTACAGGCTTTTCCACGCCTTTTCTTTCCTTATTATCCCGTCAGATGATTGATTATGTGATATGAAACATATTACAGTGTCATTCTCTGACACAAGAAAAATCCTGCAAGCAAGATTCTCCGTCTGCGGCAGGTAGCTTCAGCGATATAATTCCTCTACACCGCAGTGCGCTCCTGCCTGAAAGGCTTTACTTTCTCTGCACCTTTATGTATGTTATAGGAACATTACAAAGTAATCTCCTATAACATAAAATAAGTCCACTGCTTATTCTTTTTATGAATAATGCAGTGGACTTATCTGTTAATTTTATTCTTTTGTTATTCTATAGTTTTGTTGCTTATCTGTACAATTTATATCGCATTGATTTTATTGTACGTTTTATTTCTCTGGATTTACAATTTTACCAGCAATTGCACACGCTGCTGCTGTTTTTGGTGATGCAAGGTAAATCTCTACCTTAGATGTTCCCATTCGACCAAGGAAATTTCTGTTATTTGTAGCTACTACACGTTCACCGTCGGTAAGGATACCTCCTGCACGTCCACAGCATAATCCACATCCGGGATGTGTGATCATTGCACCTGCTTCTGCCAGAGTATCCATAATTCCCTCTGCAATTGCCTGACAGTATATTTTACGACTTGCAGGAGTTACAATCAATTTAACGTAATCTGCTACCTTTTTGCCCTTTAACACCTCTGCTGCAGCTCTGAGATCCTCCAGACGGCCATTTGTACAGGAACCGATAAATACCTGATCTATTTCTGTTCCTTCAAGCTCACTTACATTTTTAATCTTATCTACCTGAGACGGACATGCCATAACCGGTACAAAATCCTCTGCGCGATAAGTAATTGTTTTCATATAGGTTGCATCTTCATCTCCTGTAAGGCTCTTCTGGAACTCATTCAACTTTATGTCACAATATTCTGCAGTTTTTTCATCCGGTGTAAACAGCGCACATTTTGCCCCTGCCTCAATCGCCATATTTGCCATAGTCATACGGCTTGCTACTGTCATATTCTTTACTGTACTGCCGGTAAATTCAAGTGCTCTGTATGTAGCTCCATCAGCTCCCAGATCACCGATCAGACGCAGGATGATATCTTTGGACATAACATTTTCCGGAAGTTCTCCCTCGATCACAACCTTAATTGTCTCAGGAACTTTGATCCACATAGTTCCTGTTCCCAGAATACTTGCCATCTCTGTATATCCGATACCGGAAGAGAAAGCGCCTACACATCCGTAAGTAGTGGTATGGCTATCTGTACCAAATACAATATTTCCCGGTTTTACATAACCTGCCTCTGTCATTAACTGGTGGCAGATTCCATCACTTCTGTGAACATTTTTCATGCCATATTTCCTGGCAAAAGCATCTCCCGCATGGAAATGTCTGGTATCATCTAACTGACTTGCAGGAACCAGATGGTCATATATGAGTACTGCTTTATCTGGATCCCAGAGCTTCGTAAAGCCCATTTCTTCAAACTTTTCTGCTACAAATGGAATAAATATATCATGAATCATAACCCTGTCTACATTGACCGTTACAATGTCTCCAGGCTTTACTGTTTTTCCAACATTGTTTCTTATAATTTTCTCAATAACTGTCTCGCCCATTTTCCTCTCCTTTCCAAATCAATCCAGCCCATTCAGTTTGCGCATGGCTTTTACAAGTCCGCCAGCCTGAATAATGCTCATCAGATTTTCCGGAAGAGAAGCAATCGGGTACTGTTTTCCATTGTAATCTACATGTTCATTCATTACCACAGTGACTTCATCACCTTCTTTGATATCATCATGAAGATCTGGCTGCTCGATCAGTAACAGACCATTATTAATAGAATTTCTGAAGAAAATTCTCGCAAAAGATTTGGCAATTACACACTGAATTCCCAGTGCTTTGATAATTTCCGGTGCCTGTTCTCTGGAAGAACCACATCCAAAGTTCTTTCCTGCAACAATAATGTCGCCTTTCTGAATCTGTCCTGCCAGTTCCGGACGCAGAGGACTGAATCCGTACTGTTTCATATCGTCGATTGTTTTCAGTGCGAGATATTCTGTTGGAATAATAATATCTGTATCAATGTCATCATCCAGAACCCACACTTTTCCTGTGAATTTTTCCATAATCTTACCTCTTATCTTCTATCTTCACTTGTAACTATTCAGTACTTTCACAGTCACAAGTTAAAATTCATTCAAACGAATTGTGAATATCCGCTTTGCTACGCGACCCTATACCATACCGAATAACTACTCCGCAGTTTATCAGGATGAGCTTGCTCTCCTCCTGATACAAACAAATCTCCACCTGCTGTCTATTGCTTTTCGCAACCTTCGCAGGAAATTTACTTGATTCGGTTAAATGTTTCACGTGAAACATTTATAATTAGCATCACACCTCACTTGCCAGCGCAATCTTTCCTGTAATGGCAGATGCTGTAACAGTAGCTGCTGATCCCAGATATACTTTGGAGCTTGGGTGTCCTGCACGACCTTTGAAATTACGTGTTCCTGTACTGATCAGAACTTCGTTCTCACCGATCACACCCTGACAGCTTCCCCAGCATACACTGCAGTTCGGATTCATAACAATGGCTCCAGCCTCCATAAACGTGTCAATAAGCCCCTCTTTTAATGCCTGGCGGTAAATAGTCTGGCTTGCAGGCACAACGAGAAATCTGACGCCCTCAGCAACCTTCTTGCCCTTGATGATTTCTGCACCGACACGCAGATCTTCAATACGTCCGTTGTTACAGGATCCCAGAAATGCTTCATTGATTTCAATTCCGCAGGCTTCTTCTGCAGGCACAACATTGTCTACAAAATCAGGTTTCGCAACTACAGGACGGACTTTTGATAAATCAAATGTATATTCTCTCGCATAAACTGCATCCGGATCACTGTGATATACAGCCTTTGGCTCACGTCCATGTTCTTTCAGATATTCAATAGCTTTCTCATCTGCTTCAAAGATACCTGTCTTTGCACCGGCTTCTACTGCCATGTTGCAAAGCGCCATACGATCACTGATACTGAGTGTTTTCGCACCCTCGCCTGTAAATTCCATTGCCTGATAGTTACATCCATTTGCTCCGATTTCCCCAATGATTGTAAGAATCAGATCTCTTGCGTAAACTCCTTCCGGAAGTTTACCTGTCAGATTAAATTTTACGCTCTCAGGAACCAGTACCCATGAAGTACCTGTTACCATACCATAAAGGAAATCTGTACATCCTACGCCTGTTCCAAATGCACCTAATGCACCGTATGAACAGGTATGGCTGTCTGCACCAAAGATCAGTTCACCCGGACGGACATAATTCTCGATCATAACCTGATGGCAGACACCTTTTCCTTCCCAGAAATCAATGTTATGTTCTTTTGCAAAATCTCGCATCTTCTTCTGAGATGCTGCTGTTTTCGGGCTGTCAGATGGTACATTATGATCCACGATAAACACCAGCTTGCTTGTATCTGCAATGTGCGGATTTTTCAATTTATTGTTATACATATCAACCGTAAGATGTGTGGTTCCATCATTACTCATGAGACGATCGAGTTTAACTGTATGGATATCTCCCGGTTTTACGCTGTCAACACCTGCTGCCGCAGCAATAATCTTTTCTGCAATTGTCATTCCCATTTTACTTCTCCTCCTTGTTCAGAGATGCGATCAGACCACCCTGATTCAAAATATTCTGCATATATTCCGGAAGCTTTGTACAGGAATATGTTTTTCCGTTAGCTTCAACTGTTCCCTCTGACATATGAAGAACCATCTTATCTCCGGTATTTACTTCGTCCGGAAGATCTTTGCAGACAATTACCGGCAAACCAATATTAATAGAGTTTCTGTAAAAGATTCGTGCAAAAGATTTTGCTACAACTGCCTGTACTCCCAACGCTTTCAGAACACCAGGCGCCTGCTCTCTGGAAGAACCACATCCAAAGTTTTCTCCACCTACCACGAAATCTCCCGGTTTTACTTTCTTTGAAAAATCCGGATCCAGAGATTCAAATGCATGACCTTTCATCTCATCCAGATTAGGAAGTAACAGATACTGTGATGCTATGATCTGGTCTGTATCCAGGTCATTATGAAATTTAAAAATTGTTCCTGTTTCCATAAAAACTGTTTCCTTTCTGTATCATTTTATCTTTTTACAATTTATCACTTGTCTCTCTTTAACGATTTAGTCAGATAAATTCTTTTCCTATTTTAGCACAAAAGACAGGAGATTGAAAACGCCTGTTTTCAATATTCCTGTCTTTTTTTACAATCGTTATTACATTAACTCTTTTAAAACAGAATGTCCAATTGTTCCCTCAGGCATTGGCACTCCAAAATTCTCCGCCACAGAAGCACCGATCACAGCAAAAGTATCTTCGTCTTTTATCGCACCGCCATTTTTCATTCTCTTTGAGTAAGCAATGAATGGTACATATTCTCTTGTATGGTCAGTTCCTGTATAAGTCGGATCATTTCCATGATCTGCAGTGAGAATAAGCAGATCATTCTCTCTCATTTCTTCTAACAACACACCCAGATTTTTGTCAAATTTCTCAATCTCTTTTCCGTAACCTTCCACATTTCTTCTGTGTCCCCATAATGCATCAAAATCTACAAGATTAACAAAACATAACCCTCTGAAATCTCTCTTGCAGATTTCAATTGTCTGCTCCATTCCATGTACAGAGCTGTCTGAATGATAAGTTTCTGTAATGCCTTCTCCGCAAAAAATATCATGAATCTTTCCAACACCGATCACATCAAATCCATGATCTTTCAACACGTTTAACGTGGTAAGTCCGGTGGGTTTCAATGCATAATCATGACGGTTACTGGTACGTTTAAATTCACCTTTTTTCTTACCAATGTACGGTCTTGCAATAACTCTGCCAACTCTCCATTCATCCTTCATGGTAATTTCTCTTGCAATTTCACAGCAGCGGTACAGATTCTGAAGATCAAAAGTTTCTTCATTTCCGCAAATCTGAAGAACAGAATCTGCTGAAGTATAAACAATCATTGCACCCGTCTGAATCTCCTCTTCGCCAAGTTCCTCAATAATCTCCGTTCCGCTTGCGCTCTTGTTTCCTATCACTCTTTTTCCGCATCTTTTCTCCAGTTCTGCGATCAGTTCCGGCGGGAATCCTGTTTCTGTAAAGGTTTTAAATGGTTTTTCTGTTTTGATTCCCATCATCTCCCAGTGTCCGGTCATGGTATCTTTTCCATTGCTAGCTTCACCCAGATGCGTATATCGCCCCTTGGGATTCTCAACACCCGCCATTTTTCCTGCCGGATGAAGATTCAGCATTCCCAGTTTTCTAAGATTTGGAATCTCCAGAGAACCCATTTTCTCAAGAATATGTCCAAAAGTATCCACCCCGATGTCACCAAATTTTGCTGAATCCGGCATTGCCCCGATTCCCAGAGAATCAAGTACAATTACAAAAATTCTGTCGTAATTTTTCATTTATGTTTACTCCTTCTCTTACATTTTATTAATCGCTGACCTTTTCCTGTTCCCCTTTTATTCGTCATTCACTTTTTTTACTTTTCGCAATTAAAAATCACTTGCAATGATGGGCGTCTACCTTATATTTCTCGGGAATTTATCAGATTTCGTAGTCCAAATCCCAGCGGTAGCAAATCCTTCAGTGTGTAGATATCATAATGTTCTTTATCTATTGCCAGAATAATCCGAAATGTCTCCGGATCACAGAACTCCATCATTACCTGACGGCAGACACCACAGGGAGCTGTATACTCTGTCAAAATCCCAGCTTTTCCACCCACAATACAAATTGCGTCAAACTCCCTGACGCCTTCGCTCACTGCTTTAAAAATTGCGGTTCGTTCTGCACAGTTCGTAGGTGTATATGCTGCATTTTCAATGTTACACCCTGTATAAATCTGTCCGTTTTTTGTAAGTAATGATGCACCAACCTTAAAATTTGAATAAGGTGTATAAGAAAATTTGAGCTGTTCCATTGCAGTCTCAATCAGTTTGCTGATCATTGATTTTTCCAGATTCTGCATTCTCTGTCACCTCCGTTCTTACAGAACTTGTCCCTGATCTTCTTTAATCATTCTGCGGATTGCCTCTACAGCTACCCGGATTGCCATGTCTGTGTCATGTACAACCGGATTCTCAAGACCCAGCTTCTCTCTCTCCTGATTTGCCAATACCAACAGACAGGAACCCATCCTCGCCCTGAGTTTACCGGCTACGATGAAAAGTGCCGCAGATTCCATTTCAGAAGCAAGACATCCCATTCGTTTCCAAGCTTCCCATTTATTGATCAACTCATAACCTGCCGGCATTGCTTCCGGCTCATGCTGTCCATAGAAAGAATCTTTGGACTGTACCACACCTGTATGATATATAAATCCTTTCTCCTTCGCAGCTTCAACAAGAGCATTGGTCACATCCAGATTTGCCACTGCCGGATATTCAATTGGCGCATATTCTCTGCTTGTTCCTTCCATACGTACTGCTGCTGTCGCAATTACAATGTCTCCACTTTTTATTTCCGTCTGCATTCCACCACAGGTTCCGATTCTGACAAAAGTATCCGCTCCGCAGCGATACAGCTCTTCCATTGCAATGGACGCTGATGGGCCACCAATACCGGTTGACGTTACACTGACCTTCACTCCATCCAGTGTTCCTGTATAAGTGATATATTCCCTGTTGTCTGCGATCAGCACAGGATTATCAAAATACTGTGCAATCTTTACACATCTTTTCGGATCTCCCGGAAGGATCACATAACGGCCCACTTCACCTTTTGCCACTTGAATATGATACTGTCTGTTTACATCTTCTGAGTAATTTTTCATAATCATCCCATCCTTTTCGTTTTCACGTGAAACATCGGTTGCCACTGTTTAACAATCCTCTTATTAATGCATTTAAGACAGTTCAACAGGATTTCATGTTCTGATGAGCTGAATCAATATACATTATTTACAAGAATTACTATAGTATCTTCCTTTTATTATGATTATAAATCATATACCTGTATGAGAAAAGTTCTTTTTTAGACCTGAATCCAATTTCCTGAAATTAAATACAGGATAATTACCCCTATACCGGTAACTGCAAAGACTGCATTTCTGATAATAGATAATTTCATATTTCCTTCATCTGTACACCAGTTATTCTGCGGAAACATACATATCACAATTCTGACAACTGCGGATATCCATATGATAGCTTTAATTATTACCGGTATTTCAAATTCCGGGAATGTAAATTTCCAGATATACATCAGAATAATATAAAATACTGTCATTGTAATTGACGATACCTGCAATCCAATTCCCAGCTGTCTCTTTATTTTATCATTAATTCTTGGCACCAGATGAAAAGCATCTCCTCCGCAAAGTGTCAATGTTAATATTCCATAAAGAATAAATAACATATTTCCCTGTGAGAATATAAAAAATAAAATTGCACTTATTAGCCAATCGTAAAAAACATCAAAATACTGAGAAACTCTAAAAATATAAAACGAAAATAAAGCCCCCACAAACAGGGAGCTTTATTTTTGTTTCATATTTTTTTAGGCGTAAAATACTTAATTCGCCTTTGATGGATCAATTTCTGTAATGGTCGGTACTGTCCAGATCTCCAGGGCCTCCATATCAGGCGTATAGATACGCATATACAGATGGAAACCTCCGTCACCTACAGGAAGCCAATTTGTGGTATCCTCCGGTGCATCCTTAGACAGAATAACATCAACGGAATCATCATCTTTCACTTTCAGACCGGAACGGTCATTTATGCAGTAACAATCAATAGGATTATCAATCAGGAAATCATCAAGCTGTTGCGAAATGACATTTTTATTGCGGTAAATCAACACGATAAGCGGTAAAACAACATTCCTTTATAATATTTCTTTATATAGTGGGATTACTTTTCAAAGCAACTGCAGCCAACCTGACCAGATGATTTTCTTCACTTATAGATTTCATTTGGTCTGCATTAAATAAAATGCATCCACAGTGTCCCGGAAATGTAGGAAAACATATAATTTTCAGATTGGTATCTATTTCCGGACTATAGTCCATGATTTCCAGTGTTTCACCGTACAAGGTG
>OAUA01000515.1_pt1 | contig 10323 bp, 7 predicted proteins | sample 1495081 | NCBI WGS metagenome assembly OAUA01 (sample SAMEA2579993, study PRJEB22360) | human gut metagenome | biome: human gut; feature: human-associated habitat; material: faeces | place: Denmark | collected 2008/2010
ATTAATCCCCTCCGGGGCAGCGCCTACCGCTGCCTCCACCGGTGCTTCCAGCGCAGCTGGCACTGCCGCAGGCGGCACCCTGAACATCATGCTGGAGACTGAGGTCCAGTCTCTGGACCCGCAGATCGCCACCGACGGCACCTCCTTTGAGGTCATCGCCGACTACACCGACGGTCTGATGCAGATGGACGCCGACGGCGCAGCTGTTCCGGCTCTCGCCGAGACCTACGACATCAGCGAGGACGGCAAGACTTATACCTTCCACCTGCGCGATGCAAAGTGGTCCAACGGTGACGCCGTCACCGCAGCCGACTTCGTGTTCGGCTGGCAGCGTGCTGTTGATCCCGCCAACGCTTCCGAGTATTCCTACATGCTGTCTGACATCGGCCAGGTGGTCAACGCCGCAGAGATCATTGCCGGTGAGAAGCCCGTCACGGCTCTGGGCGTGACCGCAGTGGATGACAAGACCCTTGAAGTTCAGCTGAACGTCCCTGTCAGCTACTTCCTGAGCCTGATGTACTTCCCCACCTTCTACCCTGTCAACGAGGCATTCTTCAACACCTGCAAGGATACCTTCGGCACCAGCCCCGACACCGTCCTGTCCAACGGTGCATTCATCATGACCGACTACCAGCCCGCTGCTACCGCATTCGAGCTGACCAAGAACCCCGACTACTACGACGCTGCAAACATCGCTCTGGATGGTCTGGCCTATCAGGTCATCAAGGACAGCCAGCAGGCTCTGATGAGCTTCCAGACCGGCGCACTGGATCTGACCCTGCTGAACGGCGAGCAGGTGGATCAGGTAAAGGACGACCCCCAGTTTACCAGCGTGGGCGCCGGCTACCTGTGGTACATCAGCCCCAACATCGATGCGGTGCCTGAACTGGCAAACGAGAACCTGCGCAAGGCGATGACCTTTGCTCTGGACCGCGACGCCATCACCGGCGACGTCCTGAAGGACGGCTCTGCCCCCTGCTACACAGCCGTTCCCCCGCAGTTCGCCACCGGCCCGGACGGCAGCGATTTCAGCGCCGACCAGACCAAGTTCGCTGATTCCTGCGCATTCGATGCAGCCAAGGCAGCCGAGTATTACGAGACCGCCAAGAGCGAACTGGGCAAGGACAGCTTCTCCTTCGACATGATCGTTGATGCCGACGATGCACCTCAGAAGGTGGCACAGGTCGTCAAGGAGCAGCTCGAGACCACTCTCCCCGGCCTGACCGTGAACCTGACCGTCGAGCCCAAGAAGCAGCGCGTGCAGGATATGCAGGACGGCAACTTCCAGCTGGGCCTGACCCGCTGGGGTCCCGACTACGCCGACCCCATGACCTATCTGGGCATGTGGGTCACCGGTAACTCCAACAACTACGGTCTGTGGAGCGACGCCGAGTTTGACTCCATCATCGAGGAGTGCACCACCGGCGACCTCTGCACCGACCCCGAGGGCCGCTGGGCAGCTCTGTACGATGCAGAAGCCATCGTTCTGGAGCAGGCAGTCATCTTCCCGCTGTACGGCCAGTGCAATGCCGAGATGATCTCCAGCGCCGTTACCGGCGTGGATTTCCACCCGGTGGCTCTGAACCGTGTGTACAAGCGGGCCGCAAAGAACGCTTAAAGAAAAAACGCTGAACAAAGGCCGCACAGTGGCCCGCAAAAGCCACTGTGCGCCTTTTTGGCATTGTGCCTGTCCGCGGCCCGCGCACGATTGACCGCGGACAGGAAAACCAAAGGGGGTTCACCTGACGTGAAAAAATATACGCTCAAGCGTATCCTCACCTCGCTGTTTACGCTGCTGGCCATCCTGCTGGTGCTGTTCATCCTGATGCAGCTGATGCCCGGCTCGCCCTTCAACGACGAAAAGCTGACAGCCGATATGAGAGCTGCGCTCTATGCAAAATACGGCCTTGACCAGCCGATCTACATCCAGTTCTTCCGCTACGTGGGCAATATGCTCCGGGGCGATCTGGGTGTGAGCTACAACATCTCCAAAAATACGCCCATCTCCCAGCTCATCCAGTCCCGCCTGCCCATCTCGATTCAAATCGGCGGCATGGCCGTCACGCTGGGCGCTCTGGTGGGCCTTGTGCTGGGCATCATCGCTGCCCTCAAGCGGGATACCATCTTCGACACCATTGCCACCATCATCTCGGTCATCGGCGTGTCGGTGCCGTCCTACGTTTTCGCACTGGCCCTGAGCTACACCTTCGGCTTCAGGCTCCGCTGGTTCCCGATGCTGTTCTCCGCCAAGGATGTCTTAGGTTCGAGTGTCCTGCCCAGCGTGTCGCTGTCCATGTTCACCATGGCATCCATCGCCCGCTTCACCCGAAGCGAGATGATAGAAGTCCTCGACTCCGACTATATGCTGCTGGCCGAGAGCAAGGGCATTTCCGGCCCGGCGCTGATCTTCCGCCACGCCCTGCGCAATGCGCTCATTCCGATTATTACGGTTTTGGCTCCCCTCATCGTTGATTTGATGACCGGCTCGCTGGTGGTCGAGAAAATTTTCGCCATCCCCGGCGTGGGCAGCCTGCTGGTGACGGCCATCCAGTCCAACGACTACAACGTGGTCATCGGCCTGAGCTTCATCTACAGCGCCATGTACATTGGCATCATGCTGGTCGTTGACCTGCTGTACGGCATCATCGACCCGCGCATCCGTCTGGCAAAGGGGGACGACTGATATGGCAGAAAAAGCGATTCGACTGGGCGGCGAAAGCACCGCCGCAGCCATCACGCAGGCCGTGCAGGAACTGTACCCTGAGCACAAGTTCACCGAGGCAGAGTTTGCCCGGAAGGACAACGCGGCTGAGATCGCGGTGGATACCAACTTCGCGGCCCAGAGCTTCTGGAAAGACGTCCGCATCCGCTTCTTCCGCAAGAAGAGCGCCGTGCTGGGCCTCGTGATGATCATGATCATCCTGCTGCTGGCCATCTTTGGCCCGGGAATGAATGCTTATACTTATTCCGGCCAGGATCTGAGCCAGAAGAATTTTGCGCCTCGCGTCCCCGGCATCGAGCAGTTCGGCATTCTGGACGGCAGCGAAAAGATGAGCACGACCACCGGTACCAAGATCGTCAACAACTATGTCGAAAAAGGCAAGGATGACGTCTACTACTGGTTCGGCAGCGACCTTTATGGCCGCGACATCTGGACCCGTACCTGGGAAGGCGCCCGCGTCTCCCTTATCATCGCCGTGGCGGCTGCCGTCATTGATATGCTCATCGGCATGAGCTACGGCCTCATCTCGGGCTACTTCGGCGGCAAGGTGGATATGCTGATGCAGCGCTTTCTTGAAGTTGCCAACGGCATCCCCCGTCTGGTCATCGTTACGCTGCTGCTTCTGGTGCTGCAGCCCGGCATGATCACCATCATCTTCGCTCTGATGCTGACCGAGTGGGTGGGCATGAGCCGTATCGCCCGCGCCGAGATGCTCAAGCTGAAGGACCAGGAATTCGTTCTGGCTTCCCGCACTCTGGGTGCCGGCAGCTTCTTTATCATCTTTAAGGAAGTGCTGCCCAACATCATCGGACCCATCATCACTCAGGTCATGTTCAGCATCCCCACCGCGATCTTTACCGAGGCATTCCTTTCCTTCGTGGGTCTGGGCATCCCGGTGCCGCAGTGCTCGCTGGGCTCCCTGATCAGTGAGCTGTACAACAGCTTCACCACCCATCCCTATCAGATCATCCCGCCCATCGTGGTCATGAGCCTGCTGATGCTCAGCTTCAACCTGCTGGCCGACGGCCTGCGCGAGGCACTTGACCCCAAGATGAAGAGTATGTAAGGAGGCGCACAACATGCCTGATACGAAAAGAGAACAGGTCTTGTCGGTGCGAGACCTTGATATTACCTTTAAGACGACGGCCGGCCCCGTCCACGCCATCCGCGGCGTGAACATCGACCTGTACAAGGGCGAGACGGTAGCACTGGTGGGTGAGTCTGGTTCCGGTAAGTCCGTCACCATGAAGGCGGCCATGGGCATTCTGGCCCAGAACGCCAAGGTGAACAGCGGCAGCATCCAGTTCAGCTACCATCACGCCGACGGCAGCCCTGAAACCGTCGATCTGCTGCAAAAAGATAAAAAGTGGATCCGCCGCCACATCAACGGCAAGCGCATCGCCATGGTCTTTCAGGACCCCATGACCAGCCTTGACCCCACCATGACCATCGGCAAGCAGATCATGGAGGGGATGCTCTGGCACTTCAAGATGCCCAAGGCTGAGGCATATCAGAAGGCCCTCAGGCTGCTGGAAGAAGTCGGTATCACGGACGCCGAAAAGCGGATGAAGAGCTACCCGCACCAGCTGTCCGGCGGTATGCGTCAGCGCGTGGTCATCGCCATCGCGCTGTCCTGCGACCCGGACCTGCTCATCTGCGATGAGCCCACCACCGCACTGGATGTCACCATTCAGGCAAAGATCCTCGAGCTCATCCGCAGCATCCAGAAGGAGCGCGGCATTTCGGTCATCTACATCACCCATGACCTCGGCGTCGTGGCAAAGGTGGCGGACTATGTCGATGTCATGTACGCGGGCAAGATCGTGGAGACTGGCACCATCGACGAGATCTTCTACGACCCGCGCCACCCCTACACCTGGGGCCTGCTGTCGGCCATGCCCGACCTCGATACCGCCGACGAGCGTTTGTATACCATCCCCGGTTCGCCGCCGAACCTGCTGCATGAGAAGGCCGGCGACGCCTTCGCGCCCCGCAACAAGTACGCGCTGGAGATCGACGACGAGATCGACCCGCCCATGTTCAAGATCAGCGACACCCACTTTGCAGCCACCTGGCTGCTGGACCCCCGCGCTCCCAAGGTGGAGATGCCGCCTGAGCTGAAAGACCGTGTGGCCCGTATGAGCGCAGAAGCAAAAAAGATAGAGGAGGCGGAGTAAATGGCAGCACAGAGCGCTACCCCTCTTCTGAAGGTCGAGGGACTGAAGCAGTATTTCAAGGTGAACAAGAACTTCACCGTCAAGGCCGTGGACGATGTCAGCTTTGAGATCTATCCCGGCGAGACATACGGTCTGGTGGGCGAGTCCGGCTCGGGCAAATCCACCATTGGCCGCAGCATCATCCGGCTGTATGACCCCACCGCAGGCAAAATCACCTTCGACGGGCAGGACATCAGCGGACGTCTGACTCACGCCCAGAACAACACCCTGCGCACCCAGATGCAGATGATATTCCAGGACCCGATGGCGTCCCTGAACCCCCGCAAGAAGGTAGAAGACATCATCGGAGAGGGTCTGGACATCCACCATATGTACAAGACCCAGGACGAGCGCCGCGAAAAGGTGGAGAAAATTCTGGAGAAGGTCGGCCTTGCGCCCGAGCACGCTGAGCGTTATCCCCACCAGTTCTCCGGCGGTCAGCGCCAGCGCGTCGGCATCGCCCGCGCCCTCATCATGAACCCGAAGCTCATCATCGCCGACGAGTGCATCTCGGCACTGGACGTGTCGATCCAGGCACAGGTCGTCAACCTGATGAAGGACATCCAGCAGGAGACCGGCACGGCCTACCTGTTCATCGCACACGACCTGTCCATGGTCAAGTACATCTCCGACCGTATCGGCGTGCTCCATCTGGGCCACCTGCTGGAAACGGGTACCACGGAAGAAATTTTTGCAGATCCCATTCATCCCTACACCCGGAGTCTGCTGTCGGCTATCCCGCTGCCGAACCCGGTGGTGGAAAAGCGCCGCGTGGCCGAGACTTACGACTATGCCACTTCCGGCATCGACTACAGCAAAGGCACCAGCCACCTCGTCAGCGGCAGCCACTACGTCAAGTGTACCGATGAAGAGTTTGCAAAGTGGTGTAAATAAAATGGAAACACAAGTCTCTTGACAACCGGCGTTCTAGCGTCTATAATGAAGACAAAGAAAGGCGCTGCCCGCACAGTGGTCAGCTCCCTCCTCTATCACGGAAATTTAAGAATAAATGACCGCTTGAGTTTGGTAGACTGTAGGGCGGTCATTTTTCTTGTCATTTTTTAGAATAGTGCTTTGCCCGAGGCTTGTCACGAAAGACATCCCTCGAGATCATCCATGTCACATTGATGACACCGATGATGACTGTGGCCAAAAGGTTCAGTGCAGAAAAAACAGTATTCAAAATATCCATGATGGATTTCCTCCTTCAAGTCTTTCATGTATCAATGATTAAGACCATCCGGAGGATGACAAAAATTGGACTTCCTCCGGACGGCACACGGAATGTGATGCCGAGGAGGGAGCATGACCGCTGCACTTGCAGGACAGCGCCTTTCTAATCACAGAATAACACAAACAGCAATGGATTTCAATGGCACGGCCCACCTTATATAGCGGGGCTCAAAATGTTTTCGGGCAGGGCGTTGTATTCCACACGGAAATTTGGTATCATATACAATACGACTTTTGTTATGTGATGCGGCGCGATTTGCGCCCGGAGAGATATTGGGAGGAACGATATGATGATCCCCGGCATCCTGTTTCTTTTGGGATTGCTCTGCCTTATCAAGGGCGGTGACTGGTTTGTGGACGGCGCATCGGCGCTGGCCCGCCAATTCCATCTGCCGGAGCTGCTCATCGGCGCAACGGTGGTGTCCGTCGGCACTACCCTGCCCGAGGTGATGGTGTCCACCATCTCGGCAGTGTCCGGCCACGGCGAGATCGCCTACGGCAACGCCATCGGCTCTGTCATCTGCAACACGGCCCTCATCGCGGCCATTACGGTGGCCGTGCGGCCCGGCAAGGTGGACCCGAAGCCCCTGCGTGTTCCGGTGGCTTTCTTCTTTGCGGCTGCGGCCATCTACTGCGTGGCAGCTTACGGCATGGGCCGCTTTACCCGTCCGATGGGCCTGCTGATGCTGGGGATGTTCGTGGCCTATATGGCGGCGAATGTCTGGCAGATGAAAAATGCCCCGGCAGAGCCGGAGCATGAGGAAGAGCCGATGGGCATCGGAAAAATCGTCCTGCTGCTGGTGGTGGGCGCAGCCCTCATCGCGCTGGGCGCGAACCTGCTGGTGGACAACGGCACCCTCATCGCGCAGGCGATGGGCGTGCCGGAATCGGTCATCGCGCTGACCTTCGTGGCGCTGGGTACCTCACTGCCTGAGCTGGTCACGGCCATTACTTCGCTGATGAAGGGCCACAGCGACCTCTCGCTGGGCAATGTCGTGGGTGCGAATGTCTTCAACCTCGTGCTGGTCAGCGGCATGTCGGTGACACTGGCACCCTTTGAAATCCCTCAGAGTGCGACCCTGTTCGGTATCAACTCGAGTCTGGTGCTCGAGCTGCCCGTGATGCTGCTGGTGATGGCGCTGCTGACCATCCCGGCGCTGGTGCGTGGAAAGCTCTCCCGTGTGCAGGGCGTGGCGCTGCTCTGCATCTATGCCGCATTCTGCGCAGTGCAGTTTACAATGTGAAACCGCGCAAATCGACAAAAAGCAAGCTTTTTCTCGGTTGACAGGCGTTGGCAGGATCCTTTATTATAAGGGTATAAAATGGTTTGCCCAATAGGGTGGACAGAGAAAATGACCGCCGCGGAGCAGGAGACCGCAGCGGTCATTTTTTGCTTGTCTTGAAAAATGCTGTCAGGAAACGGACACTGTCACGACGAGCGCCTGATTGCCGATGACGCCGACGTTTTCGTTGCCAGAAAGAGAGTAGAACTCCAGAAGCGTCCGATGGTCGATGAGATTTTCGGCAACGGGGCCAAATGCTGCATTTTCTTTCAGGACACCGTTCTCCAGCATGTTGGCAGAGAGGAAGGAATAACTGACCCAATAAGTTTTGCTGGGCGAGGGAAAAATTATGCGCAGAACATCGTCGGCGCAGTTCGCACGGCCATCTTTGGGATTTTCGGTCAAGGACTCGACCGCTTTGCCGATGTTGCCGCCGGAGCTCTGCGCAAGATACAGAAATACAGCCTCAGCGGCAGAGTCACTGCCCTGTATAAAATAGTTGGAGCGCTTGAAGCGGTCGAAATACTCCTGATTCAGGGCGGCGAGCAGCTCCTTCTTTCCCTGGGAGGTGTTTTCTGAGGGAACATTGTCCGGCAGGATGAGTTGCCCGGCCCCAGCCTGACAGCTGCAGAGCAGGAGCAGGATGCTGAGAACAGCTCCACAAATAAAACTGCATCGTCTGACACACTGCATCATGGCGGGACCTCCTGTCGGTATGGCACGATTTCACTGAGGTGGAGTAGAAACGATGAATTTCGACTTGCAGTAACACTTTTCATCTCTTATGACATAATGATATGATTCCGACGACAGAATGTCAATGTTTTTGAGAAAACTCGCGAAAATCCGGAAAGATAGCCAATGAAGGCCGTTGAAATTTGACGTATCAGACAATTTTCGAGAAAATGAACAGCAGCCCCGCCTGAAAAGCGGGGCTGCTGCAATTACTGGGGGATATTGAGCTTTTTACTCGAGTCTCAGGCTGTCCAGCACTTCATTCACTACATCCAGCGCCACCTGTCCGGGCGCGCTGGCCTGCCCGGGGTTGGCGAAGGTCATGGCAGAGCCGAACGTCTCTCCGCACAGGCGGCTCACTGCACCCGGCGCACCCATGCTCATGGTGATGACGGGCGTTTCGGGGTGCTGCTCTGCCATCTCTGTGGTGGCAGCCAGCAATTCGAGGACGTCAGACGGCGAGTTCGGCATCACAGCCAGTTTGGGCAGGTCGGCTCCGGCCTGCTGCATGGCGGTCAGGCGTGTGACCATCTCCGTCCGGGACGGCGTTTTGTGGAAATCATGGCTGGAACAAACCACTGCAACACCGGCCTTGTGCGCCTGCCCGATGAGGGCCGGAAGTCCTTCTCGATTCGGGAAGAACTCGATGTCAAGCAGATCGGCACAGCCGCTGACACAGACCGTGCCGCAGAAATCAGCGTATTGCTGCGGCGTCAGGGAGGCGTCTCCGCCCTCTGCTTTGGTGCGAAAGGTCACGAGCAGGAGCTTTTCGCCCAGCGCTGCTCGCAGACCGGACAGCACCCGCTTCCGTGCGGCAGCATTCAGAACATCAGAAAACCAGTCGGCCCGCCACTCGATGCAGTCGGCCTTCAGCGCGGACAGCCGCCTGGCCTCACGGAGAATATCGTCCTCTGTGCGGGCGACGATGGGCAGGATGACTTTCGGACGGCCTGCGCCGATGCAGCAGCCGCGGATGGTGATGCTGGACATGATAACTACCTCACTGCAAAAAAGATACTTTCATCATACGGCCTGCCCCGCCGCTTGTCAAGCCTGCCGGAGCAAAAAGCGAAAGCAAGCCGCTTTTTGTGGAAATTTGCACTTGCGGGATGGCCGAAAATCGTTTACAATAAGCGCAGCAAAGGCAGCGTGGCCCGCATGGGGCTGCGCTGCCTTTTTCGTTTTGGGAGGGAAAGAAAATGAAGGAAATGAAAACGACTGCGCAGGTGCTGGTGGACTGTCTGGAGGCTGAGGGCGTTGATGTGATGTTTGGCATTCCGGGCGAAGAGACGCTGGATCTGATGTTTGCGATTCGGGACAGCAAGATACGCTTCATCCCGGTGCGCCACGAGCAGGGTGCGGCCTTTATGGCGGATGCCTATGGCCGTCTGACCGGCCGGGCCGGCGTCTGCCTGTCCACCCTTGGCCCCGGTGCCACCAACCTTGTCACCGGTGTGGCGGATGCTTATCTGGACGGTGCGCCGCTGGTGGCCATCACCGGACAGGTCGGCACCGACCGGATGCAGCTCACCAGCCACCAGTACCTTGACCTGACCGCGATGTTTGAGCCTATCACCAAGCGCTCGAAGCAGATCATCCGCCCCGACACGGTGGGCGAAATCGTGCGGCTGGCCTTCAAGCACGCCGAAAAGGGCAAGCCGGGCGCGACCCATATCGACCTGCCCCAGAATATTGCAAAAATGCCCGCCGACGCCGTGCCGCTCAAGCGCCAGCAGATGCATGAGGTCTATGCCGACCCGGCCCACATTGCAGCGGCAGGAAAAATCATCAGTGAGGCGAAAAATCCGGTCATCCTTGCAGGTGCGGGTGCGGTGCGCGGCCATGCCGCCGCTGCTGTCACCGAGCTGGCTGACCGCCTGCACATCCCGGTGGTCAACACGATGATGGCCAAGGGCATCATCCCGATGGATGACAAGTACAGCCTCTGGACCATCGGCATCCCGCAGAAAGACTATGTCAACCAGCTCTTCGACCGGGCGGATGTGGTCATCGCGATCGGTTATGACATCGTGGAGTGCGCACCGGCCAAGTGGGACGCACGGGAGAATATGACCATCGTCCACATCGACAGCGCCCCCGCCGATGTCAACAAACGGTATCAGCCCGCTGTGGA
>OAUA01000516.1_pt1 | contig 10278 bp, 10 predicted proteins | sample 1495081 | NCBI WGS metagenome assembly OAUA01 (sample SAMEA2579993, study PRJEB22360) | human gut metagenome | biome: human gut; feature: human-associated habitat; material: faeces | place: Denmark | collected 2008/2010
CTCACGTACGGTTCTTAGGGGGGAAGGCGGTAGTAATACCGCTGACCTACCCGACCAGATTTTGGAGAATAAACAGAAATTTATTTCCCAGATTATGACAAGCAAATCCCCTGTTCGTGCCTGTGAAGATGTTGATGACACAGCATTGTCGTATGCAGAAATTAAGGCACTGGCAACGGGAAATCCTTATATCAAGGAAAAAATGGACTTGGATATACAGGTAAGCAAATTGAAATTATTAAAAGCAAACCATACCAGTCAGAAATATAAACTGGAAACGGATATTGCAAAGAATTATCCAATGCAGATTGCAGCACAGAAAGAACGCCTTGCGGGGCTTCGTTCCGATGCAGAAGCCGTCCGTCCTATTTTTGAGAACGAAGAGTTTTCCATGATTGTTTTCAATAAAACCTTTACGGATAAAAAAGAAGCAGGAACCGCACTTTTGGCAGCATGTGAAGGATTAAAAGCCATTCATACAGAGGGAAAAATAGGAACGTTTCATGACTTTTCTTTATACGCAAAATTTGATGCTTTTAATCAACGGTACATCATGACCATTAAGAGAAAGTGCAGTTATCTGATTGAGATGGGAAAGGATATTCTTGGAAATTTACAGCGTATCAGTAATGCGCTAGGTGGAATTGAAAAGAAAATGGAAGAAGCAGAGCAAAAATTGGAAACACTGCAGAAGCAGTTGGAAACAGCACAGGAGGAAGCTGAGAAGCCTTTTCCCAAAGAAAAGGAATTGCAGGAGAAGATGGAAAGGCTTGCAGAACTGAACTCCCTTTTGAATATGGATGAAAAGGAAATGCCGCAAGATCAGGAGAAAGAAGTAGATCAGGTGGCAGATTTGCCGAGAAGGTCAGTCAATTATGCAGGCAGAGTGTCAGAAGGTCGAAAAGGAAAAGTAGAAAAATCTTCAGTGCTTGGCAGATTAAAAACCACACAAAGAAATATGGAAAAAGGCTGGAAAAACAGAAATATGCAGAAGAAAAAGCAGGAACAGCAGTTATAAAGAGGAAGTCCCGTTAGGAAACTGACGGGACATTTTTACGATGGAGGATTTGTCTATGGCAGGAAATAGAGAGCAGCAAATGTATGAAATTACGAAGCAGTTGGAAGAAGGTGTAAAAGCGTTATTTACCTCAGAACGGTATACAGAATATTTAAAAACTATGTCAAAATTTTATAATTACAGCTTTAATAATACGGTTTTGATTGCATTGCAAAGACCAGAAGCAACTTTGGTAGCGGGATATTCTGCATGGCAGAAAAATTTTCATCGTCAGGTGAAAAAGGGAGAGAAGGGAATTCAGATTATTGCTCCTTCACAGAGGAAAGAAAAGGAACTGGTAGAAAAATTTGATCCGGAAACAAATGAGCCGATTTTGGGACCGGATGGGCAGCCAGAAACAGAAGTGGTGGAGCATGTCGTTTCTGATTTTCGGGTAGTCCGTGTATTTGATATATCACAAACGTATGGAGAGCCTTTACCGGAACTTGCAATATCGGATTTAGCGGGGCAGGTACAAAATTTTCCCTTGTTTTTACAGGCAGTCAGAGAATTATCCCCTGTTCCTATCCGCTTTGGTGAAACAGAAGGAGAAGCAAAGGGGTATTACAGCAATAAAAAGAAAGAGATTGTTGTGAAAGAAGATATGAGTGAAAGCCAGACGATAAAAACACTTATTCACGAAATTGCCCATGCAAAGCTGCATGACAGGGAAGTATTGGAACAGACGGGAGAGGAAAAAGATCAGAGAACAAAGGAGATAGAGGCGGAAAGCATTGCCTATACAGTGTGTCAATATTTCGGACTGGATACTTCTGACTATTCTTTTCCTTATATTGCGGGTTGGAGTGACAATCTGAAGATGTGGGAATTGAGGACATTCATGGACGCAATACGAAGAACAGCAGGAGAGTTTATCAAGGAACTGGAAGAAAAAATGAAAGAATTAGAAACAGACAGAGGTGAAAGAGATGGTATTCAGAACGAAAAAGAAATAAAAATTGGTATGGATACCAAAGCAGTGGAATTAGAACAGCATGAAGGCTTATGGCATACGGTAGAAGAAGTGGAAATTGAGAAGGAACATTTCTATCTCATGGAGCATAACGAATACGGAGCTTCGGTAGCGCCGGTTCTGGTAAATGGAGATGGTAAAGTGGTAGCACAGGATTTGGAAAATGGTCTGGATCAGGAGGCTGTGAAAGCAATCAGAGAGTATCTGGAAGAAAAAGAAACTGCCAAAAAGCAGGAGAAGGTGGAAACTTCAAATGCAAGTTTATTCGACGAAGCAGAAAGAGAAGCAGCTTACCAGATAGAAACAACGGGACAGTTTTTCTTTATTCAGGAAACAGAGGAAGGGTATGATTATACCTTTTACAATCAAGAGTTTCAAGAATTAGATGGAGGGGTATACGATACCTTTGATGTTACACTTCAAGAAGCGGCAAAAACACTGCTATTAGAGGAAGGGGCAGATTTGACTGCATGTAGAAAGATCGATAGTGAAATGCTTCAGGAACAGGTTGAACGGGCAGAATATTTTCCGCAGAAGTCGTATGAGGCATTAAAACCCCTGATGGAGAGTGAAGAAAATAACGTGGCTTTTCGATCTGGATATGGGTATGTGATGTTACAGAAAATTTCAGAAGGCTATGAATGTATCATTTATGACCAAGCGTTTCGTGAGATTGGTGGACAGTTTTATGAGAATATAACTGCTTCCAAAGAAGAGGTTTTTTCCCAGATATTTCAAGAGGAAGGAATAGGTGAATTGCCTTGTGAGCCATTTTCCTATGAAGAACTTAAAAAATCTGTAATAGAAGGGGAGAAAAAGAGATTCTATGAAGGGGAACTGACACCAACTTCACAGATTGGCATTCGGGAAGAAAAACTGTTGCATGGTGAAAGCCGACAGAACATTGAAGAAGCGATACTTTGTTACGCACAGGCAGAACTGGAAGAGGCTGGATATGAAGAAATCACTTTATTGGCAGCAAGGGTATATGGAAGCCGTACAAGAGAAACTTTGTATAGGGAAGACTCCGATCTTGATGTGGCGCTTTCTTATACCGGGGACATCAGGGAAGATGCCTTTTTTAATCTGCTTCAGGAAAATGGAATGAGGATTGCCGGATTGAAAATTGACATAAATCCTATTTCGTTGGAAAAAACCGGGACACTGCAGGAATACATAAAGCGTGCAGAACAGTATCTTGACGAAAGAGAAGCAGAAAAGCAGGGACAGATACCACAGGAAACGCTACAAGAACCCCGAATTTCTTTCTATGCTGCAGAATGTATGGAATTTCCTTCTATGGGGGAATATTATGAAAATCTGACATTGGAAGAAGCCGTAGAAAAATACAAAACGATTCCGGCAGACCGCATTCATGGAATAAAAGGAATTGGATTTTGCCTGAAAGACGGAAGCATTTATGATGGAGAATACGAATTGATGTCTGGAGGGAAAATCTCCAAAGACTTGATTGACTTAGTCCCCCATTATAAAGAAAGCCCGTTGGTACAAAAAGCAATGCAAGATTTAGAAAGAATCTTGGCAGAAAAACAACGGGAAAACACAGCGGAGCAGACAAAAGCAGAGGGAACAATGGGAAGAAAAGTTTCTGTGCTAAAAGCCTTAAAGGAGCGTAAAGAACTGTTAAAGAAACAGGAGAAAAAAGAAGAAACGTCCTATACTCGTAAGAAAGAAGCAGAATTGTAATGGAAAAATGGAAATACAGGAGAAACGGTTATGGCAGGTAATCAATTTGCAGTGTATCAGCTTAGAGAAATCCCCGAAAACCGAAAAAAGCGTTTTCGTTCTTATGCAGAGTTACAAAAAGAACATATCCAGATACGCTATACAGATTATAAACAAGTATATAGAAGCTGGATGCGGTACGATGAAACACCGGATAATATCCGAAACCGTTTGACAAAGCAGTTACCGAAAAATTTTTCCGGACATTCCCTAAGCATTGGGGACATGCTGATTTTAGATAAGAATGGGGAAGCGGCAGCCTACTATTTAGAAAAAGAGGGCTTTACTGTTTTAGATGATTTTATTCGGAATGGTTTTTCCAATACGTTGATTTCTCTTGCCACTACTAATTTTCAGCTTGAAGGGAAAGAAGGAAGATGGCTTGCCTTCGATAATCTGGTGGTGGAAGGAAAAGAATTTTTCCTGATGGAGCATACGACATACGGGAAAAATGCTGCTTGGGTAGTGGTAGATGGAACTGGAAAGTTAATCGTGGATCAGGTTACGGCAGGATTTGACGAAACCGTCAAAGAACAGATTCTTTCCTATCTGCACCCACAAGAAACACAGGAAAAAAGAGGGACACCTGTGTTGGAAAACTGGCAGAAATCCTATGAAAATGGAGAATATTTAAGAAGTGCAGAGATTACAGAAGAACAAAATTATAATATGATTGATGGAAGAATGAATAATCTGCCAACAAAGCCCCGTAAGATCGGAACACGAACTTCTGTGTTAGACCGTCTGCATTTAAAACAGGCAGCTTTAAATGCGAAGAACTTGCCACAATCGGTTATGGAGAATGAGAGAGAGCGGAAAAGGAAATAAAAAGAAGGGGAAACTTGAATTTGTGTATTCAGGCTTCCCTTGTTCTTTTTATAGTTCTTTTAATATGGAGGCATATTTTGGGCGCTTTGCTTCTGGAATTTTCAGAGCTGCCATAGCCTCTTCGGTAGTCAAGTTTAGTGTTTCCATTAGATTGCGGATACTGTCTAAAGTATTTCGCTCAGTAGTGCTTTCAACAATTCCCTGACTTAAATTACACATCAGCGACACCTCTCTTTCTAAATTCTGCGTCATTTCAATATCAAAATCATCATGGAGAATTCTTTCCTTTTCCTTCGGTGTTGTTTCTGAAGAAAGCAGAACATTTAATAATTTTAAAACTCCGTGATAATTCTCACTGTCCGGTTTGCCGAGACAAATTATAACAGCAGACATCAAATCATAATTTTCCACTTTTTCGGTAACATGCCCCACAAGCGATTTTTCTGCAATGTAATATTGGGTAATAGTATTTTCTCTGGATTTTGGCGGGTTCATACAAATCCAGATGGAGTAGACTTTGCGAATTTTATCGTACTGTGCAGATGAAAATACAGTACCATATTGGGCAGAAATCATACGACTGCAATAGTATATGCTGCGTTTAAGCAACGGATAACCGGGATAAAAATTGTTTTGTGCTTCTACATTGATAATTAAACGGATGAACTCACCAGACTTTGGTGCAGTTGCTGTGAAACGAATATCGTAGGTAATCGTTCCTTCCGTAATGGTTTTATCTTCTGTGCGCTCTCCCTTGATTAAAGAGGGATTGGTCTGATCAGGCAGAACCGGAACTTCTGCGACTTGCGGTTCACCTTCAATATATTTTTCAATGATTTCTGAAATGCTGCATTCCCGATATTCTTCTAAACAATTCTTCATAATCCAAGCAAGAATGATTTTTTCAGAAAGCAGCCGTTTACAAGCAGAGTCATAATCTGAATTGCTTCCTGCAGTACGAATTGTTTGCGATAGCGTTGTTTCCAGTTCCACTAAATCACCACCTTTTCTATCTTGCCTTTAGTATAAAGCACATCACAAAAGAATACAACAAAAATAGAAAGAAATTTTGGAGCATAAGGGTTAGCGTGGTGGTATATCCTTTTCAGAATTCTTTTCAAAATCAGACTTTCCATGAAGAATCATCTCGACATTTTTACATACAGTCTGCAATTCTTTTTCGTATTGTTTTCTTTTTTGATATTCCTGACGCTGCATATTTTTTATGGAAAGCAGTTTTTCTCTTTCAGATTTTAATAATTTCATAGAAAGCAATGTTTCATTTTCTGAGTGCTGCTTTAAGAAATTCCGGGCAGTTTCATAAAGCGTAATTTCTGACAGATGTTCCTGTCGGAATTGTTTCTTATTTTTTGCGTGTAAAAATTCCCTATAAACAGATTTATTTGCAAGGTATTGTCCGGTGTAATGAATTTGTTCATTGAGCCTTTTCAATTCCTGTTGTGTGGAACGGAGGTTTTTTCGGCAGTTGGCAGTTTCCGACTGTGATGTGGTCAGTGCGGTCATCAAATCCGCTTCTGTGGAATAGCCACGTTCCTGTACATAAGCAATGGTTTTTGCCATTTGCTGTAAATTGGAAAGCTTTACTTTTCTGGCATAAACCGGATTATTCTGCGCTTTGACACGTTGCTGCAGATCTATGACAAGCCGTAGGTCTGATTTTATAAAACAGAAGGCTGTAGTTCCTTTTCTTTCCGTAACAGTAGAAGCAGAATGAGGAGTGAAAAGTTCCGAGCCTGTGTGAGATTGCATTTGGGGTTCTTTCTTCTTTTCCCAAATGGAAAGCAGATAATCTTCTGTGTAATGGGAACCTAGTGATCTTCCGGTAATGAACTTGTTTCGTTCCGGGTGTAGATAGCTGAAACGTCCTCTGCTTACTTTTAAAGTAATCTGATAGTTATTGAAAAGTGCTGCCTGAAATTGTTCGATATTGCAGGAAGAAGCAGCGGCGTATTCAATAGCGGTTCGCAGATATTCCTTTTGTGTCTGAAAAACGGTTTGGCGTGGAGCAATTCCTTTGGACAACATTTCTTTATTCAGAGCGTCCAGCTTTTTTTGCCCAGTGTGCTTTGCACGATACTCTCTGTCTGTGATTTTTTTCTCTGCCGGAGAAAGTAAATCCACCTGATGTAAATGTTCTCTATGGCAAATATCCATAAGTGAGTGTTTTAAATAAATAAGATAAGTCGGTGTTAGATGATGCTTGTATCCGGCACGGGCATCGCAGGGACGTTCCATAAATGTCTGGCGCTCTACATCATATTTTCTTAGGCTGTTGATTACAATATGTACATGAATGTTTCCGCTTTCATTATTTCCGTCTGTATGGGTACAGACAAGAGCCTGATGTCCCGGAAAATTTTTTTGAGCATACTCTAATCCGAGTCGTTGTGCCTTTTCTCCGGTTAATCCATGATCTTCGGTATCTTTCGGATCAAAGCTTAGAATATAGTGATGAGATTTGATTTCATCAAAATTTTGGTTTTTACGATATTGTGCGTTTAACTCTTTACATTCCAAATCAAAAGAGAAGGGATCACAGTTGATACCGTCAATGTAATATTCCTTTCTTGGAATGAGTTCTCCATTTTCATCAAGGACTGGCTTTTTCGTATGTTCATCATGTTGAAACAGAAGATAACGTTGTGCTTCTCCGTAGTCCATATTTTTAATTGCAATATGCTTAAGAATTGCCATATTCATTACCTCTTGAATGAGTGGGAGCAGATATATTTTGGGCAGAAAAGTTTCTGGCAAGTTTTAAGACTTCGTATTTCATTTCATAGATTTTAGAAAGACTCTGTTGGAGTGATTTTTGTACTTCCTGTGAATGAATACCGCCGCTATTGAAGTACCGGGCAATCTGATTTAGATTACTTCCTATTTTTCCAAACTCGGAAATCAATTTTTTTAATTCCGGCAGATCAGCCACCAGTTCGTATTTTAGAATTGTTCTTTTGTTCATAATTTGTCTACGGGCAAATTCTGCCAAAGGCAGATTTGCGGATTTTGCCTGAGAAGATATAATTTCGTATTCTGTATCAGTAAGACGCAGCATAATTTGATGTGTATGCCGTAATGATTTTTCTTTTTTTGGTCTTGCCATAGTATAAAATCTCCTTTTATAAAAATTCTATTTATATATAAGCCGATAGAGGGAACTGTATTGGAAAATATAAAATCACTGTGAAAATAGTTTGAAAACATGATACAATAGAAAAAATAATTGTATGGAGGTTGACTATGCCAAGAGGAAGAAAAAAACAGAATGTGCTTACTTTGGAGGAACAGCTTGTAACAGTAAACGAAAGAATTCAGGAAGTAGAGAATGAATTGAAGCAGCTTCGTTCTAAAAGAAAAGAAATTCAGGCGAAAATTGAGGAGCAGGAAAAGGAAACATTGTTCCGGGCGGTAGTTGCTTCGGGAAGAACCGTAGAAGATGTTCTTGCAATATTAAAAGCCCAAGATCAGAAAGAAGAACAGTAATTTAGAAAAAGATGTTTATTGCTATGAAAAGTGTAGCAGTAGACATCTTTTTTATTACCGTGATGGAACAATCACGCTGCGACTATCAAGATAGGAGCCAATATACATATTTGAAAAATATGATGATGTTGAGGGTATGGGGAGCGAAATCCCCATCAAGTTTGCCGAGTAGGAAAAAGTCACGAAGTGAGTTTTGAGTTACTCAGGCGAAACTTGCTCTGCAATGAAAATGAAAAATATATTGACATAATAAGACTATTGTGATAGTATTTACACAACGACAAAAGACTATTGCAATAGTATAAAGGAGGTACCGTTTTAATGAAGTTGTATGACTCAGAAATTAAAGTAATGAATGTTTTGTGGGAAAGAGGGAGTTTAAAAGCATCTGAAATTGTAAAAATAATGCAAAATCTTACAGATTGGAATAAAAATACAACATATACTGTGATTAAAAAATGTGTAGACAAAGGAGCCATAGAACGTAGAGAACCGGGGTTTTTGTGTGTCCCGATAATAGATAAAATTGATGTTCAAAAAAAGGAAACACAAGAATTGATAGGAAAGATGTTTTCGGGTTCACGGACGAAGTTTTTATCCTGTTTCTTATCTCAAGATGACGTTAGTGATTCAGAATTAGATGAAATGGAGAATCTTATTAAAAGATATAAAGAGGAAAAGTAGTGAATTTATTAAGGCTAAATATCTTAGTTAGTATTTTTATAATTTTTGTGATTTTCATAAGAAAATACGGGGGAAAAAGAATTGCATCATATTTTTATAGTGTGTTATGGGAAGCAATTATTATCAAATTACTGTTATCTTTTTTTGTGCCGATAATCAAAATGATGGTAGCAAGCTGGGTATTGAAAAATGAAAGTAATGCAAATGAGAAAATTAAATTTGGAATTTTTGAAAATCTTAATGTATGGATAATGTGCATATGGATATTTATTAGTATTTGTCTACTATGTATGTTTGTTCTAAATTATTGTAGATTTTTAAAAAGAATTTATAAAACGACCAGTGCAGATAGATTTAATGGTCTATTCCATATATCTCATAATAAGAAACATATCCACACAAAAATGTGTACGAGTATTCAATCCCCATTAACATTTGGTATTTTTAAGTCGACGATTTTGTTGCCGCAATCAGTTTTAGTTATGACAGAGGAGGAACAAAAATATTTATTGTATCATGAATTGGTACATGCGAAACATAGGGATTCTTTATGGAAGATTTTAGCAGTAATTATAGCAACGATATATTGGTTTAATCCCTTTGTGTGGATTTTGGTTAAGTTTTTTGATCAGGATTTGGAACTCAGATGCGATTATAATGTGGTTTCTAAACTGGGAGGAAAAGTGGAATATGCAGAGTTACTTTTGAAGTTTGCAAGAAATTCTAAAAATCCAGTTTATTTATTAAATGGATTTGGAGATTCTATAGTAAAAAAAAGAATTGTTTCTATAATGAATTTTGATAAAGAGAAAAAGAAATACACATGTTCATTACTTGTTTCAACGACATTTATTATTTTACTGATATTTTTTAAAATGGATTCGATTGAAAGCATCTCAGAAAGTATAGGAAAATCACAAGTAGTGGAGCTGAATGAACTTGAGGAAAGAGAACATCCGCTGTATGTATATGAAGAAAATGGAATTGAATATGTTAATGGCAAATGGTTTTTTAAAGGAAGTGAAATAGGAGGGCTTGTAGATGTAGGGTATTGTATTTATGTGGATGAAGGTGCTAAGAGTAGTGTTTGGATTTATGTTTCAAGGAATAAAAATGGACAAATTAGTTCGTTGGATGTGATTTCAGAAAAAGAGGGATGGGAAAAAGTAGAAAAATAACTTCATATCAATAGGAGGAATTTTGCGTATGAAATATCAAAAGAGGAATAGACCGTATGAAAATGTAAAAGAGAATGTACTTGTTCTTACTAATGATGGAAAATCAATAATTACGTTGAATAATACTGCATTTGCTATATGGCAAAACTGTGAGGGAAGGGAGTTAGAAGAAGTAGTGCAATGTGTATTACACATGTATAAATTAGATGTGGCAGAGTTTTATGATACGGTAAAGAATGACTGTATTGAAATTCTAGTGTTCTGTATCGTTGATATTTAACATTATTACTGCATCTTATTCAGATGCA
>OAUA01000525.1_pt1 | contig 10103 bp, 7 predicted proteins | sample 1495081 | NCBI WGS metagenome assembly OAUA01 (sample SAMEA2579993, study PRJEB22360) | human gut metagenome | biome: human gut; feature: human-associated habitat; material: faeces | place: Denmark | collected 2008/2010
CGTCACCGCAGTGGGCCCCGGCTGGGGGGCTGGCCCCGCCGCAGGCCGTCAGGGCCAGAGCTGCTGCGGATACGCCTGCTGCTGCCAGAAAGCTGCGGCGCGAAATACGACGATCGAATCTCATAATATCTTTTCCCCTCTCTAACACCGCTTTAACGCATTAAAGCGACTGTTTCTGAAAAATGCACAAGGTGTTCTGCTCCCCCTCTGGAGCTTTCTGCACACCCTTGTGCCTTGGCGGCATTATACATCGTCCACCGCCGAAAGAAAAGACTTTTTGCCAAATTAATCCCCTCGACCCAACGATTTCTGTAGTTTGACCAACTGCACGTCAAAATTCTGATTTGAATTTTGTATAGTTTTGCCCTTGATGTGTATTCATGTGAAGTACAGTTCAGGTGAGATAAGTATTACTTGTGCTTTTACCGCGTACAGCTTCGCGCTACATCTTTCTTTTATAAAGAAAACAGCCCGCTATGCTTTTTCTGCACAGCGGGCTGTCCGGACTTTATTTTACTTCATCTGCCTGAGATTTTGTCTCAAAAGCACTTTGAAACGTGCTCAGACTGCCTCGGCAGCAGGTACTTCGGCCTTGCCATTGTACACAGCCTTGTCCAGCTGGCCTTCGGTGGCAGCCACAAGGGTGGTAGCGGCGGGCGGGGCGAGCGGGGTTGGGGGGGGACGGGAAGTCTGGGTAATACTTATGCAGCGCCGACGACGTTGGTGGCAGTACGAGCCATGTCAGCAATGCTGGAAATGGGCGAAAGCAGGATGATGGCTTCCACCGGCAGACCGGCAGCAGCAAACAGAGCGGTAGCAGTGATGGTAGCCGTGCCAGGCACGCCGACGGTACCGATGGAGACGACCACAGCCAGCACAACGAGGAAGGCGTACTGCACCGGGGTGTAGTCAATGCCCAGCAGGTGGATGGTAAAGACAGCCAGCAGGGTGGGCCAGACACCGGCGCAGCCCGGCATACCGAGGTTTGCACCCAGACTTGCACCAAAGGCGGCGATGTCCTCGTTGACGCCCAGCTTCCTGGTCAGCTGGTTGACCGTGACAGGGATGGTGCCAACACTGCTCTGAGAAGTGAAGGCGACAGTGCCGGCGGGCCAGACGCCCTTGAAGAACTGGACAGGATCCAGCTTGCCGACGATCTTGATGAGCGCGCCCTCGACCACGAAGGCCTGAATCGCGCAGAGGACATAAGCCAGCACCAGAACGCTCAGCAGGGGGACGAGGTCGGCCGGAGAAGAGCGGCTGACGGCACGGGCGATGAGGGACAGGACGGCATACGGAGTGAAGGAGATGACATAGCTGACCACGCGGCCCATCACAACGTCACCGGCGTCGATAAACTTCTTGAAGGGGGCGACCTCCTCGGGCTTCTTGGCGGCGATCCTGTTGTAGCTGATGGCGGCCAGAATGCAGAAGACCACGATCGGCACCACCTCGCCGTTTGCCCAGTGGGAAGCGAGGTTCTGGGGGAAGAGGCTGATAACCGTGTCCACAAAGGTGGGGACTTCCTTGGCGGTGTAGTCGGTGGCCAGCTCATACTTCACACCGTGGCCGACATTGGTCACGACACCGGCGATCAGGGTGATGAGGCTGGCGAAGAAGGTGTTCAGGACGAGGAAGAAAACAGTCTTGAGGCCGATGTTCTTCAGGCGGACGGAATTGCCCAGATTGGTGATGCTGGAAATGATGCTGAAGATCAGCAGCGGGATGACCACAGCCGAAACGACGTGGGCGTAGATGGTACCCACAGCGGCGACATAGGTGTGGTGGCCCTTGAACACGAGGCCCACGATGAGACCGAGGCCCACAGCCAGAATGGTGCGCACGCCGAAGTCAACATGCTTTTTCCTGTGCAGGTAGTACAGCAGGGCAAAAAATACGGCAGTCAGGGCCAGTGCGGCCAGATCCAGAATTTCTACAGACATAAAACGGATCCTCCTTTATTTTTGAGTGTGATGTCGTTTTTGTCTGTCAACACATTCGCTCTCTCATGATGTTCCTCCCATTTGGCACAAACCTACTTTGTATGTATGTTTGTTCGGTTGCTGTGGAGTATACTCCATACAAACCCTGTTGTCAAGTGAATTATGAAAAAATTTTGAACCAGATGCCAAAAGAGCCGCTGTGCATACGCACAGCGGCTCTTGCTATCTTTCGATATTTTATTTTGCGTACTCGACGGCACGGCTCTCGCGGATGACATTGACCTTGATCTGGCCGGGATAATCCAGCGTGTCCTCGATCTTCTTTGCGATGGAGCGGGCCAGCAGGATGACCTGATCGTCGCCGATGACGTCGGGCTTGACCATGATGCGCACTTCGCGGCCAGCCTGCACGGCGAATGCCTGCTCGACGCCCTCGAAGCTGGAAGAGATCTCCTCCAGATTCTCCAGACGCTTCACATAGCTCTCGACATTCTCGCGGCGGGCGCCCGGACGGGCAGCGCTGATGGCGTCGCAGGCCTGAATGATGAAGGCCAGCGGAGTCTTGGGCTCCACATCGCCGTGATGGGCCTCGATGGCGTGGATGACCTGGGTATTTTCCTTGTACTTGCGGCAGATGTCTACACCGATCTGGACATGGCTGCCCTCGATCTCATGGTCAAGAGCCTTGCCGATGTCATGCAGCAGACCGGCACGGCGTGCCAGCGTGACGTTCACACCCATCTCGCCTGCCAGCAGGCCGGCCAGCCAGGCCACTTCCATGCTGTGGGTCAGAGCGTTCTGGCCAAAGCTGGTGCGGTACTTCAGGCGGCCGATGAGCTTGATGAGGTCGGGGTGCAGGCCGTGGATGCCCAGCTCCATGACAGCGCGCTCGCCCTCCCGCTTCATTTGCAGCTCGAGGTCGTGGCGGCACTTCTCCACCGTTTCCTCGATGCGGGCGGGGTGGATGCGGCCATCGCCGATAAGGCGCTCCAGCGTCATGCGGGCCACCTCGCGGCGGGTCTGGTCGAAGGAGGACAGGGTAATGGCCTCCGGGGTATCATCGATGATAAGGTCAACGCCGGTGGCCGTCTCAAGGGCGCGGATGTTGCGGCCCTCACGGCCGATGATGCGGCCCTTCATCTCGTCGCTGGGCAGCGGGACGACGCTGACGGTGGTCTCGCTGCAGTGGTCAGCAGCACAGCGGCTGATGGCCTGGCCGATGAGGTTGCGGGCGATGCCGTCGCAGTTCTCCTTCAAATCGGTCTCGTAGGCGGCCACGCGGATGGCCTTCTCGTGGGTCAGCTCCTCGTCCATCTTGTGCAGCAGCACTTCGCGGGCGTCCTCCTGGCTCAGGCCGGCCAGCGTTTCCAGACGCTCCATCTCCTTGGCGCGCAGGGCATCGACCTCGGCCAGATGGGCCTCGGCCTCCTCGTGCTTCTTTTTCAGCTCCTCCTCGCGCTTTTCCAGAGCCTCGGTCTTGCGGTCGAGGGCAGTTTCCTTCTGGTCAATGCGGTTCTCCTGACGGCTGATCTCCGCACGGCGCTGCTTGATCTCTTTATCGGCCTCCGCCTTCTGGGCATCGACCTCGGCTTTCAGGCGGAAAGCCTCATCCTTTGCTTCCAGAATGGCTTCCTTGCGCTTCTGGTCGGCGGTCTTGATCGCTTCGTTCACCAGCCGGGTCGCCTCGGCCTCGGCGCTGCCGATCTGGGCCTCTGCGGTCTTTTTACGGTTGTTGTAACCAATAAAATAGCCCGCAGCTGCGGCAGCGACAGCAACGATCAATGCCACGATCACTCCGATCACGGTCATTGTTCTTCACTCTCCTTAACAGTCAAACTTTGCTTTAACAGGCAGGAGACGCTGTGCGGCCGAACGCGGGCCAGACATCAATCAAATTTTCAACGCAAAAGAAGCCAACAAGAACAGACGCAGAGAAAAATCTTCCTGTGCGGTAGGTCTGGTGCAGCTTTTCGATTTACAAGATGTGCTTATAAAAACGGGCAGATGAAGCCCCATTGAAATATCTGGTCGCGGAATGTTCCGCCTGCAGCGTCTTAGATTCCATACTACTTCTTATATTACGAAACATTTTGCACAATGTCAAGGAGAAGTAAGGCCGAAAGCGGAAATTATTTTTTTATTTATTCGAGATACATCCGGCGCAGGCGCATCAGGCGGGCCGGAGTGAGGCCGTATTCGGCTTCCAGATAGGCGTCGGCACTGCCATAGCGCTCCCGGATGATGCCCAGCACGAAGGGAGCAGACTCCGGGTGGACGCCGAACACGCCGAGGTAGAAGTCCTTCCGGGCGGGGTCAGCGGCGATCTCCTCAGCGTGCTCGGCCCAGACGGCTTCCAGCTCCGGCCTGCGCCAGATGTTCGTCTTCTCAAAATCCTCGGCGATGGTCTTGTCCGACGCGCCCAGCGCCAGCAGGATGAGGATGGCGGCCACGCCGGTGCGGTCCTTGCCCGCCGAGCAGTGGAAGAGCACCGGCGTCTCACCGGCTTCCAGCGCACGGAACAGCTCCTTGTACGCCTTGTTGCCGAAGAGCATCCGCTCGTACATGGCGTCCGCCATCCGACGGCCCTCGTCGGGCATTCCCTTCAGCAGGTTCTCCCGGTCTTCGGGCGAAAAGTCCACCTCTTTGCCGTTCTCAAGGCAGAGGCCGCAGATGCGCACCAGCCGCGCGCCGTCCGGCACGTAGTCGGGCGTCTCGGCAGCTTCGGCCTCGCTGCGCAGATCGAGGATGAGGCGCAGGCCCAGAGAATCCAGCAGCTTCCGGTCCGCCTCGCTGGTGAGTTTCCACGTCGGGATGCCCCGGTAGATCTGGCCCCACTTGATGTGCTTGCCCTCATCGGCCTCGTAGCCGCCCAGCTCGCGGAAGTTGTGTCCGCCCTCAAAGGGCAGCTGGGTGCCGGGGGCAGGATGTACCACGGCGGGCTTTGCCGCCGCGCTGGACAGGACGGGCAGGTTATAGAAGGGCTTCGCCGACCGTCCGCGCCGGGGCGGCAGGCTGGCCGCACCGCCCAGCACCTCCATCAGGTAGCTGCGCAGCAGGTCGATATAAGCCGAAGCATGGTCGCGCCGCTGCAAAAGCGAGACGCAGAGGGGCGGCAGGTCTTCCAGCAGGACATCCCGCACCCGGTCCAGCTCTCGCCGCGCGCCCGGCTCGTACCGGGTCAGGCAGGTGCAGAGCTGCTCCTGCACGAGGTAGTACGCCTGATAAAAGCTGGGGCCTATCTCAGCGTTGGGCGCAAAGCCCGCCCGGGCGCAGGCCTCCCACAGCGGGGCGAACAGGTCCTGCCGCAGGCTGGGCAGAAGGACCCGCTGGTTCCGCAGCTCGGCCAGCGGCACGCTCTCCTTCTCCCAGAAGGGGTGGCCCCGCGGCACCAGCAGGCAGGCCGGGTCGGCCCGCAGGGTGGTGCGGGCCAGCACCGGTGCGGCACAGCCCAGGTCCATCACAAGGCCCGCATCCAGCTCGCCCTGCTCCACGCCCTCGGCCACGGCGTCGTTGTCCAGCAGGCGGAAGCGCATCTCGATGTGGGGGTACTGCTGGCGGAACTTGTCCAGCTGGGTCTCTAGGCCGGGCAGATAGTCCGGCACCAGCGAGACGCTGATGCCGATGCGCACCGGCTGGGCCGACTGTATCTCGGCGTGGAGCGCCGCCTGCATCTGCTGGAACTGCTCCACCACCGGTGCGGCATGGCGCTGCAGGCTCACGCCCCGGTCGGTGAGGCTGAGCCTGTGGTGGGCGCTGAGGAAGAGCGGCCCGCACAATTCGGCCTCGAGGGCCGAGATGCTCTGACGCAGGGCCTGTCGGGATAAAAACAGGCGCTGGGCCGCGCGGGTGTAATTCATCTCCTCGCAGAGGACCAGAAAATAATGCAGCTGGCGGATGTCCATCGTTTCCTCCTGAATCTTAGAGTGGTATGGGTAAAGAATACCGCCTTTTGGCCGGATTGTAAAGCCGCTGGAAACAAAATCCCGCTTTTCTCCGCTGTTGACACCGGGCTTTCCCGCGTGTAGTATAAAGGAAAGGAGGCTCTCCCCATGAAATATAACACTCCGGCGCAGGAGGCCAAAAGCCTCGGGACGCTGTTTTTCACCTTTTTCAAAATCGGTCTGTTCACCTTCGGCGGCGGCTACGCCATGATCGCCCTGCTGGAAGAAGAGTTCATCCAGCGCCGCAGATGGCTGGACAAAGACGAATTCCTCGACATGACCGCCATCGCGGAATCCACCCCCGGGCCGGTGGCCATCAACAGCGCCACCTACCTCGGCTACAAGCTGGCCAAAGTTCCCGGCGCGGCCACGGCCACGGTGGCCGTCTGCCTGCCGTCCTTCCTCATCATCTACGCCATCTCGCTGTTTTTCGAGCAGTTCACCCAGCTCACCGTCATCGCCAACGCCTTCAAGGGCATTCAGGTCTGCGTCATCTACCTCATCTTCTCGGCAGGCGTGCGGATGCTCAAAGCGCTGGACAAGTCGCCCTTTGCCACCGGCGTTCTCGCCGCCGTCATGCTGGTGATGGTGGGTCTCTCGCTGGCCGGTGTCAGCGTCTCGTCCATCCTGCTCATCCTTCTCAGCGGTGCGGCAGGTGTGGCTGCATGGCTCATCGGCCGCAGAAAGGAAGGGAAGTAAGATGTTTCTGAAATTATTCCTCACCTTTCTGGAGATCGGTGCCGTCTCCTTCGGCGGCGGCTACGGCATGATCTCCCTCATCCGGGAGAAAGTCCTGCTCAACGGCTGGCTCTCCGAGGCCGAGTTCCTGAGCTTCATCGCGGTGTCGGAGTCCACACCCGGCCCGCTGGCCGTCAACATGGCCACCTTCATCGGCGCGTCGCAGGGCGGGGTGCCGGGGGCGCTCTGCGCCACGCTGGGCGTCGTTCTTCCGTCCTTTTTCATCATCCTTCTCATCGCGGCCCTCATCCACGACCTGCTCAAGTACGCCGGGGTCGAAGCTTTCCTCTCCGGCGTCCGGCCCTGCGTCGTGGCCCTCATCCTCTCCACGGCCTTCACCATGGGGCTGAGCACCCTGCTGGGCATCTCCACCGCCGCTGAAACGCCCTCGCCCGCATGGCGGGGCATTGGCATCCTTGCAATTCTGGCCGGGGTGCGGCTCATCTGGCAGAAAGCCAGAGGCAAAGCCCCTTCGCCCATCGGGATGATCCTGTTCTCGGCGGTGCTGGGCGCAGCTTTATACCAATAAAAAAGAACGGCATCTGAGCTTTTCTCCGATGCCGTTCTCTATTTTGCTCTTCTGAAATCCGATTCACAGACCCGGCCATTCTGGGCCAGAACGCGGCGCAGGACCTGCATCACGCCGGAGCTGGTGTTGGGCGGCGCGAGGAAGGGCACCTCCTCCCGGAGGGCGGGCGAGCCGTTCTCTACAAGGAAACCGTATTTTGCCGCCTTCAGCATCTCCGCGTCGTTGAAGGTATCGCCGAACGCCATCATGCCCTCGGGCGGGACACCCAGACGCTCCCCCAGCCGAAGCAGAGCCGCACCCTTGTGGATGCCGGGGTTCATGATGTCCACCCAGTCTGCACCGGCCACCGCCACCGAGAAGCGCCCGCCCCAGACCGGGCCATAAAGCGCGTCGTAGCCCTCCTGGGCATCTCCCTCGGGGAAGTAGACGGTGAATTTATCCACCCGGGCGGTCACGTCCTCCAGATGAGGGACATATTCCACCTTGGTGTAGAATCTCTTGAAGACCCTGTCGTACGGCCGGAACTGCTCCTCCACATAGGCCGTTTCCAGCCCGCAGAGGACGGCGGCGTGGCCCGCGCTCCGGGCCTGCCCGGCCAGCGTGTGCCAGTCGGCAGCGTCCATCTCGGAGAGATACAGGCTCTCGCCCTTCCAGCAGATGGCACCGCCGTTGTCACCCACAAGGATGATGTCGTCCTGCAGGGGCGCGAACATCTCCTCTAAGGTATAGATGGGCCGTCCGCTGGCGGCAGCGAACCGGATGCCCCGCTCTGCCAGAGCGCGGACAGTCTCCGCAAAGTCCGGCGGGAGCTGGCTCTGGTCGTCCAGCAGGGTGGCGTCAAGGTCGGAGGCAATGAGGCGGATGACGTCCATGCGCGCCTCCTCAGCCCACATAGCTGATGTTCACGTCGATCTGTCCGCCGTAGCCGGGGATGCGGGCGGTGCAGGTGCCCTGCCACATATCGCAGGCGATGGGGCTGCCGGCCACATTATAATGGGCGTTCCAGATGCTGTAGCTCTTCAGCCGGTTCAGGTCGATGCGCTTGCGGAACCACAGGGTGGAGGCGTAGACGCCCGGCTGATAGCCCTGGGCCTTGACCTCCTCGCAGAAGGCGATGGCACACTTGGTGCGGTCCTCGACGCCCAGACCATCGGCACGGCCATTGCTGCCGCCGGAGGCCTCGGTATCAAAGTAGATGGGGTAGTCGAGCTTGCGGCCGTTCAGGACATAGGCGCAGCCCTGCGCTTCTTCCCGGGCCTCGTTCTCGTTGACTGCCTGACTGAAGAAGTAGACGCCCACCTTGAGGCCCGCGTTCCGGGCGTTGGTGAAGTGCTGCTCAAACATGGGGTCCAGCACCAGTGCGCCGCTGCCGTAGCCGCGGTAGCCGATGCGGATGATGACGAACTTGACGCCCGCCGTCTTGACCTGCTCCCAGTCGATGTTCGACTGATATTTGGAGACGTCGATGCCGAAGGTGGCGTCCTGCTGGACACCGTTGGCGTCGAAGTAATAGAGCTTGTTGTCGATGGACTGGATGCCCGTGACCGGCTGGTTGGTGTACTGGTCATAATAGTAGGTCTTGCCGTCCACGGTGCGCCAGCCGGAATAGACCGGAGCCGGAGCCGGGGTGGTGCTGTCATCGTCTCTTTTCCCGAACAGGAGGTTCCACAGCCAGCTCAGCAGGCCGTTCTCGTCGGTAAGACAGGCAGTATCAATGTTGCTCGCATCCAGCGTACCCGCATCCAGCGCCGCGCGTATCTCTTCCGGCGTCAGCAGGATGGTGCCTTCCTCGGTCTTCACCGGCAGGGTGCTCTGCTCTTCGGAGTTCGTCTCCGGCTCGGCGGGCTGAGACACTGTATCCTGCTCCACCGGGGCGCTCAGGGGGTCTTCGGCGGCCAGTGCCTCGGTCTCCTGCTGTAAGCGGGGGAAGCCGTTCTCCTGTTCCAGCTCGTCGATGCCGCCCATCATGGGGGCAGAAGGAGCCGTTTCCGGGGCTGCAGGCTCTGCGGCAGTCTCCTCTGCGGGTACCCGCCCCCCCGGGGGGGCCCGGCCGGCCCCGCCGATGCAGCGGGCTCTTCCTTCACGCTCTGGCTGGGAGCAGACGGCTGCGCGGCAGACGCAGCAGTGCTCTCCGCCTCAGAGGATGCAGAGTCGTTTTTCGGGGTCTCCGTATTATTTTTCTTCGTTTCCTTTTTGGTGCTGTGGGCCGCATCGGTCTCGCCCTCCCACAGCAGAGCCGACGGCTCCACCGTCAGACCCGCAGGCTGGGACGCCAGCAGGGCTGTGGTGCCAAAACCGCCCACCGCGATGGCAAGCGCCATCACCGCCGAGGCCACCATCTGGCCCGCCGCACGGCGCGTCTTCTTTTTTGGTGTTCCTGTATCTTTCTGTCTCATTCCGCTTGCTCTGCCTCCAAGCTGTATTCTAACGCGGCCTCTCGCCGCCAGAAGTGCTTCAAATGCCATTTATACGCCTATAGTATACACCCAACCACAAGCTCCCGTCAATGTCCTTCGGTGTCTCGTGCGGGGCGTTTTGTGGAAGTTTTCCACCACAGCCGACGTTCCATGTGGAAAACGAACCAAGCCGCCGTATTATTGCACCCAAAAGAAAAAAGATGCGTCCCGAACGGGATTTTTGCATTTTCCTCTTGCTGTCTTGACACATGTATGGTATCATGATGGTCATGCAGCTTTTGCTGCACTCTGAACGTGTTAAGACGGAAAGGCAGATTCTTTATGTCAAATGTAAAAGATTTCTTAAAACGCAAGGACATCGTCATCACCCCCCAGCGCTACCTCATCGAGGCGCTGGGCGCGATGGCACAGGGCCTGTTCGCCAGCCTGCTCATCGGCACCATCATCAAGACGCTGGGCCAGCAGACCGGCCTTGAGACGCTGGTGGACCTGGGCGGCTACGCCACGGCCATGAGCGGCCCGGCTATGGCCGTGG
>OAUA01000526.1_pt1 | contig 10103 bp, 11 predicted proteins | sample 1495081 | NCBI WGS metagenome assembly OAUA01 (sample SAMEA2579993, study PRJEB22360) | human gut metagenome | biome: human gut; feature: human-associated habitat; material: faeces | place: Denmark | collected 2008/2010
CAGATATTTTTCCAAATTCTTTTCTATTTCTAAAAATTCTTCTATACTTTTTTCTACAACTCGTTTCCTTGTCTGTGCTTCACGTATTCCAGTTTCCAGTTTTTCTTTTTCTTCCGTATAATGTTCCCGTAACATCTGGTATTCCTGTTCATCCAGCAAGCCTGTTGCAAAATTTTCATATAAAGTTGCACTGGTTTCCTCTGCTTTCATCAGTTTAAATTGCATATTCTGTATTCTCACACGCAAAGATACCAGCTCACCCTTGTCATAACTTCCTTCTTTCATTTTTTCAAGAAGTACTTTCCGGTCACACATTGCCTGTATCATGTTATGGATCTGATCCATAACTGTAATCTTTAATAGATCTTCATGCACTTTCTGTCTGCAATATCCCGGTTTTCCATCATATTCTTTACAATAATAAAAACCTTTTCTTATACCATGGGACTGACCAAAGTTGGTATAACGCATATAGGTCATAGTCATTCCACACTCCATGCACTTGACTTTCTGAGGAAAGCTATCTACTATATCCATCTGTCTCGCCAGTCCACGCTCCACAGATTCTTTATATTTTTCACTTGCCCGATTCCATATTCTCTGAACTTCATCAAAATCTGGTCTGGCAATGATCGACTCATGTGTATTTTCATGGATAACCCAGTCACTTTCGGGTCTGTGTGATGTTCCGGCATATTTCTGTATTTTGCTCTTTTTCTTTTTCCATAAATAGTTGTACCGATATATGCCTGATTCACAAGAATTGTTTTTACTCTGTCCCCTGTCCAACGATCTGTATCTGGTATAGCCATATCAAGTTCATGGGTTGCCTTATATGCATGAGGTGTCATAATATCAAGCATTTTTAAACGTTTTACTATAGCTCCTGTTTCTCGTCCCATCTGATACCATCTGAAAATCGCCCGCACTATCGGAGCTGTTTCTGGATTGACTTTTAACTGATTTTCCTTTTTATCAACAATGTATCCATATATGCTTCTTGCTATCGTGGCATCCCCTCTTTTACTTTGCATCTCAAAAGCCAGCACTTTTTTCTTGGAAGCATCTTTCGCATACATTTCATTAATCATATTTTTTACTGGCATCACGATGCTGTTTCTATCTTCTTCCCTGCTGCTGTCAAATTCATCATTAATAGAAATGAGCCTGACATTCAAACATGGAAAAATTGTTTCTATATAATAGCCTGTTTCTATAAAGTTTCTTCCAAAGCGGGACAAATCCTTTACGATAATACACTGAATCTTTCCTGTCCGCACATCTTCCATCATTCTGATAAATCCTGGTCTGTCAAAATCTGTTCCTGTATAACCATTATCTACATAAGTATCTACCAGATGATATTCCCCATGTTCTTCAACATATTGATGAAGCATCTCTATCTGTGTCTGTATCGTTTCTTCATTATCTTTTTCTACAGAAAGTCTGGCATAGACACCTGTCTCCAACTGCGGTCCTGTTATGATTTCCGGTGTCATCATCTCCTGCTTCTTTTCAATAATGTTATTATTTCTTCTGCTCTTTCGTGCCATCTTATGCCTCCTCAAACCATTCTTCAGGTAACATTTCTTTCCATTCCCGGTTTTTAAACCGTACCTCTATTTTTTCATATCGAAAAGATTCCACCCGGTCTATCCATCTCTTTACATCTGGTCTGGTAATCTCTTCCGGAATCACCATTTCAGAAAACATTTCTATCCATGGATTATTTTTGCTGAAACACTTTTCTATCTTTTTGATTTCTTCCAGATAAAATTCCAGTTTTTCATCGCACTCCATAAATTCCTGCACACTAATCTCTTTTTGCATCTCATATTCATCTTCTGAAATCTCTCCTGCTATCATCTGGTTGTAAAGTGGCAGGTTCTTTTCTTCTACAGAAAGCATTTTCTGAAAAACTTTTTGAGCAGATGCTTTTACTTTCTGAATCTTTTTAACCTTTTCTTCTTCCCATATCTGGCTTCCAATCATCCCTGCAATTTTTCTGGCAGTCTGATTTTCATTTACGAGAATTTCATAAACAGCCTGATACACTTCCTCGAAAGGAATATTGCCTCTCTCATAAGATATTTCTGCCGGCTTTGGATAACTCAAGCGAAATACTCTGATCTTCAATCTCTGATGTGGATATAATTTTAACGGTATGCCGGATTCTTTATCAAAAATTCTACCGGAAAACGGATTTAATTTCCCAAGACCCAGATTTTTTTTATTAATGCTCCTGTGAGTAAGTGATTTTTGTGCTTTCTGAAAAAGTTCCATATCCACCACCATTGGGCAGGAAAACATTTGCTTCTTTCCATCTATCGTCCGTTCCCACTCACCGATATACTGACGGTTATATAAGATTCTTTTTATCTGATCCCGTTTCCATGCAGCATGTTCATCTTTAATTTTTCTTCCCCACAACTTGTTAACATAATTTCCAGAGGATTCTATTTTTTCTTCGGTAAGGATTTTAGCTATTTCTGAGCAAGACTGTCCCTCACTTGACAAACGAAAGATTCTTCTTACTATTTCTGCAGGTTCCGGATCTATTTCAAGTTCCATCTTCCCATCCTTATATCGAAAACCATATTTATAATATTTCTTGGTTTCATTGAACTTTCTCATGTCCTCTGTTACCAATTTATCTTTATACTCTTTTGCTTTCCTGTCCAGATACTCAACAGCTTCCTGCTCTGTCACATCCAAAGAACAAAAATCATCTTCCACTACTGCAATCTGTAATCCGGCCGGAAGAAACATACTTTTAAAAAGCTCTGCCGCTACATTGGAATTTCTTCCACAGCGAAACATGGAATCTATCACTAAGCAGTCAAACTGTCTTCCCATAGCATCCTGCTTCATCTGAAGATATGCAGTTTCTTCAAATTCTTCTTTTTTCCTGTCAGAATATTTTTTTACCAGCTTCCATTTTCTCTGTTTTATATATTCCTGTATTCTCTCATTCTGCTGACTGATAATATCATTCGGAATTTCTCCCTTCTCCATACAAGAAACCATCCTCGTATAACTCGCACATCTCATAAGCTCCCAGCCTTTCTTTCCGTTTCATTCTCATGCATTGCTGCACACTCTACAAACTCTGCGATTTCATCTTCATAGTTAAAATGAATTTCTATCCTATCAGTGCCATACACAATAATTTCCGATTCAGAGATTCGATATTATGATACTGCTTAAATTCTTCTACCCATTGCTGTGTACACATTTCATTGGACAGCATTCTTTTTCTCTTTTCTTCCAGCTCATGCCTTGTGTTTTTCGCCGTCTCGATTTTTTTTGAAAACGTCTGTTTAATATCCCGGTATTCTTCCCTTGAAATGATTCCATCTGTCATATCTTCATAAAGATTATTTTTTAGTTCTTCATATTTCTGCATTTCTTTATAAAGCGTTTTTATCTGTGTATCAAGCATCTTCACTCCAAATTGCTGCTGAGGAATGTCTTCAATCTGAGAAAGGATATTGTCCGCTCTGACAATCAATGCAATCTGATTTCTGACTGCTTCCAGAACTATCTTCTTCAATTTAATATCACTGATATTATGCGAGCTGCATCCTTCTCCACGTTTATAAGTTGAACAATGGTAATAGAAGTAGCGTTTTCCTTTTTTCTTTACACTCCGGCGTACCATGTTTTGCCCACAGTCCCCACATCGGAGCAGACCCGAAAACACATAAATACTTTCTTCCTCTGGTGATGTTCTTGTATCTAATGCCATCAGCCTTTGTACAGTTTCAAAAACTTCTCTGGAAATGATTGGCTCATGTGTCCCTTCTACTCTGATCCAGTTCTCTGGTTCTATCATCTGACACGCTTTGACTTTGTAGTTAATCTTTCTCGTCTTTCCCTGCACCATCGTTCCGGTATAAAGTTCATTTTTCAAAATTCTGAGAACTGTTCCGGCATCCCACTTCGGATTCTTTCCTGCTCTGAAACCATTGTTATAATTGATTCCACATGAACGCTTGTATTCGGTTGGTATCAACACACCCATGTCTGACAAATCAGCCGCAATATTCTGTGCGCTGAATCCATCCAGCTTCATATTAAAAATTGTCCGCACAATTTCTGCGGCATACTCGTCTATGACCAGATGGTTTTTATTGTCCGGATCTTTTTTATACCCATAGCAGGCATAGTTACTGATAAACTGTCCCCGCTTTCTTTTCACATCAAACTGACTTCGGATTTTAATTGAGATGTCCCTGCAATAAGCATCATTTATAAGATTCTTAAAAGGAACTATGATTTGATCTGCATCGTTATCCGTATCAGCACTGTCGTAATGATCGTTCACTGCTATAAAGCGAATACCAAGCACCGGGAATATTTTTTCCAAATACCGCCCTGTTTCAATATAGTTTCGTCCCAGTCTGGAAAGGTCTTTTACGATGATACAGTTAATCTTATGTTCCTTTGCATCTTCAAGCATCTTCTGAAAACCCGGACGCTCAAAATTTGCACCACTATATCCATCGTCAATATACTCTTTGACCAGTGTTATATCATTATGCTGATTTGCGAAGTCACGAAGCAGACTTCTTTGATTGCGGATACTGTCACTTTCCACTTTATCTCCATCATCTCTGGAAAGTCGCAAATATACCGCAGCTAAATATGAATTTTGACTTTTAAAATACATAAAGCCATCAACCTCCTAATCTACTAGCCTTATAGCTGTAAACCAGAAAATTCATGGCTCTTTGAATACTCTTTAAATTTTGACCCACATCCATATTAACATAACTTCTGGTTCTTTGCCACATCTTTTTTTATTTTTATAATTTTTTTTCTGACATGATGCATCTGCTCAGACATTCTTCCAAAGTATCTCTGCCTGCAAAACTAATCTTTACTATCACCCCATTTGACAGATAACAATACGGATTTTTAATCTGCCTGATATAATCTTCCAGTCTTTCCCTATCTGAAAGTTCTGTATGAATCTGCACACCTTCTGCCGATACAAGGGATTCTTTCTCTACAGTATGAATATTTATCTGTGCCATTTCCTTTAATTGAGCCGCTGTTGGCAATCTTTTCTGTGTCATTTTCCAACCTCCATTTTTTGTCTTCTACTAATTGCAAGTTTCAGAGGGTGTTTGGTCGGCACTTTTTTAACTTTTTTTATTTTTCACCGTCATTTCATAGCTTCAAACTGACTATTAGTGAGGGGATTTCTCTCTTAGAGCAAGTTTCGCAACGTAGCCCAATAACCCTTACAGGCTTATCGGTCACTTGCAACTTGATGGGGATTCCGTTTCCCCATACCCTCGGCTACTATCAAAAACAGACGTATTGGTTCCCATGTACATGGTCACAGCAGGATGAATTTTCATCCTTTGTCATCACAGACTTCTGTGAATATTTCTTCCTGTATCCGGAACCGTACAGCAGAAAGGAAAAGAATATGACAAGACCGAAAAAAGACGAACAGACCGTCCGAAGTAACAGCATCCATATTCGCATGAACGATACGGAGTACGAACTTTTACAGGAGCGAGCCAGTGCCGTCAACATGAGCATGGCTGAATTTATACGAAATGCTCTGGACAATCAGCAGGTAACAATCAAATATGAACTTGTTGCTGATGTTCCGGAAATAAAAAAACTAATCGGTGAATTTGGCAAGATTGGCAGCAACCTCAACCAGATTGCACGATATTTTAACCAAGGTGGAATCATATCAGCAGAAATGCGTGGGGAAATAAAGAAATGTATCCGGGATATTTATGAAATGAAATATGAAGTAATGAAGATGGCAGGTGATTTTCGTGGCAGTGATTAAACATATCGCAAGTAAAAATGCAGACTATGGAGAATCGGAACGGTATCTTATTTTTCAACACAACGAATATACTCAAAAACCTGTCCTGGATGAAAACGGGCACATGATTCTCCGAGATGAGTATTATCTGGATGGACTAAACTGTGATCCGTTTACTTTTGCTTCTGAATGTCAGGAACTGAACAGCTATTACCATAAAAATCAGAACTTCAACGAAATCAAGTCTCATCACTACATTATCAGTTTTGACCCGAAAGACCGGGATGAATGTAGATTGACCGGTGAACGGGCACAGCAGCTTGGATTGACTTTTGCAAAGAAAAAACTTTCCCGGTCATCAGGCTTTAATCTGTACACATACAGATGGGCACAACGAAAGTGGCAACATCCATGTCCACATTGTAATCAACAGTATCCGGAAATATGATGTACCAGAAGAACCATTCATGGAATATGCCTGTGAATCAAAAGCTGGCTATAAGCATCATCTAAGCACAGCCTACCTTGCCCATTTAAAACAAGAAGTTATGGATATGTGCAAAAAAGAGGGATTGCATCAGGTTGATTTGCTCACTCCTGCTGAAAGAAAAATCACAGAAAAAGAATACTGGGCACAACGCCGGGGACAGGAAAAACTTGATAAGTTCAACCAGAAGATGCGTGAAGATGGGATTACCCCAAAAGAAACGAAATACCAGACAGAGAAGCAATTTCTCCGAGATGCGATTGACAATGCTGCAGGTATCGCAAAATCTCCGGAAGAATTTTCAAAAATCCTTGAAGAAAAGTATCGTATTATTTTCAAAATTAGTCGAGGACGTTACAGTTACCTTCACCCTGACCGTAAAAAATATGTTACTGGCAGAAATCTTGGAACCAGATATGAAGAAGATTTTCTCATGAAAACATTTATGGAAAATACAAAATCTCTCTCAAAAAAGAACGTCCAGGAACAACCTGTTTCGGATACCGCTACCAATTTACAGCAGGCACTTTCTTCCGATTCATCTCAGATTTCTGTTCCATTCATTTTCATAAAATCGGATCTCCGGCTTGTGATAGATTTACAGACCTGTATCAAAGCACAGCAGAGCGAAGCCTATGCTCAAAAAGTAAAACTGACGAATCTGAAACAGATGGCTCAGACTGTTGCCTATATACAGGAACATGGATATGACACCAGAGCAGATTTTAATGCTGCTCTTACAAATGCAGAAAGCCAAACCAGCTTTGCCCGTAAAAAGATGAAAGATACCGAACAACAACTCAAAAATATCAACGAACAGATTCATTTTACAGGACAGTACCTTGCCTACAAAGACCTCTATGCCCAGTATCGCAAAAGCCGCAACCGTAATAAATTTTATGAGGAGCATAAAGCGGAACTCTCTCTTTACGAAACTGCTTTACGTGTTCTGAAAGAAAAATCCAATGGGCAGAAACTTCCTTCCATGAAATCCCTCTACGCCGAAAAAGACCGGCTCACAGAACTGCATGAAGTACAACGAGCCGATTTTTACAGCCATCGTGATCAGGAACGGGAACTGAGGACTGTAGATGCGAATATTGATATGATTCTTGGGAAGAAGCCTGAGCGTGGACAGGAAATTGAAAAAGGGCAGGATTTATAAAGTATATCCTCCCTATCAGCCTCGCCCCTTTCACCTCAAAAGGGTACTGTTTCATATTCAAGTGGAGCAGTCCCTTTATGTATCATTACTTTTATATTTTTAGCCTATCATATAATACGTTTTCTGAACCATCTGTAAGATTCCTATTTTTCTTATGCAAAAAAATCTATGAAAAAGGCTCTGGCACAATACCTTACTTCAACGCTTGACAGACACTCAAGTTGCCTTTTGTTACTATTATATTTACCTGATACCATATATATATCAATCGAATTTCTGATGATTTTTCATCACAATTTTTACAGTTTATCTTCAGAATTAATACAATTAGATAAGAGAATATTGGTGTAACTCCTCCACAATTTCAGCCACATCATTTTCTGATAATAAATTAATGAGAGAAATTTTATTACCAATTCCATTAAACGATGTTCCTGTATAAAATCCTTTTTTTCGACCTGAAATCCAGAATCTATCATGAAAATCATCAGTATATCTAATTTCTATTCTACAATTAACTCTTTCCCTAATTTTATCACAGCTTTGTATTGTACAGTTTCTATTTTCAGTCATAATAATAACAGATTCTGCTTTAGCATTATTAATTACAGAAGAAACCATATCACAATATTCGTCTCTTCCATCTTTGAGTAAATAAGGATCAACAATAATTAATTCTTTTCCTTCAGAAGAAATTTCTAAAAAAAACCGAGAAAATTTTTCTATTTTTTGTTCTCTACTTAAATTCTTCCACAACACATCCTCTTTAATATATGAAAGATTATTTTGTTCCATATATCCTTTTATCATTTGTTGAACTTCACTAATTTTTTTGCAAAGTTCTATCCTAATCCCTAAATCTCGTAACGACCTATTGCTCAATTTTTCTATCGGTAATCTTTCAAATTCTGTAAGAATATATTTTAATGCACTATCACAATTTTTTATATTTTCATCGTCTACACTAAATGCGTTAATCGGAATTCCAATAATGTCATATAGCGCCGATGTCATGCCAATACCATCAATTCCAACTTCATTATGCAATTTTTCAAAAACACAATCTTCAATATCTCCCAATGTAACTTCAGCAGACTTTTCTCCTTCATATGTAACCGTTTCATAAGCATCTACATTGAATCGGAAATAAAGCATCTCAATCCCCTCCATAAAAGTATTTTTACATTTCACAGAAACTCAGTGTGTTATTTTTTAATTTCATTTTTATAATACACGTTCTATTATAATCACTTGCATCTCTTTTTCAACAAAAATGGCCCTGCCACATATGTAGCAAGACCACCTCTGTCAAATACTATTTTTTCTTCCTCTCCATATCCTCCGTCATCGCTTTTTGCTGCGTCTGTTTCTTCCCCTGCTTTGCAACTTTCTTCTGGTTGAGCCGGAGCTTGGCAAGTACGGATTCTCTTGGTTTATCTTTGGCTTTTACCTTACGGACGTTGTTCATCAATCCATCGATCATGTTGTAGTTGGCTTCTTCTGCCATCTCTGCACTGCGGAGATATTCTCCGTTATCCATGACCTTCTGCCAATTTGCCAGCTCTGGTTCTTTTCTCTTCTGTTGCGGTGGCTGTTCCTGTCCGATTGGTGTTGACGTTTGTTTGCTGTGGCGGTGTTTTCTGTTCTTTCTCTTCCTGCTGTTTTAAGAAACTCTGAATTTTCTCTCTTGCCTCTGCATCGAGTCCATTATAATTATCGTTCATAACAACAGCACCATCATCACTGAGAACCACATAGGCGGCTCTCGGTCCGTATTCTTCGTGTTCCATCAGGTACCATTTTCTCTCATTCATCAAAATGTAATCAATGACCTGCCATGTTCCCTTTTTCCCTTCGATGGTATATCCCTTTGTGTCAACATCCAGCTTTGTATCTGAAGAATTTTTCATCCGGAAGAAATCTGAAACAATGATAAATCCATCTTTATCTACATAGTAGGCGGTCGTTTTTCCATCATCCGTAAGGACAATGACATCACTGCATCCGATGGAGTGACCTTTAAAGTTCTTCGGTCGCTGTTTTTGCAAGCGTGTTTTTATATCCGCCGGAATTTCCCCCGGCTGGATTCTTCCAATATATACTTGCTGATAATTTTCTGCCCTGACCTCTTTTCCTTCACTTTTTAATTTGGCATAGGAACGAAAACGAACATTTCTATACTCTGGTGCTTCTTTCACCTGATATACTGCACACTGACTTGTGTTCATGCTTCATTCTCCTCCATCAATTCTAAATCTTCTTTATACTCTTCCAAATCCATGAGGAAAACCTCATAGCCTTCATCGCTCATGCAGAACAATTTTCTTATTGTTTCGCAGACCAGCATAATCATTTCCGAATCTCCTGCAAGAAATGGTATGACCCGGTCGATTGCTTCCATCGTATCAATTCGGTTGCCCTGATCGAGCATTGCCGTTACGATACATTCTTCCATATCAAAATTCATAGACAGATCCATCATAATTCCATATCTCCCTTCTTATGTTCATTGTTTTTTTCTTTTGCTTTTTCCTGTGCTTTTACTCTTGCCTGATAATCTTTTAAAGACTGCAGAACAGATTTTTTAATGCTTCCTGGTTCTCTTGTTACTTTCTTCTCTGCATTTTTTTCAACATCTATGTTTTTCCCTGACG
>OAUA01000527.1_pt1 | contig 10098 bp, 11 predicted proteins | sample 1495081 | NCBI WGS metagenome assembly OAUA01 (sample SAMEA2579993, study PRJEB22360) | human gut metagenome | biome: human gut; feature: human-associated habitat; material: faeces | place: Denmark | collected 2008/2010
CGTGTCAAATTGTCTGCTCTACGACGGCTTTTTTTCTTTTGCCGTCGTCCGGCAGAGTATTATTCAATATTTAATTCAATGTTTCCAGTGAAATTCTCACATTCAATGCCAATATAATTTCCACCATCAGGAAGTGTAATTGTGTCACTATAAGTTCCGGTTGCTTCAATCAACGTGACTGCTTCATCAGATCCAGAAATCCAAAATACTTTTGCAGTACCTTCCGTAATCTCCAAGGTGCAATCAATGGACAGCTCCTTACTGGCTTCTCTCTTTATGGAAGTTCCTCCGAACAAATACTCTGTACCTGAAAAGTTCGCATAATCAGCCGTATAAGTCCCTGTATAATCATCAATTCCTTTTTCTTTTTCCCCTTGCAGTGACGATTTCCCTGTCAGTTCTATGGAGCCCGCAGATTGAACAATGTTATTGTAATGATTGAGAATTTCATCTTTTGAACAGCCAGCAAGCATAAAACTTCCCACAAGGACGAATGTTAATGCTAAAACTATTTTCTTCATAAAATCATCACCAGCCTTTCTTTGGAACTACCTTTTTGGCCTTTTTCTTTGTTTGGGTTGCTTCTCGTTCTTTCATGCACAAAATCAAGATGGCAGAAATAACGACAGCAAGCGCAAGACTGCAAGAACAGGTTCCGATATTCCAGTTGACTGCGGTATCATAGCTACGGTAGCCTACCATTCCAAGACTTGCGGTAATCGGATAAAGGTTTGCTAATGTCATATTTCCTGCGGCAAACATCCCTCCATATCCATAGACAAAAGCAATGATTACACCGACTAAAAAGCTGCCTGCCCTCCGACAAGTAAGAGCGATAATCGGCAGAACCGCAAGATATAAAAAGAAATTAACCGCAGTAATCTGCAAGGCTGCTTTTAGAGCTAAGGAAATCTCAAAGCCGGGAAATCCCACAATCATTTCTGCTATGATTGTAAACAGACTGCATATCAGCCCGAAAATAATAGACAATACGCCGCACACAATCAATTTTCCGGTCAACAGTTTCTTAAAAGAGATCGGCACAGTCAGAATATTTTTCAATGTGTCATCCGTCTGCTCACGAGAAATCATATATCCAGCAATTAGGCTGATACACATCGGAAAAATCATGGACATATTGTTTTTGATGACCTGTTCTGTAAGATAGGCAAAATCCCAAACGGAACCATCATTCGCCATAGAGGTAAACAAGGTCAGCAGGACGGATAGGAGCATGAGTGCAACGCCCGCCCAAAGGATATGATACCTTTTCAATTTATAAAATTCTGTTTTTACAATGCGAACCATGTTTATTCCCCCCTCTGCTTATATAATCTGTCAATCAGTAAGAACGAAACGAATGCCATAATCTCAAGAATGAATACAACTTGAAATGTTGAGGGAATTAGCCCTGTCATTTGCTCCAAGTCCATTTTTATTCCATGAGCCGCCATATCTCCCTCCAAAATGTAGTCAGTGGCGTGGGGCAGAAGCCATAACATGGTTTTAGGAAGTGTGTCAAACAATGCCGTAGCACTCATGTTCAGAACGCTGTAAAAGACACACAACAAAATGGAAAAAACATAGGTCTTACTGAAAAAGACAACAAGGACAATCAACGGGAGTGTTCCTGCCGTAATGAAGATCCCCGTTTCAACCGCCAAAAACAGCTTATAACCAATTCCATAAACTTCTAATGTTCCAATTCCGCAAAGAATTGTTGCAATGGTAGAAGCCACGCAAAAAACAATTCCAAAGATAAAAAGGACAATAATCTTTGCAAGTACCATTTGCGTGCTGGTTACGGGAATTGTACGCAGATTTTTGAATGTATCGTTGTCGCGTTCCATAAAAAACAGAATAGCGGCAATCACTCCGATAATGCAGGGCAGTAAAAACTGGATACCATATCCCAACACCATGTTAAATAGTCCATCGAAAGCATCTGCCCGATCCGTATATCGCTCCATCATAGAGGGCGTTGTCATCAGATAAGTCAGCGGGATTGGATACAGGAACGCAGCCAAAATAATCAGCGGAATAAATTTCTTCCGTTTCAATTTCAAAAATTCGCATTTGATTAGTTTAAGCAATTCCTTCGCCCCCTGTCACACGCTTGAAGTAATCTTCAAGACTTTCCTCACAAGTATGCACCTCCGATACCTCCAATCCGTTTTCTACAAAGGCAGTTACAATTTTCCCCACAGGCAGATCCAGGTTGTGCAGGCGCAGATTGTGGTCGTCCTGTATGGAGAAATGGTTTTCATGGAAATTGCGTTCCAAAATTCTTGCCGCCTGTGCAGTATCAGAGAGCGTAAACCGAATATGTTTACTGCTTTTTTGCTCCAACTCAGCAAGGCTTTCTTCTTCCAGCAATGCACCGTGGTCAATAATTCCAATATCGTCAGCCAGCAAGGAAATCTCCGAAAGAATGTGACTGGAGATTAAAATGGTTTTTCCTCTTGTGTCGCAAAGCTCACGGATAAAGGATCGCACTTCTGCAATACCGATGGGATCGAGACCGTTGATCGGCTCATCCAAAATCAAAAGCTCCGGATCGTGCATAACGGCAAGGGCAATCGCCAACCGCTGCTTCATACCAAGAGAGTATTGCGAAAACAGCTTTTTATCCTTGTAAGGTAGCCCGACCAAATCCAGAGCGTCTTTGATGGCATGATTGTTTGGTACTCCACGCAGGGTAGCAAAGATACGCAGGTTCTCCGTACCGGTCAGATTGGGATAAAAACCAGGGGACTCAATCAAACTGCCAATGCGGGGCAGCAACTTCTTTTCATTTCCTTGCAAAGACTTTCCCCAGATTTTGACCTCACCGGAAGTAGGCTTCGTTAAACCCAACAGCATTTTCATAGTTGTGGTTTTTCCGGCTCCGTTTCTACCCAACAGACCATAAATTCTCCCACGCTTGACATGGATATTTAAGTCAGCCACACTCTTTTGTGAGCCGTATTGCTTTGTCAGATTTTTTGTTTTAATGATATAATTTGTATCCATATTCAAAACCTCCTGTTCTGTAAGGTATTCTATCATGCCAACCTTGCATTAACCTTGCCGCAACCTTGCATTAACCTTGCAATTTGAAATCTGACAAAACGACAAAGGCTCCCGCCATAAAGACGGGAACCCGCTTAAATTTCCAAAGGAAAAAGCAAAGTAAATTCAGTTCCTTTTCCCGGTACACTTTCGACTGTTGTTTCGTTGTCCCAACTCATTTCCTCTATCTCCTTTCCATTAAAATAGACAGGAAATCTGAATTTAATGTGCTTCAAGAAACGGCCATCCGGCTGCTCTTGCTCGTATATATCAACTCGTTCAATGAAGCTGTTAAGAAACTCTTTCTTTTCAGCATCCGTGAACTTATCATACAGTTTATCAAAATACAGAAGAAATTGATAGATGTTGTCACCGGAAATTTTCTGCTGACGCACATTATAGATTCTGGTTTCCACTTCCTCAATTTCTTCTTCCACAGAATCAATATCATCATACAGCTTATACAAGCGTTCTTCCATATCCTGATACTTGCGGTCATAATGCTTGTCTGTTACATCAAGACTGTCCATCTGCTGTCCCAACTTTGCTTTTGCTCCGTTTAGCTGATGAAGTTTCTTACGAAGCTGTTCCAGTTCGGTTTCCAATTCTTCTGTATCAATTCTGGAACCAATCTTCTGACGGATTGCCTGTTCAAACTTCGGGTTTGTAACCAGTTTTCTGATCACTTCTTCTACCGCAGCGTCCACCATTTCCTGTTTCCACTGTCGTCTGTATCCGCATTTATGACCATTTACCGTAGTACGGTGTTTGCAATGATAATAATAATAATCCTTATATAAGGTTCCGTCTTTTTTCTTCTTACGATTTACATTGCCGTACATCGCAGCCCCGCACACAGGACAACGAAGAATACTGGAAAGGATGTTTTCATGTTCCTGATTATAAATTTTCTCGCTTTTGACACCTGTTTCCTGACGTTTCCTTTGTGCCATCTGCCATACTTCTTCCGAAACAATTGCTTCATGTACTCCATCATAAACCGGGTAATCGTCCTGTTTCACAATATGATACTGATTACGGGTTCCTGCAATCTTTTCATTCTTACGGCGACCATAAGCGAGTTTTCCACAATAAACCGGATTGTCTAAAATTGACTTGATAAAATGTGCTGAAAACATATCCAGCGTGTTATTCTGGCGCTTTTTCTTTACATAGCCATGCTCATTCAAATACGTTGCAACTGCAGATGCTCCCATTGTTGTATTCACATACTTATCAAAAATAATGCGAATCACATCGACTTCATCATCTGCAATATATAAATAACCATCTACCAGCTTATATCCATAAGGAGCAAAACCGCCATTCCATTTTCCCTCACGAGCCTTCTGTCTGCGCCCCTCCATAGTCTGAACAAGGATATTTTCACGCTCAATTTCCGCAACCGCAGATAAGACAGAAATCATCAATTTCCCGCTGTCTTTGGAACTGTCTATGCCATCTTCTACACAAATCAGATTGACCCCAAAATCCTGCATACGCTGTAAGGAACTAAGTACATCGGCTGCATTTCTTCCGAATCGGGAAAGTTTGAATACAAGGACAAATTCAACCTTATCTTTGCCTGACTCAATATCTTTCAGCATTTGCAAAAATTGTGGACGACCTTCTATGTTCTTACCGGATTTTCCCTCATCAGAGTATTCACCCGCAACTACCATATCCTGAAATTCCGCATACTTTTTCAGCTTATCTTTCTGTGCATCCAAACTATATCCATCTACCTGCATCGAGGTAGATACTCGTGTGTATATGTAACATCTTCTTGTTTTCAATTCCTAACCACCTCCATCCATAGGGTGATATGTAATTGTGCCACGGCCTGTGGCACTTTTTACTCCAATTCTTTTTCGATTTCTTCAATAGACGGCAAGCTGCTTTTCAGTTCTTCCGGAAGTGCTTTTACCATCTGGTTTTTCCATTCTGCTACGCCAATTGGATTCTGGTATCCTGCAAGAGAATACTCAACTACCGTCTGATTTTTACCTTTAACCAAAAGCAATCCGATAGTCGGATTATCACTCGGATGACGCAGAATATCATTTACAACATTCTGATACATATTGAGCTGACTGATGAAACCGGGCTCAAAATCACAAGCTTTCAGTTCAATTACCACATAACAGCGAAGTTTCAGATGATAGAACAAAAGATCAATATAAAAGTCATCTCCGCCCACTTCCAGATGTACCTGTCTGCCTACAAACGCAAATCCCTGTCCCAACTCCAAAAGAAAGTTCTGGATATGCTCTGTCAGCTTACGTTCAATCTCAACCTCTCGCCTTGGCATATCAGTACCAAGGAAATCAAACAGATACGGATCTTTGAAAATCTGATTTGCCATATCGGAATCCGCAGGTGGTAAAGCAACAGGGAAGTTATTGACACTTTTTCCTGTACGTTCAATCAATTTGCTCTGAATCTGCAAATCCAGAATCGTACTGCTCCAACCGTTTTCGATGGTTTTATGTGCATACCAGATTCGTTCTTCCTGTGTATCCAATTTGTCAAGCAACATACGATTGGTACGCCATGGAATTTGTGCCACGACCCGTTGCACAATTTCAAAATCCGGCCAGCACTCTGCGAATTTTCTCATATACTTAATATTTCTTGGAGAAAAGCCGGACATATCCGGAAACGCATCTTTCAGGTCTTTTGCCATGCGGTCAATGACTTTGGCTCCCCAGCCTTCTTCCTCCTGCTTTTGCAGAATAGCTTTACCAATATTCCAATAGAGACAGATCATACTGGAATTTGCATTCAGTACAACCTTTAATCTCTGGTTCTCAATTTCTTTTTGATTGCTTCTATAAAATCCAAATAACTATCACTCATTTCAGAAAGATTTGGAGCAACAGGGAAAATCACTCCATCTTTATCTTTCCCCATACGTTTTCTGCTATCCATGATTGCTGCCTCCCATTATATTCCATATGGCATATATCGAATTACTGTTTCAATTATTTGTCCCAACTTAATTATACCATTGATTTTCAGTTTTTCAATATATTCAAAATATAAAAAATGGATGCCGACATTTTCGACACCCATTTACGCTGACTTTGTATCTTCTGTTTTAGTTCTTGCCCCACCATCTTCATCTGCATTGATCTCATCGAGGAGCTCTTGCCCGTATTTCTCAATCATACGAGCCAGAAAATCCACACATCGTTCAAATGCTATATTCTGTTCCATGAGCCCCTCCTTTCAAATCACTTACCTATGCTCTTTCGTAGACTTGAAAGCCGTGCTATAATATTTAGCAGAACGCTTCCATCAATCTACACTCATTTTAGAACAAACAGTCTAAAGCTTCATTGAGCGTGGATTGAGCGTAAATTGACTATTTTTGAAGGAGGGCTGTCTATGGAATATTTAGATTTCAGTTCAGTCATCACCACCATTCGTAACTATATCAGTGATGCCCACAGTATGAATCAGATTGACATGATGTACCAGTTGTTTGTCAGCTTTTTAAGTTCAGACGAATCTCTGGATTTTGATTTTGATAATGGTCTGGTATGCCGTTGGTTCAATGGACAAGCAAAAATCAGTCCTCGTATCACCAGGTATTATATGGATAACCACAATCGAAACCGACTCGCTGCTGATATGCACAGAAATGTGCTTCCGTTGATGTATGACAGTACTATGGCGGTGCAAGAGATTTATAACATTCTGGTGCAGGATACAACCATATCAGATAAAACCAAGGCTCGGCTTCTCGAGAATTATCCTTGTGAAACAGAAATGGATGAAGCAGTATTTCTAACTTCTGCTTTATGCTTTGGCATGGAACGTACTTTTGTAAAGCGAGATGTAAATACTAAGAATCTGTTATCTGCTGGAAATCTTTCTCCGGCCGTGAAAGATTTTATCTACGATGGCGGTACCCCAAAGCCATGCCGTCATTTCTGTGGACGAGACAATGAACTTGTAACTTTACATCAGTTGTTATGTAGTCATGGAAAGGTATTTCTGCAAGGTATCGCCGGCATTGGTAAAAGTGAATTGGCAAAGGCTTATGCTAAAATTCATAGCAAAGAATACACAAATATTTTGTACCTTTCCTACACTGGCAATTTAAAACAAGATATTTCAGATATGGATTTTGCAGATGATCTGCCGGATGACGACAATGAAGAACGGTTCCGCAAACATAACCGTTTTCTGCGTACATTGAAAGAGGACACCTTATTTATCATTGATAATTTTAATACTACAGCATCGCAGGATGGTTTGCTGTCGGTTGTGATGAAATATCGCTGCCGTATTCTGTTTACTACCCGAAGCAGCTTTAACAACTATACTTTCATGAATCTGGAAGAAATTGGGGATACAGATGCTTTGATTAAACTGATGGGCTGCTTCTATTCCGATGCTGAAAAGAATCGCACGATTTTGGAGCAAATCATCCAAACAGTACACAGTCATACTCTTGCTGTAGAAATGTCAGCCCGTTTGTTGGAAAGTGGAATTATGGAGCCGTTGCTCCTGTTAAAGAAGCTAAAAGAAGAAAAAGTCGCCCTGGATGCCACCGATACTATCGGTATCTCCAAAGACGGCAAAAGTCGCAAGGCGACCTATTATGACCACATTCACACGTTGTTCTCTCTGTATCAGCTTTCAGAAGCAGAAACAGATATTATGAGAAACCTTGCGTTGGCTTCGTTTTCCGGTGTTCAAAACAGATTGTTTGCGAACTGGTTAAAGCTGCGTGATATGAATACTGTCAATGATCTGATTGAAAAAGGCTTCATCAAGGCAATGGAAGGTCGTATGATTGCCCTTCATCCAATGATGCAGGAAGTGACAATGGAAGAAACAAAACCTTCTGTGCAGACTTGTCACACCTTATTGGAAAGCTTACAGCAGATTTGTCTGCGTCATGGAGAAGAAGTTTCTTATTATAAACAGTTGTTCCAGACCATTGAATTTGTGATAAATCAGATTGAAAATGATGATATGCCGGTATATCTTCGTTTCTTGGAAGATGTGTTCCCTTATATGGAGAATTACCGCTATTATCAGGGGATGGAATTGGTTATAAATAAACTGTCTGACTTGCTCAAGGACAAGGCTGTAGGCTCTATTGCTGACCGGGCATTGCTGCTCAGTTATCAGGCAGCTTATGAGAAGAAACCAGATAAAGCAATCAAGATGCAGAAAGATGCCATTGCAATGATTCCGAAAATGACTTCGGAGAATGCGTTGCTCCTGTCCAATCTGTATGCAAATCTTGGCGGTATGTATAAAATGAATGGCAAGCTGGAACTTGCTAAAGAAAATATGGAACAGGCAATCAGAATCATAGATGAGTATGGTCTGGCCTATTACCATGATAGCATTGTGCAGATTACAAACTATGCTGTATTGCTTACGGATATGGGACAGCCTGATGTTGGTTTGTCTGCTCTGCGAAAGCTCTGCCGTGTAATTCGAGAATATAATTCTGATACTGGTCTGGATTATGCAAGTGTTCAAGAAGCGATGGGAAATATCAGCCTGACTATGGGAGAAATTTCGCAGGCAACTTCATATTTCCAGAAAGCTATGGAAATCTATGAAACAGTATTTGAGTTTGAACCTGATATGATTGAAGCAAAGAAACAGGAACTGCTTGGAACGTATGCGCAAGCCGGATTATACTTAGGCGAAAAATTATTGACCAAAGAAGGGGATATATAACTATATGAACAATTTACTCGTTGGAAATGGTATAAACATTCAATTTAATAAAACTGATTATACTACGCAACAAATAGTATTGAGAATTCTAAAAAATTGTGATAGAGATGATTTTCCATCACATATCATTGTGAATTTCCCGTACCTGTTAAAAAATTATATAGGGCAATTATTTTTAGAAGCAAGAGATATTTTGGAGGACAAATACGATAATTTTACAAATTGTACTGCAGAAGATGAATCTTTGAAGTCTTTCAAAAAACAATATGCAGATAAAATTGATACATTACGAATAACTGATATAGGATTTGAAGACTATTATTTAATTCATGATTTAGTATGCCACAAGACCAATACTCAAAATCCCGAGCAATACTATGTCAGGGAAGCTCTGAGAGTTGCTTATCTATATGCAATATATAATGATGGTAAACTTAATACCTTGTATCAAGAATATCCGGAAAAATTCATCACCTATTTAGAGGCGTTCGACAACATATTTACTACAAACTATGATGCAAATCTCGAATTAGCAACACATAAACCGGCATACCATATTCATGGGCAATTTGATAAGAAAAGTGATGTGTATCTTCTCGATTCATTCAGAAACCAACTTCCCGATGCACCAATAAAAGAAATAGAAATTGATGAGAATTTATTTCTATTTGTATTCAAACGCTTTGACAACACATTGTGGCGCATACAAAGAATTACAGATCAAACAAATTCCTCAAGCAAATAGTGCTGTTGAAAAAATGGCAATAGCCTATAATAATGACCCCAAAATCAAACAGGATGTTGATAGTTGGACGCTTAAATCGAATAAGTTGACTGCAAATATGGGATATGCCATTCAGCTTAAAGCCGCTAATCCTTCATTAACTTTTTCTGATAATTATCATTTTGATACTTTCAAAAATATTACGGGGACATTAGAAATATTAGGATTATCTCCGTGGAATGATTTTCATATATTTGAATCAATAAAATGCATCTAATATTGACGAATGTGTCTACTATTACTTTAACGAAAGTGATTGTGACATGATTAAAGAATTACTTCCGACACTTAATGCTCAAGGGAAAATTCGATTTTTATCTGTAAAAACTTTTTGGGAGGATTGTTATGAAAAATAAAATAGTATTCAAATCTCAGAAAGATTTCGTGAAATGGGTAACTGTATCGAATATGTTTGCTAAAAGCAGGATTATGCCCATGGTTGCATTAAAGCAGTTTAATTCATTAAAAGCCAACCAGCGAACAAACATTAAGAAAGCTTTTGAAGAATATGACCAAAAGCGACGAATAAAAATTCCGAAAGGTGAAATTGA
>OAUA01000530.1_pt1 | contig 10072 bp, 13 predicted proteins | sample 1495081 | NCBI WGS metagenome assembly OAUA01 (sample SAMEA2579993, study PRJEB22360) | human gut metagenome | biome: human gut; feature: human-associated habitat; material: faeces | place: Denmark | collected 2008/2010
CATAATCTGTCCGGGGATGGTATGCATGAGCGTATCGTACCAGGAACTGGTTCAGGAAATATAACAGCGGGATATTCCCCACTGCCAACACCACCATTGTGATAAATTCCTTTCTGGGTTCAAATACCAGATATTCCAGCTCTGCATTCACGATGCGCATGTCCGACAGTTTCGCCACGATCGGTGTCAGCGTTGTCTTTAGTGACCTGTCATACAGGCAGGACTTTAAGGCATCCACCCACTCCATGAACACATCATTTTCAATCTTTCCCTTAAGCTCCTCCAAGGCTGCTTCAAGGTCTGGATCTATGAGGCGGATTCTTGACACAAAATCTGCAAACACGGTCTTGACCGGCGGATTTAAATATTCGAGGTTTTCCTCCACCGAAGTAAGGATGTCCTCACTTCGCAGGTATGCCGTTGTAATAATGGACAGTGCGGTTTCCAGTTCCGATGACACATCCTTTTTGAAATGGGATGCGGTCAGCCTGATGTACCAGAACGGCAGAAATAAAAATCCGCACGCCAGCACCGGAATTAAAAAAACATTTCCGATCATGACGGCAATGGCTGCTCCTGCGGCAAGCATCAGGAGGGATGCCGTGCATAAAAGCGGGAACAGCTCCTCCCTGTCCGTTGTTTTCAAAATTGCCTGTACTTCCTCGATTTCCCTTCGGAAATAGGATTTTTTCCTGCGCTTGGTTTCCTCCAGTATCTCCTCACGGATTCCTTTCGGTGCGTCCAAAAGCCTGTGGAAAATGTTCCCCGTAAAGTCATTTAACCGGATTTGGAACAGCAGGAATGCTCCTGTAATGATCCCGATGCAGGCAATGACCTGTAATGTCAGCATACTTTCTTCCCTCCTTTTTCAATTCTTTCCAGCACATCTTTTGGCATGCCGTTTTCCAAAAATCTCTTTTTGAGGCTCTCGGAAATTCCGCACACCTTCTTATGCGTGCCGTTAATGATAAAGCGGTCCCCTTCCATCCGGTTTTCGGTGATCTCATAGCGGTACAGCGGGTTGAACTTCCGCTTTCCGTCTGCCGTGATCTCACACTCCATGATTTCCATGAGTTTCCTCTTGCGGTTCTCAAGCTGCTTGGTGAACACCACGATAGGGAATGCCTCCGTTACAAGGTCCATCAACACCTCGTCATCCATGTCATATTTTCTCTTGCACAGTGTCCTCATTCGGCTGTAAGTGGATTCACAACTGTTGCTGTGGATCGTGGTAAGCACCGTGTGTCCGGTTCTTGCCGATTCCTGTGCCGTGTACGCCTCTGAACTACGCATCTCCCCGACACAGATGATCTCCGGGTTAAAACGCAGTGCCATATCAAGGAGCATGTCCTGATCAATGTTCTGCTTTTCATTTTCGCTGTATCTGGTCAGCGTATGGATGACACTGTTGGTCACTTTTCCATCCTTTTCCCTTACGAGTGCCAGCTCACGGCTGCCGTTTTCGATGGTAAAGATACGCTTTCCATCCGGTATGGTGGTAAGCAGCCAGCCTGCAAGTGTGGTCTTACCGGAACTGGTGGCTCCTGCGACACAGATGCTGATGCCATAACGCAGACACTCTGCCAGAAAGTCCAGCATTTCCCCGGTGGCGGAACCGGAACCAATCAGTTTCTCCCTCGTTGCGGTCCCGCCATCCACAAAGTTTTCCTTTTTCAGGCTCTGCGGATTGACAATACGGATGGATGCTGCAATCCCCACATCTTCATCCACGAGCGGCGTCTTTAACACGGCGATTCGGATATTCTTGCTCAGATGTCCTAACACCGCAGGGGAGGCATTGTCCAACACCATGCCCGACACATGGAGCATGCGCCTTATGACATTGACCGCATGCTCCGGGGACTCGAAGTGTTCCTCCAGCTTTTCACACCTGCCGTCATTGTACTGTATCTCGATATCCCGCCAGGAATTGATATCGATTTCCTCTATCCCTGTTCCAAAAATGTACTTGGTGAGGAAGGAAAACTCTGCCATTTCCGTGTAAAGGTCATCGATCAACTGTTCCTGTGTTTTTCCCTTTACCGTGATACGGTAGTCACAGATGTACTTTGTAATGTACCGCTTGACCTGCTGTTTTACTTCCTCGCTCCCACCTTCCACCATGAGCGTGGAATATTTGCTGGAGATATACTCCTGCACCTCTTTTAAGACATCCGAAAATGCCCTTCCCTTTTCCTCCGGGGAAAAGAACAGATTCTGGTTATTTTTCATACCCCGAATACCTCCCTGCTGATTTTCTCTATCTCCCTGCGGAATGCCCGGCTCTCCTTCAGGCCGAGTTCCCCAAGCAGTTCCCCTTCTAAAAACTGTGCTTCCACCTCACTGCTGTGCGGAATCTGGAACGACACACTGCCAAGGATCTGTTCCATGTGGCTGCTTGCCTCCTGCTGTCTGATATTGGACACGGCCTTCAACTGCTTGTCGGCATCCCATTTGTGGTCTGATAGCAGTGGAAGCTGGGAGGATAAGTAACTGATGGATTTTAAGTCACACCCTGCCAGCCTTAACACCGTATCTGCCTCCATCAATGCGACCGCCGACAGGATATCCGATGCGATATTGCTGGTGCAGTCCACGATGACATACGGTGCGATCTGTGCTGCAAGCTGGAGCAGTTCTGCCGCCTGCTCTTTTTCATAGGGCGGATAGGTGAACACATTCTCCCCCTTTAACATCCCGACCATGGAAAGATAATCATTCTTCCGGTAGAACATGCAGTTCTTCTTGATGAGGTTTTCCGTCACATGGGATGCGGCAAGAATGCTCCCCAACGACCTTTCCTGTTCAATGTCTGACGGTGCGCATAAGTAAGGCAGCGGCGGAGTGACCATATCCGCAAGGATTAAAATGACATTTCTCTTTTTCTTTGCCAGATGCTCTGCCAGTTTCACAGACACCACCGTCTTGCCGGAGGAAGGGCTGCCCCACACGGCAAGCACGCCTCCCTCTTCCGGCATCTCTTCTTCCCTTTCCTGCTCCAAATTTCTCTGGAACAAAGAATTTTTCATGAAATTCAAACACTATTCCTCCATATCCGTATCATTTTTCTCGTCTGCCGAGGTTTCTTCTGCCGTCACTGCATCCGCTTCCCCTCCTGTCCTCGGCACCTCATTTTTTACAACAGATACCTCTTCTTCCTCTGTGGTTTCTTCCAGAAGCTCCTCCAGCACCAGATCCTGTGCTTCAATGAACTGTGCAGCTTTCTGGCTGTCTCCCCTGTATACCAGTGACAGATGGATTTCTCCCTCTGCTTCCAGCCTTGCCAGCAGTCTGCTCTGCTCCGGTCTGACTAACACCGTGACGGTGGACGGAAGCTCCTTCTCCTCTTCCTGCTCCTGTGTATTAGCATCATAGCCGGACTTTGCCGTCACTGCGATGACCTCCACATATTTTAATTCTGCCGGGATCACTGTCTCCCCACTGCCCAGGTAATCCGGTGCGATGACCGACACAATATCCCCGCTCTTTAATTTGCCGGAGAGTCCTTCCGCAAAAGAACTGATGGTGATGGAGATTGCCTGTTTCTCCCCGTTTAAGTTGTAAAGGTATTTATTTTCTGCAGCCGGCTCGTCTGCTACTTTTTCTGCTACGATATAATCCCCTGCATAAACATCCGCGGTCAGATATTTTCCTTCCGCCTCCGTGATGCTCCTTAACACATTTTCGGGCAGGTTGTAACCTCCCACCTCGACTTCCTGCAGCATTCCTTTTTTGATCTCTTCGCCTGCCTTAACGTCCTTTACAAAACGCACGATTGTGGTCTTTTGGGACAGTCCGGCATTGACAAGCGGTGTCACTGCAAAACAGATGAGCAGGGACACTGCAATGCAGAGTACCCCAAGAACAGTACGGTTTTTTAACAGTTTCATGATTCTCTTCTCCTCCTATCTCGATGTCTCCGTATATTTTTTCTTTCTTGCTGCCACGACAGTTCCTGCAAGCAGTGCCATAATCCCTGCCAGTAATAATTTCTTTTTCAATTCTTTAACCTCCGATCCAGATACCAATCAGCATTCCTGCAAAAAGAAACGGAACAAGCGGGTATGCCTGTTCCTGTTCCTTCTCCTCTTTTTGTTTCTTTCTGTTCTTTTTCCTGCCCATGCCCCCTGCCGCATGCCACAGCACCAGCAGGCACAATGCAAGGAACAGTCCCGTAAGCGCTTGGCTCGCTCCAAGAACCAGGCCGCATACCCCCATGAGTTTCACATCCCCTCCGCCGATTCCTCCTATGGTAATGCCTGCAAGGAGCAGCGGCAGTCCTGCAAGAACTCCCAAAAGATTGGGCTGTCCCGGTGGCAGCATGCTGGTAAGTGCCACCAGAACGACCAGCCAGTCCGGGATGGTCCTTGTCCTCATATCCATGACCGCCGCCAAAGACAGGGCAGAAAAAAAGAAAGCCAGCCTGATCATGCTACATTCCCATGTTCATGCCACTTTCTTCCTGTTCCAGCTCCTCTGCCTCCTCCGGTTCCTCATCCAGATCCGTCTGCTGGTGCATAAAAGTTTCATACGCTTTCTGTACCGTCTGGTCAAATCTTTCCTTGATTCCCCTGTCGGCAAAGAACACCGTATCCTTGTACTGTTCATTTGCTCCTGCCTTTGTTTTCGGCATGGCAACCGTCAGCCCGTAGTCATCTTCCTTGATTCTGACATTTCGGATCGTCATGAAATCCCCGATTTTTACATCGGCAAGGGCAAGGACACCCTTTTCCGGCTGTGTTTTTGTGATGGCAGCCTCCATCCTGCATGTCTGCCCCTGTATTTGCCTGCACTGCGGCATTTTCCTGTACTGCTTCCTGCTGTGTCTGTGTGTTTGCTCTTCTAGGCATCTGTTTTCCTCCATATCATTCTGTTATTTTTCCTGTTTCCCTGTCTTGGACCGGTGTTCCTTATCCTGCATAGTTGAACATGTCCTGAATCCTCTGGGTAAGGGTAGGCATCACCACATCCCCGAAGAGTGCATAAAGACCTGCCAGGAGCAGTGCGCCGAGAACGACTGCGATCAGGATTTTGACCGCCGTATCCACATAGTTCTCGCCCTTGGTATCCTTCATTAACATCCCTGCTCTCACGGCAACTGCCTTTACATTCTGTGCTGCTTTTTTCATCATATTTCTCATATTTTTTTCCTCCAATTTTTCTCATGATCTGCCGGACCGTTTCTGTGCGGTCTGCTCTATGTTCTCTGGTTTTATCCTGTTACATTCCTGCCATCTCCATCGGCTGTCCTTCCGGTGCCTGCATCCCATGATGCTTTGCTACCGTATCCTGCCCCTGCGAAATTGCCTGCTCATAAGCTCCGATGACTGCTTCATGGAGCTGTTTTCTGCATTCCTGCGTGATAGGAAAACAGATGTCCTTGTACTCATTCCCAACCTTATAGCTTGGCATGGAAACAAACAGTCCATTGCTTCCCTCAATAATCTTGACACCCCGGATTGCAAATGCCCCGTTGATGTTTACGGATGCCGTTCCCTTGATGCTTTCCCCCGGCCGGATGGACTGGATGCGCACATCAAACTGGAGCGGGGAGTTTTCTTTGTTCCCTGCTCCGGATGGTGCCTGCTGTTCTGTGGTTTCTGCCCGGCTCTGGGCAGTTTTTGCCTTTGGCATAATGCTCCTCCTTGTTAAAATCTGATTTCCTCATACCCGGATGGCTCGACATAGAAAAAGCGGCTGACTTCCCCATCCGCAAACTCGACCACATCCGAAATGGACAATGCATGTCCCTGAAACCCTTCCGGTACTCTCCGTCCGTATTTCTCCCAGACTTCCTCCAGACTATAGTTTTCTATCTCCCCCTCATAGACTCTGACATATTCCTCCCTGCGCGGTCTGTCATACCCTCTCTTTTTTCTCTCTGCCAGACTGATAAACCGCATCATGATTGGACTGTCCTGTCCCAGTTGATAGATTCTAAGCCTCCTCCCTTCCCCGATACTGACCTCCGCTGTCTCTTTGACACCACCTCCCTCCGACAGCCGGTCATACACACCCTCCCGGAATACGGGTTCCACCAAAAACTGTTCCTTCACAAACGAAACCAGCTCCTCTTTCTGGAACATGCAGTCGATGACTGCTTTCCCATCTCCCAGATAGCCAGCCGGATTCCCATAATAAAATACAATCCCGTTCTGAACATAAATCCTTTTCATACGCATTACCCACCCATGCTGCGCAGGTAAGGGATTAACTGCCTGTCTAAGAATGCCTTGTCCCCGCAGAATACAAACATCTTGGAGAGTCCGATCAAAAACGGTTCGCCCTCCATGGTGTGCAGGGTGATGATGCTTCCCTCACTGCAGTGCCGGATAAATTCTGCAATGGAGCAGAGATTCCCGTCCACCAGCGTCTGGCTGACCTGATTGTCTTTGATTTCAAATGCCCTGTACTTATTCCTTAACAATCCGTACCTCCCTCCTGCTGTGCGAATTTCAGAATCCTTGCCGCAAGCGCCACCTGTTTTGCAGGACTCATATGTTTTACCGCTGCATTTACATAGGCTTCCACTGCCTGCGGGTCCTGACTCCCCATCTCCACGATATCTACTTTGGATACCACAATCTTTCCACTGCTCATGGACAGCTTTACGATATCCCCGCTCTCAAGCTCTGCCATCTGGCGGAATTCTTTCGGAATCAGGATACGTCCTTTTTCGTCTAACAGCTTATACACCGGTTTTTTCATCCGTCCCCTCCTCTGTGGTCCGCAAGATGATGTTTACCTTATCCTCCGTGATGCCAAGCTCCCTGCAGATGGCAAGCAGTTCCTCCGGCACTTCCGTCCCCTGCACAAGTTCTGACGGCAGGATGATAATGCGTCCTTCCTGACACACAATGTCAAGGTCTGCGTCCATCGGGATTCCGGCATCCCTTAATAATTCTTCCGGTATCTGGAACGCAATGTTTTCCTCCTTTGCCAGTTCCTCTGCCACATCCTGTCCTGCCCTTGCAAGCAGGAACTCCTTTGCCGTGTTCTTAAGTTCCCCGTCCTCTGCCATATACACAAGTTTCACGGTGTCACCGGTACAGATACCAGCCTGCTCTAACACCACTGCGGGAATCTCAATACACCCGTTTTCCGTCATCTTTCCTTCCATTTCTACTAACTGAAGCATGTTTTCCTCCTTTTTTCCTTTTTTATGTGTCCTGTGGCTCTTCCTCTGTCTCCTTTCCCCTCCACCGGACCGTTTTCTGTTCCCCATACAGTTCAAACAGATTCATCTGCATCGGCATGCTTTTTTTTCTTTCCTCCATGTCATAGTTTGCGATCAGCACTTCCGGGAACTCACTTCCGTTGTCATACCTCTGTGCAAGGTTATTGATCCTTGTCACCGCTTCAATCTGAAAGTCCTGATACAGCTCACGGATATAGGCACAGTCGTTATAGGAAACCATGAACTTTCCCTGTATGCCTTTTAAGGTATCCCTGAGCCTCACATGATCTTCCTTACGGAACACCACCTCATAGTGTCCCTCGGTTTCAAAATACGGCGGATCGCAATAAAAAAAGGCATTCGGTCTGTCATATTGACGGATGAGTGCCTCAAAATCCTTATTCTCGATCACGGTATCCTTCAGCCTGCGGTTTGCCTCCCAGATGATGGTAAAAGTTTTGCGTATGTCAAAAGGCTGGCAGCCATAAGAGGTGCATCCGCTTCCATAGCTGTAACGGATGATCTTATAAAATGCCGCTGCCCTTTTTACATCCCCTACTGCGGCACGCTCCATGAGAATGTCACGGATTTCTGTCGCCTCTGGTTCTTTCAAGAAGTGTGTTGCAATCTCTAATTCTTCTGCAAGATGTTCACTCTTAAATTCTTCCATGGTCAGAAATTTCCGCAGTGTTGTAAATTCATCTCTGGAGTTGAGCGGCAGGAAGGACAGTTCCCGAAGCAGTGCCATTGGCCTTTCCTTGACACAATAAAAGAGGTTTGCAAGATTTGAATTAAAATCATTGTAAACCTCCATGCATTTATCCGGCGGTTTCCCGAATAAAACCCAGCCGCCACCGCCAAATACTTCTATGTAGCGGTCATAGTTTTTCGGCATGCGCAGATAGATCAGGTCGCGCAGTGCTTTCTTGCCGCCAACCCAGCTTATGATGCTGTTCAAATTTTTTTCCTCCTATTTTGGTTCATTCATATGGAAAGCCTCCCCCTGCACCAGCAGTTCATCCACCATCCTGCGGATGTCTGCCACCTCCTCCGGCATCTGTGTAAAATCCACATGGTGGTCCCTTTCCACAAGCGGTGTGTACCAGTAGTCATATGGGATATAATACTCTGCCAGTGCCTGTTTCTGTTTTTCACTCAGGAAGCTGCTGCCCTGCTCCATCATGCCGCCCGGAGTCATGAAAATCGTTCCGAAGTGTTCCCCGGAAGACTCCAGATCAAGCGTGACAAGTGCCAGCGTGCGTATGCCGGAATCCCTTCCGCAGACCACCGCCGGCATCATCACCATCCCATACTCCTCATCCACATATCCTTCCCCGTACACGGTTTCAAATGCCTGATGCATGGCAAGCAGCTTTTGGGCAGCATAGGCGGTATCCCCTCCATTGCATGACACATTCAGCCGATAGAAATCTGTTTCTTTTAATATCTCATTTACTTTCCCTAAAAACTCCCTGCATTTCTTTTCGGACAGGGTTTCCTTCTGCGGTACGACAGTAAAGTCATCCTCTTCCACATTCAGGGCCAGCGTGCTTCCATTTTCCCATTCCACATGAATTTGTCCGATATCATCCACATCAATTACTTTTCCCTCCATGCCGGACGGCATCTGGTGTTCCCCTTCCATCTGCCCCAGCCTGACCACGGTACCCGCAGGATATCTTTCCTTCAGCCGTTCTATCTGTTCCCTTCTTAACATTCCTCACCTTCCTCGATTTCTTTTACCAGTTTTCGGATTCGTATTCCATCCTTTATTCCCTGTATATAAAGCTGTTCCTGTTTTATCTGGCTGATGTCTAACATGCATCCAAAAAGTTCTGTCACCATCCTGTACGCTTGTGGGTTTGACAGCTCCAGTTCTTTTCTTAAGTCTGCCAGGAACTTTTTTTCCTTCTTTGAAAGTTCCCTTGCCTCTTCCTGATCCATGATCTGCTGGCGGTATGATTCGATAAGCTCCCCAAAAAACTGCACCATGACTGTATCATCCAATTTCATCTGTTTGCCTCCTTGGTTTCTTTGGGACACACAATACTACATACACCAGCACATATCCAGCAGAATATTATTTTTTTACAGAGTCTGCGTCATGCCATGATTCCAGATTCTGTCCAGTTCTTCCTCCGTCATGACGCCCCAGTGTCTTTCCTGTGTCCAGAAACTGACATACAGTTCTCCCTCCTGCGTATAGAGTGGTCTTTGTTCAAAGCCTTCTCCCCAGCCGTCACTCATCTGTCCGTCCCAGAAATTTTTCAGTTCATAGATTTCATTTTGTGTCAGAGGCTGGCAGATACTGCATTCCAGAACTCCGAACAGTTCTCCCCGGATGTTCTGCACTCTCGGAAATGCACTGATCACTTTTGCAGCCACCTGTCTGTTCCCGTCAAAATAATGCATGAGTCCCCTCGGCTCTTCTTCCACATGCCTTTCTTTGAGGATGGCTTTCTGGATTTGTTCCTCATAATCTGCCAGTTCACTCCGGTACAGCGTTTCCTGCTCCTCTCCATCCTGATACATCATCCCTGCCAGCGAACTGTAAAGGCAGAACGTTTCACAGGGTATCCCGTTTTTTTCAAGCAGATCGGCAAATTCCCCCTGATATTCCTGATACTCATGGATCGCCCTCTGCGTGCCAACAAAGCCCTCTGGAATAAATCCGCTGTCTGCCATCGTTGCCTGTCTTTTATCACGGGCAACCCCGGCATAATCAATATGCGGCAGGAGAAGTTCATCAACTTCAAACATCCCCGCTTCTTTAACCAGAAATTCCCCATACTCTTTATCCGTATGTATCTGCGGATGTATTTCAAATTCATCCAGATGCTTTGCGATGTAAGTGATATCAGTAAATTCACTTGTCCCCACGAATCCTGCCGCCAT
>OAUA01000536.1_pt1 | contig 9927 bp, 7 predicted proteins | sample 1495081 | NCBI WGS metagenome assembly OAUA01 (sample SAMEA2579993, study PRJEB22360) | human gut metagenome | biome: human gut; feature: human-associated habitat; material: faeces | place: Denmark | collected 2008/2010
CCAGCTGTTTACCTCTGAGCACATCCGGGCTCTTCTTATAATAAATCGTATAAATACCGGCCGGAGTCTGACGGTCAGAATATCTCATATCACCGGAAACAATATCTGACTCAAAGATATCTTCTCCGTTCTGGTAGAAATACATATGCTGTTCGGACAGATCCACTTCAATATAAGTATTTCCTATATCATTGTAACCATGTGCATTGGCTGTCATAGAATAAACCAGCTCTCTGGTTGTCTGTGTCCCTGACTGGATTTCCTGTGTCAGCTGTGCAACCTCTGAAGCCTGGTCTATCTGCCATCCATATGCAGAACCGTATACACTGACAGTTCTCCCACTTGTTGTCTGGAACTCTCTTTCAGTTCCCACCGTATCATGGGCCGCTGCAAGCTGCGCCACATAATCTGCGATGTGCTGTCTGAAAGATGTATCATCCATGATCAGCTGTCCTTTTTCATCAAAATTCAGCCAGTCCTTGATCGTATTTCCATCCAGGGTTTCCGTTTCATCTCCAAAAGTATACGTAATGCTTGCTTTTGTAAAATTGTTACATGCATTAAGAGACGCCTGCAGATCCGGATTGTCGCTGGTGATATCTGCTTTTACATACACGTCCGGCTCACTGTCGAAATCAACCGAAGTTTTATTTCCCGAAACAGCTTCCGAAAGCACGTTATAAGCATTTTTCAAATCCAGCTTACTTCCCTCTGTCTCCGGAACAATCTCAAACTGCGAATCTCCATATGCGACATATGCATTCTCAGGAGCTACCTGATTCTCTTTCTGTGCACAGTTAAGTGCCTTCACCTGTTTTTTCAGCTTTTCTTTATCGTAAGTCGTGTTCTCAGCGGCTGTATAGCTCTTCTTTTCAAAAAAACCTCTGATCCATTCATAAGGTTTCTGATCTTTCAGAAGTTTCAGAACGCTTCCATCAGAAACATAACTATAGCCGATCTGATCTCCGCTGATCGTCTGCGGATCCAGATTTCTGGAATCAACCTCTATGGAATAGTTCTCTACTGTCTTCGCAATCTTCTGTTCTGCCTCATAAGCAGTTTTACCTGAACAGTCAATGCCATTGATCGATGTTCCTTCAAAGAATTTATCCGAATAATAATATGACATACCTGCATATGCGGCTCCGGCACTTACAATAACCATTGCCACTGCGATTCCTGTAATTTTTAATCCTTTATACTTCTTACGAACAGGTGGTTCATAAGGTGCAAGATCTTCATCACTGATCGGTACATACGAAATTCTCCCCGGTCTTGCGGATTTATGGCGTCTGCCAGTTATTTCCGTACTGCCATTTGGGACTGTGTTGTTTTTTTCTTCTTTGTTGCCCATCTATTTTCTCCTCAACATAAATGTTACCGTTCATTTTTCCTGAAGCCTATTACTTCTGAATCATATTACTGTTGATTCGGTTAATTAAGAGGCTTGCTATAATTCTTAATAATACGCTTCACAATACACAGAATTTATGTACTGATCACATAAACCTGCGCTGCATGTTTCATTATAACATAATTCTTCCAATTTGCACCTACTATTCACCTTTTTCTCATTTTTTATTACTGTTTGCAGGTAATATCCCCGAAAAATGTTTTCTTTGGCAAATCCCTTGTGATTTTTCTTATTTTTACAGGCCAAGTCTGCGTTTCATATCCTTCATCACATAGAAATACATGACGATCAAAAGTCCTCCGGCAAGCACCCATGCCATCGGACTGGCCATACATGCTCCAAAATAACTCTTATGAGCTGCCGCGATCATAGCGGTGATTCCACGTCCTGCCAGTTCTGCAACACCGGCAAGCATTGGAAGCAGCCCGTATCCCATGCCTTGGATACCATTTCTGAGGGCATTGACAAAATGAAGTGGTATGAAAAATACTGCCACGCATTTCACATAAGTATCAACCATAGGAATGACTTCTGCGGCATTATCTGAAATAAACAGATAAGACAGATATTTGCCAAAGAAGAAAATAATCACACCTGTAACAATGGCATAGGTAATTCCTATAATATGCGCACTGTTAAATCCCTGTCTGACTCTGTCCAGTTTACGCGCTCCTATATTCTGTGCATTATATGTTGCCATTGTTGTTCCAATTGCAACATATGCCTGGGTAAAAATATTCTCAATCTTATTTCCTGCCGTAAATGCCGCTACTGCATAGGAACCAAGAATATTCAGTGCAGACTGTACCATCATGGTTCCGATCGCAGTGATGGAATACTGCAGTCCCATGGGAATGCCCACAAGAATTTCTTTTTTGGCAATCTCTGAACGAAATCTCCAGTCATCTGCCTTCAGTTTCAATTCCGGTACGCATTTTATGATATAAATCAGGCAAAGCAACTCCGGATACTCCCTGTGCTGTGATCGTTGCCCAGGCAGCCCCGGCGACTCCCATATGGGGAAAACAATAATAAACGTCAGGTCAAGTACTATATTCAAAAGTGCCGCCAGAATCAGGAAATACAAGGGTGTCTTACTGTTTCCCAGTGCTCTCAGAATACTGGCCAGGATATTATATAATACCTGTGCAAAAATACCTCCGCATATGATCATAATGTAGGTATATGCATCCTGAAAAATATCCTCCGGTGTATGCATTAATGTCAGAAGCGAGTGCATCCCCACCATACTGACAGCCGTCATTATAACCGAAATGATAATTGAAAGTATCGCCGCATTTCCCACTGACTGGCGCATCTCATCCATCTTTCCTGCACCGAATTTCTGTGAAGTCAGAACTGTAAAACCGGCTGTCAGTCCCATAAGAAAACCTATGATCAGAAACATGATTGTTCCTGTTGAACCAACCGCTGCCAGCCCTTTTGTTCCTACAAATTTTCCTACGATTATGGCATCTGCCATGTTGTAAAACTGCTGGAATACATTACCTATAAATACAGGTATCGTAAAGTCAAGTATCATCTTCATTGGTTTCCCAACTGTCATGTCTGTCTGCATTCCAATAAACCCTCCCAATCCTTTTTTAATCCTCTTTATTTGCTGTTTTCGATATCTGTTTTATCAGATATCAGAGCGATTATAGTTGAAAAAATTTTCCATTTCAAGATGTGTTTTTTAATTCCATGATTTTCTACATAATCACCAAAAACAAACAAAAAACCCTCTGATTTGTGTCAGAGGGTTTCGTCAATATCACGAACTGCTGATGTCTGCAAAGCAGTTCTCACAGTTTTTGTATTATATTATTTCTCTACAAGAAGTGATTTTCCTGTCATTTCCGCAGGCTGTTCCATTCCCATAAGCTGAATCAGTGTAGGAACGATATCTGCAAGACATCCGTTCTCGCGCAGTGTATATTTCGGATCTGCATTTACAAGAATAAATGGTACAGGATTTGTTGTATGTGCAGTCCACGGAGCACCTGTCTCATAGTCGATCAGCTGTTCTGCATTTCCATGGTCAGCACAGATAAACATCTGTCCGTCCACTTCCTTAAGAGCCTCTACTGCTTTGCCAACACATTCATCAACAGTTTCCACTGCTTTGATGGCAGCTTCCTGTACGCCTGTATGTCCAACCATATCCGGGTTTGCAAAATTGATCACGATCACATCATATTTGTCAGATTTGATCGCATCTACCAGTTTCTCGCAAACCTGAGGTGCACTCATTTCCGGCTGAAGATCGTAGGTTGCAACCTTCGGAGATTTAACTAGGATTCTGTCTTCTCCTTTGTTCGGCTCTTCCACACCGCCGTTGAAGAAAAATGTAACATGTGCATATTTCTCTGTTTCAGCAATACGCGCCTGAGTCATATTGTGTGCTGCAAGATACTCACCAAATGTATTGTGAAGCTGAACCTTGTGGAATGCAACCTGTTTATTCTGAATGGTATCATCGTAATCTGTGAAGCATACGAAAGTAACCTGTGGTCTTGCTTTTCTTTCAAATCCCTGGAAATCATCATCGCAGAATGCTCTTGTGATCTCACGAGCGCGGTCAGGACGGAAATTAAAGAATACAACAGAATCTTTATCAGATATAACACCTGTCGGCTGTCCGTCTTTCTCGATAACTGTAGGAAGAACAAACTCATCTGTCTTATCATTGTCATAAGAAGCCTGAACTGCTGCCGGTGCATCTGTTCCCTTTACGCCTTCTCCTGTTGTAAGAGCATTGTATGCAAGTTCTACACGATCCCAGCGGTTATCACGATCCATCGCATAGTAACGTCCGGAAACAGTAGCAATCTCACCTACACCGATCTTCTTCATCTCTGCTTCAAGAGCCTCTACAAACTCTTTACCTGATGCAGGAGGTGTGTCACGACCATCAAGGAAACAATGTACGTAAACCTTCTCAACGCCCTCTCTCTTAGCCATCTCAAGTAATCCATAAAGATGTGTATTATGACTGTGCACACCACCATCAGAAAGAAGTCCCATGAAATGTACTGCAGAGTTATTCTCTTTTGCGTTCTTCATTGCTGCAAGAAGAGCTTCATTCTTAAAGAAATCACCGTCCTGGATTTCTTTTGTGATTCTGGTAAGTTCCTGATATACGATACGGCCTGCGCCCATATTCATATGTCCTACTTCAGAATTACCCATCTGTCCGTCCGGAAGACCTACTGCCAGTCCGCTTGCGTTTCCTTTTACAAATGGATATTCTGCCATCAGCTTGTCCATAACCGGTGTTTTAGCCAGATATACAGCGTTTCCTTCCTTTTTGTCATTCAGACCATATCCATCAAGAATCATTAATACGGTTGGTTTTTTGCTCATAATGTTCTCCTTTTATGTTTATTCATAATTGATAACTGTTTTGCTGATATCAGAAGCAGAAAACTGATCATCTCTGCACAATAAAACTGTTATATCTGACATCTCTTATATAGTATCAAAATCTCAGGATTTTTCAATTCTTTTTTTGTATCTGTTTCATTTTCATTACTATATATATGAAAAGAACAGTAACTTATTTTCCATATACACGAATGATCGTGGAAATCTTTCTTACGGAATCCCTGTTTCTCAGTTCTTCGATGGCAGTTCTGAAATCACCTTCTCTTACCTTCTCAGTGATCACAACTACTTCCGCACACCCTTCCACCTTGGTATCTTTCTGGATAATCTGTGCAACACTGACCTGATATTTGGCAAAAATAGCAGTCATCTCGGCAAGAACACCGCAGCGATCCTCTACTTTGAGACGGAGGAAATAACGGTTATGTGTATCTTCCATTTTCTTAACAGGGATATTCTTGTAACAGGTACATCCGATTCTGCCGCAGCATCCTGCAAGAATATTTCTCACAATATCAAATACATCACCCACAACTGCACTGGCTGTAGGAAGTTCTCCTGCTCCTCTTCCGAAGAACATGGCATCCTCCACTGCATCTCCATGGACAAATACTGCATTATAGGAATCATTTACAGTTGCAAGCGGATGGGAACTGGGGATCAGCATCGGGCACACATATGCTTCAATTCCGTCTGCTTCGTTTCTTGCAACACCCAGAAGCTTGATATCACGTCCCATTTCTTTCGCATAATGAATATCTTTTGATGTGATCTTGGCAATTCCCTCTGTATATACATCGTTAAATACCACACGTGAGTTAAATGCCACAGATGCAAGGATCGCTACCTTACGTCCTGCATCCAGACCTTCGATATCAGCAGTCGGATCAGCCTCCGCATATCCAAGTTCTGTTGCAAGTGCCAGGGCATCCTTAAACTCCATGCCTTCCTGAGTCATCTTTGTCAGAATAAAGTTTGTGGTTCCGTTTACAATACCCATAACTTCTGTCATGTGATTTCCTGCCAGACACTGTTTCAATGGTCTGATGATCGGAATACCACCTGCTACTGCTGCTTCAAACAGAAAATCCACTTTACTCTCATGTGCCGCATCCAGAAGCTCATGACCATGTACTGCGATCAGATCCTTGTTTGCAGAGACTACATGCTTACCGGCTTTTAATGCAGAAAGGATATACTCTTTTGCAGGATTAATCCCACCCATCAGTTCAATCACAATCTCAATCTCCGGATCATTTATAATCTCATCCCACTGGCTGGTGAGCAAAGAGGCATCTTCTATCTTCGCTGCTGCCTTCTCTATATTTCTCACAAGGATTTTCTTTATCTCAACTTTACAGCCAATCTTGGCCGACATTTCCTTTTCCTGATTCTTCAGTACCTTATATACACCTGTTCCTACTGTTCCAAATCCTAACAGTGCGGCTTTGATGACATTTTCATTCATTTTGCAGGATTCCCCTTTCGTTTTCGTTGGTTTTTATAGTATGGCAGAATTTCCTATTTGTCAAGTTTGTCTGCATTTTTAAGCAAAATCTTTATCATATTTTCCAGTTCTTTGTTCCGTCTGCGAAGCCATCTCACATACCATAATATCCCCACTCCTGCCACCCAGGCAGAAATACAGAATATTCCATCCAGGATCATATAAACAGTTCTCTCTGTCCCCCTGGCAGGGGCTCCACTCAGGAAGCAGTAATACATTGCCACTGATATGCAGGCTGCGGCCACGCCTTCCATTATCTTTCTGATCGTCTTCATTATATCACTTTCCTTCTCAATAGTGTCTTTATAAAGACACTGTTACAAGACCTATTTTAACCCGATAATAAATATGAATCAAGAACAAATCGGACGGTTATTACATATGATAAGCTATAGAAAATTATGGAAGACTATGAAGGAGCGGAAAATCAGCCAGTATGCCCTGTACACTCACTATGGCATAAGCACTTCTTTTCTGGATAAACTCCGTCATAATGAAAATGTGGAAATCCGCAGTCTTGATATCTTATGTTCAATCCTTGACTGCGATTTCGGTGATATTGTAGAACACATTCCGGATAATGCTGAACCTGAGGAAAAATAATTTTTTCGGGTTCAGCATCAATATGATGTAGTTGTGCCCTTTTATAGAACTATTTGTTCTTTTTATCTTTCTCATGATGTTAGGTCAAAAGGTATTTTACCCCTAACCTGATATCTTCTCATATCTATAATATATTTTGCTTATCATATCCTGCAGAAAGTCAGGCGGATATTCGCAATCTCCACAGGGGACTTACCTGATTCGGTTAAAACATTATTTATAATGTTATCCTATAAGTCCATTCACAAAAACATAAGATTTTTTCATTTATTTATGATATACTTATTACTGTCTCCTTCGTTCTCAGTAACGCAGACTTATCTATGGCATTCTCTTCAGGCGCATAATATCATCCGCTTCGCAATTTATCAGTTAAATAGTGCGTTCAGGAGACTTGCTGCAGATTTACAAAATATTTTTACCTGAAAGGATCGTAGTATATATGAAATATGATGTAGTGATCATCGGCGCAGGACCTGGCGGTATTTTCTCTGCCTATGAACTGATGAAGCAAAATAACGATTTAAAGATTGCTGTTTTTGAGGCTGGAAATCCTCTCAGTAAAAGACATTGCCCAATTGATGGTGACAAAGTAAAAACCTGTATCAAATGTAAAACCTGTGCCATTATGAGCGGCTTTGGCGGTGCCGGTGCTTTCTCTGACGGCAAATACAATATCACAAATGATTTCGGCGGAACACTTTATGAACATATTGGAAAGAAAGACGCTCTTGACCTGATGCGTTACGTAGATGAGATCAATGTTGCCTACGGCGGACAGGACACAAAAATGTATTCTACAGCCGGAACCAAATTCAAAAAACTTTGTATGCAGAACAAATTAAAGCTTCTGGATGCTTCCGTACGTCATCTGGGAACAGACATTAACTATGTGGTTCTTGAGAACTTATATGCAAAATTAAAAGAGCATGTTGATTTTCATTTCAACACTCCTGTAGAACGTCTGGAAGTACTTGAAGACAGATACCGTATCATCACAAAGAATGATACCACTGACTGCAGCAAATGCATTGTATCCGTAGGCAGAAGCGGAAGCAAATGGATGGAACAGATCTGTAAAGAACTTGATATCCCAACCAAATCAAACCGGGTAGACCTGGGTGTACGTGTAGAACTTCCTGCTGTTATCTTCTCACACCTGACAGACGAACTGTATGAGAGTAAGATTGTCTACAGAACAGAAAAATTCGAAGATAATGTGAGGACTTTCTGTATGAATCCTTATGGCATCGTTGTAAACGAAAATACAAACGGCATTGTCACAGCAAATGGACACAGCTATGAAGATCCGTCCAAACAGACAGAAAATACAAACTTCGCACTGTTGGTAGCCAAACATTTCTCCGAGCCATTTAAAGACAGTAATGGATATGGCGAAAGCATTGCCCGTCTTTCCAATATGCTGGGCGGCGGAGTGATCGTACAGCGTTTCGGCGATCTGGTGCGCGGAAGAAGGAGTACGGTTGCACGTATCGAAGAAGGTATGGTACGACCTACTCTCGCAGCTACTCCCGGTGATCTGAGTCTTGTTCTCCCGAAACGTATCCTTGACGGAATCATTGAAATGATTTATGCTCTGGATAAAATCGCTCCCGGGACAGCTAATGACGACACCCTCCTCTATGGTGTGGAGGTTAAGTTCTATAATATGGAAGTTGATATTGATGAAAATCTGGAAAGCAGATACAAAGGCCTGTATATCATTGGAGACGGAAGCGGTGTAACCCATTCCCTGTCCCATGCTTCTGCAAGCGGTGTATATGTAGCACGCCAGATTGTTGAGAATCTGTAAAAGACCGGATTTCTTCTGATGGATACCTCCAACTACAGCAATCAATAACCTTAAAGTCCCCATCTGTCTCTTACAGTTGAAACAGATAGGGACTTGTTTATTATATTTTCTGGTATGCCATCCATTTATCCATTCCCAGACGTTCAAATGAACCGCAGTACTGAAATCCGCATTTTTCCAGAAGTTTCTGCATGGGGATGTTATCGCTGTATGTATCCATACGGAGATTCAGTGTCTGAGCATAGGCCCAGTCCAGACAGAATGATGCGGCTCCTCTTACTATTCCTGTGGACGCTACCCTGTGAACTACTCCATAGGGTTCTTCATTCAGCCATTTTCCATTAATTTCTTTATAATCTTCATCTTCTTCCGCCGCATAATAGAAAACACAGGCAATCCGCCCTTCTGACATGCACAGATACATTTTATCAATATCATGCTCTATCAGTTCTGTTGAGGGGTAATCTTCACCCCACTGTTCTGCATTGCCATTTTCTCTCATAAATTTGCGGGCTTTATCATAAACTTGCATGATCTGCCCAAGATCCTGCACTGATGCTTTTCTTATTTCCATGAAACCTTCCTTTTCTTTTGGTATTTATATTCTTTTAGTATTTGTATTCGTTTTGATTTTTCGTCTATTTCTCAAATTTTTTCGTCAAAAGACAAATATTTTCACAATGGTCTGTAAAACTGAACATATCTACCGGCTGTATTTTTCTCACATCATAGCCATGTTTTGTCAAATACTCCAGATCTCTTGCCAGTGTTTCCGGTCCACAGGAGATATATACGATTCTTGATGGATTCAGTTTGATAACAGAGGACATAAACTTTTTATCACTGCCGGTAACGTGGCGGATCCATAACACAACATCTGCATGTTCTCCGTTTTCTGCCATGTTTTCCATAAATTCTCCTGCATCTCCCTGATAGAAACGTGCATTTGTAATCTTATTTTCCTTTGCATTGATTCTGGCATCGCGGACTGCATCCGGATTTAATTCCACACCAATGACATTCTTTGCCCGCTTTGCAGCTACAAGTCCGATTGTTCCTATTCCGCAGTATGCATCTATCACTGTTTCTTTTCGTCCAAGCCCCGCATATTCAATTGCTGTCTTATACAGAATTTCTGTCTGTACAGGATTTACCTGATAAAAAGACTGCGGAGAAATGCGGAATGTACATCCGCAGAGCGTA
>OAUA01000538.1_pt1 | contig 9925 bp, 10 predicted proteins | sample 1495081 | NCBI WGS metagenome assembly OAUA01 (sample SAMEA2579993, study PRJEB22360) | human gut metagenome | biome: human gut; feature: human-associated habitat; material: faeces | place: Denmark | collected 2008/2010
GTGACTACGAAGTAGTCATATTATATCGTAAACAAGGAAAGGGCAGGCACAGCATCAGATTTATTATCTAGATGAATGAAGCTTGCCTTTTTACTACATTTGCTAAGAAATGAGGTTATACATATATGAGAGAATTATATCTTGAATGTTATTCAGGAATAAGCGGAGATATGTCTGTTGCGGCACTTCTTGATGCCGGAGCGGATAAAGAATATTTGTTAAAAACACTTGCAACTATGCCTCTGACAGGTTATGAGGTTAAGATAGCAAGAGTTAAAAAGAATGGTATAGATTCGTGTGATTTTAATGTAGTGCTGGACAGCGGACACGAAAACCACGACCACGATATGGAATATCTGTATGGACATCTTAATGGCGAAGGGCATACGCACAATTTTGAAAATGTACATTCGCATACTCATTCAGCACATCACAGCCACAGGGGGCTGAAAGAAATATATTCTATTATAGAGCAGACACAGCTTACTGGGAATGCAGAAAAGCTTGCTAAGAAAATATTCAGAATATTAGCAGAAGCAGAAGCCAAGGCACACGCTACAGATATTGAAAATGTTCATTTTCACGAGGTTGGGGCAGTAGACTCGATTGTGGATATAGTGGCATTTGCTGTATGCTTCGATAACCTGCATATAGACAGGGTGTATGTTCCAGGTATCAGCGAGGGAACTGGAACAATAAGGTGCCAGCACGGAATAATTCCAGTACCAGTGCCAGCGGTTCTTAATATAACATCAGCTTATAATATAGAATTAAGCAATACCAATATTAAAGGCGAACTTGTAACGCCAACGGGAGCGGCGATTGTAGCGGCTGTAAGAACAGATACAGCACTTCCACAGCATTTTACAATAAAGAAGACTGGATATGGTGCAGGCAAGAGAGTATGAGCTTCCGGGAGTATTAAGGGCAATGCTTATTGAGAGTAATAGTGAAAGCTTAGACGAAAATGCTGACTTAATATATAAGCTGGAAACGGATATTGATGACTGTTCGTCAGAGATATTAGGATACACTATGGAGCGCCTGTATAAGGCGGGTGCAAGAGAAGTGCATTTTCTTCCTATATATATGAAAAAGAACAGACCTGCATATGAGCTTGTTGTAATATGCTGCAAGGAAGATATTACGACTATGGAAAATATCATATTTGAGGAAACAACGACAAATAGGAATAAGACGTTGTGCAATGAAGAGAACAATTCTTCCAAGAAAAATTGAAAAAGTCAGTACACCATATGGTGAAATTGACGTAAAGGTGTGTACGCTTCCTAATGGCAAAGTTAAGAGATATCCTGAATATGAAACTATTAAGAGCATATGTGAGACAGAAAATGTGCCATTGAGGGATATAATTGGGAATATAGGAGGAATAAAAAATAATTAAAGACTGTTACAAGAAATTATATGCTGGCATTATATAGAACATAGAAATATAAAAGTTCTGAGTAATGTCAGCATATTAAAATATAAGTTTCGTGTGACAATCTTATATTATAAACCTGGAAAAGCATTTCGATATTATACATTTGCAGAGGCAGAGTTATGGTTAATATATTTTATTGATATGGGAAAATGATATAGCCGTCACCTGTATTTTTATAGTTGTACTATATCACTAAGCATTACAGAAAAATTAATTAACACGGTTGCCATCAGTACCAATAGTTACAACTCTTACAGGAATTGTCTTGCCGCTGTCAGCTACAGCCTTTTCAACTGCATACTGCAATCCACCACAGCAAGGTACAGTCATACGTGTTACAGTTATGCTCTTTATGTTATTATTCTTGAATATCTCGGTTAATTTCTCAGAATAGTCAATCATATCAAGCTTTGGACATCCGATAAGTGTTATGTGGTTACGCATAAAATCGTGGTGGAATGTACTGTAGGCATAAGCTGTACAATCTGCTGCAATAAGAAGGTCAGCTCCATTAAAGCATGGTGCAAAAGGAGATACAAGCTTAATCTGTACAGGCCAGTTGTTAATCTGGTTTCCACTTGCCGCTTTGTTAGCAAGTACTTCAGCTTCATTATATTCAGGAGCTTCACGCTCAATAAAACGAATTGCATTCATAGGGCAGGCTGGCAGACAGTCGCCAAAACCGTCACAATAATCATCTCTTAAAAGCTTAGCCTTTCCGTCAACAATTCCAATAGCTCCCTCGTGACAGGCGTGTGCACATAAGCCACAGCCGTTGCAGAGTTCTTCATTAATTTCTATAATCTTTCTTATCATAATCAAATAAATCCTCCTATTTATAGTAGTATTTTTATTTAATAGAAAATTCTGATAAAAATTCCTGTTAAATAAAAAGCCCTCTGGGCAGATTCACCATACGGCGGTAATGTAGATGCCACTAAAGTGTTCCGCAATAGGTGGAGAATCCTGTGAAACAGGATTCTATCCTGCAGACCCGCTAAAATGTCTTAATAAGTATATGTTGTGGTTATTTTCAGCCATATTTTCATAGCTGGCTGATTAGTTTGAATTATATCTTAACTACCTGGTAAGTATAATATTAAATATTAATAAAGTATGTTGTAAATACAACAAAAATAAGATTATAATGTAATGAGTGCAAAAGAAAAGGAAGCGGCTGCGAAGCAGACATTTACTTTTCTTGCACCATTAACGAACGAATATCCTGTGAAACAGGATAAAGAGTGCGGAAGCACGAATTCGTGAGTGTAGGATATGCTAGGTTATAGTACAGGTGTGTAGTATATTAAGTTAATAGTGCGAAAAGATAGAGATTGGCAAATGAGTGCAAAAGAAAAGGAAGCGGCTGCGAATAGACACCGTAGATTTTATAGATTATTTTATGAATAATATAGAGAAGAATAGGATTGAAGAATATGGGCAGAATATTATATGACATTTCACAGGATTATATGGGAGTTATACAAAAGAGCAGGCTGTTTAGCGGTATAGAACCAGACGAGGCTAATGGAATGAGCAAATGCCTTGAGATAACATTTCGCGAGTATGACAAAGAAGAAGTTATATTTAATGAAGGCGATAAAATATCCAAAATAGGTATGGTGATTCAGGGCAATGTGAGCATAGAAAAGGCTGATTACTGGGGCAACAGGCATATTATGACATATGTGTCAGCGGGTGAAATATTCGGAGAGGCATATGCATGCAGTAACGACAAGACATCCAATGTAGAGGTTGTTGCGGCAGATAAATGTATAGTTGCATTTCTTGACACATACAAGGTTATGACGGTATGCAGTTCATCGTGCCAGTTCCACAGTAAGCTTATTCATAATCTTATATATATGCTTGCTGACAGGTGTGTGGTTATGAACGAGAAGATTACACATTTATCCAAACGAAGCACTAAGGAGAAAGTATTGTCATATTTATCAGCAAGAGCCGCCAAATGTGGGAGTGATGAGTTCGATATACCATTTAACAGGCAGCAGTTGGCTGATTATCTTTCAGTTGACAGGAGTGCAATGTCAGCAGAATTAAGCCGTATGAAGAAAAATGGAGAAATTGATTTTATGAAAAATCATTTTATTATAAAATGTCGTGATAAACAATAATCTGCCGCTGTAAAGACACATAATTTGGAAGAAAATGTTAATTTAAGCCGTCATTGTATAAAACTAAAAACAACTAAAAAATGTATTGAAATTAATTGACAAGGGTGTTAATATACCCTTGCGAGAGATAGTTAAGAAATTAACATTTCGCTTTATATTTTTGAGAGTTTTGTATACAATATACAAACTATTATACAAATTAACAGTTATTTTATTAAGGAGGAACCAATAATGGTAAATTTTGATCAGTGGAATGGTTTCAAAGGCAGACTTTGGAAAGAAGAGATCAATGTAAGAGATTTCGTTCAGAACAATTACAAGCCATATGATGGAGATGAAAGTTTCCTTGAAGGACCTACAGAAGCTACTAACAAGCTTTGGGGAAGACTTCAGGAATTACAGAAGGAAGAAAGAGCTAAGGGCGGCGTACTTGATATGGAAACAAAAGTTGTTGCTGGTCTTACAGCTTATGGTCCTGGATATATAGATGAATCTATGAAGGAGCTTGAACAGGTAGTTGGTCTTCAGACAGATAAGCCACTTAAGAGAGCATTTATGCCTTATGGTGGTATCAAGATGGCAGAAGAATCATGCAAGAACTATGGTTATGAACCAGATCCAGAACTTCATAAGATCTTCACAGAATATCATAAGACACATAACCAGGGTGTATTCGATGCTTGTACACCAGAGATGAGAAAGGCTCGTCACAGCCACATCATCACAGGTCTTCCAGATACTTATGGACGTGGACGTATCGTAGGTGACTACAGAAGAGTTGCTCTTTACGGTATCGACTTCCTTATGGAAGAAAAGAAGAAGGATCACGCTAACTGTGGTTGTGGAACAATGACTGATGACGTTATCCGTTTAAGAGAAGAAATATCTGATCAGTACAAGGCACTTGCAGGTATGAAGAAGATGGCTGAAAGCTATGGTTATGATATCAGCAAGCCAGCTACTAATGCTAAGGAAGCTGTTCAGTGGTTATACTTTGGATATCTTGCAGCTATCAAGACACAGAATGGTGCTGCTATGTCTGTAGGTCGTGTATCTACATTCCTTGATATCTATATTCAGAGAGATCTTGAAGCTGGTACTCTTACAGAGAAGGAAGCTCAGGAACTTATTGATCATTTCGTTATGAAGTGTAGAATGGTTAAGTTCGCAAGAATTACATCATACAACGAATTATTCTCAGGAGATCCTACATGGGCTACTCTTGAAGTTGGTGGTACAGGTATCGATGGACGTTCAATGGTTACAAAGAACGACTTCAGATTCCTTCATACACTTGAGAACATGGGACCTTCACCAGAACCAAACCTTACAGTACTTTATTCTTCAAGACTTCCAGAAAGCTTCAAGAAGTATGCTGCTAAGATTTCTGTTGATACATCTTCAATCCAGTATGAGAACGATGATGTTATGAAGGTAACATGGGGCGATGATTATTCAATCTGCTGCTGTGTATCTGCTACACAGACAGGTAAGGAAATGCAGTTCTTCGGAGCTAGAGCAAACCTTGCTAAGTGCTTACTTTACGCTATCAATGGTGGTGTAGATGTTAAGAACAGAGAACAGGTTGGTCCTGCTTACAAGCCAGTTACTTCAGAATATCTTGATTATGATGAAGTTGTTGATAAGTTCGATGCTATGATGGATTGGTTAGCTAATCTTTATGTTAATACACTTAACCTTATCCAGTATATGCATGATAAGTATTACTATGAAGCTGCTGAGATGGCTCTTATTGATACAGATGTTAAGAGAACATTTGCTACTGGTATCGCTGGATTCTCACACGTTGTAGATTCACTTTCAGCTATTAAGTATGCAAAGGTTAAGACAGTACGTGATGAGACAGGTATCGTTGTAGATTACGAAATCGAAGGCGACTTCCCTAAGTATGGTAACGATGATGACAGAGCTGATGATATCGCTGTATGGTTACTTAAGACATTCCTTGAGAAGATTAAGAAGAGACATACTTACAGAAATTCAGAGCCAACAACATCTATCCTTACAATTACTTCTAACGTAGTATATGGTAAGTACACAGGTGCTATGCCTGATGGACGTAAGGCTGGTACTCCACTTGCTCCTGGTGCTAACCCAAGTTATGGTGCAGAGCAGAATGGTCTTCTTGCTTCACTTAACTCACTTACAAAGCTTCCTTACGAGTGGGCATTAGATGGTATTTCTAATACACAGACAATGAACCCAGACGCTTTAGGACATAACGAAGAAGAAAGAATTAACAACCTTGTTAACGTTATGGATGGATACTTCGATCAGGGCGCTCATCACCTCAATGTTAACGTATTCGGTAAGGATAAGTTACTTGATGCTATGGAACACCCAGAAAAGCCAGAATATGCTAACTTCACAATCCGTGTATCTGGTTACGCTGTTAAGTTCATCGACCTTACAAAGGAACAGCAGATGGATGTTATTTCAAGAACATTCCACGACAGAATGTAATCATACGAATAGTATAATTGCTTGAAATTAGAATGCAGTATTTAAGCGGTTTGGCAAAAAATGTATATACTAATACTTAATGTAAATTGGTGTAAACTATTACAGTTTGGTTTTTAATCTGAACCAAAACTGAACCAAACTGCTTAAAAAACTGAACCAGATAAAAGTGGCTTTAAGTTGCTTGTTTACTGGTGATAAGTTACATTAAGTTATAACAAAAAATGAAAAAGCCACCTGTATTCAAAAAATGCAGTACAATCTGAGATGATTGTACTGCATTTTTGAGTTTATGTGAGCAATGGGCCAAAATCTGTGCTTGTATGAGAATTTGACGACTGTGTAATGATTTATTTTTATCTAAGTTTGTCATTTATAAGCATAAGTCTTGTAAGTGTAGATTCATGATTAGTTTCTGTTTTTTCAATTAATATATTGTCTTTTTTATAATCTACAGCGTATTCTTTTAAACAATTATTTATTTTGTTATTCTTAAAAGAAATACATACTTTATCATTATCAATATCCCAATCAATATCAGTAGTTATATTAATTTTATTAACAAGAGATATAATATCGTTTACAGATTTTACCTCTATGTCTAAAAATTCAAATACACTTACTTCTAATGCTTCTGCAATTTTAGAGAGCTGTTCTAGTTTAGGATTTCTATTATCAGTTTCATATTTCTATAATGTTGATAAATTTATTCTACTTTTTTCACTTAATTGCTCAATAGTAAGTTTTCGAGCTTTTCTATATTTTTTTATTGTTCTAGCTGTCACAGAGGTCACAACCGAAGTTAGAAGTGAAGAGACAGAGAAAGATATTGCCGTGGCTAAAGCTTCAGAAGAGAAGACTGATAAGGAAGATAATCGGTCCGCTGATAATGAAACTGCATCAAAGCAGGAAGAAAAGTCAGAGCAGAATGACGAGCCGGAACAGAAAGCTCCTGCAAGTGGTAATAAGGAAGCTGGTGGAAATCCGAGTAATGCAGGTAATGGTGGTCAGACTACAGACAATCCGAAAGACAATGTGAGTAATCCACTGCCTGCTTCCGTGGCATACAGTCCACAAATTGTTGTGTCACTTGCAACAGAAAAGTGTCAGGCAGGAGGGATGGTTACCACACAGCGGAATTTACAGAACCATTTGAATGATGGCAGTATCACGCAGGAAGAGTACAATGAGTATTATCCTTACGATGGTATGGAAGGCTCTTATTATAGTGTGTTTGTAGAGACTGACCTTAACAAGGCAAGTACCATTGATGGACAGTGGTTATCATCTGAGGATGCAATAGCAGAATATATTGCAAGTATGTTACTTTTGGAAACAGATCCGGTATTCTACATCAGTTATGATGGAGTTTACACATCGCACGGCATAGACTATTACGAGTTTCGATGTCACAGATAAATAAAAACCAATAGAAGCAGAATGAAGAAAGATATAAGCCATAAACTTATGTCTTTCTTTTTTTGTACCCGTTCAGAGCTAAGTAAAATTTCATAAATTGCTGTAGGCAATTTTGCAAATAGGCTCTGAACTAATTGAGATTTAAGGAGGAAAGAGCACATGAAACAGAAACTAAAGCGTTTTATGGCAGGATTTATGGCTATGCTAACATTGATTGGAACGCTATTTACGAATGGAACAACAGCATTTGCAGCCAGTCCGAAGGCAAACATTGCTTTCTGGTATGCATCAGTCTGTAATTCGGGGATTGTAAGCGAACTACATCCAAGTTTCAATAATGAGAAAATATTATATTCTGTATTGGATGGAAATGCAGCGTACTGTATGAATTTTGGACTTCGTGCAGATGGTGGTCAGCTGATGAATAGTTATGAAAATCCTAGTACAGATATGTCTTATGAGCAGGAAAAACAGCTAAGTTATTGTCTTTATTATGGATATTCCACATATGAAGCAGCGGCACCAAGCAACAGCCAGTGTGATGAGTATATCGCAACTCAGGCAATGGTATGGGTAATTGTAGCAGATATCTTTGGAACCGGAAGCAGTGATTCGGCAGCAAGAAAGCTTTGTAACACAGCACCAAGTCCGGATTCTTCATACAGCTATTATGAGAGGCTCAGAGATAATATCAGCAGTTCCTACAATGCAACGCTTCCAAGTTTTGCATCACGCAGAACCAGTGAGGCACCAACTTATGAGCTGAAGTGGAATGAGGGAAGTCAGAGATTTGAAGCAACATTATCTGACAGCAATGGTGTCTTATCAGACTTTGATTTTGGCATCAGCGGATATTCTGTTGATAAGAATGGCAACAGTATTACAATCTCTTCAACGAGCGTGGATACTACAGCTACAACAGGAACATTCACATCCAATGCTGGCAAGGTTGAGAGAACATCAAGCTGTGTATTCTGGCTTACAGGAAAGAGCGGATATCAAGAGTTTATTTCTGAAAGACCGACAGCAGATCCTATCAAAGCCTATATCAAGGTCAAGACAGAGAACATCGGATATGGTGAGCTTACAAAGACAGATGAGTCAAGCGGAGTGAAGCTCTATTCTGACAGCGGATGCACAAACAGAGTACAGACCATGACAACAGAAGGAAATGGATATGCAAAGTCAGCTGCACTTGTTGCAGGCACTTATTATGTAAAAGAGATTACCGCTCCAAAGGGATATGTCCTTTCCAGTAAGGTTCATACACTTACTGTAAAAGCAGGACAGACAACGGGAATCTCTGCAACAGATAATGAGCAGCTTGGAGCAATCACAATCTACAAAGAGGGTGAGGTGCTTAGCTCATGGAATGGAAGCAATTTCACCTATGAGAAAAAGAAGCTTTCCGGAGCAGCGTTCAAGGTAACTGCAGGAGCAGATATCTACAAGGCAGATGGTACTAAGGTTTACAATGCTGGCGATGTAGTGGCAGAACAGAGACAGAGGTAGTAAATCCGTATGATAACAGCATCAAGACACAGGGTACAGAAAAAGAATTAACTCTTTTTACCTGTTCCCAGAAAGGAACCATGCGTTTTGTGGTCAGATGCATTTATAAGGAGGTGGTGATGGATGAATAAGAGATACCGGTTAGGAGAGATAGAATAGACAGTAGCAGAAATGGAAGAGCTAATTGACATCAAGGATGATATTGCAGAGATTGATGATGACTTTCAGATAGTCGTAAGCGGCTGGTCTGTATATGTCGAAAGCATGAATCTGACACTCAGACAGGGAATAGCCTGTGTATGGGATGCGGAGGAAGGATTATTCATGCCTGATTTTGATGTGACTATCGTGTATGAGGGGAACATTGAAACACAGGAGTGGCTCTACTACGAGCAGGACGGAATGGCTGTTACACTTGGCAACTGGTTAAATGGCAGATTGTCTTGTGAACAGATAGAACAGCTTTGGTGTGAGCTTATCATACCTGAGCAAAACAAAGAACAAAAAGAAAGCGAGGAATAGCATATGAAGTATTCAATTAAGGTAAACGAAGTAAGAGCAAAAGAGGGCAGCAATATCAAAGGATTTGCAACAGTAGTATTCGGTGATTCATTTAAGATTACCAATATTGCAATCCTTGAGAATAAGGATAAGGGAGAGCTTTTCGTATCAATGCCAAGATACCGCTCCAATGAGCGTGATGAAAGCAACGGTGTGATCTATAAGGATGTGTGCAATCCTATCACAGCGGAGTTTCGAGAGGAACTCTATACCAATATCATTGATGCCTATGCAAGAATTAAGGAACCTGAGAAAGAGGAGACACAGAAGCAGGACAGAACATAAGGAACCAAAGGTTCATTTGAAATGCCTGAGTTTTCCGTAACTGTGACACCTTATGAGAGGGAAGGCCAGTAACATCAAAGGACTTGCA
>OAUA01000541.1_pt1 | contig 9852 bp, 7 predicted proteins | sample 1495081 | NCBI WGS metagenome assembly OAUA01 (sample SAMEA2579993, study PRJEB22360) | human gut metagenome | biome: human gut; feature: human-associated habitat; material: faeces | place: Denmark | collected 2008/2010
ACCGGAACGCAGACCAGACGGATAAGATCCACGCTGCGATCGAGAAGCTGGCATCCGGCGAGACGAGCTACAAGGTGGACGTAAACGATTTCTCGAGCCTGGAGGCAGAGCTTGCCGAAGGTTTAAACCGCATCAGCGACGGTCTCGAGACTGCGCTTGCCGAGCAGGTAAAGAGCGAACGCCTGAAAGCCGATCTGATCACGAACGTCTCCCACGATATCAAGACGCCGCTGACTTCCATCATCAACTATGTGGACCTCATCAAGCGCCAGCATATCGAAGATCCGACCGTTCAGAAATATCTGGAGGTTCTGGATCAGAAATCCCAGCGTTTAAAGACGCTGACCGAGGATCTTGTCGAGGCATCCCGCGCAAGCTCCGGAAATATCAAGCTGGAGATCACAAATATCGATTTCGTAGAACTTGTCCAGCAGACGACCGGAGAATTTGAGGAAAAATACGCGATCCGCCATCTGGAGATCGTCAACACACTTCCGAACGAGGTCATCATGATCGAGGCAGACGGACGAAGGCTATGGCGTGTCCTTGAAAACCTCTATAATAACGCATTCAAGTACGCGTTAGAGGGAACCCGCGTCTACGTCACGATCGAGGACCATGGCGCCGACGTTGTGTTCACGATCAAGAATGTGTCCGCAAACCCGTTAAACATCAGCCCGGATGAGCTCACCGAGCGATTCGTCCGCGGTGACGTTTCCCGAACCACGGAGGGAAGCGGACTTGGACTTTCCATTGCGAAAGACCTGACAACTCTTCAGGGCGGAAAGTTCGAGCTGATCATCGATGGCGACCTGTTTAAGGCGCAGATCACGTTTCCAATCAAAAACTAAATATCTTCTTATAAACAGAGAGCGTACCACCTTTTTTAGGCAATACGCTCTCTGTTTATATCTTATGTATTGAAATCTCTCAGATCGTCAGCACAAACGAAGCCAGCATCGCGATCCTCGGAATATACTGGTCGATCAGGATGTACTCGTTTGCGGAGTGGGCCCCGTCACCGGCTGCGCCGAGACCGTCAAGGGTCGGGATACCCAGAGCAGACACCTCGTTTCCATCGCTGCCGCCGCCCACAAACTGATGGGAAAACTTAAGCCCGACCTTCTCGCCGCAGATCTTCGCCTTCTCGAAGAGCGCCATGTTCGCCTCCGTCTCCTCCATCGGCATCTTGCTGTCCCGTTCGATGACTTCCCTTGTGGTTCCCGGAACCGTCGTCCTGATCTCGTTGATCGCCTTGCGGATCCTGTCGCCCTCGGCGGCTGTCTTTACGCGGCAGTCGATCTCGATCTCTGCCTTTGCCGGAACAACGTTCGGTTTTGTACCGCCGCTGCAAACGCCCACATTGACGGTAGTTCCAGCCTCGTAATCTGTCAGTTTCTGGATCGCGAGGATCTCATGTGCCAGCTCCTCGATGGCGTTGATCCCCTCTTTATGGGCATTTCCCGCATGGGATGCCTTTCCGTGAATCCTTACGGTAAAACGGACAAGGCCTTTTCTTCCTGTCTTTAAATCTCCGTTCGCTGTACACGGCTCGCAGACAAGCGCCGCCTTCGCGTCCTTCGCAAGCTCACAAATGATATCGGTAGACTCAGCACTTCCGGTCTCCTCGTCACCGTTAAAGATGAATTCCAGCCTCTTTCCCGGATCGATCCCAAGATCCTTATATGCCTTTACAGTCCAGATCGCGGAAATAAGTCCGCCTTTCATGTCATAAACACCCGGTCCGTGGAGCTCATTTCCTTCTGTATAATACTTCAGCGCACCGATGAGATGTACGGTGTCATAATGACCGATAAACAGGATCTTCTCCGTACCCTTTCCATACTGGAACCGCACCGGACAGTGTCCGTTCTCCGCTTCGTAGACAAAGCTGTCCTCTCCTGTGCGCTCCTTGATCAGCATGATCAGCTTTTCCCGCACCTTTGCCAGAGCCTCAATATCTGAAGTGCTGGCCTCTGTCAGGACTAGAGATTTTAAGTCCTCAAAGATCTCCGTCTCATGTTCTTTTAAGTAAGCAAGTATTTTCTGTTCCATGATTTCTGTCCTTTCTTCTGTAATTGATACTGTATGCCCTTCCGGCCAACCAGATCGATCCGTTTTCATTTTACATCAAATCTGAACCATCGGAACTATTTTTTCATATTTCATAAAATCTGCCTGCACTTTTGTACAGCATTTCTCAGTCCGGAGATTTCCTATCCGTATATTACTTCTTTATCACGCGGACCTTCTTCCATTTTCCTGTCAGATACCATCCAAACGAGATCACATAATTCGCGGCCCAGCCAAGGGGAACCGCCATCCATGCTACCTGAATCCCGTAGACCGGAGCAAACAGGTTCGTCACGCTGACACGGATCGCGAGATTCACGAGATTTGCCACCGTAAATGCCGTCACATCACCTGCGCCGCGCAGCAGACCGTCCGTGGACGCCTTGAGGCCGATAAACGAGTAGAAAAACGATAAGAACTTCACATAACTGAGTCCCACCGAATACGCCTCACTGCTGCCGCTGTCAAGGAACAGGGACACGAACGCGCCTCCTGCCAGCTGGTACATCACGCAGAGCACAGCACCCGCCGTCAGGACGATCACATAACACATGCGGTAACCTTCCTTCACCCGGTCGATCTTTCCGGCTCCCATATTCTGGGCTGTGAAGGTTGACATGGCATTTCCCATTGCGAGCATCGGCACGATACTTAATGACTCGATCCGCATGCCTGCGGAGTATCCGGCGATTGCCGTGGAGCCGAAGCTGTTGATCACAGACTGGACCAGCAAAATTCCGATCTGTACGATGGACTGCTGCAGTGTGGACGGAACGGCAATCTTCACCATGGAGACCGTCATCTCTCCGCTGTAGAGACGCACCGGCACCTCGGCAGGATACCCCTTTAGCTTCCGCATCAAAAGAAGGAAGGAGATCACCGCCGAGATTCCCTGTGCGATCAGTGTCGCCAGCGCAACGCCCCGGACACCCTGCTTGAAAACGATCACAAGGATCATGTCCAGCGCGATGTTTAACAGGGAAGAAAAGATCAGAAGGTACAGTGGCTTCTTTGAATCTCCCAACGCGTTGAAGATCGATGCCTGAACGTTATACATGAACAGGAACGGCAGTCCGATAAAGTAGATCGCCAGATACAGCGCCGCGTCAGAGAAGATATCCTCCGGTACGTTGACGAGATTCAGGATCCGGTTGTTGAACAAGATCCCCACTGCTGCCAGAAACGCCGCAATCCCAAGGAAATTGAACATCGTCGTGTAGACTGCCGTCTTCATCTTCGCGAGTTTTCCCGCTCCCAGAAACTGGGAGATCACCACGGAGCTTCCGATTCCGCCGCCGATGGCGATGGCAATAAAGACGTTCGTGATCGCATAGGATGCGCCAACCGCCGCTAATGCCTGTTCCCCGACGAATTTTCCTACCACTACTGAGTCCGTGATGTTGTAAAACTGCTGAAATAGATTTCCGAGTATCATCGGAAGCACGAAGAAAAGCAGGGATTTTCCCGGATTATCCGTCAGCATGTCATATTTTTTTCTTGTCTCTTTCATGTCTGTCAAAACGTAATGATGGAAGCCAATGCCAGTTTCGCTCTGGAAAACAGCGTCTCAGCTACCGCATACTCCTCCATTGAATGATTGTTCGCGCCCTTGACGCCCATGGCGCAAACTACCGGAACGCCTTCCGCCGCAGCCAGGCAGGAATCGGACCATCCGCCGACTTTCTTTGTCTGCAGCTTTCCGTAACCGATCATATCTGCCGCCTTCTGGACATGGCGGAAAAGCTCCAGATTTTTCTCCGATACCGGCATTACCGTACTCGGCTTCGTCCAGGTCACATCTGCCGTCGTGTCCGGGACAGTTCTCGTCTCCGCAATCTTTTTGATCGTCTGAAGTGTTTCCTCAAGGCGCTCAAAGCTGTCGTAACGGATATCGATTCCAACCTCACAGGACGCAGCCACTGCGTTTGCAACCGTTCCGCCCTGGATCACACCTACATTCACAAAAAGTCCATGTTCAAAGTCATGAAGCTTCTGGATCTCGATGATCTTATGCGCCATCTCCAAAATCGCGTTTCTTCCGCGCTGCGGATCATTTCCAGCGTGGGCCGCGACTCCGTGAACGGTGAGTGTCACGCGGCAGGAACCTTTTCTTCCAACAACGAGTCCGTCATCGATAAATCCCGTCTCAAAGTTGAATGCCGCCGCGCATCCCGCGCAGAGTTTCCGGATCTCTGCCTCCGCATTTGTCTGACGGTGTCCGTTCTCCTCATCTCCCGCAAAGACAACGCGGATCGGGCGTTTCCCATATCCATATTCATGGAGCGCTTTTAAAATATAGACAGCGATCACAAGTCCCGCCTTCATATCCAGAACTCCCGGTCCGTGGGCATTTCCGTTCTCATCGATGCGGAACGGATTTTTCTCCAGCGTGCCTTTCGCGAATACCGTGTCCATGTGTCCGATCAGGACGATGGGCTGGCCTGCTGCCTCTTTATTCCATACACCTGTCAGGAGGTTTCCGAAACGTTCCATCGGGATCACAGCTGTCTCCACTCCGGCACTTTCCAGTTCATCCTTTAAGACCGCACCTACCCGGTCAACGCCCTCTTTATCCGGGGTTCCGCTTTCGATAGAAACGATCTTTTCCCATAGCGACAGCATCTCGTCCCTGTGACGGTCTATATACGCGGATGTCTTCACGATTAGTTCTCTGTCTTCCATAGCCTGCATCCTCCTCGTCATTTTATTCATCTATGATATAACAAACATACTGAAATGAAAATACTGAAAATCTATAAAAATCGGGAATTCCGCCTGACGGTAACACCTTCCCGGTTACACGCTTGACTTCTGCGTCTCTGCGAATTATAATGAGTGAATTAAACCTACCAATTTGCTATGAAGATATGACCACCCGTACGAGGCTGCTAAGATAAACGCTCCGCGAGGATGCGCAGTGATTTTGATAGGAATAAGCCAGTTTCGCTGACCAGAATCACACGCCAAGTCTCACGGTCGTTCGACTTAAATGCAGAAGAATGTTGTCGAAATGGTAATTGGAAACATACACTTTTGCAAGGTAAAGTGTTTGCATTGTACCGTGCTTTGTGCTAAAATCAAATAACGAACTGTCAATTCTGCGGTGCAGGGCTTCCCTTGCACCGCAGTTGTTTGTGCTGATCGCGCAAAGATGTAGGTTGTCGCAAGCAACCGCGCGAGACGCACGAATGTGCCAAGGCACATTCCTTTTTGCAAAGGAGAAGGATGTATGCCAGTAGGAATTATCATCAATGCCCTGTCCGTCGCCATCGGCGGTGTGGTCGGGGCTTTACTTGGGCATAAGCTGCCCACAAGGATCAATTCGGAGCTCACGAAGATCTTCGGCGTCTGCTCTATGGGAATGGGCGTGAGTTCCATCGGCCTTATGAAAAATATGCCCGCCGTTATCTTTGCGGTGATCATTGGAACCGCGTTTGGACTGGCGGTGAATCTCGGCGGGATCATCAACAGCGGCGCGGCGTGCATGGAGAAGCCGGTGGGGAAGATCTTCCCGAATAAGAATGCGTCCATGTCCAGAGAAGAGTATATGACGATGCTCGTGACGATCATCGTGCTGTTCTGTGCCAGCGGAACGGGAATCTATGGTTCCCTGGACTCCGGAATGAGCGGTGACCACACGATCCTCATCTCCAAGTCCATCCTGGATTTCTTTACTGCGATGATCTTTGGAGGAACACTCGGAATGGTGGTTGCGGCTGTTGCGATCCCACAGTGCGTGGATCTTTCTCGCGATCTTCGCTGCGGCGAAGTTCATCTTTCCGCTTACCACACCGGATATGATCGCGGACTTCAAGGCCTGCGGCGGTTTCCTTCTTCTGGCCACAGGTTTCCGCATCGCAAAGATCCACAACTTCCCGGTTGCTGATATGATCCCCGCCATGGTGCTCGTCATGCCGGTGAGCTGGTTCTGGGGGAATGTGGTGGTGCCGATGCTGTAAATAAAAAAGCTTTTTCAGTACATGTTTTAGAGGAATAAAACTGATGCTGAAAAAGCTTTTTTGTTTGCGTGGAAGTTCAAATAGAACTTCCTATGTATGAGAAAATGATATAAAAATGGGAGGACTCAATCGACCGGAAGAAATTCTGCTGGGAGTATGATTCTTTGAATCGGCATATCAGGATGGGAAAGGCGTTCCAGAAGCTGCTTTCCTGTTGCGCGCCCCATTTCGGCAACTGGCTGCTTGATCAGGCTCATATGCTGAAGACCATACTGTGCCTGTTCACTGTCTTTGTAACCGATCAGATCAATATCATGGTGGGGGCGGATTCCACGCTGATTTAAGATCATCATAGTCTCAATCGCCATAATATTATTGGAAATAACCAGAGCAGTACAGCCAAGCGCCAGAAGCGCATCGAGATTCTCAACTACCAGAGAAGTCATAGACGTTCCAGTACGGATCAGGGCTTCAGAAAAGATTCCATGTTTTTCCATCGTATCGCGATAGGCATCAAGACGTTCTTTTGTTGTGGAAATGCGGGGAATCCCGGTGATGAATCCGATTTTAGAATGTCCTTTCTTTATAAGGTATTCCACTCCATCGGACATGGCCTGATAGTTTGCGGAGATCACGGAATCATAGGGAGCGCCTAAAGGGGAGCGGTCAACTAAGACAACAGGAATACTGGGAGGAACGATTCCTGAAATATCAGAGTAGTTTTCAACCGTAGAGGCCAGAACAAAACCATCGACAATACCGCTGGATAAAATTCTCAGGTTGTCGATCTCGCGCTCTTTCGTTTCCTTTGTATTAATAACGAGCAGCTTGAAGCCTTCTTTGGAGATAACGTTTTCAACTTCCTCGATCATTGTCGCAAAGAAGGGATTTGAAATATCAGGTACAATAAATGCAATTAAATTTCTCTTTCCCGTCTTAAAACTTCGTGCAGTCGCATCAGGACTGTAGTGAAGTTCTTCGATACTTTTTAGAACGAGCCGTTTCGTTTCTTCTTTTACATAACGGGTATTATTGATGACATGGCTGACGGTGGCAGTAGATACGCCGGCAAGGGCAGCGACATCACGAATACTAACTTTTGACATATGCATTTATTCCCCCTTCACAACACTGTAAAACGTTTAACATAAGTATATCACCCAAAAATATTGATGTCAATTAAATAAAACAAGACAAATTAACCATAACGCAAAACTGAAGAATATGTAAAAAGTACACAAAAAAGCGAAAAAGTATTTGTAAATTAGTAATAATTGACAATACATATATGGCGGGGGTATAATGAAGCCACAGAACAAGTTAAACGTTTACGCAAACGTTTGACAGAACGAGTAATGGTCCATCGGGGACTATATAACAAAAAAGGAGAGGACGATATGAAGAAGAGTGCGAAACGAATTTTTGCAGGCGCTATGGCAGCGGCAATGATGCTTTCGTTGACAGCATGCGGCGGAGGCAGTTCAACGGAAACAACGGCGGCGGCAACAACGGAGACAGCAGCACCGGCAGGTGATCAGGAGAAGGTTGTTAAAATTGCATATACTTCAGACCCGGGTTCCCTTGGAACATTCGATGAGGGATCTTCCAGCGGACGTTGGACAGTTCTGGCGTATACATATGAGAACCTGATCTATATGGGTGGTGATGGTGAGTACTACGGAATACTTGCGAAAAACTGGGCAAAGAACGAAGCGGAATCTACTCCGACAAACGTGGTATGGGATATCGAACTTTACGATTATATTAAAGATACAGCGGGAAACAATATTACCGCAGACGATGTAGTATTCAGCTTTAACGAGTGTCTTGAAAATGGTAAGGGAAACCAGCATACAGCATTGACCGGTTCCCTTGTATCAATTGAAAAGACCGGCGATTATACAGTAAAACTTGTGTGCAATAGTGAGGCAGCAGGAGAAGTTGAGAATATGCTGACTCAGGTTATGATCGTTTCAGAGAAAGCATACAAGGACAGCGGAGACTGCATGAGAACCATGCCGGTTGCAACCGGTCCATACAAGGTTGAGTCCTGGGTAACAGGTTCTTCCCTCACTCTTGTAAAGAATGAAGACTATTGGCAGAAGGAAGATCTTCGTGCTGAGTGTCAGGAGCAGAATGTCGATAAGATCGAATATTATTTCGTTACAGAGTCCTCTCAGATCGCAATCGGACTTGAGACCGGTATTTATGATGTTGCGACCTCTCTGAACTATTCAAATGCAAGCCGCTTTATGGAGGGCGGAGAGAGTGCTGCGAACTTTAATGTAGAAGAAGCCCGCGATAACTATATTCAGCAGATGTGGATCAACCGTTCTACAGAAAGTCCGTTAAACGATCTTAAAATTGCGCAGGCTGTTCTTTACGCGATTGACCAGCAGGGACTGATCAATGTGGTTATGGAAGGCCATGGTGAGCCGGTTTACTGCTATGGCAGTGATTTAAACATTGGATTCCAGGAAAAATGGAAAACAGAGGATTATTATAACTATAATCCGGAAAAAGCAAAAGAACTCTTAAAGGAAGCCGGAGTTGCTGATGGAAGTCTGAAACTTACAATTCTTTGCGATACAGATGAGGTTCGTGTAAAGACTGCACAGATCATTCAGGCATACTTAAAAGAAGTTGGAATTGACAGTGAGGTTACATCCTTTGAACAGGCTCTCTGGAATACATACCAGACAGACCCGGCTAAGTTCGATCTTAATATTTCCTATAACGGGGCAACCGGTTATATTACCCGTATCTGGAACCAGTTAAACAGCACACGTTACGCAGAGCATAACATGGCAATGGTAAGAGATGACAAACTGGACAATCTCCTGATGACAGCGGCTGTTTCTCAGGACGATGCGGACATTGATGCTGCAAAGCAGTACATGGTTGAAGAAGCTTATCATTATGGTCTCTTCCATAAAGACAACTACTATATTACAAACAAGAATAAGATTACAAGTGCAAAATACAGCATCCGTTCCAACTTCCTTCCGGGCGCATCTACTTACGTTTGGAACTAAGCTTATGGAATAAAAATGAATGAAAATTGCAATGCAGTTTTTATAGTTACATGACAACAATCATCGGCGTGCAGGAACCATATAGTTGGATTCGGCACGCCGATTCCTAAAAACAGAGGTATTTGGGAGGAAGAAGAATGATCAGATTTATTGGCAAACGAATTCTGCAGATGATACCTGTAGTACTGCTCGTTGCGACATTGATCTTCGGTATTCTGTACCTGGTTCCCGGTGATCCGGCGCAGATCATGCTGGGGAGTACAGCGTCGGAATATGAACTTGCGGAGATGAGAGAACAGCTTGGTTTAAACAGACCATTTATTGTGCAGCTTGGAGAGTTCTTATCAGACGTATTTCTTCATTTTGATCTGGGTGAATCTTATCTGACAGGTGCTCCGGTTGCGGGAGAAATTATGCAGAGACTTCCAAGAACACTGATTCTGGGAATTGCCTCAATGGTATTAGCGTTTGGTATCGGAATCCCGCTTGGCGTAACGGCAGCGGTTCACCAGAATGGCTGGGGAGACAGAATCAGCATGATCATTGCGCTTCTCGGCGTTTCGATTCCGACATTCTGGCTTGCAATGCTGTTTGTACTCTTATTTTCATTAAAACTTGGCTGGTTCCCGGCAAGCGGAATCGGCGGTTGGGAGTATTATGTACTTCCGACAGTTTCACTTTGTTTCGGTGGTCTTGCCACTCAGGCACGACAGGCGAGATCAAGTATGCTTGAGGTCATCCGTGCGGATTATGTTGTCACAGCGCGTTCAAAGGGACTGACCCAG
>OAUA01000545.1_pt1 | contig 9817 bp, 8 predicted proteins | sample 1495081 | NCBI WGS metagenome assembly OAUA01 (sample SAMEA2579993, study PRJEB22360) | human gut metagenome | biome: human gut; feature: human-associated habitat; material: faeces | place: Denmark | collected 2008/2010
AAAGTGTCCTTATTTGCTATTTTGAAATCTATCGTCGAAATAAGTATCTTTACAACTTAATAAAATCATCATTTCCAATCATTGTTTTATTGTTTGAACAACAACGCCGCACTTGCCATACGGCAGTGCGGCGTCTGTATTTGTATTAATAATTAATACTTAATTCTAAGGATTCATTTCCTCTCGATATTTACTTATCGATTAGTCATAAAGGTTAGGAGCGATTTCTTCGCTGTCCATGTTTGTGGAATCATACCAGTATCCATCTGTAGGAACATCTTCAAGTTCCTGTCCGTTAGCTGCTGCTGTCAGAGCGTAGATTGCATAGTAACCCATCATCAGAGGAGACTGTGTAACAGCACCGATGAATGTTCCATCCTGTACAGCGGCTTTAATGATAGAACCAGCATCGAAACCAACACCGATAACATCGCCTGCTCCTGCGTCAGAACCAAGAACGTTCAGGTTAGCATTAGCTGCAAGAACACCTTCTGCTGCTGTCTGGTTGGAACCGAAGATAGCGATGCAGTTTTCCTGAGAAAGGATTGCCTGAGCCTCTGTTGAGCAAAGCTCTACAGTTGTCTGTGCAGGAACAGCGACCTGGATAACAACGTCTGCGTCTGCTTCTTTTGCATCTGCACCTTTAGCTGCGTTTACATAGAACTCGTTACCTTTAACTGCAACTGTTTTTCCGTCAGCCTGAAGCAGTTCGATCATTTTGTCAATAAATCCGCCGCCACGCTGCTGAATATTCTGACCTGTAGCATCCTGGTTAACTTCACCGATGATAACCTGTCCATCTGCATTAGCTACAACATCTTTGATCGCATTGTACATGTTTTCAGCTGCAACAGAACCAGCCTGTGCGTTGTCTGTACAAACTTCACATACTACAGAGCCTTCCGGAGCGTCAGCGATACCTGTATCAAATGTTACTACCGGGATTCCTTTGTCAACGCATTCCTGAAGTGCATCAAGAACGGAAGAAGTATCGCATGCAGCAAGACCTAAACCTGCCGGCTTTGCAGCGATTGCTGTGTTGATCATGTTAACCTGGTCAGCGATATCAGATTCACTGTTTGGTCCCTGTGCCTTGTATGTAACACCAAGTTCATCAGCAGCTTTCTTCATACCTTCCTGAGCTGCATCCCAGTATGTAGACTGGAAAGATTTAACCATCATCGGGAAATCATAAGCTTCATTAGCTTTCAGATCTTTGAACTGTTCCGGCATATCGGCTGCCATAACGCTTGATGCGGACATTCCTGCTACCATTGCTGCACACATAACTAATGCGATCACTTTTTTTGCTTTCATTTAAAATTTCCTCCTTTTAAATATACATTTTTAATATAGTTTTTTTATAAATGATACCCCGGAGGCTTCCTCTCTCGTTCCGCCTTCCCCAAAATACACATATGACAATACTGTCGCCGAACATCCCCTGGAAGCCCTCCGTTGTTTCATATCCTGCTGTTTTGCATCTGTCGTAAGATGCATTTTTCTTTATTCAGTTTTGAAAATTATTTTGCTGCTGCTTTCTTTTCTTTCATGATATCGATCAGTACTGCAATGATAAGAACTGCACCTGTAATGATCTGCTGCCAGTTTGCCTGAAGTCCGATATATGGAAGACCGGTTTTCAGAAGCATGATAACGAAGATACCGGCTAAAGTACCGATTACTGATCCATAACCACCTGTTGCTGCAACACCACCTACGAATACTCCACCGATGGCATCCATTTCAAGTCCTGCACCGGTACCAGGCTGTACAGTTGGTGTAACTGCCGCATATGCGATAGCTGCAAGACCTGTGAAGAGTCCGCATACTACATATACCATAACATGATAGAATTTAACGTTGATTCCCGAAAGAGCTGCTGCTTCTTTATTGGAACCGATCGCGATCGTATAACGACCGAATTTTGTATGATTCAAAACATATTCCATTACAAGGACCAGAATGATCATCCATAAGAAACCGATAGGATAACGGGAAGCACTTCTTCCTGTTCCAACTGTAATCTTAAAGATTGAATGGAACCATCCGCCCTCCTGTGTAAGTCCCGGCCAGGGAGTGGCACTGCACAGGGATCCTGCACCTCGGGTAATCATACAGGTACAAAGTGTTGCAAGGAATGGCGGCAGGTTCATAATACCGATCAGCACACCATTTGCTGCTCCTACAATAATTCCAAGTACAATGCAAAGTAACATTGCAAGTACAACCGGAAGATTATTATTTCTTACCAGAGATCCTGCGATCAATGCGTAACATACCATACCTGTTCCGATTGACAGGTCTACACCTCCTGTAATAAGAGGGAATGTAACACCGATTGCCATCAGAAGATCATAATATGAGAAATCCAGCATACTCAGGATTGTGGTATACTGTCTGAACTCCCTGCTCTTAAAGGAGAAAATTGCAAACAGTACAATAATAACCAGTAATACAATAAATCTCTGATCACTTAAAATACTTTTTTTCTTCTTAGTCATGACTTTCCTCCTTAATTGATGTTCCGTGTTGCATGATTCATAATGTGTTCCTGTGTAGCTTCGGAAATATCAATATTTCCTGTAATCTTACCTTCACACATAACGATAATACGGTCACTCATACGGAGAACTTCTGTCATTTCAGAAGAAATCATGATAATAGATTTACCTTCTGCAGCCAGTCTGTTCATTAACTTGTAAATTTCATTCTTGGCACCAACATCAATACCTCTGGTCGGCTCATCAAAAATAAGAATCTCACTGTCTCGTGTCAGCCATTTTGCGATAACGACCTTCTGCTGGTTACCACCGGAAAGATTGACTACCAGCTGCTCGCAGTTTGGAGTTTTGGTTGCCAGCTCTTTAACGTATTTCTCTGAAACCTCTTTTTCTTTTGATTTATTAATGAAGATACCACTGGTAAATTCTTCCATGGTTGCCAGCGTAGTATTCTCTGTTACAGATTTCTGTACGACACAACCATATCTTCTTCTGTCCTCTGACAGATAACCAATACCATATTTAACTGCATCCTGAGGACTGTTGATAGTTACCTCGCGAAGCTGTCCGTCTTTTCCCCTTATAGAGATCTTTCCACTCTGTTTCGGGTCAGCACCAAACAGTGCTCTTGCTGTCTCAGTACGTCCGGCTCCCATCAGTCCTGAGAAACCAAGAATCTCACCTTTGCGAAGTTCAAAGCTTACATTCTGAACCATCTTACCTGCATTCAGGTTCTCTACCTTAAGAACAACAGGTGCATCCGGTGCAACCATGCTGTGTTCCTTAGGATCTTCATAAATGACACGTCCAACCATCATGTTGATGATGTCTTCTTTTGTACTGTCTGCTGTGATCAGCGTTCCTACATAACCACCATCTCGCATGACTGTTACTCTGTCAGTGATCGTTTTGATCTCATCCATACGGTGGGAAATATAAACGATTCCAAGACCTTTCTTACGAAGATCACGGATAATCTCGAATAAGTCTGCAATCTCTTTCTCTGTCAGTGCTGCTGACGGCTCATCAAAGATAATAACCTCTGCTTTGTGGGAAATAGCCTTTGCGATCTCACACATCTGCTGTTTTCCGACGGTAAGATTGTTCATCTTTTCTTTTGGATTGATTTCAATGTTCAGTTCCTGAAAGAGTTTTTTGGAATCTTCGATCATTTTCTTATCATCAATGCTGAACCCTTTCTTTGGTTCACGTCCGATAAAAATATTCTGAGCTACGGTAAGATCACCTACCATGTTCAGCTCCTGATGCACGATTACAACACCTGCATCCTGCGCTTCTCTTGTGTTATGGAATTCAGTTTCCTTTCCTTTATAGGTAATGGATCCTGAATCTTTCTGATAAATACCGGTAAGAACTTTCATCAATGTAGACTTTCCGGCACCGTTTTCTCCCATAAGAGCATGTACTTCGCCGCGTTTCACTTCAAAATTAACGTGATCCAGAGCATGAACTCCAGGAAAGGACTTATCAATGTCCTTCATAGTCAAAATAACTTCACCCATTGTTACATCCTCCCTTCCGATCAGTTCTTTCTGCGTCTTGCAGAAACGTCGACATAAACTGCTACAATTACGATAAGTCCTGTGATGATCATCTGCTGACCTTTACCAAGACCAAATGCCATGATACCCTGCTGAAGAAGAGAAATGATAAATACACCGATGACTGTACCGCCGATAGAAGCAAGTCCGCCAACCATGGATGTACCACCCATTACACAGCCTGCAATCGCTTCATTGTTGTACTGATCGCCGTATCCAGGCTGAACAGTTGTATAAGCACCAACAAAGAAAATTGCTCCGATTCCTACAAGAACACCGCAGATCACATAAGCAAGCATTCTCCATTTTTTTGTATTAACACCGCTGAGTCTTACTGCTTCGCTGTTAGAACCAAGACAAAGGATATAACGTCCCGGTTTTGTGTTATAAAGAATAATCCCACAGATCACTGCTGCTGCCAGGAAAATCACAAGTCCTACAGGGAATCCCTTATAGGAGATAAGATTTCTGAACCATCCGTTTACAGGATCACTTCCCAGTGGCCAGCTGACGGACTGTGTCTTTGTAAATACAGATGCAATACCTTTTGCAATGTTCATAGATGCCATGGAAATGATAAATGGCGGAACTGACATATAAGATACCATCCAGCCATTAAACACGCCAAATGCAAATCCGATCAGGATACAGATCACCATTGCTGCTGCACAAGGTACATGATAAGATGTCATGCAGTAACCTGAGATCAGGGCACAGCAGAACATTACAGGTCCAATGGAGAAATCGATTCCTCCAGTGGCAATTACAAATGTTACTCCAAGTGACAGAAAGCCCAGGAAGTATACATAGTTCAAAGTAGATTTGATACTGTCACCTACAGGGAACTTACTTCCCAGAACTACTTTGAAGACTACGAACATAAGAACCAGAATACATGCTAACAGTATTCTGTTCAGACCGAGTTTCTTCACAATTGGATTTTGTTTCAACTTTTCCAAGTTTTTCACCCTCCTTACGTTATTTCGTATCTCTCTTTGTTTTCTATATCTTACCTTACCTGTCGGATAATTGTAATGAAATATCTTCCAAAAAAAGGTTAAATATTTCCTTTTTTTCATCCGGAAATATTTAACCTTTTTGCTTCTTTTATCCTTATATTACGCAGTCGTTTCAACGCGTCAGTCAGCTAAACGGGAAGATCAGCCGTTCAATATCACTGTTATACATATTCTCCGGCGTAACCAGCTCGCATCCTGAATCAATATTCTTCTCTACTGCATCCCCGTTAAGCATATGAATGGTTTCTTCCACTCCGATATACCCCATCCGGAATGCTTTCTGCACAATAATTCCCTTATAAACGCCCATTTCCATAAGATTGATGGCCTCCTGGGAACAGTCCACACCAACTACTGCGATCTTATCTTTCGCTCCTGCATCACTGACTGCTCTTCCCACACCAACTGCAGAATATTCGTTCATTCCTGCAATCAGTTCCAGATCCGGATATTTCCTCATCAGTTCCTGCGCCAGTTCATAGGATTTCTCATAGAGTGAGTTACAGTAGACAATATCTACTATGTTATCAGCATAGTCACCAAGACCTTCCCTGAATCCCTGTTCTCTCTCCACAGCTGTAGAAACACCTTTTACATGGCTGACAATGGCTATCTTTGAATCTTTATCGATTAATTTTCTGGCATACTCTCCTAACATCCTGCCCGCATTCACATTATCTGTGGCAACTGTGAGATCCTGCAGTTTTTCTTTTGTATAGGAATCAATATAGGTAATACGGATTCCTTTTTCTTTTGCTTCCTTCAGAAGTTCATCTGATGCATCCATGCTGGAAGGAGAAAACAGAATCGCATCCGGTTTCTGCTCAATGGCCTTTTTCAGAAGTTTATTCTGTTCTTCTATATTCTCTTCTTTATCCGGAGCCAGGATTTCAAGGTCAGATTCATATTCCTCTGCCGCCATCTTACAGCCGGATATTACCGAAGTCCAGAAATCATTGGTGTTATCCCTGATCTTTGGAATATAAATGAGGGAGCATTTTTTCGTCTGTGTCGCCTCCGGTTTCAGGATTCCGGCAAAAATCACCACTGCTGCCGCCATAAGGATTGCAACTGTTATAATCTCTTTTTTATGACTTTTCATGGGATTCCTCCTGTATTCCGGGAATTACAACAGATGCTGTGGTTCCCTTTCCTTTTTCACTGTGATAGATAATGCCATAATCTTTTCCGTAATATAAAACCAGACGCTGCTGCACATTGTACACCCCAACTCCATTGGAACGGTAATTCACCTTATGCTTATCATAAATATGTTTCAGAGTTTCCTCATCCATTCCCACACCATCGTCCGTAATATCGATTACTGCATTCTCACCTTTCATATATCCATGTACTGTCAACAGTCCTTTACTGTCTTTATATTTTAAGCCATGATAAATTGCATTCTCCACGAGCGGCTGCAATACCAGACGAATGATAGGTACCTGTGTAATGGATGGATCTGCCTTTATCTCAAATTCCAGCTTATCCTTGTAGCGCATCTTCTGGATCGTGAGGTAACTTCTGACATATTCAATCTCCTGTCCGACTGTTACAAGCTCATCCTCATTGCTGATACTCTGTCTGAGCAGTCGCGCCAGAGAAGCCGTCATTATCACCACTTCCTCATTCTTCTTTCCTTCAGCCATCCAGATAATAGAATCCAGCGTATTGTACAGAAAGTGTGGATTGATCTGCGACTGCAGGGCTTTCAGTTCTATTTTTCTCTTCTGCTCCTGCTCCTTTACATTCTGCTCCATTAATTCCCTTATCCTGTGCGTCATCACATTAAAAGATCTGGTAAGACTTCCTATTTCATTGTCGGAAATCACCTCTATATCTTCAATATCAAAATTTCCTTTCTGAACACTTTTCATGGAATCGCGAAGCTTCTGGATCGGCAGCGTAATATTTCTGGCAATCAGGCTGGAAATCAGAAGAGCAACTATGATCAGCCCCACTGCTACCAGCACATAAATACTTCTTGTCTGTCTGCTGTTTCGTAAAAGTTCAGACATATTCATGCATCCCACAATAGTCCATCCTGTGATATCAGAATGGGACAGTGCATAAATTTTCTCGTCATCTCCCTTTCCGACAGTAACAATATCTGATTTTGCATTCATAACAAGTGAAATGTTCTCTGTCTGCAGTTCATTATATAACTGCTGCTGTTGTGGATGATAAACGATATTTCCATTCTGATCAAGAATAAAAACATATCCTTTATCTCCCATGCTGCTCTGTGCACAGAGTTCACTGATCGCACTGTAATTCAGATCCAGAAAAACTACTCCATCCTCTGCTTCTGTTCCTATATAATTGCGGATTCCTCTGCTGAGTGTGATGACCCATGGTCTTTCTCCCTTTATCACATTCTGCACATGAGAAGATGTCAGATTATACCGGTCATATTTTCCGACTGCATCTGCATACCATGGCTGTGTATTAAGATCTACATATGTATTTCTCACAGATAATCCATTGTCAAACAGAGATGGAGAGTTCTTATCCTCTCTGACAATCCCGATATTTCTGATATCCGCCCTGCCCTTCAGGATCGTTTTAAACTGTTCCACAAGGCGCTGTCTGTATTCACTGTAATTTTCATCCTTTGTGGCTCCATATCCTTTTTCACTGTACAGATATTTATAAGCATCACCACTTTGCGCGATCACTGACGCAATATTATCCATATAACTGATATACGAATCTATATTCTGATTCAGCTGTTTGATGATCGTCTGTGTATACATGACAGAATATTTTCATAAATAGATGAATTCGTATATCTCAAGGATACCACTGTCACAACCAGTACCGCACTTAATACCAGGATCGACACCGCACAGAAAATAGAACTCTGAATACTCTTAAATTTTGAAGAAATCTTCATCGGCGTTTCTCCCTTGCATATTCGGTAGGTGTTTTTCCTGTCATCTTCTTAAATGAAATTCCGAAATAGTGTGGATCTGAAAATCCTACTTTTTCCGCAATCTCATAATTCTTTAGCGTTGTATTCTCCAGGAGTTCCTTCGCCTTCTCCATTCTGATCCTGGTAAGTGATTCGACAAATGTTTCCCCTGTCATCTCCTTAAAAATAGTACTGAAATAGCTGGTACTGATATTCAGATAAGAACAGATACTGTTCAGACTCAGATCCGGATCCATATAATTTTTCCGGATATAATCCATAGCCATCATTCCCTGCCTTTGGCCGCTGGAACTATTCAGATCCTGAAGTGATTCAAATACTCCTTCAGCATACTCCTTCACCAATGTCACTGCTTTATCAAAGGTTTTTGCCTGAGAAACTTCTTTCAGAAGCTTCTCTCTCTGAGCAATGATCTTTTCCGGATCATCACTCAGGGACTGGCAGGTATTTCCGATGGCACGTATCACCTGCTGAAGATAAATGCAGGCATAGCTTTTCTCCACCAATGCCCCTTTGATCTCATGCTCGATCTGCTCCAGGATTTCTGTCACTCTCTGCCTGTTTCCGACCTTTATCTCTTCTGTCAGTGTTTCCAAAGATTTTATAAGATTAATACTGTTGTCCGTTTTCTTTTCTTCCATATCCAAAAGGAGGCTGCCTCCCAGCAGATACCGATAGCCAATGGCTTTCTCAGCAAGCTTATAAGAATAGACCAGTTCCTGAGGTGATCTCACCCAGCTTCCGATTCCTATAGAAGTTTCAATCCCGATCACTTCTTTTACTTTTTGCTGGATTTCCTGACAGATACTATGTATTTTGTCTCCGAATTCTCTGGATCTGCATCCTGTAAATATAATGCATACCCGGTTACTGCCTTCCTGATAAGCAACACCTGCGTTCTCTCTGGTCACAATTTCATTGCTTATATTAAAAAGTACAAAGGACATCAATGCGCTTTCCTGCTGTTTATGCATATCTACCTGATACATTTCTGAGTAAGTGTCCATATCAAAAACAGCTACTCTGTAGCTCGAACAGTCAAAGCTGATCCCCAGCTTTTTCAGTTCCAGAAGACTTACCTGTACATCTCTGGTACAATTTACAAGAGTCTCCAGTGCTTTCGACCGGATGACATCCACATTCTTGTGATAATCCTTTGAAGTCTGCGACAGGGATTCCATTTTTTTCTGTTCTTTTTTTCTGGAATCCAGCTTTTCTTTCATATTCCGGAGCACTTTTGTCAGTTCCATTGCTGTGACAGGTTTGAGCATATATTCACTTACATTATAACGGATTGCTTTCTTCGCATATTCAAATTCCCCAAAACCGCTGAATATAACAATAAGAATATCCGGATAATTATCATGAAGAAACTCGCTCAGTTCCATACCATCCATATAAGGCATACAGATATCTGTCAATACAACATCCACCTTGTGGCTCTGCACAAATTCCACTGCCTGTCTGCCATTCTCACAATCCCCCACAAGCTCACAGTCCAGGCTTTTCCAGTCAATGTTCTCCCTGATTGCATCCCTGACCAGGATTTCGTCGTCTACCAATAATATTTTGTACATATTAAGTTTTATCCCCCATAAGATCAGGCATCATCCCTCTGCCTGATAACCCAAATAAAAATGTTACTGTTCACTCCGTTCACACTAACTTAGCCAAAATTCATTCCAGATTGCCTGCGGCAATGGAATTTTGGCTTAAAACTACTACATCCTTTTACTTATTTTACCGAATCAGGTAAGTCCTCTGCCAGGCAGCTATTCGGTTATAAGCAAACAGCAA
>OAUA01000558.1_pt1 | contig 9368 bp, 8 predicted proteins | sample 1495081 | NCBI WGS metagenome assembly OAUA01 (sample SAMEA2579993, study PRJEB22360) | human gut metagenome | biome: human gut; feature: human-associated habitat; material: faeces | place: Denmark | collected 2008/2010
AAAAATAATGGCGGTACCCCTTTTCAGCGGAAATTTTAAACACCTCGCCCATCAAACTAGGTCCCGTCGTCCTTGACATATTTTTATGACCACGCTTCTGACCCACTGTGGACAATGGTCCGCCATCCGGAATGGCCATCAATCCGCCATTCTGAACAGCACAGTATGAAGCATCTTCATAACTTGTTACAGTTGTATGTACATTTGAAACACAAATATAGTCACCTTTTATGTCATCTATATTCTCATCAAGATACTTCAGCAGCCACTCCATGTTGATAGCTGCTATGTTTACTCCCAAGATATTGCACGTTGGGATGCAGGACTTATCAATTTTTCTTTTATAACTCATCTATAAGTCCCTCCTCTCTTGAATCGTATCTTCTATCTTCAAAGTTTCTCACCTAATCAATCCCTGCCAAAGAGATCCCTTGTATATACTTTCTCTTTCACATCATCCAGACACTTGTCATAGCGGTTTGCGATGATGGCCTGACTCCGTTTCTTAAACTCGTCCAGATTATTCACAACAACAGAACCGAAGAATTTTTCGCCGTTTTTCAGAGTTGGCTCATATATGATAACCGTTGCACCTTTTGCCTTGATGCGCTTCATGACACCCTGGATAGAACTCTGACGGAAGTTGTCTGAATTGCTCTTCATGGTCAGGCGATAAACTCCGACAACAACCTCTTTCTCTTTGCTCTCATCCCAACTATCATTTGCCTCATAAGCGCCAGCAATTTCCAGAACACGATCTGCAATAAAGTCTTTTCTTGTTCTATTGCTCTCAACAATAGCTTCGATCAGGTTTTCCGGCACATCCGCATAATTTGCCAGCAACTGCTTCGTATCCTTAGGCAGGCAATAGCCACCATAACCAAAGGAAGGGTTGTTGTAGTGAGTGCCAATACGAGGATCAAGGCAGACACCTTTAATGATCTGCTGAGTGTTCAGTCCCTTCATCTCTGCGTATGTATCCAATTCGTTGAAATAGCTAACCCTTAATGCCAGATATGTATTTGCAAACAGTTTGACAGCTTCAGCTTCGGTGAAGCCCATGAACAGAGTATCGATGTTCTCCTTGATTGCACCTTCCTGTAATAACTCTGCAAAAGTATGAGCAGCTTTTACCAACCGAGCATTTTCTACATCAGTACCGACAATAATACGGCTCGGATAGAGATTGTCGTAGAGAGCCTTGCTCTCTCTTAAAAATTCCGGGCTGAAGATGATGTTATCGCAATGAAACTTCTCACGAACAGAAGCAGTATAACCAACAGGAATTGTGGACTTGATAACCATAATAGCTTCTGGGTTATACTCAATCACCAGTTTGATAACCGCTTCTACCGCAGAGGTATCGAAAAAGTTCTTCTTTGAATCGTAGTTCGTAGGTGCAGCTATAACAACAAAGTCCGCATCACTGTATGCTTCCTTCGCATCAAGTGTTGCGGTCAGATTCAGTTCTTTTTCTACAAGATATTTCTCGATGTAGTCATCCCGAATCGGAGATTTTTTGTTATTGATCAATTCTACCTTCTCCGGGATAATATCCACAGCCGTCACCTGATGGTGCTGGGAGAGCAACGTGGCAATGGAAAGTCCAACATAACCAGTACCTGCAACTGCAATTTTCAAATCTTTAAATTCTCTCATAATACTTATCTCCTCATCTGCTTATTACTTTCTATCCTCTATCTCTCTCACTTATAAAATTCTGCGTACCACTCAGCGAATTTCCTCAATCCTTCTCTTAAGCTCGTGCTCGGTTTGTATCCGAAGTCACGCTCCAGAGCACTGGTATCTGCATAAGTAACAGGCACATCACCCGGCTGCATCGGAACCAGCTCTTTATGAGCCTCGAAGTCATAATCTTCCGGTAGCACCTTTGCACGAACCAGTTCCTCACTCAGAATCTGCACGAAATCCAGCAAGTTTTCCGGATTCTGATTACCGATGTTATAAACTGCATACGGCGGAATCGGCAGACCGTCCTCGCCGTTCTTCTTGTCCGGAGCCTTCTTCATCACACGAACAACGCCCTCGACAATGTCATCCACATAAGTAAAGTCGCGCTTGCAGTTGCCATAGTTGAAGATTTTGATGGTTTCGCCCTTCACCAACTTGTTGGTAAAGCCGAAGTAAGCCATATCCGGGCGGCCAGCAGGGCCATACACCGTGAAGAAGCGCAGACCGGTGGACGGGATATTATAAAGTTTGGAGTAAGCATGAGCCATCAGCTCATTGGATTTCTTGGTTGCCGCATACAGGGAAACCGGATTATCCACCTTGTCATCAGTGCTGTACGGAACCTTTTTATTGGAACCATAAACGCTGGAGGAGGAGGCGTAAACCAGATGCTCCAAACTCTCACAATGACGACAGGCTTCAAGGATATTAAAAAAGCCGACCAAGTTGGATTCCACATAGGCATCCGGGTTGGTGATTGAATAGCGCACACCAGCCTGTGCCGCAAGGTTCACCACTACAGCCGGTTTATATTTTTCAAACAGATCTGTAATTAATGCCTTATCAGCGATGTTGCCTTTTACAAAAGTAAATGTGGAATACTTGGCCAGCTCATTGAGACGGAACTCCTTCAGAGCCACATCGTAGTAGGCATTCATGTTATCAATACCAATCACTGTAGCCGAAGGAACTTCCTCATATATTCTTTTCACCAGATTTGAGCCAATGAAGCCCGCTGCACCAGTGACTAAAATCGTCTTATTTTCCAAATTTACTGTACTCATTTGTATTCCTCCGTTTTTGTTCATTTCCTAATCTATGTATGATTCCGCTATATTCCTCTCACAAGTTTTTATATCTAACCGCCGATGCAGTACACCGGCGGGCTTTATCTGTCTACAATAATATGTTCATCATGTTTCTCACACTGATCCTTCTCTCTTCAGTACTGTCATCACTGTTTTAAACAGAATCTTTATATCCAGCCCAAAATTCCAGTTGCTGATATATTCTGTATCCAGTCTCACGACTTCTTCGAAGTCTGTAATATCACTTCTGCCACTTACCTGCCACATACCGGTAATCCCCGGTTTAATCGCAATTCTGGCTCTGTGATGCAGCTCATATTTTTGTAATTCATCTTGCAAGATCGGTCTGGTGCCTACAAGGCTCATGGTCCCATTTAGCACATTCCAGAACTGTGGGAATTCATCAAGTGATGTTTTTCTGATAAATTCTCCTATTCCGGTTTTTCTGGTTCCGTCGGGCAGGATTTTATTTCCTATTACACGAGGGTCAAAATCAATCTTAAACATACGGCCATCACTCATTTTATTCTGTGCCATAAGTTCTGCCCTGCGTTCTTCTGCGTCCATATACATACTTCGGAATTTATACATTTTAAATGGCTTTCCGTTTTTTCCAATCCTTGTCTGTGAGAAGAAAATCGGACCCGGAGAACTGATGTAGATAGCCGGTGCTATGAAAATAAAAATGATTCCTGTCAGGAAGCAGCCCACCAGTCCCCCCAGAATATCCAATGCTCTTTTGGCAAGTGCCTGTCTGTCTGTGGCATAGTTCATGGTGGTTGTCAGAACTGTATATCCGCCAATTGCCTCCACAAATTGTTTCTGTCCGGGAGTACTTCTGACTTTTGCCAGGTTTACATGGACCGGCATTCCCATTTCCAGCAACTCTTCTATCAGTTCCTGAGGGTATGGATATGTTTCATCTACATTTACAAAGACCTCATCTACCCACTGCTGACAGATAAAGGATGATGCGTTATTTAAATCTGCTACTACCGGGACTCCTGCAATTTCTTTCCCTGTCATATCTTTATCAATGAGTATCAGACCATTGATGTTGTAGCGGTTATAATTGTGTTCTTTTACATTTTGGATTACTTTTGATGCAAGGTCATAATTGCTTACAATGTAGAGAGAATGCTCTCCACCTTCTGCCATTTTATGCAGCAGATATTTTTTCCATATTATTCTTGCACAATAGGATAAAAGCACATAGAAAATTCCCATAAGATAAAGGATTATTCTTGAAAAGGTATGTCCGCCACTGACAGTAAACAGGTACAGACCACTTGCCAGTTCGATCAGGATCATCTGCCGGATAACAGAGCGCAACTCCTGATAACGTCCTCTTCTCAGAACTCCTTTATAAGATTCAAACAAAATGATCAGGAACAGATCCACCAATATGACAAATATCATCACATTGCGATAAATTCCCAGTGTAAACAGGTTCCTGACAGAACCGTTTCGAATCAGATACGCCAGTATTAAAGCCATAAATAAACACGCAAGATCAATTAATATGAAATCTTTGTGTTTATACCATCCTCTTGATTTTTTCCTGTACATACGTTTTCCTAACCTCTCCTTCTTTTTTATTCAAAAAGGCATATTTACAGAATCGTTTTCCTATAAATATGCCATCATTTTTTATTATTCTTTTCTTATAATTTCCAATCCCACCTTCATTTCTACTGTTCTTCCGAACATTTCTATTTCCAGATATGCTGTTCTTTTATGCCGGTCTATCCTGCGGATATTTCCTTCCATTCCCATCAGAGGACCTGCCAGGATCTGCACTCTGTCATTCTCGATAATGCCGGAAGACATCTCTACAAGCTGTTTGTCTGTGCCTATTTTCATAAGCAAATCTATTTCTTCCTGAACCAGTGGGACGATCTCATCGCCGGTTCCGATCAGCTTCGTCAGTCCGATGACTTTCCTGAGTCCATTTACCAGTTTTTCCGGATTTTCGGCAATTAAAAAAACATACCCGGGAAAGAGGATTCTTTCCTGGATATGCCATTCGCCCTGAAATCGTTTCTTCTGTTGGTAATATGGGATAAAGCAGCGTTCTAAGACATTGCTGCTTATTAACCGCTGACACTGACAGCGGATGTTTTCTTCGGTGCCTGTGCGCACCTGCATCACATACCACACTGGATATCTTACCTCCGTATTCTGGGTATGCTTCGCCATTCTGCCTGTGTTTCAGGGCAGACTCATACTTCAAGATATGTATTATCCATAAAGACAAAAGAGTTACGTCGTGTTTTATTATAACTACATCAATAAAAAAATGCAACATATTTCTACAAAAAACGCTTTCGCTGCTGCCAAAACATGACCAGTAGCGAAAGCGTTCATTGTATCTTCTTTTTCAGCTAAAATTATTCAGCTGTGTCTTCCTTTGCATCTGCAACGATTGTGAAGTAGCAAAGGTCATCTAATGCGACTTTGATTGTTTTTTTCTCTTTGTCTACATTGATCGGATCAACAATTGTCCATTCCTTTGTTTCTTCATTGTAGCATACAAGCTGAATGTTCTCCATGTCATCTGTGATGCTTGGAACTGAGAATTCAACTTCATATTTGCCATCTGCGTTCTTTACAGCTTTGACAGAGTCAAGAACTTTGAACTGTGTGAAACCTGTAACGTAATCTTTTCCGTCCAGTTTCTCAATAACTTCTTCAATCGCAGCTTTGAGTGTTTCATCTGTTTCTTCTTCTGCAAGAGTCTTCAGAACATCTGCGAATCCGTTCATATCCATCTCGCCTTTTCCAACTTTCTCAAAAGCATCTGCAACTGCCGGAACTGCTTCTTTCAGTTCTTTGAATCCATCAGTATCTTCGATCTTCTGAATGATCTCATAGACCTGAGAATCTTCCTGAACTACTGTAACATCCTTTGTACGGCTTCCATCTGCACTGACACCAAACGCACATCCTACACTGAGGACTGCCGCTAACGCAAGTGCCATGAATTTCTTTGCAATTTTCATAATGCACCTCTCCTTTTGGATTATAATTTATTTAGATAATAGCACACCTTGCACTATCTATCTCTTAACATAATAAAACAAAACATAAAGAATATCAATCAATTTTTGTTATAAAACATCGAAATAATCATATCCGTCAGTTCATCTTCATCTACATGGTATTCATCGAAGTTCTCTCCCTGTGTTCCTTCTCCTGGAACAGTTCGGGAATCTGTAATTTCATTCTGTGATGCTGTCAAAAGTTTTGCAAAAACATCATTTCCCATGTTTGTAACTGTATAATTGTCGATACTGTCATACAGGCCTGTTACAAATCCGGCATCTTTGGATGCCTGCTCCTGTGCCTTCTGCAGAAACGCCTGAAGATATGTCTTCTGACGCTCCTGACGGACAAGAGCACTCTGACTCTTTCCTATGTCACGATAACGGACAAACTGTTCTGCATTCTCTCCGGTCAGCGTAACCACCGAGCCTTCTTTAAAATCCGGATTTATATCTTCCAGACTGTTATCCGGCACTGTGATCTCCACACCACCTACATAATCTGTGATTACAGAAATTCCATCCATATTCATGGCACAATATCCCTGAACAGGAAGACCATTCAGAAGGTTGGAAACTGCTGTTTTCATCAATTCACAGCTCTTCTGCCTACCATCACCGTACGCATACTGAATATTAATATGGTCTGTTGTCATTCCCAGGCTTTTTCCCGCAGGATTAAAGACTTCTATTCTGGTCATAGAATCTCGTGGAATAAACAGAACCTTTATCTTTTCTGTTGCACGATCCATGGACACCAGGAAAATTGCATCTGCCTGCCCGGCATCTACCTGTGACTGATAAGTATCTACAGTTTCCCTTGTATCAATTCCCAGGAATAAATAATTGCTGAGATGATCGTTATATTTGTATGTCTCACCTTTATATTCCACGATATCACTGTTTTGGCTCAAGTCCGTCTGATTCCGGCTGTCACTGTTCTGACCGCCGTTTTGTGGCGATGCAGCATTTTTCTGGCTTAACAGATAATAACCGCCGCCAAGAACGGAAAGAACTATGATCAGGATAATAATCAAAAGCATACAGATCTTGCGCTGTCTGATGGCTTTTCTTGTGGTTTTTGTCATTTTCATTCCTTCAATCTCTGTATTTCAGTTATCTCATCAGTTTTTGCTGATGTAATTAAGCTCCTGCAGTTTCTGTAATATTGCCTCTGCCATTGCCTGCTGGGCCTCATAGGTAGAAGACGGCTGTGCAGTCACATTTGCAAGACTGATATAGTGTTCTCCCCATTTCTGGCTGAGTACCTGATCCAGTGCTTCAGAAGTTACGCTTCCGTCCATAGGGCGTGTTCCTACTACAATAAACTGATCTTTATTCTGAAATGTATTTAAAATCTGTTCCTGCTGGTCTGCCAGTTCTGCAGGATCATGATTCCAACCGCCATAATATCCCATGAAGATAACAGGAATACAATCCATATCATTTCTTGTAGTCTGTTCTTCTGTCAAATCACGTATTCCGGTCTCTGTCACATTCAGCTGGGCACCATTTGCAGCCTGCTGATGTCTGGTAATATAGCTCTGAAGGGTTTCATCACTTACACCAGCCATCTTCATCATGGAAAGAGTGCCGCCTCCCTGAAGTGTTTTATTGATTACTGTCATATTATAGCCATTATCGGTCAGAAGCTTCTGAAGTACTGTCATATAGGAATATGTATTGGATTCTTCCCCATTGATCAGATCATCTCCCCAGCACACAATGCCTGAAGCAGCTGTCGTCTTATCTTTTGTATCTTCTGTCTTATCTGCATCTTCTGTGTCAGCTGTATCCGTTTTTTCTGTGTCTTTTGTGTCTTCTGTGTTCTTTGATTTAATGTCTTCTGTATCTTCTGCTTCTTCGGAAGATATCTCCTCCAGCTCTTTTGCACGTTCTTTTACTGCTTCGTAATCTTCAATCCCACTCTGCTGGTCGTCTGCAATTTCTGACAGGTGTCTGGATTCCTTCTGTTCCGATTTATAACTGGTCACAAGAAATAAAGCCCAGGAGAACTGCCAGAAGAAGCAGATAAAGCCCAGTAAGATATTCGTCTTTTTTATTTTTTTCTTCCTCATTTTGCTCACTTTTCCAAATTCTCCTTTATCATTGATCATGGTTTCTGTCTTACTGCCAGATAACTGCCCGTATTATTTAATCTGGGCTTCTTCGTCACTTCTGCGATAATACTCTCCATAATGCTTATAATAAGAAGAATAATATTTGTCATCACTGGTATCTATCTTGTTCATAACAGCTCCAAGAATACGGCATCCGCTTCTTTCCAGCTGTTTAAATGCTTTCTGTGCATCCCGGTACCTGACATTTCCCGGTTCGATCAGAAAGACTGCACCATCGCAGCATCTTCCTATCACTGCCGCATCAATTACTGTTCCGATAGGAGGTGTATCGATCAGGATATAATTATAATATTCTCTGATTTCCTTTAAGAATACCTTAAAGATATTCTCACTGAGAAGTCCTGACGGATTCGGTGCACTTGGACCTCCGAATATGATATCCATATTCGGAAAATTTGTAGAATAAATAATCTCCTGTAATCCCACCTGACCGCTCAGAAGCTGTGAGAGACCTTTCACTTCCTCTTCCACACCCAGTCGTCCGGCATATGCAGTCTTCCTGATATCCGCATCCAGAAGGAGAACCTTCTTACCGATACTTCCAAGCTCCCGGGCAAGGCTGAGTACTACATCACTCTTACCTTCGTTTGGATAACAGCTCGTAACCAGAATTGTCTTTATGCTCTGACCCGACAGCTGAATATTGGTACGCAGCGTTTTGATCGCCTCACTGTAAAAATAATCCGGATTTCTTTTATCTGTTAAATTGAGTTTCTTCATTGCTCAGATTCCTCCATTAGTTTAATGGTGCTTCTTATTCTTGTTCTTTGATTTCCTGTTCTTCGAATTTATAAAATCTTTTCTGTCAGGAACCTTGGCAAGAACAGAAACTCCCAGGTATTTCTCAATATCTTCCTCTGTCTTAATAGTATCATCCATTACAGCGTATACAACCACGATTGCCGCACATGCAAGGAAACCGAGTAAGAAGCCGAGTGCTGCATTCTTCTTTACGCTTGGAGAAGTTCTTACAGTAGCAATCTTACCAACTTCAATAATCTTAGGCGGAATAACTTCCATTTTATCACCAATATAGGATGAGGAGACATTCGCAATCTCATCTACAATCTTCTTTGCCATTTTAGAATCTGTATTATTGACAGTAATCTCAAGGATACGGGTATCTGTAGGATTATTGATACTTACGCTTTCTTTCAGTTGTTCTGCAGTCATATCCAGATTCAAATCTGAAATTACCTGCTCCATCACAGGAGTACTTGTGATCAGAACTGTATAATCACTGGTCAGGCTGGCACCTAACTGCAGATCCGCCAGTGATGTCAGTGTGGTTTCTTTCGAAAGTACAAGGATACTGGATGTGGAGCTGTAGATCGGTGTCATTAAAAACTGTGTATATGCTGCTGCAATACAGCCTCCGACAAGAGCAACCATCAGTACCAGAA
>OAUA01000569.1_pt1 | contig 9097 bp, 7 predicted proteins | sample 1495081 | NCBI WGS metagenome assembly OAUA01 (sample SAMEA2579993, study PRJEB22360) | human gut metagenome | biome: human gut; feature: human-associated habitat; material: faeces | place: Denmark | collected 2008/2010
GATATGGAGAATGGTTTCATCTGGAAGATCAACGGTACTTCCATTACAGCAGAAACACCTGCGGATATAGATCTTTCTGTTACAAATACAGAAGAATATATTCCGGCAGCATTATACAGCCTGATATCCACAAATCAGAATGATTTCGGTTTCCATCTCGGAAGAAACGGAGCTTTCGATTTCCCGGCTGTGCTTTCTGTAAAGGCAGATGCTTCCTGTGCAGGACTTATGGCAAATCTGTTCTGGTATGATGTTGAGAATGGGGTTCTGCAGTGTATCCAGACTGTAACTGTAGGCGGTGCATTTGAGCGCAGTATTCCATATGCTGACTTTACCCTTTCCAAAGGACAGGATTATTTCATAGCATTTGGTACAGAATCTCTCAATGGAAGAGTTATTCACACAGACGGAAGTATCACAGATGAAAACGGCGCATACCTGCGACCTGCCAACACAAAGATTTCCAGCCATTCCATTGACAGAAACAAGCTTACTGTCAAACTTTCCAAAGGATGTGCAGGTGCTCAGGGTTATGACTTCGTGATCAGCAAGAAATCAAATATGCTCCAGACAGGAAAGTTCAGCAAAAAAGTTTCCTCAACTGGCAAGCCACAGGCATCTTTCAGATATCTGGCAAAGGGTACCTGGTATGTAGCGGCCCGAAGCTGGGTTCTGGATGCACAGGGCAATAAGGTCTATGGTTCCTGGACAAAGGTTAAGAAGATCAAGATCACTGTTGTCACACCGCAGCAGCCAAAGATCAGGAATATCACTGTAAAAGGAAACACTGTGACTGTTACTTACACAAAATGCAAAAATGCCACAGGTTATGAAATCCTGCTCGGAAACAAATACAAAACCTCCGCAGGTGAGAAATATCCGGTTAAGAAATATCTGAAACGTACAGAAGGCAAAAACACCGTAACTGTAACCTTTACAAACGTAAAGAAAGGCACCTGGTATGTGACCATACGGGCATGGAACCAAACATCCAAAGACAAATCCAGAGTTTACAGTCCATACTCCACAATGAAGAAATTTAAGACAAAGAAATAGCTTCTGTTTCTTACAGATATTTCTACTGTAAAGATAATGCCAAACAGCCTTGTAGGCAAATGAAACAGTTGACAGCTGAAAAAACCAATGATAAGATAAATGCACTCAAATTATAACAGAACAGGCTTACAGTCAGAAAAGGATCAGAATTTCGGTTCTGATTATTTTTTGTGTTTTATTCCGTTGACAAGGGAAAGTTCGCACTTGAAAAAGAATAAAAACTGGGTTATAATACGAACAAATGTTTGCAATGCAAAAAATCATTCCCGGATTTACAGTAAGCAATCCGGTTGATAGAAAGAAAGGAAATGTAACAGACATGGCAAAGAAAAACACCTATGATGCAGGGAGCATCTCTGTCCTGGAAGGTCTGGAGGCGGTTCGTAAGCGTCCGGGAATGTACATCGGAAGTGTTTCACGAAAAGGATTAAATCATCTCATTTATGAGATCGTAGATAACGCAGTAGATGAACATCTGGCAGGATACTGCAGTCTGATCCATGTGATTCTGGAGAAGGATGGTTCCTGTACGGTTACGGATAATGGAAGAGGGATTCCGGTAGATATGCATGAGAAAGGAGTGTCGGCAGAGAGACTGGTATTTACAACTCTTCATGCAGGCGGTAAATTTGATAATTCTGCCTATAAGACCAGCGGAGGACTTCATGGAGTAGGTTCTTCGGTTGTGAATGCCCTGTCTACATATCTGGACATTAAGATCAGTCGTGACGGATATGTGCATCATGATCACTATGAACGGGGAATTCCGACCATTGAACTTGAGGAAGGGCTGCTGCCGAAGCTGGGTAAGACCAGACAGACCGGAACAAGTATCAATTTCCTCCCTGACCCGGAGATTTTTGAAAAGACAAGATTTTCTGCAACAGAAGTAAAGAGCAGACTTCATGAGACTGCATATCTGAATCCGGAACTGACTATTCGCTTTGAGGATAAAAGAGGTGCAGAGGTCGAGGATATTACCTATCATGAGCCGGATGGTATCATTGGATTTATCAAAGATCTGAACCACAGCGCGGAAGTCCTGCATGATCCGGTTTACCTGAAAGGGGAAGCAGACGGCATTCAGGTAGAGGTGGCATTTCAGTTTACCAATGAATTTCGTGAGAATGTACTGGGCTTCTGTAATAACATTTACAATGCAGAGGGCGGTACTCATCTGACTGGATTTAAGACTACATTTACCACAGTCATGAATACTTATGCGAGAGAGATTGGCGTTCTTAAAGACAAGGATCCGAACTTCACAGGTGCAGATATCCGTAACGGAATGACAGCAGTTGTTTCCATCAAGCATCCGGAACCGCGTTTCGAGGGACAGACCAAGACAAAGCTGGATAATCAGGATGCATCACGCGCAACCGGAAAGGTTGTAGGAGAGCAGATGGTACTCTATTTTGACAGAAATCTGGAGACTCTTAAGACAATCCTTTCCTGCGCGGAGAAAGCTGCCAAAATCCGCAAGACAGAGGAGAGAGCCAAGACCAATCTTCTGACAAAGCAGAAATATTCCTTTGACTCTAACGGAAAACTGGCAAACTGTGAGAAAAAGGATCCGTCCCAGTGTGAGATCTTTATCGTAGAGGGAGATTCTGCGGGAGGTTCTGCAAAGACTGCCCGCAACCGTAATTACCAGGCAATCCTTCCTATCAGAGGTAAGATCCTGAATGTGGAGAAGGCTACTATTGACAAGGTGCTTGCCAATGCGGAAATCAAGACCATGATCAATGCATTCGGATGTGGATTCTCCGAAGGATACGGAAATGACTTTGATATTACGAAGCTTCGTTACGACAAGATTGTGATCATGGCTGATGCCGATGTGGATGGGGCGCATATTTCCACACTGCTCCTTACTTTATTCTACCGTTTCATGCCGGATCTGATCACTGAGGGACATGTGTACATTGCCATGCCGCCATTATATAAAGTCATGCCTAAGAAGGGGCAGGAGGAATACCTGTATGATGATAAGGCACTGGAGAGATACAGGCGTGCCCATAAGCCGGGAAGCTTTACTCTTCAGAGATATAAAGGTCTGGGCGAGATGGATGCGGAGCAGCTCTGGGAAACGACTCTGAATCCGGAGACAAGAATGATGAAGCGAGTGGAGATTGAGGATGCGAGACTTGCATCGAGCGTGACAGAGATCCTGATGGGAAGCGATGTCCCGCCGAGAAAGAAGTTTATCTATGAGCATGCACAGGATGCAGAGCTGGACATCTGATTTTGCCGGAGTGTTATGTGGAAATTAAGACAGATACATGGATATGTGTCTGAGATGGAGGAAAGAAATTAAATGGAAACAAAACAGGAGAATGTGATTCCCACCGACTATGCGGAGGTCATGCAGAAATCCTATATAGATTATGCCATGAGTGTTATTATCTCCAGAGCCCTGCCAGATGTGCGTGACGGATTGAAACCTGTACAGAGAAGAACTCTGTATGATATGTATGAACTGGGTATCCGTTATGACAGACCATACAGAAAATGTGCCCGTATCGTAGGTGATACCATGGGTAAATATCATCCACACGGTGACAGTTCTATCTACGAAGCACTTGTGGTAATGGCTCAGGATTTTAAAAAAGGCAAAACACTGGTCGACGGACATGGAAACTTCGGTTCCATCGAGGGTGACGGTGCAGCTGCCATGCGATATACAGAAGCCAGACTGGAGAAACTGACACAGGATGTCTTCCTCGAAGATCTGGATAAGAATGTGGTAGATTTTATGCCGAACTTTGATGAGACAGAGAAGGAACCGGTGGTACTTCCTGTCAGAATCCCGAATCTGCTGGTAAACGGAGCAGACGGTATTGCAGTCGGCATGGCAACCAGTATTCCGCCTCACAATCTGGGTGAAGTGGTAGATGCGGTGAAGGCATATATGAAGAATAACGATATCAGTGTCAAAGGGCTGATGCGCTATCTCAAGGGACCGGACTTTCCGACAGGTGGTCTGGTAGTAAATAAAGATGACCTGCTCAGGATTTACGAGACAGGAACAGGGAAGCTCCGTGTCAGAGGTAAGGTGGAGACAGTGAAGCTCAAAGGCGGCAGACAGCAGCTTGTGATCACAGAGATTCCTTACACAATGATCGGGGCAAATATCGGAAAATTTCTGAATGATATTGCGTCTCTTGTGGAAAACAAGAAGGCAACAGATATCGTGGATATTTCCAACCAGTCTTCCAAAGAGGGAATCCGTATTGTTCTTGACCTGAAGCGAGACGCAGATGTAGAGAATCTTACAAATATGCTCTATAAGAAGACAAAGCTGGAAGATACTTTTGGCGTGAATATGCTGGCAGTTGCGGATGGCAGACCGGAGACTCTGAGTCTGAAGCAGGTGATCGAGCATCACGTAGATTTCGTATTCGATGTCACGACCAGAAAGTACACCACACTTCTGAATAAAGAGCAGGAGAAGAAAGAAATCCAGGAAGGTCTGATCAAGGCATGTGATGTGATCGACCTGATCATCGAGATCCTGCGAGGAAGCAAGAACAGAGAACAGGTAAAGAAATGCCTGGTTGACGGTGTGACAGAAGGAATCAGGTTCAAGAGCAAATCAAGCGAGAAAGCTGCGCAGAAGCTGCATTTTTCAGAAAAACAGGCAGCTGCGATCCTGGATATGCGTCTGTACAAACTGATCGGTCTGGAGATCGAGGCACTTCAGGCAGATTATGCAGAAACAATGAAGAACATTTCCGTTTATGAAGATATCCTGAATAATTATGATTCCATGGCAGAAGTGATCATGAAAGAACTGGATCAGATCAAGAAAGAATACGGTACGAAACGCCGCACAGTGATCGAGAATGCAGAAGAAGTTGTCTATGAAGAAAAGAAGGTGGAGGAGATGGAAGTCACCTTCCTCATGGATCGCTTCGGATATATGCGGACCATTGATAAGTCTGCATATGAGAGAAATAAAGAAGCTGCCAATGCAGAGAACAAATATGTGTTTAACTGTATGAATACAGATAAGATATGTATCTTTACAGATAATGGAAAGATGCACAGTATCAAGGTGGCAGATATTCCGCTGGTTCGTTTCAGGGATAAGGGGACACCGGCAGATAATCTGAGCAATTATGACAGTGCACAGGAACGTATGCTCTATGTAGCACCACTGGCATCTGTAAAAGAAAATACACTTCTGTTTGTCACTGCTGCATCCATGTGCAAGCTGGTGAGTGGTGCAGAGTTTGATGTGGCGAAGAGAACGATCGTGTCTACGAAACTTGCTGAAGAGGATTCTCTGATCTTTGTGGGTTCTGCGGATGAAATGGAACAGGTGGTATTCCAGAGTGAAGGCGGATATTTCTTAAGATTTCAGAAACAGGATATTTCTGCTATGAAGAAAACATCTATCGGGGTACGTGGAATGAAACTGGCAGAAGGAGATAAGCTGGATCATGCATATCTTCTGGAAAGCCGCCAGGAATATACCATTACTTATCATGATAAACCCTATGTTCTCAACAGGATAAAACTGTCCAAACGGGACAGTAAAGGAATAAAACCACGTATATAAAACCAACAAATCCGCTAAAATCAAGGTTTTTGCAGGAAAAGCCTTGCAATTGCCGGAAATTGGTGTTACAATACATCTAAATTAGAACTTGTTGACAAAGGAGTGGGCGTGAGCCCACTCTTATTTGTTGCATGGAAAGGCAGGTGGGAAAATGAGCAGACGGGAAGAGTATGAAAAGCGCGCAGAGGAACTTCTGGCACCGATCGTAGAACTTAACGGCTTTGAACTGGTTGATGTAGAATATGTAAAGGAAGCAGGAAACTGGTATCTGAGAGGATACATTGACAAACCAGGCGGAATTACAGTAAATGACTGCGAGACAGTCAGCAGAGCATTCAGTGACAAACTGGATGAGAATGATTTTATTGAAGACAGTTATATCATGGAGATCAGTTCACCGGGACTGGACAGACCGCTGAAGAAAGACAAAGACTTTGAGAGAAACATGGGAAAACTGGTGGAAATCCGTACCTATCGGCCAATCGAGAAGCAAAAAGAGTTCTGCGGGATTTTGACCGCATATGATAGTAACAGTGTGACAATCGATGAGGATGGAACCGAGCGTGTTTTTGATAAGAAAGACACAGCCCTGATACGCCTCGCAATAGAGTTTTAGTTAATTCGGGAGGATAAGAAAAAAATGAGCAGAGAGTTAAAGGAGGCACTGGATATCCTTGAAAAGGAAAAGAGTATCAGCAAAGATACTTTGCTTGAGGCAATTGAGCAGTCTCTGATCCAGGCCTGCAAAAACCATTTTGGAAAAGCTGACAATGTACATGTAACTATTAATCCGGAAACCTGCGATTTTTCAGTGTATGCAGACAGAAGTATCGTAGAATACGTAGAGGATCCTGCAATGGAGATTTCTCTGGCAGATGCTTTGAAAATCACATCAAGAGCTGAGATCGGAGGCATGATACAGGTTCCGATTCAGTCTAAGGAATTCGGACGTATTGCGACACAGAATGCAAAGAACGTTATCCTGCAGAAAATCCGTGAGGAAGAACGTAAAGTGCTGTATGATGAATACTATGGAAAAGAAAAAGAAGTAGTAACCGGTATTGTACAGCGTGTGATGGGCAAGAATGTAAGCATCAATCTTGGTAAGGCAGATGCAGTATTAAGTGAGAATGAACAGGTGAAAGGGGAAACCTTCCAGCCGACAGAGAGAATAAAGGTGTATATTCTTGAAGTCAAGGATACCCCGAAGGGACCTCGTATTCTGGTATCCAGAACTCATCCGGGACTTGTGAAACGTCTCTTTGAGTCAGAAGTTGCAGAAGTAAAAGACGGAACTGTTGAGATCAAGAGCATCGCACGTGAGGCCGGTTCCCGTACAAAGATCGCTGTATGGAGCAACGATCCGGATGTAGATGCAGTTGGTGCATGCGTAGGTATGAACGGTGCACGTGTCAATGCAGTAGTTGAGGAACTTCGCGGTGAGAAAATCGATATCATCAACTGGGATGAGAATCCTGCGATCCTGATCGAGAATGCATTGAGCCCTGCAAAGGTTATCGCAGTTATGGCAGATCCTGATGAGAAGACAGCTCTGGTAGTTGTTCCTGATTATCAGCTGTCCCTTGCAATCGGTAAAGAAGGTCAGAATGCACGTCTTGCTGCAAGACTTACAGGATTTAAGATTGACATCAAGAGTGAGACTCAGGCAAAAGAAGCCGGTGATTTCTATGATTATGATGATGACGAGACTGCAGAAGATGCAGCTGAGGCATCAGCAGAGGAAACTTCAGCAGAAGATTCCCTGACAGAAGAAACCGAAGCAGAAGAAGTTTCAGAGGAAGTTCCTGTAGAAGAAGAGCCACAGGCTCAGGAAGCAGGAGAGAATGAAGACGAAGAATAAGATTCCCATGCGCCAGTGTACCGGCTGCAGGGAAATGAAAAGCAAGAAAGAGATGCTCAGAGTTCTTAAGACTACAGAAGATGAGATCGTGCTTGATACTACCGGTAAGAAAAACGGCAGAGGCGCATATCTGTGTCTTTCCAGAGAATGTCTGGATAAAGCGATTAAAAATCATGGACTTGAGCGTTCACTGAAAACTGCGGTTCCGGATGAGGTATACGAACGACTTAAGAAGGAGCTGGAAGATATTGAAAAATAACAGAGTACTGTCGCTGATAGGGCTGGCTACCAAAGCAGGCAAGACCGTAAGCGGAGAATTTTCCACAGAGAAATCTGTAAAGACCGGAAAAGGACTGCTTGTGATCGTTGCTGAGGATGCCTCCGAGAATACAAAGAAGAAATTCAGGAATATGTGCAGTTTTTATGAAGTTCCGATTTTCTTCTTCTCAGATAAAGAGAGCTTAGGCAGAGCAATGGGAAAGGAGTACCGCGCCTGTCTGGCTGTCCAGGATGAGAACTTTGCGAAAGCAATCATGAAGGAGGTATAGCGATTGTCAAAATTAAGAGTACATGAGCTGGCCAGAGAGCTTGGACGACAGAACAGAGAAGTAATCGAGTTTCTGAAATCAAAAGGCGTTGATGTGAGAAGCCATATGAGTATGGTGGATGAGCCTGCGGTTTCGGAAGTAAAGAATAGATTCAGAAAAGACAATAATAACAGGGGAAAGGAGCATATTGCGAAATTGGAGACTCCCAAGACAGAAGAAAAGGTTGTAACAGCAAAATCAGAAGGAGATAAAACTGAAACACCTAAAAAGAAAAAAAATATTATCCGCGTTTTTCATGCACAGAATGCAAGTGACGGAGGAAAAACAAGAAAGAAACCTGTGAAAGCTGAAGGCGAGAGAACAGGTTCACCAAGAAATGCAGAAGGAAGAAATTCCGACAGTTCAAGAACAGACGGTGACAGACCAAGAAGAAATAATAATGACCGCCCAGGTACAGGCAACAGAAGACCGGACGGACAGAACCGTCAGGGAAGACCTCAGGGTGAAGGAAGATCCCAGGGAGATAACCGCCAGGGAGGTCGTTTTGGCCAGGGAAGAAACCAGGGCGAAGGAAACCGTCAGGGAAGACCTCAGGGCGAGGGAAGATCCCAGGGAGATAACCGCCAGGGAGGACGTTTCGGACAGGGAAGATCCCAGGGCGATGGTCAGGGCCGTCCGGGCGGAAGATTCCAGGGCGATGGAAATCGTCAGGGAGGACGTTTCGGACAGGGAAGACCACAGGGAGATGGAAACCGTCAGGGAGGAAGACCGCAGGGCAATGGCTAGGGTCGTCCGGACGGAAACAGAAGTGAAGGACGCTTCGGCGGCGGTCAGGGACGTCAGGGACAGCGCCAGAATACAAGAAAGAATGACGATATGGCATTTGCACCGGAACTGACAAAGACTTCCAAAGACAGCAAGAGAGAAAGAGACAGAGAGAACAAAAACAAGAAAAAAGATTTTGATAAGACACAGAGTGGCGGACGCAGACCAAATCAGGGTGGATTCAATAAGAATTCCAGAATCCCGAAAGCTCTGCAGAAACCGGCTCCGCAGCCAAAACAGGAA
>OAUA01000570.1_pt1 | contig 9091 bp, 6 predicted proteins | sample 1495081 | NCBI WGS metagenome assembly OAUA01 (sample SAMEA2579993, study PRJEB22360) | human gut metagenome | biome: human gut; feature: human-associated habitat; material: faeces | place: Denmark | collected 2008/2010
TTCTTGCCATGCTAGCAATGCTAATGCACGCATTTGTGCACCTTGATCTTCAAGGCTACGAGCAGTCGTTGTAAACTCCACATTGTCAGTTATAGGAAATGAAAGGACTGGGATATTAGGCCAGAAAAAGGCTAAATCTCGTTCCCACATCTCTTTATGGTCCTTATCATGGACTACGATAACTACGGGCTTTGTAAGGCCTGTAGCAAAAGCTTGGTTTAAGAGGAAACTCTTTTGAGATCCACTTAGACCATATATGACTGACTTTCCTTTCCGCTGAAATGCGTTTAGCCCATCCACAAAGGATGGGTTCTGTGAAAGCAGCTTAGTTAATGTATTATCCATACTGCACCATATAGTATTCATGATTATTTAAATAAATAGTTCTAACCCATTTATTATATCGTATATGATAATTTTTATCCACGAAATAGCATATTGTAGGTTTTAACTGATTGGCCGTAACGCAAATTTTGAAACTCAATCCACAAAATTATATAGTTTTGTATGAAATTTTTGCCGTATTTTTGCCGTCAAATAAAAAAGAGGGGTACCGATTATGGTACCCCTTTCTTATTAATCTAATTCAACAAGGCGTTTTAATTCGCCGTTTACGAACCACATTTCACATCGTACGTTGTTATGGTCTGTTAGTGTTGCGGTATATAAACCGTCTTTCTTTGGTTCTACTTCTTCTGCGAACATATGCGTTTTGCCTTCAAATGTAAATGTTTTCATAATGTTTCCTTTCCAACTGTCAACTAATAGTTTACTGTTGCAATCCGTGCAACTCGGAGATAATCGGATCACCTACCATTTCGCAAATGTATAAAGCGTGCTGGCCCCTTTGAAATGCTTACCGTCAAAATGCGCTAGGCCTTGAAAGTCGCCAGCTTGATAACCTACCGTTTCATATACCTTACCTGTTTCCAGTACTGTAACGCCGCCCATTATACGATGCGCTTTGTTCAAATTGATTTTATATACATCAATCTTTTGTTCATCGGTATTTTCAACAACTGCGGTTCTATCGCTTTTTTTTATAGCTTCCTTTGGAATATTCGGTGATTTATCCTTGATAGCGTTTTTTGTTATGACTGCCGCATCATGTAACGTTGGCGCCTGTGTATAATACGTTGCCACAGGCTCAGTACTTTCCTTATAGGAAATAACTTCCATTGCTTCCTTCGGCGTGATTTTTAATGTATCCGCCATTTTGTGCGGGTTCTTCGCTATGGTCTGATTGATAATAACCGGTTCTTGTAGCTTTTTGGTATGCATCATATTATAGGCAAATATACCAGCAACTACCACCAGTAGCATAAGCAATGCTACTGTGATTACTGGTAAATACGCCCTTATGAATTGCTTGATAGTATCCATACAATACCCCCGTTAGATAGGCCAATTCAATACTAAATCCGCATCAAATTCCTTACCTTCAATGTTTTCAGTAAATGTATATTGCCACAAATTAGCGCCTTCATAATCGCATTGACTATTTAATTGTGCACACCAAATAGCGCAACCGCCCAACTGGCTAATATCTAGTACATTTACTAACCAGTCATAACTAGCATATAGGCCGGTATTAACGTACCCAGCTTGCCATAATTTATTGATGAACACGCTGCAAATATTTGTTAATTGTTGATCGCTTGGCATGCCACGTTCTGCCTTGTAGTCGTCAGCATCTTCCATATCGAACCATACGCCCATTGGTAACTTATCCACAGTTAAACCGGCATCATTAAGTGTATTTAAAACGAATTCCGCTTCTTCTGCTGCGTGTTCTTCGTTCATAGCATAGGAATAATGGTATACACCAACTGACAAACCGGCATTAATAGCGCCGTTAATATTGTTATAGAATTCACTATCTAAATTGCCACGGCCATAACCGATGCGAATGATCGCGAAATCAAACCCATTAGCCTTTACCGCGCCCCAGTCAACTACGCCGTTATTTTCGCTTACGTCAATACCTCTCATGGTACCCCCTTATAATTTCACCTTGTTTTCAATTTTTGTTCGGATTAAATCAAGGAATTTACCTAGCATCACATTCCCGCCGTCGCGTAGGTTTTCCATAATAGATAGGAATTCACAGGAACCCAAATATAACCAAACTAACGATACCGCGAATTGTCTTTGGCCGCTCATTTCATCGAATAATACGGCCGCCATTGTAGCTGCTACATATGTTAGGATTTTAAATACAAACCCTTTTCGCATGTATCGGCTGGAAATTAGGCCCTTTTCAAACGCCAACGGTATTGCACGGTACTTTTCCCATACGGCCATTTGGTCTTTATCGTATCCGTATTCATCAATTAACATTTGATAGGCAATAGCAGCCCATTTAGTGAAAAGGTCTATGAATACCAATAAAATAAACACGCCCAAAATCTGGACGTGTTTAATTCCAATCACCCATATGGCAACGGCTGCCGCACCGCTTAAAGAGTTCCAACCCTCAACAAAAAACTTCAAAATAAACTCCATTATGCGCCCCTTATTTAACCTTACCTAAACCATAAACGCTGCGCGCTATATTGGCTTTTCTCATATTGATTTTGTCTAATTGTTCCCTCTTTTGTTCGCCGCTCATACGTTCATTATTAATGATCGCTTTAGATGCTTTATTTAAACCTTTTAGGCTATCACTTGCATTTTTGAGTTTTGCGAATTCTTTGGCATCGTATCCGTCTGGCCGTTGCCCTGTTAGTTTAAATTCATTATGCAGTTTTTCTTGTTCCTTATAATCATCATAAACACGCTGCACGCTATTCGATGATTGATAAGGTGCCGCGGTGAACCCTCTTAACCCCGGCGTTTCGTACCATTTTTTAGATGCATTATTTTCTTTTGCACCAGATGCCGCATCAATCGCACTTAAACCCAACCCAGCAAGTCCGCCGCCGTACCCTCTTATTGTATTATCTACAATATACGGAGAAACGTTGATTTTATCGCCTACGAATTTTGCAACTTCGCTTGTATTAGAGCCGTACTGTAGGCGTGCCGGTAAATTTTCTTGTGATTGTGGAATAATATTGCGTTGTCTGAATAAAGAGTAATTCGTCATAGCTTCAACAACCGGTATCATAGCCGTAGGCATAAAACTAGGTGCAAGGCTATCTATTACCCTATCGCCGAACCCCTTAAAGCCTACGCCTTTACGGTTGTTTTTGGCATCGTCAAAATACTGTAACATACGTTCAAACGATGTACCGAATAACACGCCAGCTTCAAATGGCTTAGGAACACGATACATATTTTCTTTGCCCGGAATGATCCAGAATGTATCTTTTTCCCATTGTGGCAACTCTTGGTAACGCTCATCGTCTTTATTCATGTACCATAACAAAACACTTGGTAACGTAATATATAGCATAGTTTTTACCGTCATACCGCGCGGGTCTTCTTTAAAAGCACGCGCCATTTTGTCGGCGCCTTGAATTGTAGCATTAAAGAAGGCTATAACTTGATTTGCCTTTTTAGTATGCGAACCTCTACGGCTGAAATCTAACGTAATATCACGGCTTTCAAGTGCCGCTTCTCTTGCAGTTAAAGGCTTTCTATCTTTACCGAATAGGCGATTACCAACCCCAGTATAACCCTTTCGTGCATTATCGAATTCCGCCAACCGTGTTGCCATTTCTGTTGCTTCACTCATAGCGCGTAATACTTCAATAGGGTTTTTAATTAACTTAGTAACCTTACTTTCACGGCTCATAATATCGCGTAATTGGCCGCCTAAATAGTCGCGGTCTAGTGAAACCATTGCCGCGTGTGCTGCGCCAGATTTCATATATTCCCAGTATAAATCACCTTTTTTAAGGAATAGCGACAACCCTTTAAAAGTATCAAGAACAGGAATAAAACCGTGTTTTGAATAAATAGATGCACCTATCATATCGCGTACAGGGTTTCTCAAGATAAATTCTGGTGATAATGTAGCACCAGCGCGTAACCAGTTAGCCGGATATGATAAAATTTTGGCAACCATATTGGATTGGTCTTTATCTAACATGCGCATCGTTTGAATAAGTTCCGGCGTTGTTTCATACGTTACTTTTTCGCCGTTTTCCCAAACATTAAATGTATTATCTGTTGCCGCTTTGTTGCCGTTTACACGTTCCACTATTTGCCCTACGCCGTTTTTATCGGCAAGTTTTGCAAATGTACGCCCAACGTGATTACGTTCTACTGCGTTATAGAATTGGAACGTATTCTTTACGATACTTTCCAATGGATCTATAATATCGCGCGTGCTACCTTTAAAACGTTTTACCGGACTAGATACATCAATAAAACCCTTGCCACCAGATAAAAACGATTGCATGCCAGCATCTGACATATCACGGAAGAACGGAATATAATGCGGGTACATTTTGCGCATTGTATGATATGCCTTAGCCGTTAACATGCCTTCTTTAACTAACATCTGCAACATATAATCTTGATATTTATATATTGCAACTGCTGCCTTTTGAAAGCGTTCATTTCCGGCGTGCTTACCTAGTACGGCAGCATCTTCGGTATATTCAAACGTTGCTTTTTGTTTGTTTTTATGTAGGTCTAAATCGTGCAAAGCCACAAGATATGCGGAGAATTCCTTATGTTCCTTTTCGCCTATACCTTTCAAAATGTCTTTTAACGATTTGATGCCATGTTCCGGCGCACCGTGTTCGATAAGCGTTTCAGCTTTACCAACCCAGCCACGCGCTAACCACGCTTGCATATACGGATTATCGTCAAAGGCAATTTTTTCGCCTGTTTGGCGTTCGACTTCTTCAACTAAATCCTTCAACGGGTTCAATTCATCAACGGCTTTAGTGTATACATCATTTAATGCTTTTTTAATTACGTCTTTAGTTTCGCCGCGTTTAACCGCATCAATAGCTTGGCTTACTTTACCTTTACTTTCAAACGAAATACTACCTTTGATACGTTCTGCCCCGCCTTGACGGTGCCATTCATGAACCAGTTGCGATAATTTATTAGTTATACCGTTTAATTCTGGTTCATTCTTAATCGCTTCCGTAAAGTGATTATAGAATTCTGGAAATTCACGTTTTGCTTTGGCACGATCACTTACATAATCTTTGAAAAATTCTGCGTAACCTTCGCCGCGTATTCCGTCCATGCCTAACTTATTGTATGCTTTACCGAACCGGTCTTGAATAACGCCGTTAAATTCAGTATTGAACCGTGCATCTTTACTGAAACCGAAATAATTATCTACATAATGCCCCAATTCATGCATGATAACTGGAATTTCACCATAATTACCGCTACGAATTACATCTGTTTTAGTGTTATACCAGCCGCGTACATTATCACGACCCAAACGGCCACTTTTAACACGTTGATTAAATAGGTTATTAACCGCATCTAATATTTCCCTACGTGTTACGCTTCGGCCTAACCGCCCTACTTCATCAATGCCAGTATGTGGCGTTTCATTACCTTTAGCGCTATATTGTAGCGGTTCCGTAGGTCTAACGCCTTTACTTTCTAAATAACGATTTGCTATTGCTTCGTTGCCGTCAAAGGCTTTCACCATAGCTTCGTGTACTTGTTCATGCGTTGCATTGTCTAATAGCTGGCTAGGTTGCTGCGCGTATTTGCTCACGCCACCTTCTGCCGGGTCCGCTTGCATCAACTTCAATTCTTGCGCATCTGCAATTAGTTCGGCAGCACGATCACGGCGAACCGCTTCCATGTATTCGTTGTTCAATCGTTCAACCGGTACATCTAGGCTTTCAGATAATCGAACCTTAACCGCATCAAGTTCCGTTTTTGGAATATCTGGCTTTGTTGCCTTGTTTAAATCTTTCAATATTTCCGTATTAGAATTTACTTTATTTTCTAATTCGGTATATCGTGGTTCAGATGCATCATTTTTTAATTCGTTTATGATAGTTTCTTTTGCTTTTGGCGGTAAATCGTCAAGTGCATTTCGTAAACTTTCGTTTGGTGCATCTTCTTCATACCTAAATTGAGTACTTGCATCATTTTCAAGTGCTTTTTCTTCAAATTTAGGTTTTCCACCCTCTACAAAGTCAGTATTTATGCGGTCTTTCGGTTGAAGTTCATTTATTTCGCCTGTACGGGCCGTTTCGCCTTCGCCTTGATAGTTTATACCTAAATCTTCGTTTTTAACCTGTTTTTTATCGGCATTTTCTACAAAACTGTTTAAATCGGTATGTGGTTCTTCACCGTTTACCGTTTTTTCGTTTTCTATAAACTCATCTTTGAATGGTTGTTCATAGCTTCGATAATTAGGGTCTAGCGTATTATCTTTAAACGTTGTATTATCACGTGGCCTATTTTCATATTTACCATAGTTGCCGTCGAATGTTTCTTTAGCAATTTGCGCCCGCACATCATCATGTGCAACTGCCGGGTCTGGTCTTTCGTAATTTTTTCGTATGATAACGGCCATTTCTTCCGGTGTTGCATCTGGGCGCGCGCGCATCGCTTCAAGTGCAGCGCTTTCAGTATTATGCAATTCCCATACGCTGAAATCAACTTGCGTTCTCCAATCCCACGGATCTAACCCGCGATTTTCCGCAAATTTCAATAAACCTTTTTCGCCGTTCAATCTATCACCAGTAAATTGAACCAAACCACGGGAACCGTAGCCGTCGCCACTTGTAACAGTCGTACTAAAACTACTTTCGGCGCCAATATTACCAGTCATGGCAGGCCAGCCGCTTCAACGTCGCTTAAACCATTCTGACGATATCGGTTATATATATCCGCTTGGATATTACCGGTTTCACCTTCCATAGGTTGACCGCTTAAACCGCCTTCGGAGTATTCGCGCGGTTCTACTGCGTTACTTGGTTCCTCTTGTACTGGTACATCATCAAACGCATTATACATAACTCCTTCTTCAAGTTTTGGCGCATCTTTTGTGAAACGTTCGCCAATATCTTCAAAGGCGTTAGATGCCTTTTCTTTGATGTGTTCCGCCGCACGCCCTACATGCTCACCGATTGCACCGCTTACCTTTTTAGGTGTTGCCCCGTGTATCATGGCAGCCGGCAAAAACACATCGCCCCATAAGTTAGTAGGGTTCATGGTTATATTTTTGGCAAATTCCCCCGGGTCGTCAATCAATCGTTCTACTGGCTCAGCCACAGGGTCTACTAAAAGATTTTTCGCCGTAGCTACATATTTATTCCCTAAAAATCCGTCTGGTGCCGTTCCGTCGTTTTCTGCGGTTGCATTGGCGTTATACATATCAATCGTATCACTTGCAATCGTAGGAGCGGCAAGAACGCCAGCAGCTATTCGCACCGGTGGTGGAACGTATGGCGTAATTGCCAGATATCCGGCCGGCTTACCAACTGCGGCATTATATGTTTCTACGTGCGCTTTACCTAACCCCGGAGTAGAATATTCGTCGATAAACTCCCCATTATCATCAAATTTAGAAAAGTTATCGCCATTAGCATCAATCGCATTAGCAGCACTTTTAGAATACTCATTACCTAAATTGTTTGCTTTGTTTACTACATCATCTTTCCAGTTGGTTAACGTATTGCCTACATTGTCATTAATTTCTTTGCCGGTTTTATCAATCCATTCAATATTGTTTTTAACGCCATTAGCAACATATTCGGCATTATTTTTAACGCTATCCCAAAACGTAGGCTTGGGCGCGTTGCCTACGTCATAACCGTATTCGGTTGTTATATCTTCAAAGGCGTTACCGTTTCCAGCTGCCTTGCCGTATTGGCTTGTAATATCATCAAACGCACCCATAGTCTACCCCTTTATATTTAATAAGACTTTAACCACGATTTATATTGACCGTATCCGGCCGCATCAAGTTCCGCTGCTATCTGATCATCACTCCAGCCTTGCGCTGAAAGTTCATTCATTCGCTTGGAAATCGCTGCTTGTTCTTCGCTTGAATAAGTCGGTTGCCGTTTAACTGTTGGCGTTCCAGCAGCACCACCACCGCCAGCAGTAGGCGCACCACTTAACGCACTTTGTAATTGCCCATAATAAGGGCTTTCGTTTTCTGCTTTATCTGGGTTAGCTTTAACCCATGCGGTATGTTGTGCGGATAACGTACGCAATACTTGTGCATTATATCCACTAGTGCCGGATTGTGTAGCCGTTGCCGGTTTAACATGCGTACCTACATATTTCATGCTGCCGTCTGTTCCAACAATATACGTTTTACCGTCTGGCATAACTTTAATGTTTTTCGCCCCGAAATTACCAATATTTTTCATTTGGCCGTCCGGAGTCATTACGATAACTTGACCGTTCGCAAATTGTTTTGTTTCGACCTTGCCATAACCGCCCATATCTTGAATAGTACCGTCGCCCATGTTGTAACGTACAATATGGCCGTTTTGCGCACTACTAAATTTATAATCTGGTTTATCAAGTGCCGCAATACTGTTCAAGTTATTCATATCAATAGTGCCAGCGCCAACTTTACCGGCTAGATAGTTATATCTTGCAACGGCTGGTGCCAACCCTTTAACCCGTTTTGTGTTATAGGTATCTACAACCGGGTTTCCGTCTTTATCCTGTGTAAATACAAGGCTATTCATGATTTGCTGGCGCATTGGTTCAAGCACTTTTTCTTGATATTCGTTGACTTGTTGCATATACATATTGTTAACGTCAGTTTGATATTGTTCGCTGGCTAGGCCTTGCGCCGTTTTAAAATCAAAACCGGCTTTAACTAGGGCCAACGTATTGGCCCCTAGTTGTTTACGCGCTTCGCTTGTTACGCTTGCTTTATCTGGTATAGAGTATTGGCCCGGCGCTTTATCCGCTTCGGCGTTACCATTTACGGCCGAATTGGGCGCCCCATGAAAAGGTGCGTTTGCCCGTTGCTGCATCATTTCTTGATATGTTTGCGGCATACCATTATTAATACCAGTATTATTTAGATTTTGAAAATTCCATAGTCCGGTGTTTTGTTGCGGTTGCGCTGGTGCTTCTGGCATTTGTGGTGCCTGTGCTTGCAACTGCTTTTGTAATGTCGGACTTGGCTCATTCATATAAGCGTTAAAGCGCTGATCTGTAACCGGATTACTTGGCGCATCTG
>OAUA01000571.1_pt1 | contig 9082 bp, 9 predicted proteins | sample 1495081 | NCBI WGS metagenome assembly OAUA01 (sample SAMEA2579993, study PRJEB22360) | human gut metagenome | biome: human gut; feature: human-associated habitat; material: faeces | place: Denmark | collected 2008/2010
AAGGTCACCGTCGATGGCGCGGGCAGACCACACGCTCGGCCTGCCCCTCAAAGGCGCAGCCGTCCGGTGTGACCACCGTCAGATGAAAGGTCGTCATGGTTTACCCCTTCTTCGCCTTAGCGAACACATCGTCGATGGTGCCTGCGAACAGGAAGGCGCTCTCGGGCAGGTCGTCGCACTCGCCGTTCAGGATCATGCGGAAGCCGCGCAGCGTCTCTTTCAGTGGGACGTACTGGCCGGGCATACCGGTGAACTGCTCTGCAACGTGGAAGCTCTGGCTCAGGAAGCGCTGCACCTTGCGGGCGCGGCTGACGGTGCGCTTGTCCTCCTCGCTCAGCTCGTCCATGCCCATGATGGCGATGATGTCCTGCAGCTCCTTGTAGCGCTGCAGCACCTTCTGGACGGCACGGGCGATCTCATAATGCTCCTGACCCACGACCTCCGGGCTGAGGATACGGCTGGTGGAGTCCAGCGGGTCCACAGCGGGGTAGATGCCCTGAGAGGCGATGTCACGGCTCAGGACCGTGGTAGCGTCCAGATGGGTGAACGTCGTTGCGGGGGCGGGGTCGGTCAGGTCGTCGGCGGGGACGTAGACCGCCTGCACCGAGGTGATGGAGCCCTTGCGGGTGGAGGTGATGCGCTCCTGCAGAGCGCCCATCTCGGTAGCCAGCGTAGGCTGGTAGCCGACGGCGGAGGGCATGCGGCCCAGCAGAGCCGACACCTCAGAGCCTGCCTGAGTGAAGCGGAAGATGTTGTCGATGAAGAGCAGCACGTCCTGGTTCTTGACGTCGCGGAAATACTCCGCCATGGTCAGGCCGGACAGTGCCACGCGCATACGGGCTCCTGGGGGCTCGTTCATCTGGCCGTAGACCAGCGCCGTCTTGTTGATGACGCCGCTCTCGGTCATTTCGCCGTAAAGGTCGTTGCCCTCACGGGTGCGCTCGCCGACACCGGTGAACACCGAGTAGCCGTTGTGCTCGGTGGCGATGTTGTAGATCAGCTCCTGGATCAGGACGGTCTTGCCGACACCGGCACCGCCGAACAGGCCGATCTTGCCGCCCTTGGCGTAGGGGCAGATGAGGTCAACGACCTTGATGCCGGTCTCCAGGATCTCGGTGGTGGACTGCTGCTCCTCATAGCTGGGAGCGGGGCGGTGGATGGGCCAGTAAGACTCCGGGGTGGGGGCGGGCTTATTGTCCACCGGCTCACCCAGCAGGTTGAACACGCGGCCCAGACACTGGTCGCCGACGGGGACCTTGATGGACTCGCCGGTGTCCACGGCCTCGGTGCCGCGCACCAGGCCGTCGGTGCTGCTCATGGCGATGCAGCGGGCGACGTTGTCACCGGTCAGCTGCGCCACCTCGACCACCAGCTTCTGGCCGTGGTTGTCGATCTCGATGGCGTTGAGCAGGTCCGGCAGCTCTCCATCCTTGAACTGGATGTCCAGCACCGGGCCGATGACTTGGATCACCTTGCCGATGTGTTTTTCGGACATAGGCTACAACTCCTTCTCTTTTAATGGAATGCTCTTTGTCAGCGTCCTTGCCCTCTCAGGCCGCTTCGCGTCCAGCTCTCCCAGAGGGAGAGCCCGAAACGTATCGGTCAGCTTTAAGCCTCTCCCTTTGGGAGAGGTGGCATTGCGCAAGCAATGCCGGAGAGGGCAAGCCGCCTTAATTTTCCGCACCAGCCACGATCTCGGTGATCTCCTGCGTGATGGCGGCCTGACGGGCGCGGTTGTAATACAGATTCAGATGCTCTATCATCTCGCCGGCATTCTTGGTGGCGGCATCCATGGCGGTGCGGCGGGCGGCCAGCTCACCCCAGCCCCCCCCCCCGTGCTTCACCACGCTCTCGCACACGGCACCGTAGAGGACACCCGCCACATACTCGGGGATGATAGCGCCGAACACTTCCTCGCAACTGGGTTTGTACAGGATCTGGCTCCGACGGGCCTCAGTCTTCTGGGCCTCGGTGGGCTCGATGGTCAATGGCAGCACCTCGAGGGTGGTGGCCGTCTGGGTCATCATGGAGTCAAAGCGGGTGTAGCAGAGCTTCACCGCGTCGTACTCGCCCTTGAGGAAGCCTTCCGTTATCTGGTGGGACAGGGTGAAGCACTCGCTCACCGACACATCCGCCGCCATCAGCACCTCGGGGGTAAAGAGGCCGGCCCCGTGGTGGGCGAAATACTCTGCGGAGCGCTTGCCGATGGGCAGCACGGTGACGGGGCCTTCGGCGGCGTCGGCCTGCTTGAACACATTGGCGTTATAGCCGCCGGCCAGACCGCGGTCGCCCGCGATGACCACCAGCAGGGTCCGCTTGATGTCGTCCCGGCGCAGATAGGGATTGCGGGCGCGGGGGTCTGCCGCCGCGATCTTGGTCAGCGATTCGTACAGCGTCTCAAAGTAGGGGCGGCTGTGCTCCACCCGCTCCTTGGCACGGCGCATTTTGGAGGAAGCCACCAGCTCCATAGCCTTGGTGATCTGCATGGTACTCTCTACGCTTTTGATGCGCAGCTTGATGTCCTTCATGGAACCTGCCATGCGTTACGCCTCCTTCCTGTCAGTGTGCCTTGATAAAGTTCTCGGTGTAAGCGGACAGCACACCCTTCAGAGCTTCCTCGGCGTCCTTTTCCAGCTTGCCGGTGGTGCGGATGGTCTCCATCACGGAGGCACCGGCTGCGTCGGTATCGAGATACTCGTACAGGCCCTTCTCGTACTCGGCCACGGCAGGCACCTTGATGTTCACGAGGTAGTCGTGGATGGTCGCGTAGAGGATAGCCACCTGCTTTTCGACCGCAACGGGAGCGGAGCGGTTCTGCTTGAGCACCTCGACGATGCGCTCGCCCTGTGCCAGACGGGCCTTGGTGTCGGCGTCCAGGTCGGAGCCAAACTGCGCGAAGGACTGCAGCTCACGGTACTGAGAATAGATCAGCTTCAACGTACCGGCGACCTTCTTCATGGCCTTGATCTGGGCGTTGCCGCCGACACGGGAGACCGAGATGCCGGGGTTGACGGCCGGCATGACGCCCGAGTGGAACAGCTCCGTCTCAAGGAAGATTTGGCCGTCGGTGATGGAGATGACGTTCGTGGGGATGTAGGCGGACACATCGCCCGCCTGCGTCTCGATGATGGGCAGTGCCGTCAGGCTGCCGCCGCCCAGCTCGTCGGAGAGCTTGGCCGCGCGTTCCAGCAGACGGGAGTGCAGATAGAAGACGTCGCCGGGGTAAGCCTCACGTCCCGGAGGACGGCGGATCAGCAGCGACAGGGCGCGGTAGGCGACAGCGTGCTTGGACAGGTCGTCGTAGATGATAAGGACGTGCTTGCCCTTGTGCATGAAGTATTCGCCCATGGCACAGCCGGAGTAGGGAGCGATATACTGCAGGGGCGACAGCTCGGATGCCGTTGCCGACACCACGATGGTGTAGCTCATGGCACCGGCCTCGGTGAGGCTCTGCACGAGGTTTGCCACGGTAGAGCGCTTCTGGCCGATGGCGACGTAGATGCAGATGACGTCCTTGCCCTTCTGGTTGATGATGGTATCGGACGCGATGGTGGTCTTGCCGGTCTGGCGGTCGCCGATGATCAGCTCACGCTGGCCGCGGCCGATGGGGATCATGGAGTCGATGGCCTTGATGCCGGTCTGCAGCGGCTCCTTGACGGGCTGGCGCTCGATGATGCCGGGAGCAGAGCTCTCGATGGGGCGGAACTCCGTGGTCTCGATGGGGCCTGCGCCGTCGATGGGCTGGCCCAATGCGTTGACGACACGGCCGATCAGTGCCTCGCCCACAGGGACGGACACGACCTTGCCGGTGCGCTTGACGGTGCTGCCCTCTTTGATCCCGACGTCGGAGCCCAGCAGAACGATGGAGACGGTGTTCTCCTCGAGGTTCTGGGCCATGCCGTACTCGCCGTTCTCAAACTGGAGCAGCTCGCCTGCCATGCACTTTTCCAGACCGCTGGCGCGGGCGATGCCGTCGCCCACCAGAATGACCGTGCCGACCTCGCTCTGCTCGATGACATTTTCGTAATGCTTGATCTGAGCACGGATGATCTTGGAGATCTCTTCAGGTTTCAGTTGCATTGTTGTGTCTTCACCACTCAATTCTTTGTAAACTTTCGGGTGGATAGCCCTCTCAGTCAAAGCCTGATGGCTTTGCCAGCTCTCCCGTGGGGAGAGCCCTTGGCAGGCCGGTCTTGCCGCATCTCATCGCCTTACGGCTCCGAGAGCAGCCGGGCTTCGCGTTTACCCGAGGGCTTCGTATTCGTTACAGTGTTGCTGCTGCGATGCTGCTGCGCAGGCCGGCGAGGCGGCTGCGGACGGTGCCGTCCAGCTCGGTGCCTTCGATGTCCAGCCGGATGCCGCCCAGCACGGCAGGCTCGACCTTCGTTTTGAGGTCGATGTGCCTGCCGGTGACTTTTTCCAGCTTTTCGTGCAGGCGCCCGGTCTGCTCTGCCGTGAGAGGCACAGCGGAAACAGCAGTCGCTTCCAGAATGCCGTGCGCCTCATTGTAGCGCAGGCGGTAAGCCCGGGCGCAGCCCGGCAGCTCCCGCAGAGCGCCTTTTTCGCACAGCAGCTTCATAAAGTTGAGCACATAGAGGTGGACCTGCCCGCGGAAGGCTTCGTCCAACAGCGCACAGCGCTCTTTCTTGGGGATGCTGGGGATGCTGAGCAGATGCAGATACTCGGCGTCCCCGTTCAGCAGGGCGGTCACGCCATCCAGTTCGCCCAGAATGCGCTCGTCCAGCCCTTCCTCCGCGGCCAGGTCGTACAGGCTTCCGCCGTACATCCTTGCAGTCTCGGTCATGATGCTTCACCCACGTTTTTGATAAATTCGTCGATCAGGTCCTGATGGTCAGCCTCTTTGATCTCGCGCTCGACCACCTTGGAGGCGATCTCCATCGCCATACCGCCGATCTCGTCCTTGACCTCGTTGACCGCCTTCTTGCGCTCCTGCGCAATGTCGGCCTCGGCCTTCTGCTTGAGGGCAGCGGCCTGTGCGCGGGCCTCGCCCAGCAGCTCTTCGCTGCGGGCAGCAGCCGTCTTCTGGGCGGCAGCCACGATCTGGTTGGCCTCGGTGCGGGCATTCTGCAGGTTCTGCTCGTACTCCGCCTTCATGGCCTCAGCCTCGGTGCGCAGCTTTTCGGCGTCCGCGATCTGGCTGTCCGCCTTGGCCTTGCGCTCGGCGATGACTTTTTTGACCGGGTTCAGCAGCAGCTTTTTGAAGATCACCAGCTGGATCATCAGGTTGCAGACCTGAGCCAGAAACGTCCAGCCATCCAGCGTGATCAATGCCTGATAAAGTTGCATAAGCGTCTCCCCTTTCTCTTGAAATCAAGCTCTGAAAGGAGCGCTTACTGCAGGTAGTTCATGAACATGCCGGGTGCGAGGAAGATGAGCAGCAGGCCGGTGACGAAGCCGTAGATACCGGTGGTCTCAGACAGTGCGACGCCGAGGATGAGGGTGCTGGTCACGTCGCTCTTGCACTCGGGCTGACGACCGACAGCCTCACAGGCAGCAGCGGCAGCGTTGCCTTCGCCGATACCAGGGCCGATACCTGCGATCAGTGCGCAGCCTGCGCCGATGCCGCAGCCAGCCAGAGCGATACCACGAGCAAGGAATTGAAAGTCAGTCATAGTTTGTGTCCTCCTGAAGATGTTTGTTTTTGGGGGATGCCGGGGCGGGAGGCTTACTCCTCACCGGCAGCACGTTTGATGAAGATGGTGGTCAGGGTACAGAAGATGAACGCCTGAATGCAGCCGCCGAACCAGTCGAAATACAGGCCCGTGAAGGCCGGGATGCCGATCTGGAACAGCTGGAGCTGGCTCAGGAATCCGGGCAGCCAGCCAAAAATGACGTGGCTCAGGCTCGCCAGCGCCCAGTACAGCAGGGTGGAGATAACGGTACCGGACAGGATGTTGCCGAAGTGACGGAAGGCCATGCTGACAGGGGTGGACACCTCCGACAGCACATTGATGGGCGCCATCAGGAAGATGGGGTCCAGCAGGCCCTTCAGATAGGCGAGGATGCCGTTGGTCTTTATCTTGTAGTACATGATGATGATAAACACCACGATGGCCCAGGCCGCCTCGGTGTTCAGGTCTGCCGTGGGGCTCCACAGGCCCACCACACTGATCAGGTTGCAGCCGATGCTGAGTGCGAAGATGGCACCCACCAGCGGGATGAACTGATCGAAGTGCCAGCCCATGTTGTCGTGGACGAACCGGTCCAGCCGTTCCACGATGAACTCGGCGGCGGCCTGCCGTTTGGAGACGTTTTCCAGTTTGAGGTCACGCCCCAGCCAGAAGGCCAAAGCCGAGAGCAGCGCCATGACGATCCATGTGCTCACAAGAGTCTGGGTGATCTTAAAATCGCCCAGCACAGGGATATTGGTATGGATGGTATACAGGATCTTTGCGCCGTTCAGTTCCATTTGTTACGTTTCACCCCCTTTTTCATCGGGTGCGGACTGCTGCGCGTCGGCAGGTTCGGGGTCGTCCTCCACCGAGACGTCCACCGGCTCTGCCTTCGGCGTGAGCGGTTTGTACTTGCCCGTTATTTGCAGGTAATAAATGGTGACACGGGGAAAAAACAGCGGCAGCACACCGGCAAAGGGCTGGAAGCAGGGGGCCGCGACGGCCACCACCACCCACAGCGCCTGCAGCAGCATCCGGCTGTTGTAGGAAAGCTGTAATGTTGCCTTGCGGCGCTTCTCATCCGGCTCGTCGATGATTTTTTGGACCACGAAGCAGATGCCCGCAAAGTTGCCGATGGCGACGGCTGCGCCCACGAGGCTGCCGAGGACGACCGTATAGTTGAACTTCACCCAGCCCACCAGATGCAGCGCCGCGAAAAGCACCCACATGATCGCGGTGCAGAATGCCGTGCCGCCCGCGATGCGGAGCAGCTCCTTTTTGGATTCCGGCTGTAATTTCATAGATGCAGCTCTCCCTTATCTCATAAATGCGAGTTAAAGCCTGTCCGGCGGGGCTTGTCCTTTTTGGAGCGGTCGAGCCGCTCTTTGGCGAAGACCCAGAAGTTCTGCGCCCCGGCGGCAAGCCCCAGCAGCACAGCGGGCAGATACACCCACATGGGCCAGCCCCAATGGCTGACGGCCCACCAGCAGCCGCCCAGACACATCACCAGCGGCAGCAGCATATTCAGCCCCAGCTGGGTCAGCCAGACCAGGTCTTCCAGTGCCTTGTACCAGCCCTTCACGGTCCGGCTCCCCTCCCTCTGTGTGTGCTCCGGGCCGCTCTGTCTTTTTTGCCCGGTCTGCACGTTAAACTTTGAACAAAGGTTCTTTACTCCTCATTATACTCAAAACGGCTGTAAAATTCAATCAATTTTCCACTGCTTTTTTAGCAAAATTCTATAAACGCAGAGAAGTTCGTCGCTTCCAACCAAAAGTTTTTCGCTTCAGCCGCTCATCTTCTCCGTGTCATTTATCATTCTGCCCCGTTTGAGAAAGAAAAAGCCTTTCCTGTTGGAACGATTTTGCCGAAAGGCACAAAAAGCCCCCGGCGGGCGCTGTCCTAAAACAGTACCCGCCGGGGCGGAAATCCTGCTTTGGTCTATCTTTTACCAGAGGTTTGCGGTCTCATTGTAGAGGCCCTCATAGCTCTTGGCAGAGACATCCCAGCTGAAGTCGCACTCCATGTCGTACTTGATAAGGTTGTTCCAGTCTTCCTTGCTGTAGTAGCGGTCCTGTGCGCGGCAGCAGGCATCGTACAGCTCGTGGGCGCTGTAGCCCGCGAAGGTGAAGCCGTTGCCCTCGCCGAGGGTGCAGTCGTGGATGGAGTCGCGCAGACCGCCGGTCTCGCGGATGATGGGAGGCGTACCGTAACGGCAGGCGACCATCTGGGCCAGACCGCAGGGCTCGCTCTTGGACGGCATGATGAAGGCATCTGCGCCGGCATAGATCTCCTGCGACAGGGCGGGCTCGAAGCCGATGTAGGTGCCTACGCGGCCCGGATGACGGCCGCACAGGTCGGAGAAGAAGTTCTCGTACTGGCTCTCGCCGCTGCCCAGGATGACCAGCTCGATGCCGCGGTCCACGAGGCCGTCGGCCACGCTCTGCACGAGATCGAAGCCCTTCATGCCGACCATGCGGCTGACCATTGCAAAGACGGGGCTGCCGTCCTTGTCGAGGCCGAACTTATCCTGCAGAGCCTCCTTGCACTTTGCCTTGCCCTCTTCGAAGTTGTTGACATCGTAGTTGAAGGCGATGTGGGGGTCGGTGGCAGGGTCGTTGGCCTCCGTGTCGATGCCGTTCAGGATGCCGCAGAGCTTGTACTGCTTCTCGCGCAGCAGAGCGTCCAGACCGTAGCTGAACCACGGGTCGAGGATCTCCTGTGCATAGGTGGGGCTGACGGTGGTGATCTTGTCTGCCGTCTCGATGGCACCCTTCATGAAGTTGGCGCAGCCATCGTACTCCACGATATGCTGGTCGCGGCGGCCGATGCCGCAGGTGTCTTCCAGAATATCGGTGCCGTACTTGCCCTGATAGGCAATGTTGTGGATGGTGAAGATGGTCTTGATTCGGTTGAACTTGTCCAGATGACGATAGTACAGGTTCAGGTACACCGGCACCAGAGCGGTCTGCCAGTCGTTGCAGTTGATGATGTCGGGGGTGAAGTCGATATAGAACAGGGTCTCCAGCACTGCGCGGGAGAAGAAGGCGAAGCGCTCGCCGTCGTCGTAGAAGCCGTAGAGGCCGCGGCGCTTGAAGTAATACTCATTGTCGAGGAAGTAGTAGGTCACACCATTGACCTCAGCCTTGAACAGGCCGCAGTACTGGCTGCGCCAGCCCACGGGGACCGAGTAGTTGGTAACGTATTCCAGCTTATCGCGGAGCTTCAGGTCGCCATACAGCGGCATGATGACGCGGGCATCCACGCCGTCCTTGACCAGCGCTTTGGGCAGGGAGCCGGCCACATCGGCCAGACCGCCGGATTTTGCAAAGGGGGTTGCTTCCGAAGCAGCATACAGGATCTTCATAAGATTCGCTCCTTCCTGATAAAACGGATTCATATCTTCTCCCGCTGCGGCAAAAAGAGCGGGCGGGGGTACACACAGTACCCCC
>OAUA01000576.1_pt1 | contig 8996 bp, 6 predicted proteins | sample 1495081 | NCBI WGS metagenome assembly OAUA01 (sample SAMEA2579993, study PRJEB22360) | human gut metagenome | biome: human gut; feature: human-associated habitat; material: faeces | place: Denmark | collected 2008/2010
GAGATAATGTTACGGTTATCATTCAGCCATCTGAACGTCAGAGCGGAATCCGCGTCAGTATGGATTAACAGCCTGATATAACAAATAGCCGGACTGACTGCAATATTTTATAGAATTGCAGTCAGTCCGGCTCTTTAAAATATAAAACCAAACATTTCTCAAGTAATGTTTCCGAAAACAGTCTTCCTGCCTCCATTTCCATCACTGTCTCTTTGAATCTGTCGCTATCATTACCGTAAATCTTTTTAAATCCGGCCGGAACTAATCCCAGGTCGCTTTCTTCCACCATGGAAACATCGAATTCGCTGTCTCCGGCTGCTATGATATATGCAGGCTGCAACCTCTTTCGAAGTCTTCTCACGGCCATTCCCTTACTCAGATTTACAGGAACAACATATACCTTCTCTCCATTATGAAATACGTCCACCAGCTTCGTAGTCAGTTTTGCCTGCAGATCTTCAACCACTTCCTCTGGCTTTTCACATTTTGTAAAAATAAAAAGCTCATCTAGAAATCTCAGCTCAAACTTTCGTCTGGAATCCCCGGCAAGAATCTGCTGCGCTTTTTCCATTTCCGGTCTGCTGTTCTGGATCATTTGCAGCGACTCCAGATACCACTCTCTGTCACGCTTACCATTTACCAGCAGTACTCCTCCATTACAGACAAGGGCATAGGGTACGATTCCTATATCCAGATCAATACGTTTATACTGTTCTTCCGTCCTTGTGGATGTTGGTATGATAGTCATCTTCTCACTTACTTTTTTCAACAGATCATGCGTTTTTTCAGAAATAAATGAGATTTCTCTTCCATTATATAACTCAACATTTAATTTATTTTCACCGATATTGCGCTTATACGAATATATTATGGTATTGTCCATGTCCGCGCATAAAATGCCATTCATTCGCTTCCTCCAAAAATGGGACTGCCGCACTGTTATTACCTGCGACAGCCCCATAATTATTATTTCATACGTATTGTTTACCTGCTCATGATTGCTTTTCTGATAAGATCCACCGGTATAATAAGTACTGCAAGTACCATGGATACCAGTAATGCCTTTGGCTCAAGCAGAGTTGTGTTAAATACTTTTCCGCCGATTTCAATGATAATGGTCTGAAGAACAAAGATTGCTCCCATTACCAGTACGAAGTTCTTATTCTCCCCGATATGCTCAAACAGATTAAACTTCTCAGATCTGGTATTCAGACTGTTAAAGATAATCGCATAAATGAAGAACGCAAACATAAATGTTTTCTCATAAAGCTCCGGATCTGCACAGCCCGCAGGGATTACCCAACTGGTAATGCCGCCGATATTCTCAAGTATCAGGATAGAACCAAGGGTAATAAATATTGCACTTACTCCGATCGCTGACTTGATGTACGGAGTCAGAATATTATCTGTTCTCTTTGCCGGCTGATCTTTCATATATCTGTCAAGAATAGGTTCTCCACCAAACGCCATGGCAGCCAGTGTATCCATGATCAGGTTGATCCAAAGGATCTGGACAATGGAAAACGGCTCTGTCCATCCCAGGATCGGTGCAATGATATTCATTAACAGAGTACTGATATTTACAGTAAGCTGGAAAATGAGGAATTTTCCAACAGATTTCGCCATAGTCCTGCTGTTAAGCACACAGTCTTTAATGGAAGTCAGACTGTTATTAAGGATAACAACATCTCCTGCCTCCTGTGCAACTGCTGTACCATCTCCCATTGCAAAACCAATGTCTGCCTGTTTTAATGCGGGAGCATCGTTCACACCGTCACCGGTCATACCACAGACATTATCAATCTGCTGTGAAAGAGATACCAGTCTTTTCTTATCAAGCGGTTTCGCGCGGCTTACCACTCTCAGGTTCGGGAGAACTTTCTTCAGCTCTTCATCTGATAATTTCTCCATTTCTTCATGGGTAAGAACCACATCCTTCTTCTCATCTGCAAGAATACCTGCCTCTTTTGCAATGGCTACTGCAGTTTCCTCTGCATCACCGGTAACCATAACTACCTGGATTCCTGCATCATTGAGAATCTGAACAGTCTCAACCGCATCTGTTCTGACATTATCACGCAGACACAGAACTGCCATAAGAACAGTCTTTCCATCACTGATTTTCGCTACGGAGAGCAGCTTCATAGTTCTCTTTGCCTGTGCATGCATCTGCTCTTCTACTTTATCTTTATCTGCCTTTGTAAACTCTCTTTCTTCCCCGTCCGGAAGCATGTAATGTGTTACTTTATCAATGATATTCTCTGTAGCACCCTTCCAGTAAACAAGTCCGTTTTTCAGTTTTACAGTGGCACATTTCTTCTCGGAATCAAATCCGCTGATCTCTTCTACCTTCTCCGGATCATTGTCAGAATCATTATAACCATGATCAATGGCATAAGAGAGCAGTGCTCTGTCCATGTTGTTACTTCCGATTGCCTTTCCCTCTGAGGAAATCTTTGCAAGGTTATTTAGGGTGATAGCTTCTATAAACTCCCTGCTCTGGATGGAATCAACAATCTCACCGTTACCTGTGATAAATTCTACCAGTGACAGGTTACCCTGTGTGATCGTTCCGGTTTTATCACTGAACAGCACGTTCATGTAAGCAGAATCTGAAAATGCCGCCTTGTGGCTGACAAGGATATTCTTTTTATACATGGACTCTGTATTCATTGACTGAACCAGACTGTTCATCATCGGGAGTCCCTCCGGAACTGCCATGATCACGATAGAAGCCATAAGCATAACTGCTTCCGCTATTACAAGGAGAACGGAAACAACAGTGATTGCCTGATCTGCCCTGATCAGAGTCAGGACAACATGAAGGATACCTGCGATCGCTGCAGCTGACACACCCAGTTTACCGATACCTGCCGCCACACCCTCCAGCTTCAGGCTGGAAGTATCTTTTCGCTCTTCTTCCTCGGAGGTATCTGTCAGAGCTTTGTTTATCTTTCCTAATTCAGAACTGTCTCCGATAACAGTTGCGATCATGTAACCTTCGCCTGAAGTCACAACAGAACCCATAAAGACTTTTCCATGTGAGGAGTAATCCGTAGATTCTGCCTCGTCCATATTGGTTACTGCTGCTTTGTTCTCATCTCTTGATTCACCGTTTAATGCCGCCTGAGATACTTTGATCTTACCTTCAAATAACAGACCATCTGCCGGAACCTTATCTCCTGCCTGGATAAGGATCGTATCACCTTTAACGATTTCACTGGTAAGAATATTGACCAGCTTTCCGTCTCTTACAACTTTGGCATAAGTCTTGCTGTATTCTTCCTGAAGCGCCTCACTTCTTGAAGTATTTCTGTACTCTGACAGGGTACTGAAACCGGTAGCAAGTGCGATTGCGATCACAATACTGATGATCTCCACAACATCATTTCCGCCGGACAATGCAGGGACAAAAATTCCCAGCACAGCCAGGATAACTTTAAGAGCCAGAGCCGCACATAATACCTTGATCCAGATATCATCAAATGCACCGATGAACATGGACCAGAGTGATTCAGTCTCTTTCTTCGCCAGCTCATTGGTGCCGTACTTCGCCTTGCTCTCGCTGACCTGCTGTCCGGACAGGCCCTGCATTCGCTCCTCTTTGTTTATTTCATTCATAATAATTAACCTCCTCTTTCGGGTTTTGCAACTGTTCAATCATGGACAGACAGTTACCGGATTTTATATAAAAAGAGGAACCATAACAGCTCCTCTTTTTATTTTCACACAAATCTCTGACAGAGTTCCCCAAGTCCGGGATCTGTTGTGCCATTTCCTACGGCGTTGAATTTCCATTCACCGTTATACCTGTATATTTCCCCAAAAATCATCGCAGTCATACCTGAATAATTCTCAGTTAAATTATATTTGCACATTTCTTTATTGTTTCTGGCATCAACCAGACGGATAAATGCATTCTGGATCATTCCAAAATGCTGTTTTCTCTTTACTGCCTGATAGATATTGACAACAATGACAATCTTATCATATTCAGCCGGAACTCTTGACAGATCAATAACGATCTGCTCATCATCTCCCTCGCCTGCTCCTGTAAGATTGTCTCCCATATGATTGACTGTCCCGGATTTATGTTTCAGGTTGCCGAAATATACCAGGTCTGTTTTATCTGTAAATTTACCATTTTTCAGCATAATCGCAGAAGCGTCGCAGTCGATTGCCTGATGTGATGGAGAACCAAACAATGCACCAAACAATCCACCACCGCCGGATGGCTTTGCCTCATCCCAGCCAAGTCCCACGATCACCTTTGCTAATCCTGCATGCTCCTTTGACAGATTTACCTTCTGTCCTTTCTGTAAGCTTACTGACATTTTCGTCCCTCCTGTTGCCCTCCGGCACTATTCTACGTCTACACCATAACTGTTGCACAAAGCAGCCAGACCACCCTGATAACCGCTTCCAATGGCATTAAATTTCCATTCGTCACCATTCTTGTACAGTTCACCAAATACAACTGCTGTTTCAATAGAGAAATCTTCTCCAAGATCATATCTGAGGATTTCTTCTCCTGTCACTTCATTGAAGATTCTCACAAAGGCATTGGAAACCTGTCCGAAATTCTGGCGTCTTGCCTCTGCATCATAGATGGTAACTGTAAATGCAATCTTTGTGATATTGGCAGGAATCTTTGACAGATCGATCTTAATCTGCTCATCATCTCCGTCTCCGGCACCTGTAAGGTTGTCTCCCATATGCTGGACTGCTCCGGACGGATGTACAAGATTTCCATAGAATACAAAATCGTTCGAATCAGAAACCCTTCCGGAATCTGTCAGACAGAACGCTGCTGCATCCAGATCGAAATCTCCGCCTGTGTCAAAAGCATTGATATCCCATCCGATACCTACAACTACATTCTTAAGTCCCGGGTTACCTTTTGTAAGACTGACCTTCTGTCCTTTTTTTAAACTAACTGGCATATATTTTTCCTCCCATATTGTCTTATCCGCTTCGCTATACAGCTCCATACCTGATAACTGTTTAGTATTTTTACCAAACAGCCGACTGTCTCTTACATTACGCTACTTCAATACCATAATGACCGCAGAGTGCTGCAAGTCCACCTTGGAATCCGCTTCCGATGGCATTAAACTTCCACTCTCCGTTATGTCGGTAAAGTTCTCCTACAACTACTGCTGTTTCAATGGAGAAGTCCTCCCCAAGATCATAATGGATCAGTTCCATCTCATTGGATTCATCTACCAGACGGATGTAAGAGTTTGAAACCTGTCCGAAGTTCTGACGTCTTGCTTCTGCATCATAAATGGTAACTGTAAACGCAATTCTCTCAATATTCGCCGGAACCTTTGACAGATCGATCATGATCTGCTCATCATCACCTTCACCCTCACCGGTAAGGTTATCTCCCATGTGGATGACTGATTCACTGGCATGCTTCAGATTGCCATAGAAAATGAATTCTTTCTCTGTAGGGCATTTTCCGTTGGCACCAAGCATAAATGCTGCTGCATCCAGGTCAAAATCCGCACCTGAATCAAAAGCGTTTACATCCCATCCAAGTCCTGCCATGATCTTCTTAAGTCCCGGATTCTTCTTTGTTAAATCTACCTTCTGTCCTTTTGATAAATTAATAGGCATATCATTCATCCTCCCTTTTTTCTGTGTTTTTATTTTCTTACCGGTGGCACATTGTATTGTTTGTTAAAATCCTGTTTGATTGCCTCCAGACGAACCTGATCCTCCTGGCGTTTCTTTCTGGCATCTTCCTGGATCCTTCTTGTCTCTTCGATTCCATTTGTAATGGTTGCCCATGTCTTCTCAAGAGTCTCAATCTGAATGGAACTTCCGGATGCCATTTTAGCTGTCATCTTCGATACATCTACTGTATTCTGAGCATTCTTAAGAAGCATCTCATTTGTTTTCTTATCCAGTTCTGCAATAGATTCTGCCTGTATCTTCTGCCTCTTCAGAAGAATTGCCTGCGCAAGTGCCTGCTTAAATACAGGAAGCGTAACGATAAACGCAGAATTGATCTTTCTCACCAGATTGTAATTGCTGAACTCCATAGTCTTTATCATGGGAATGGACTGCATTGCCACATTCTCTGCTGTTCTCAGATCCTGTGTCCTCTGTTCCAGCATCATCAGTGCCTGATTCAGACTGGTAAGTTCAAACTGAATAGACTGATCTCCCGTATTCTCCATATCCTGCTGTCTCTGGGCAATGTAGGCTTCAATCTCTTTACATGCCTGTTCTCCTGCAAGGATATATTTCACCAGTTCATGATAATAATCCACATTGGTCTTAAACATGGTATCCAGCTTTTTGTTGGACTGTTTGATTTCAGACTCATATCCTTTAAGCTGAACATAAATCTTATCAACTTCTTCGCCCATTGTGTGATACTTGGCCAGTATCTTATCCAGCTGTTTTCTGAAATTTCCGAAAAGCTTTCCGAAAAGTCCCGGATTATCCTTAATTTCATTAATGTCAAACTGATCCATGATCTTTGCCAGCGATTTAAGCATCTCGCTTGTCTCATTAAGCTGCGACATATTCATGCTGTTGAGGACCACATCAGATGCCTTGGAAATCTCCTCTGCTGCTTTCGCATCCATATTGTAAACTTCGATCGTGCTGACAATATCGTCCACTTCTTTTGAATTGACCAGCTCAGCATTCATCTGCTGCCTGTCAGCGACAATATCATATTTCTCCACAACTTCAATCTCATTTTTCTCCTGAAGACCATTACCGGCCTGAGCAGGATTTCCCATAGATGATTTACCGAAATCAAGTCCCATAATCTACTAACCTCTCCTGAAAAGTTTTCTCCGCCATGAGGGGCGGGTACTGTTTGTCGAAATGTTATTCAGATCCGGAACCTGCATATCGTATTTATATTCCCCGATCTGGTGCTCTTCCATCAGTTTTTCTGCAAAGTAGTTCTCCACACTCTGATAGCCTGTAGGGACAAAAAACAGAATGTCAAATCCTGCCAGGTTCAGGAATGTTACAAGAATCGAATCCTGAAGTGAAATCATCGTCTCCCCTGTATTAATATATATCAATTTCGGATTCTTTTTTGTAAAATCAAATTTCTGAATCAGACGCAGAATCTCCTTCGGCAGATCCAGAATCTGCGCGATCACTGTATATTCTGTACCATTTTCCCCAATACCCTTTATCAGTTTCCGCTCGATCAGAAGCTGCAGCTTGTCAAGTATAAATTCCTGCATTTCCTCCCGAAGAAGATGATAAGGATATCTGGGATGATTCTTTATTTTATTCCGCAGAAGCTTTCCGTTTTTATAAAATTCTACGGCAAAGGCTTTCATTGGACCGGAGGCAGTTGGTTCAATGTACGGAGCACTTTTCACAACAACGGTATCCTCTGTGATCAGCGCTGCTATGGATTCCCAGTACTGAGAAACACTTCCATCCTTCACTCCTGAGATTTTTGAAAAAATAACCGGAATATTTACCACACCGTTAACTGTGCTGAAATTAGGTCTGTATTTCAATTCCTGATCCCACAGTAGTTTTATCTCTTCATACATGGTCTGCAGATTGATAACATTCGCCTTCACATACTGCTGATTTCTGTATATCCCACTGTCCTGATACATCAGAGTATCAAGTTCTCTTTCCGCATGATAAGCGGCTGTTCCAATCTTTACCTGAGAACTCTCTTCCGGATATTCTGTGATCGCCAGACTCTCCGGATAGTTGACCTCATACAGAAGTTTATCTTCCAGACAGCACTTAATGTTCAGATCAGGACATAAGATCAGCACATCCAGTGGCAGCCGTCCAAGGAAACTCATAAACAGAGCTTCGTTTTCATTCCGGCAGCCCCCCAGATAAATAAAACATCCAATCTCCGGTGATTTCCAGTTTATGAACAGCTTCGGCAGATATCTTCTCATCCAGCACAGCAGATACACTGCCCTGTTTGTCAGTCTGTTAAGATTTTCCCTTTCCTTCTGAGATTCAGCCAGCATAACATCCACAAATGTTTTATGCAGGATCCGCTGAAGCTCCGGATTGGCTCCATACTGTATATTACACGCAAGTCCCAGGAGCATCTGATCTCCGGATGTATAGTTTGACCTCTTTATCTCTGAAATTTCCTGCGGCGTTGGTCTTGGAATCTCTTTACTTACGATCACCGTATTTCTCTTTGAATTTCTCAGTTCCTGCTGCAATCTGAATAACTCATTTGCATAAGTAAGCTTATCTTCTGCCCCGTTAATCCTGCAGAAACAGTTATAAAAAAAACGGCTGTCATTTCCCCTTAACAGAATGCTCTCGCGGATATCATCCAGGCCGTTTCCCTTTATCCATGCATTTGTACAATTTGTAAGCGAAGGTCTGATTCCATACAGTCTCTCATTGTTGAGTTCATTCTGAATCTCATCTCTGACCTTCTTCACACAATATCCCTGCGGAAATGGCTGCAAACCTTCCATCTGCAAACTGTCTGAGAGAACGGAACCCGGATCTGTTTTCAGATATCCCTGATCCCCTGCATACTGAAGCAGTACTACATCACAGCCTGCATTGGAAAGAATCGATATGAGCATTAACTCATAATTGCTTATCTGCCCTTCATATAATATTTTAGGGATATGGTTCTCTCCAAGCTGATTTACAATGCGTTCAAATTTATAATACAGCCAGCACATGAACTTGATATATGCGTTCCTGAGCATATTCTCGGTTTTCCCGGCTTTTCGCAGGGAATCCAGAGAGTCATAAATGGAGGCTGCCACATTCTGTCTCTGAAACTCATTCATCCTTGGCAGCCATTTTCTCAGACTGACATGGATAAAATCCATACTCATCTGAAAATCCATTCCCATTATTTCATTATAATATGCAAGATTCCCCTCATCGGGATTAGGTATCTTCCCTTCGATAACCACTCCGGTTCTTCTTGCTGTATCATAATATTTCTTTATAAATTCGCCAACTTCTTCAGAATATCCGTTGATACGGTAGAAATAAAC